>VFQP010002298.1_pt1 | contig 21849 bp, 35 predicted proteins | sample 3512351 | NCBI WGS metagenome assembly VFQP01 (sample SAMN10412372, study PRJNA504923) | tailings metagenome | isolation source: Relicate 1 Philex TSF1 revegetated site | place: Philippines: Tuba, Benguet | collected 2017-08-29
TACAAAAATAGCATACCTACAAAAATAGCATACCTACAAAAATAGCATACCTACAAAAATAGCATACCTACAGGCAAGTATACATCATGTGGTACACACATATGAAAGCACACACAAACACCCGATATACACACCCCATACACACACAGTTGTACGTACAGTAATGCATCATGCACCATGTGGAGGAGTGTGGTCACCAGTGCATTGCCATCCACATCTTCATTATATTCTAGTGAATACTCCAAGTCAAAATGTAAATGGCAGGGCAACCCCTCCATGACCACCTGTGTGATGTGACAGAGTGTGATGTGTGTGTGTGTGTGATGTGACAGAGTGTGATGTGAGGGAGTGTGATGCGTGATGTGTGTGATGTCATGTGTGTGTGATGTGTGTGTATGATGTGTGTGTGTGCACTACACCATATACAAAAACACACAGCAACACCACAAAACATGGCGTCAAGCCAGATCATCCCCCCCCCACCACCTCATCCCCCCCCCTCACCTCATACACATGTCGCTGCTGCAACCTACTATACACATCCCACAGGCTGGGCAGTGACGTGACAACAAAATGTCGAGTACCACCCCCACCTTCCCGCTTTTCCCTCTCCTCTGCGATGATCCGCAAACATCGAGATACTGGTTGTGGTTGTTGTAGCACTGGCGGTTGTTGGTGTGCTGTTGTTGCTGCTGATGGTGTATGTGCTGATGGTGTGTGGTGTGTAGCAGTTTGCACACCTTCGTCACCACCATCCGTACCACCACCACCATGACCACCACCACCACCACCACCATCATGCTGCTCCTCTGCAACATCCCCTCCCTCCCCCTGCTCTCCACACACCACACGTTTTCGCTTGTGTCCACATGCACTCCCCCACCCCTCTCCCCCCATCCCTTGCACCCCAGGCACAACACCACCAGCAGTGTCTTGAATACCACCATGAATGTGGTGCTGATCACCACCAACAATATGAGTTGCAGCAGCAGTAGTAGCAGTGTCTTGCATACCACCACCAGCATCACCAGCACCAGCACCACCATCACCACCTGCTTCCCATGCATCACTACTCATGGAGAGTTGTAGTAGTGCTTCATACGCAGCTGGTTGTATATTAAACACAACATGCTGTTGTTGCTGCTGCTGTTGGTGTTGCTGTTGTGGCATAGAATTGTATGCACCAGCAGTATGCACACCATGCAGCATAGTATGTACCCCACTCCCCCCAATCATGTCTGCTCCTCCACCCCTCCCACCACCACCACCAGGACCACCACCACCACCACCTTGTGCTAGTAGTTGCAGGGGTTGTGCACTGCATATAAGTTGATCCAATGACAACAGTATTGTTTGTGTACCATCTGCTGGCCATATGTCGGTGGTGTGGGGTGCAGCGGTGGTGTGGTGTGGGGGGGGTGGGGGGGCATGTGGCGGGTGTAGTACATGCCTGTGTATTGGGTGTTGGTGTGTTGTGAGGGTGGTGGGTATGGGCATACACATGTATCACATGCATCACAAAAAAGTGCATCACATGTGTACAGAAAAGTGCACCACACCCCATGCATAACAGTTTACATGTGCAACACAAGAAAACCCACAAACAATCGCACCCAGTCACATACCCAGCATCCCGTATGAAACCACCCATCCCACCACCACCACCACCACTACCACCACCACCACCACCACCCCCTCCCCCCCGCTTCTGCCTGCCCCCCACCCCTGGTCTCCCCCCCCATTCCTCACATGCATGCAAATACGAATACGCCTCTCTCTGAAAGGGAAACACCTCCCATACGTCAACCAACCCTGAGGGACAGCTGTCCTTGGACTGCTGTACTGCTGCTTGCACCCACTCCCACAGGGTGGCAGTGCTGGGGGGCAGCACAGGGGTGCGGTGTGGTGTGGGGTGTGATGGTGGTGTGGGGTGTGTGGTGGGGTTGGTACTGTTGCTTGGCAGGTGTGCTGGTGCTGGTGCTGGTTGCACTTGTACTGGTTGTATTGCTGCTGCTGCTGGCAGTGCAACAGTAGGGGGTGTGTTGACCGTGGTACATCCATCATGCACAGTCACATGCACCACGGGCCCTGTCGGGCTTGTGGGTGATAGTGCTGCAACATCATGGGGGCCGCTTGTGGGTGGGGCAGTCGTATGTGTAGCAGGTGTCATGGTGGGTGGTGCGGCTACTGTTGTAGCGGGTGGTACTGCAATTGCAGTGGTGGTGGGTGGTACAGCAGGTGTGGATGCTGTCACTATTGCTCCCCTGTCACTGCTATTCACATCTGCTTGTTGTGTTGCTCTCTTTTTCTTTTGCTTTTGCACAAACACACCTTGCTGCTGCTGCTGGTGGTGATGGTTTTGTTGGGTTTTCTTGTTGCCACCACCCTGTTTATTCTCGTCATTCGTTACTTCTTGTTGCACACGTTGCTGTCCATAACCACCACCAGCACCATTACCACCATTACCACCACCACCACTTCCATGGGCATGACGTTGAGAGGTCCTACGAGTGTGTGCCATGGTCAAACCTTGTACTGCTTCAGAGTTGATCACTGCTTCTGAAAACACTGATGCTTGACCGCTCTTGTGGCAGCTGTGTTCACAGAGAGTGTGATGTTCCACAGTACTGCTCTGTGTGTGAGAGCAAGGTTGCACTGTTGGTGTGAAATCAAACCACGCAGATGATGGATACGTGCACTGTGTCAGTTCTCTATATGTGCACTGTGACGCTTCTACACTTGTGTTTATTGTGAACAAACCACGCAATGGTGACAGTGGTGCTGGCGATACTGTTGCTGCTGGTAACACTGCTGCTGTGTGTGCTGCTGATGATACTCCTGTTGCTGGGGGGTGCTGCCAGCAGTGCGCACTCGATGCTGCTGTGCTCTTGGTGGGTATCACACCAGCAGCACCACAGCACTGTGTGTCCCAGGTGTTTTTTGTTTCCCAGGTGTGGTGCGCACCAACACACACAGGCTGCTGCTGCTGGTGTTTGGTGGCTGCAGTGTGTCCTGGCTGTGTAGTATCAGGGCTGACCTGACCTCTCAGTGTCACTATGTTGCCAAAGCACAAGGCTAAATTGTGGATGCCGTCTTCGTAAGTGTCGGTGAGGGGGTGTTGGCTTGAGAGGGGGGGCTCAACAGGTGGGGTTGCAGGTATGACTGTGTGTGCATGTGGTGGGTTAGAGGTGATGTACACACTTGATGCAATGCTGCGTTGCTCAATGTAGGAGTGACTGTGTGCATGCATAGCACATAGATGTGCACAAAACTCATTCTTTGTGGAACTACTCGCAAGCACACCAAAAGCACAGGGAGGGCACACACAACCAAAATCACCACCTGTTGCACCAGTGGATGGCGTGTGTGGCCACAAGTGTTGGCTGGCAATCACAAGGGGGCTACTGCAGGATGCACTCGGCAGTGCTCCCTCCTCAACACCGAGCTCGTCGTCGGGCACAGAAGAGCTTGGACTATCACAGCCGTGTGGCACTGGGTCGTGTATGCTCGTGGCGTTGCACAAGCGGCTGGGCTTGCTGTGATCGTGTGGCGCCCGGGATGATGGGGGTGCCTTGAGGTAGAGTGGATGAACACGACGGGATGGTGCAGCAGTATTGGAAATATCAGCAAGTGGCTTAGGATTTTCAGCAATCAATCGGGCGAGTGGGTGTTTGTGGCGGGACATTACACCATGGTGGTTGAGTGTGGATGTAATATGTGGCACCAAGGTGTGGCAGGCGTGAAAGTAGGCGAGTTATTGATGTACATGAACGTGATCATATGCACGATCGATTCATTATGCATGAACAGCGCGGGTATGGAGCAAGATGGAGGATTTCACAATGGTGTTCACAGTTTCGTATGTACACCTTCACAACCACCATATGAGTGTGTGTTATTTGTTACCCATCATTAGATCACCCAAAATAGAATAGAAAACCCCAATCTTGAAAAACTACACGCAGTACACACAGCGGTTGCAATGCACCACAAACACGTTACCTAACACATACACAAATCAAGCAACAGGAGGTCCCTCATGCCATCGCCCGTGTAAAAAAAAACTCCTTGAGAGCCTTGAGAAAACTGGGCGGCGACTGGCACGTGGACGTCCACACAAAATCGATGGACTATGCATCGTCAACAACCCCCACAAAGCAGGTGTTGAACAACAGCAATGGGCCGTTGCTAGGAAAACTATAGGAAAACCAGTGTGGTGCGATCATACATTGTCCACACGTGCAATTGGTGAATGTGGTGGTGAATGGCCACCCATACCCTTTCAAAAACGCAGCAGTACTGGTACACAATTGATGAGAGAGAGGAGAGAAAACATCACAAGCCCTGGTAGCGCCACCAGGAAAGAAGGCCCTTGGGTGGTTTGCACACCTCTGGGGCATCTGTAAAGCCACCAGCAAGGCGCTCTACCTCTGGTGGCAGGCCAGAGTCGCATCGCTTGAGTGCGCCCTGTGTGTCGGGGATGCAGACAGGTTGCACATGGAAGAGCACCTCACACACTCACCCCCCACCAAACAACACACACCTCACACAAGCCAGCATCCCACAAATCGGCTACACAGCACTCTTCCTGCTCGTGTGTGCGCTGGGTCACCCAGGGCTCGAACGTCGTCGTCGCAGCATTGATCAGAGGGGTCGTTTGGCTGGTGGTCTTAGTATTGTCCCTAGGAACTCGACGCTGAAGTGGTGATGCTGTGGCGTATATTGATGTCGTACGGTGGCCACGTACGGGTACAGGACGAGTTGTGGGGTGCACACGATGCATGGTGAGAGAATGAAGTGGGCACGTGAATTCGCTAGCAGCTTGCACAGGTGGTTGTACGGGTATGTCGGGTGTCGACTATGCGATTGGGCAGTGCACGAGATGCGGGAAAGGGTGTTGTGAGTTGTGGCTAAGATTATTGGCTGTCGTGGCAGAGTGCGTGTGCTAGTGTGCTACTTGGCGTGTCTTTGGCTAGTCTAGAGTTGTTGTGTTGGAACGGCAACACTTTGGCAAGTTTGTTTTCGGGTTGTGTTTTGCTGCTCTCGAGAGCTCTCGATTATAAACTCTATAATTTTCATGTGCCATACCGTTTTGTCATGACGCTCTTATCCCTTGTAGTGCGTTGCTAGTGATGTGGGGTCTTGAGGTCCCTCAATATACATAATTTGGATGGCACTCACAGTGGATGATGGAGGTCCAGCTATACTCCAGCTCAGCGTTGGCGCCAAAGACTTTGTAGCAGGTACGTGTGCATATACAATGCATGAGCAATGACCCCTCTTCTACACACGCCCTCAACCAACCACTCTCAAGGCGCTTTGGGAGGCATTGCGGGTGTACTTGCAGGCCAGCCCCTGGACACAGTTCGCATCCGCTTGCAGCAACCCAACAGTGCATTCTCCAGCACCCTCCAGTGCTGGCGTGCTACTGTGGCCCATGAGGGACCCCGTGCACTCTTCAAAGGCATGGCCTACCCACTGTCCACTGTGGCACTGCAAAATGCCGTGACCTTTCACGCCTTTGGCACGGCGTGCCGTTGGATGGGTGACTGCACTGGTGCACCACTGCCAACATCTCACGCCATGATGGCGGGGATGGCGGGTGGGGTGGTCTCTACGCTGGTGCAGGTTCCTGTGGATGTGCTCAAGATCCGATTGCAGCTGCAGAGAACGCTTGCAGGGATGCCTGGGCATGTGGGGCCTGTGGTGCTTGCACATAGTATTTTACAGCGTAATGGTTTGGCAGGTATGGTTTGTGTCACACAGTGGTGCAACGCGATGATGGTGATTGCCATCATTGTCCTCCCAAAACACCACCACCGTTAGGTTTATATCGCGGGACGGCCATTACCCTGCTGCGCGATGTTCCCTCCTATGGTGTCTACTTTGCATTGTACGAGCACCTACGAAGCGGCCTGGATGCAAGAGTCATGCACACCTCGGGCGCCCTGCCCGGGCATGCAGCAGCATTGCATCAGTTTTTGGCGGGGGGTGTTGCTGGGGTGGTCTCTTGGTTTACAGTGTATCCCTTTGATGTTATCAAGTCACGTATACAAGCAACATGCTGGCAGCATTCACCGTATCCAAAAGGTATGTTGTGTGTATGTGTGTATGTATTGTGTGTGTATATGTATGCAGCAAGTGTGTGTGTGTTGAATGATGTCCATACATCCACAATTGCACTAGAAAAAGAAGAATGCTCACCCGTGTACTCTGTAACACCTGTACAACCCCTCATCAACCGCCACCACACTCTCCACTACACATACTCTTCACTACACACACATACCCACAGGGTGGGTGGATTGCCTGCGTCAAACAGTAGCACAAGAGGGGCCCCGGGCTCTTGTGCGGGGCATGCCAGCATCCCTGTCACGTGCATTTGTAGTCAACGCTGCCATTTTTGCGGTGTATGAGTCAACAATAAAAGCCCTACCATGATGTGGGGTGGGTTTTTTTTCTTCTTCTTTTTTTTGTGTGTATGCTGGTGTGTATTGCTGCACACATGCGCTGCTGTATATTATGATTTGATCATGTATGGTTTGCATCCATGCATGGTCAACGTATATCATTCATGCATGGTCGACATATCTGCATGGTCAACGTAAATCATCCATCTTGTACCATCATGTACCAACAGATACAACACATACCCCTTTTGTTATTTGACACGCTGTTTCATTTGCAACCAAATTGCCATACTTGTGCATGTGACAGTATACACAACTTGCCTGTACCAGCTGGTGTGTGTGTGTGTGTGTTTGGTAACACAGTTGTTACACCAGCCACTGTCCCCATCACGACTATCAATAGCAATGGATGTACCACAACGTGTTTTTGGATGCAACACAATGTGTTTTGAAGCAAGCATGTATAAAGACAAGCATTAAAACAAGCATGCACTTGCTCCATGTCATCATGGTGTGGTGGTGTACACACAAGAGAACCCCTGTGTACAGCAGACACACACATCATGTTGACCAAGAATAACACACACACACACTCGAGCATGACTGCAAAAGAATGCACAGTAACAGTGTGCACAGTATACACAAAGCAGTGCTCGCATGTGCAGTGACAACACAAACACACACACACAAGCAAACACACGCAATGTCAATTAAGCAACAAATGAATGGGCAACACATCATGTTTGCTGCATGTCATACCAGCAATCACATGTCAAGAACAACAGCATCAAATACAAACAACAGAAACAACCACACACACACCAACTTTTCTCTCACCCAGGCCCCCCCTCTGCCTGCAGCAACACCCTCAACCGATGTATCACACCCTCAAAGGAAGGCCTATCCACTGGGTCTTGTGCCCAGCAGTCGCACATGAGCGACACAAACTCGTCATACTGCAGCGGGGGCCCCCCAGGGACCGCCGCAGGGGCCGGCACCGCCGGCCGCTGCCCCCGGTCTGCCACTGCCAGGACGATCTGCAGTGGGTTGGCACCCTGCCAAGGTACCTCCCATGTCATGAGTTCCCACAGTACAAGACCGAATCCGTACACATCTGCTGCAGTGTGAAAGGGGCCCCCTCGTAGTACCTCAGGGGCCAACCACCTGTGTGTGTTGGGGGAGGGGGAGAGGGGGTCGGGTATTGGGTGGGTGATGCATGTACATGCAAGTGATATTTGGTGAGGAGGGTGGTGGCATTGCATATACCACACATTGTGTATACCCCGCATATTGTGTATATACCACATGTACCTAGGGTTTGTTATGCCTGCACCCTCAGTGTCAGGTTGTCCCAGCAGTGCTGCCAAATTGAAATCAGCAACCTGTGTGTTGTTGGGTGTATATTTGTGATGTGTGATGTATCATGCATTTGCGATGCATATGTGTGATGTATGTATACATCATGGTCTTCCACCCCCCCCCCCTCCCTCACCTTGACCCTCCAGTGTGTGTCCACCATCAAATTATCACTCTTCAAATCACGGTGCCCCACCCCCACCCCATGCAAATACAACATCCCCTTGGCCGCATCCAGCGCCATCCCCAGCCGCCGGGCCCACGTCAACTGGGCCCCAAACGTCCCCTGTCGTTTCGCCAATGCCAACACATCCAACAGGCTCCCCATGGCGCAGTACTCAGTAACCATGCAAGGGGGTTCCAGGCAATACCCCATGAGGAGGAGAACATTGGGGTGCCGCAAGCCCGCAAGGAGTTGCGCCTCGCGGCGAAGGAGGGCCCGGGGGGACCCTTGTTGCTGCTGTGGGGGGTCCTCGTCCCGGGTGGTGGTTGTGGGGGGGGGGGGACGTGGTGGTGTGTCGGTGTGCGTCATGTCATGCTTGTCAGTCATGGTTGTGTTGGTTGGTGGGGCGGTGTGGTCGGTGGCACCTGCTGTCCCGTGTACACCACCACCACCACCAGTAACACCACCAGCACCCTCCCCTTGCTCCCCATCTCCCTGCTTAACACCTTGTGGCGATGGTAATGGTGGTTGCATACGTGCTTCTGTACGTTGTTCCGTCCTTGTCTCAGCATGTTGTTCTGTTCTTATTTCTGTACGTGTGTGTTCTGCATGCAAGCAGCGTGCAATTGCAGCAGCAGCAGCAGTAGACAGCACTTTCACAGCCACAGTGGTCTCCTGCCATGTTGCCAAAAACACACTCCCAAAGGACCCCTGCCCCACTTGACGTCGAAAGCGTAAGCTGTCTATGTGAATTTCACTCACATGACTGGACACGGAGGAGAGGGCGGGTGATACTCCTGTTGTGGGGTGTGTGTGCGATATGTTGGTTGTTGCCGCTGCTGTTCCTGCCGCTGTTGCGGTCCTTGCTGCTGTTGCTGTGGGGTGGCTTCTTGCATTGTTGCTGCCACCACCACCACGATCCCCCCCACCACCACGATCTCCACCACCACTTGCTGTATTGCCTGTCTGTTGTGCATCGCCCTGTACAGCACCTGTCGTATCATGTGCTCTTGATGCATCATGTGCCCTATTATCACTGGTGATGGTGTTTGTTGCCCATGCACGGTGCCACTCCTCCGCAGCTGTCTTTTTGGTGGTGGTGGTGGTTGATGTTGTTGTTGGTGGTGGTGGGGATATGGAGCGCATGGCACGATTGGCAGCTTCCGTGGTGAGTTCCTCAGAGTGTTGTTCACTAATGCTAAACGGAAGCATGCCTGGGGAGGTGATGAGGTGGCATGTTGGTGTTGTACTGTACAAGCACACGCTGGGATCCATCACAATTGTGTTGGCATGGGTCGACCAACAACATGTGTTGTTGGGCAATTGCAACTTGGACATTTGTATACCACCACTCAGTCATGTATATACACAGCACATACAGCAGATCAACACAACAGTTGACACGCACCAGAGCTATCTTTGGGAGCGCCACGTGTGTCTTGTGAGGTTTGGGATGGCAACGGTTCTGACAACAACCACTCCAACCCAGTGGATGGTGTGGGATGCATGAATGGGCGCCCTGTGTACATGCATGCTACCATGTATTGAGATGCAACAACAAAACAACCCCCCCCCCCGTGTGTACACCACCGACCTGCTGATGCAGCAGAGTCCTGCCTTCGCTGACGTATGCGACGCAATGCATAATAAAATGATGCAAATCCTGTATGTTGTGAGGGTGTCATGACCAGCTCATCATCAAGACATCAACTCATCACAACACCACAACAAAGGATGGTTTTATAGCATCCCATGCTCTTCATACCCAGAATGAGTGGCACAGGAAATAGGGCCAGCACCAGCCCTAGCAGCCATATACGATCATCTGGTTGGGATGGCTGCCCCAACCCATCGTGTTGTGGTCGGGGGAGTGGTGGGTTTCCATCACCAGCCCTTTCCATCGCGTTTGCCACCTTGACACGCAATCCATGCACTGTGGCTCATTGGCGATGTTGTTGATCGCATTGATTTGTAGTTTGGCTTGTTGATTTTCAGTGCACGGATAATTGCGTCGTTGTGTTTTTTTACACTCGGTGTGTCTGTGAGTCATCACCCTTGACCACCACACAGCGTGAGCATCACCTCCAACACCTCTTGCTCCACCACTTTCTCCCTGTCCCCCTCGAGTGCCTTGCGGATCCCAGCCACCACCTCCTCCATGCTGTGCTGGTCCAGCCACACCGAATACTGCGCCGCCGTGAGCCCCGACCGTGCATGGGGTGACTGCAGCACCTCAGGTGCCCAAGTATATAAATGATGCAGCACCACACTGACAGGCAGGGCCCGCAGCAGGGGGCTCCCAGGGAGTGAAGTGGGTTGTGTGGTGAGTAGTGGTCGAAAGGCACGAAGCATGCGGAATGGGGCGCCCAGGTGTTCACATGGGTAGAGGTATTGGTTGATGGATGCTTCCAGTTCCTGTGCATCCTGTGTGTATGTTGGTGTGTGTGTATGTTGGTGTGTGTGAGCATTGGTGTGTGCGAGCATTGGTGTGTGTACAAGAGGGTTGAGGAAACGCGAATCCTTTTCTCACAAATGCACAGCATACTATGTATATTGCAGTACAAGGATACCCGTGTACATGTGTAGAGAATTCAACCAACATACCATACACAACAGCCACACACAAGAACACACCCACCACATATAAAACACACCCACCACATAAAAAGCACACCCATCACATACCCGTGCAAGCCGGCCCCTGCCTTCCGCAGTGAGGGGCCGTTGTAGTGATGCATGTCTGACAAAAAAGTACACCATACGTGCAGCCATGCGTTCGACCAGTGTTGCTGCTATTGACCCACTGGTGGGTGTGGGTAGGGGCGTAAACCGGGTGATGTAGTCGCTCCTGGGTGTGTGGGTGGGGGGAGTGGATGTGGATGTGTGGTGGAGATAGGAAAGGGGAATGTGATGGTGGTGGTGGTGCAGATGGAACATGTTGTATATCACCCACACCCACACTCTCATTTTCACTCACACACAAACACACATACCTCCACTGTCCCATCATCTTTGTCAACCCCACCATATACCCACTCGCGCTCCTCACCACCCCTCCCCCCCCCCCACTCCCCCCCCCCCCCAACGTGGGTGGCAGGGGGGGTGTTGGCAATTGCTTATTGATGTCCTCTGTGTGCATCTTGAGTACCTGGGTCTCTGCAGCATCGACAAGGGATTTAAACAAGGGGGTGGCTACTTCTACAGCAGCTGCACGTACTGCCTCCAGCGGTTGCCTGGTGGTGGTGATGAAGGAGGTGTGGGTTGGTTGAGAGGTGTGGGGTGGTTGGTTGAGAGTGTGGGTGTGGGTGGGGGTGGGGGTGTGTACCATGTGTGACTCTCCACAACCACTCTCCATGTTTGTATATACACCACACCTCCCCCCCTCACACACACACCCTCAAATGCCCCCCCATACCTCAAATGCCCATGTGCCTCAGGTGGAAGCTTCTGCAGCAGCTGCACCATTGATCGATGCACCTCCTGCAGCCCATTGACCAGTGTTATATTACGTTGCTGTGCTGCTGTGGCACCCGACCCCAGTGTTCTTGCGTCTGGCCCAGTCACAGCCATGTATTCAGCTTTCCCTGCTAAAGTGATGAGTGCACTGCCTATTGATTGGGTGATGAGGGTGGCCAGGCGGGGGCTACTGTTGACCAGTTTGACCTCATCATGAATACGCCTGGGGGGGATGCGAGGGGGGGGGAGAGGGGGTGTATGGGGAGTGGAGTGGGAGGGGGTATATGAAAGGCTATAAGGGTGTGGGTGGGTGTGGTGGAGGAGTGGAATAACACAAACCACCCCCAATGGTAGGATCACACAGTATCACATACCCCCCCATCACAGCATCACAACAGTATAATCACATACGCAATGCATTTCTGCAGTTCAGCAGCAGGTGGCAAAGCACGTGCCCCACCAGGAAACGCTGCCACTGCACTATCAGTCAACCTCTGTACACATGCTGCTAGGTATGCTTGTTGCAGGGAAGCAGTGGTTTGCAACAGCTGGGTGGTTTGGGTGGCGTCGAGTGCGGGGGGGGCGGATCCCTTGATCTCCGTGTCACGCTGAATGTTGCTGTGTGAGGGGGGCGTGTGATGGAGTGATGGAGTGTGGGGTGATGGGGTGTGAGGTTGGGGCGATGGGTGTGGGGTGTGTGTGTGTGTGTGTAGGGGTATGTTTGGTGCTGCCGTTTGGTGCGCAAATGCACAACCCCCTTTCCACACATACACATACATTGTCATTGCTCTTGCAATCTCTCCACCTACCCATACCCACACACCCACACACCCACACATACACACCCAAACACACCTTGCAGTGTCCTCCACAAGCAGGGCCAAACGTGGGTATTGAGCCAACAACACCTCCTTGACCAGGCCACCTGCTGCACTACCTGCAATACCCTCAAAACACCTACGTACAATACGAGCAAGCTTGCTCCTGTGTGTGATGGGTGGGTTGGGTGGGTGGGGGTGGATATGTGGGTGTGGGTAGGAAGCTGAGGTGTGCATGTGTGTGGAGGAGGTGTGCGTGTGTGTGAGAAAAGAAAAAAGAACGCATGTGGGGTCCTCTCACCCACACCACATTGCACCACAACCCACCACCACCACCACCACAATCCACTTTAAATGTACCCCCCCCTCATACCACAATGCAGTCAACGGCGGCTGTTGACCATGCTTGGTCACCTCATCCAAGAACAACACATGCGTCAATGGATCCTTCTTCTTGCCCAGCACACGCTGCAGCAAACACACTTGCACCACTGCTGACTGCAATTGAGAAAATGCCCTACTCAGGCCACTCCATAGCGCATCTTGTACTCGAGCAGCAGAGTGACCACTGGTGGTGGTGAGGCGTTGGGTATCGACTGCAGTGGAAAAGGCTTCATCCACACGTTCTACATAGCCTTGGAGTACTGCTTGCACCGTCTGTGGGAGTGTGTGTGTGTGGGAGGGGTGTTTTGGAGGTATGTGAGTGTGTATGTGTGTGTGTGAGAGAGAGAGAGAGAAAGAGAGAGAGGCACATGCATACAACATGGGCACCACCATCACCCCCTCTCGTTTCCTACCTGTTGCATTTCCTGTAGATTAAACAACACCTGCAGTGCACTACCTGCTTCAGCTTGGTTCATCCCCTCCATACCACTACACAACACCTTCTGTAATTGTCATGTGTATGTATGTGTGTATATGTGTATATGTATGTATGTGTGTATGTGTATGTGTGTACGTGTATATGTGTGTATGCGTGTATGTGTGTTGTGTTTCTCTGTACACTTCTACTACCCCTATTATTCACTACCCCTATTATTCACTACCCCTATTATTCACTACCCCTATTATTCACTACCCCCCCTACGATAAAGTACCTTGGCCTCCCAGCGCACATTTGCCTTGGCAGCTTCCAACATGGGTAGCTGGGTGTCAATAGCCTCCACACCCTGGAGCGATACCTCCTGCAATACCTGTGTGGGGAATTGATGTGTGGGGGAGATAGGTGTGTGGGGGAAATTGGTGTGTGGGGAATTGATGTTTGGGGAATTGATGTGTGGGGGAATAGATGTGTGGGAGAATTGATGTGTGACAAATTAATGCTTCTATGCCTGATATCAAAACATAGACAACACCACATACAGCTTCAATGTCTGATATCAACTTGGCCGATTTGGCAAGATCCAGCATGCCCCCATTACTCGTGTCTAATCGCCCATCAGGCCCCAACTGTGCTTTGAGCTTGGCGAGTAGTTTGAGCGCTTGTGTTGCATGGCGTAGGAGGTTGGCAGTGGTGAGAAGGTTTTGTAGCTGCTGGGTGCGGCCTGGGTGTTTGGGATTGGATGGATGTGTACAATGATTGTAAGGGCGCCAGGATTGATTGAGATGCAAGGTACATGTTTGTGTGTATTTGGAATAGAATGCGTGCACACAGAGGAGACAACACTATACAAACCACAACACAATACAGCATACTGGCAATGGCCTTGTAGGGCTCTACAATGTCCCCCCGCACACGGTTGAGCGTGGTGCGCAAATTGTCTGTACTAGTGTTGACGGATGCGAGGTACGATTCTGCATCACGTAGTTGAGATGCCTGCTGCAAGAGTTCTGCTTGGCGTCTGGGATGATTTGATGGATGACAATGATGGAGGACGATGATGATGGAACAACAGCAAGGTGTGTACAAGTGAACATCATTCTCAACAGCACCACACCTAAGCAACCCCCATCCCACCCCTCACCTGGTGACCTCTGCTCGCACCACCCCATCCAGCAACGTCACACCCTCCTGGATGCGGTCTATTTGGGTTTGTGCAACATTGATAGAGGATCCCCTCGCTGCAATGCTAGATTGTGTAAGTGACGAGCTCACAAATTGTGCAACATCAAATGTATCCTCGTAGAAGGGAGCGTACTGGGGATCTTGTGCTAGCCTTTGCATCAATTGATTGGGTTCAGCTGATGCTGCAACATCCATGCTGGATCGACCCCCAGCACCCATGATGATGATGTTGGGTTGATGATGAGTGTGAGTTTTTTGTGAACCAAGGATGTTTTGCAAATGAACAGATCGTTTGGCGTGTTTTTTTGATGTTTTTCTCTCACCAAGAATGGGCCACATAATCTTGCAGGCCAAGGCTGTGGGGGTGTAACCGCAGTGCAGTGCAAGGCAGTGTACACCATCTGCAAACACCATCAAGAGATTTCCACCAGATCTATCTCATTGTTGTGGTTGCGTTGGCTGGGCTCAATTCTCTGGCAGCATCGCACCCTACACAACACAGCAACGCATCATCACATCGCAGCTTGTTGTGTTGGGACATCACAATCCAATGCTGTTTCCAGCCAACCCCAACAAAACCCTGCAGCGTTCGCATGGTGCGTGTGAATACTCATCGTGTGCCATAGATACATGTTCTGCAGCCTTTTGTGCAAGCCTGTCTTGGCCTGTCTAGGGTGATCACCGCCAGCTAGGCGCCATGATCACCCCCGCACTCACCCCCTCAAAACACACACAGGCGCCATGACCCTACGCACATCAAATATAGCACCACACAAACAAACATCACACCCACGCACATCACACCAAGCCCACCCGTGTCGTCGACGCGCATCACCAGCCATTGTATGTAGTTTTCCCAATTTCAACAAGCCCCCCATACATAATTTGGAATTGCTATGGGGCGATGGTGTGATGATATGTGCAACTGAACTTGCTAGTAACCGCATTCCCCTGGAAGAGGCTGGGCTGTTGAGTGGCATCATGTTGGGCATCTGGGCAACGGTGGGGACGCTAAAGGGTGACTACTCGAGCAACAGTCGTCGTGAGCCAACTGTGTTTTTCAACGTGCTCTTGTTGGACGCCATGAGCTCCTCCATGATGACTTGGGTGCGGTTTGTGGTGTGGTGGGTTTTGTTGTGGCTCTGTATACAACAGTAGTGTACTTCATAATAGTATACCCATGCATAGCAACACCACCCATAACGTACTACAACAACACCCCACACAGATGCTGGCGGTCCCCCTGGCCTTGGCTGTGTATGCGTATCTTGCGCCTGGACAGATTGTGGATGGGTTGGTCCTCACGCTTGCCTCTGATGCACCGCGTAATGCCCTCCCGCCCCAACTAGAGGTCATGCTTGCTGATTTGATTACCCTGTGCTGTTGGCGTGGCATTTACGCGCTGTTGCGGTTGTAAAGGGGTGATGATTTTTGTTGATGGAGTTTTGGTGATTTTGAAGAATGTACTTGAGAAATTGGTTTTTCTTGCTGCCGATGATGATGATGATTTGCTGATGATGATAATACATCTGTGTTGATGATGATTATAAACTTAAGGCGCCGAACAGTCATCACAGCAGGGGCGCATATGCATTTGAAATATACCCTTGCTGTATCCTGCTTGTATTTGCCCCTTGTATTTCTTGCTGCATTATGCTTGCTGCCTGTACCATCACTTGCCTGTGCATCCCTCATGTTGTAGGTAACAATACCATGTATACCCAACCCCATATGTATACACTTGGAACACATACAACCCACTCTTCAAAATATAGAGATGCACAAGATGCAGGTAAACACGCAATCAAGGAAGTGCATCACCCTGTGTGATTGCATTGAGCACCACGTGAGGGAGCACCTCTGCCCCCTGATCTGTCACTGTGTACAGGGCCTCTATATCAGCCTTGCAACCATCACGCAGCATCACCTGGTGATTGGACAGTGTGCACTGTTGATGCTATACAGGCTCACAGTGTGTAGTGCGATGATGGCCACACTGTACAATCCCACAAATATCCACACACATTCACGTGTGCACATCACACACACAATATACCTCAAGCTCGTGTGCCCATGCAGGGTGGCGTCCCTGCAGCTCCTGCACCATGCGTTCTGCCATGGAACAGTCACGCTGAGACAGGGGCTGCAGTGCAGCAGCATCCATGCCATCAAGCATGTGTGCGCGTACACCCAACCATTGCAAGGAGGGCACTGCAAAGCGCGGGCTCTGCGAGGGTTTTGAGTTTCTATGTATTGTATCTATGCAGCACATTGTTTGGCATTGTATTGTGCGTCTCCTACACCATATGGCAGCAATACTGATTTAGCAAAACCACAAACACGAACACACATCCAGAACAACAGCACACACCTCGAGTCCCATACTGCGTGACCCATATTTGTAGGTCAGGGCAATGCTCACCCCTGCCGGATTCCAGTCTACCAATGCATACACAGGGAGATGTGGGTGACTGGTGCACAGGTGATGCAGAAATGCACGACTCGCAAGGTCTGGAAAACCCTGTGAGGTGTTGTGCACAGTGCTGAAACAACAGGGAGACAACAGGGTACAACATGAAAAACCAAGGCAAACACATGAAAACGCTTGTATAACCCTGTCCAACCCACCACCCACAGGCTTTTCCTCCCACCTTGGCTGTGAGCAGCACCATGGGTAGGTGCTCGTGTATGCGGGATTGCACCAGTCGCTGGAAGATGGCATCCTTTTCAATCACCAGCGCACACTGGGCATGGGTGGCATCCAGTGTGTATTGCTGCAGGAGGGGGATGTCACCGGGGATGGGTTGCCCTGCAAGTGGCAGGAGTGTGTGGGGTTTATAGACATGTGCAGGTATGTACTGTACTCTTTGTTTGTGTACAACTGTATTGAAACACCCCTATTCCCAAAGAAACACTCGATACCCTGTCGGTCGAGCATTGTGCTGCAGTCATGCCAACATCCTGCAGCAGGGTCGTATACACGCACACAGCCAGCAATGGCACCCTTGCTGCTGCAGCATATACCCAGGCTGCTACGGGGCACACGTAGGAGGGCAACCGCATCTTGTATGGCATCATTGATGTGCCTTGATTATGGAGAGGGGAATAATGATACGACACATACCTGTACATGTGAGCATGAGGCACACCCAATACCATACCCTGGGGTGCTGATGAGTGGGGGGCTGTGGAGGCGGTAGTAGAGCTCGCGTTGGGTGATCTTTTGACCAGAAAGCAGCATTTCATGTGCAACATCTAGCACCTGCGTGGTGCGAGGCTCGGGCGTGGGAAACCATCACACGGTGGGGAGACAAATACCACCTCAGCACCTTGAACACGCGCACATATGCATATGCACTCTCAGCCTTGCGTGCTGTCATGGAGCGTTCCTGCTGCACCATACGCATTGCTATTCTTGCCGGGTGTTGGCTGTCCTCATGCTCACCGACGGGAACAAGTGCAGCATGCCTTGCCTGTCTTGATGTCTGTTGTATGTGTGGTGGTGGATGGTGTACAGCAACCGTCTGCTGAGGTGGTTGTGTGCTGAGGGGAGTAATCTATAAACCAAGATGCTCAACACGTACGAATGTGAGGCTCGGCAAGTGATCCTCTGCAAGCAATAACAACAAAGACGTGACTATGTCGTGGATGCGCTCGACAACGTGCCCTGGGTCGAGATCATCAAGTGGCGATGCATCCCCATCTCCCCCAAACAATTCATACTCCTCATTGTCGCTCTCAACAGCATCATCTTGCTGCCAGCTACTGCTGCTCAGTGGCTGACTACTGTACGTATCACTGTCTGCCATCGTGTATGCACTGTGGTGTGCACTGCAACTAAGTGTTCATGAGCACGCTATCAACACTTTTACACTACATTTTCTCATCGAAATACGCATCATCATCTTCACCTCACATCAACAAAACTGGGGTGCGCCCCTTGTCAACTTGTCAAAACTGGGTACACTACCACATGTACTTTCACACATATATGCCACACAAGGGAGTGCCTATACGTTGGACTGGCTCTTGGCGCCCTCCTCTTGACGTGAGTGGATGTTGGGGGTCTTATCGTCGCTCACTGCATACCTGTTGAATAACATACACGATAAACATGAAATTCACTATCATACTTGCTGGTTACCACCTATGCACCAACATACTTGGAATCCTGGAAAGCTGTCTGTGACACACCCTTTTCACGCATCTTGTCCGCTGCTTCTTTCAGACGCTCCTTGCGCTCATCAGCACTGTGGGGTGTGTTGTTGTTGTAGTGTGTGAGAGAGAGAGCGCACTGTGGCGTATTGATGTAGCAGCGCGCCAGATCCCACCGTTTTTTGGCTTCAATAGCATTCATAGCATCCGAAGCTCTTGCATAAAGCATTGCACCACCCCCTACTATTGCAGCAATGGTGATGTGCCTGTTTTGTATGATATGTATGATATGAGGATGGGATATGATGTGGATGTTGCCAAGGATATTTGTCACACAAGACCAGGCCACACGTCACTTTCAGCACCTGCGCGTGATCACTAGCTTGTCGACATCAGCAGCACGTGGCACAGCTGCAGATGTTTGCGTGGCACGGATTGGGATGATTTTACGAGATCGTGGGAGTGTCGTCTTAGCGTTGAGTGTCGACAACATCTTGTTGGAGAGGTGTTGGGTTGAACGAAACGCAAACTGACACCACAGATACACTGATGACACTGATGACGATGTGTTGTGGGTGTTGCCAAAAATACACTATAGTTTCGGCAAGTTCGTGTTCATCCTAATAATACATCTCACCAATATACCTTACATCTCCTACATCTCAACACAAAAACCACAGCAGCAGCAGCCCAGCATCCCAGCATGGCAGCTGCACCACCTCAAACCCAAGCAGAAGAAGTAGCAGTGGCCTCAGAACCACGTCTGTTTGTTGGCCAAGTACCCCCCACATATAAAGACACAGACCTGCGGCCTCTGTTTGCGCCATATGGGACAATCAAGCAAATCCACATCATGTCTGGGCACGACGGCCGCAGCAAGGGCTGTGCCATGGTCACCTTTGAGCGATGGGCTGATGCAGAGGCTGCCATAGAGTCGCACAGCGGCAAGACCGTATTGCCAGGTGGCACCAATCGTCCCCTGACTGTTTCATTTGCCCATCCAAAGCGTGTCGCCAGTGGTGCTGTGCAAGCTGATCCGGGCATTGCGCCCAAAAAGCTCTTTGTTGGCCAGGCGGGTGTTGTGTTTGTTGTATCTGTGTGTGTTGTTGAGCACTCGTTGGTGTGTGTTGTTACGCATTTGTTGCATGGGTGCATGGTGGTGTAGCAGCATGACAGTAGCAGCAGCAGTGTGGTTGGTGGTGAGTATGGTGCTGTAGTTTGTGTGTGTGACACTCGCCTGGCCTTGTGCATCACCCAGTGTGTCGTGACAACCAGTGTCGTGGATGCCTGGTGATGACGGTGATGTGACACGATCTATGCGCGTGTAATGCTGCAGCGTGTGTATGCATCATGTGGTACCAATTGCGCTAGTACTCAAAGAAGACGTGTTGGTGTCGTATGTTCCATACCATACAGTACCATACCGTACCATATCGTATCGTCGTGTGTATATGTCAGCTGTAGTATACTGCTGGTGTATTTGCCTGTAGTGTGAAGAATAGTGCTGGTGTACAACAGCAATGTGTTGACAGACAGCAGGGGTGGGGGTGGGGTGTGCTGCACATGGATACAGCACAGCAGCGGATGCAGCCAACACATGCATGCACACCCAGCACACACATATTGTCGTTGTCATTCGTTATGTTTGTCATACACATGTCCATACGTTGGTATCCTGTATATACTCATGTCTGCTACACACACACTTACACTCATTTGCTATGGCAAAAGTAACACCCCTCACACATACCTCCTCTCCCTTATCCTACATACACACAGATTCCAGTGACAGTGGGGGCTGCTGAGCTACGGGCATTGTTTGAGCCATGTGGGGAGCTTGTGTCGATGAGCCTCCTCAAGCGCCCAGGGGAACCCGCCCATCGAGGTTGGTGGGGTTTTGTGGGGGTGGTTGAGGGTGTGGTGGTATTGTTGGTGGTTACGAGAGGATGTGGTGCTGGTAAAAAGTCTTGTACATGTTGTGTACATGACATGGTCTCTCTAAAACACACACCTCCCCTTTTCATTTCACACACCTCTCCTTCTGTCCACCCACATAGGTTGTGCATTTCTTGAGTATGCAAAATGGGCCCACTGTGAGGCGGCCATCGAACAGCACAACGGCAAAACAACCCTCGCCAACAATCGCATGCCCCTGGTCGTGAAATTCGCAGACGCCCGCAAACCCAAACCCGGCGACATGATGGGCGGAGGGGGGCCCATGGGTGGAGGGCCTGTTGGACAACACCAACACCAGCACAACCAATTGTCTGGGTCAAAACGAGGGGGGGGGGATATGCCATGGCCGGTGGATAGCAAGCGACCCAGTTTGCAGGGGCCCGGCATGCGAGGGGGTCCCCCTATAGGGCCCGGTCCCCATGGCGCCCACATGGAGGGTGCGTATGGGCACCCTCACAACCCGCAGACTGCCATTGCAGCGATGAACTTGGGACTGAATTTGATGGCTCTGGGTGGACCAGGTATGTATATCAGAGGGGTTGATGTTGGAGTGTGGGTGTGGAATGTACATGAACGAGTATGTTTGTTTGTCATTGTGTGTAGAATGTTGACAGATGTTGTGCGTATCCCCCACATACAACAACAGATACCCCTGGACAAGTGTTCTCACACCCACCCCACCTCACACACAGCACTTGCACAGCAGCTCGCCAATGGGCAAGCCCTCGACCCCCAGCAAGCAGCCAACCTCAGCATGATGGCAGCACAAAACGCAGCAATGGCAGGTGGAGCAGCAGGGCCCTATCAAAACGCATATGGACAACCCATGGGAGGGGCCCCTGGCGCCATGGGGGGCCCCGCCCGACCAAAGGGGGGCCCTGGGGGTGCCGGCATGATGGACCCCAGTGCACAGGCAGGCATGGGGGGCGGGATGGGGGGGTATGGTATGGGGGGGGGAATGGGGGGGGGGATGGACCCTGCAGCGGCGTATGTGGCACAGATGGGGGGGATGGGTGGTGCATATGGAGCGGGCGGGGGAGCAGCTGCTGGGGTGCACTACGGTCATGGACAGGTGTGATGTGTAGGGTGTGTGTTGCAAAAGGACGTACATGCACCCCAACACCCACATGCACTTGCATTGCTATGTAGAACCACATTGTTATGAAAAACAACATTACTATGGAAACCAAACACAGGCTGGCATGAGTGGTGTGCTCCCACCCCCCACGCCAGTGGTGACAAACAATGGTCGACTAGGCAAAGGCTTGTCTCCTGATAGTAGGGAATTGAGGTGGAAGCTGTTTATTGGTCAAGTGCCTGTAGAGGTATGTGTGGGTGGGTGGGTGTTGTGTATGCGTGGAAGAGGGTGTGCTGTATGAGGGTGTGTTGTTTGAGGGTGTGCTGAATGAGGGTGTGTTGTATGAGGGTGTGATTGTTGGTGTGGACCATGTGCACGTGCTGTATACCTGGCATACACACATACACACACACACACACACACACACACACACACACACACACACACACACA
>VFQP010002299.1_pt1 | contig 21841 bp, 21 predicted proteins | sample 3512351 | NCBI WGS metagenome assembly VFQP01 (sample SAMN10412372, study PRJNA504923) | tailings metagenome | isolation source: Relicate 1 Philex TSF1 revegetated site | place: Philippines: Tuba, Benguet | collected 2017-08-29
TCCTGGTCGACTCGCCGCGCGACGTCGGCCCCGTGCGCAAGGCGATGAACCGGACTGGCCGCCTGCGCGTCGACCTCGACGTCGCGCTCGACCCGGCCCGGCGCCTGCGCGACGCCCTCGCCTGACGCCCTCGCCTCGCCCCTTCGCCCGCGAGCGCGAGCGCGACGGCCCGCCGGTCCGAGGACCGGCGGGCCGTCGAGCGGGACGGGTCAGTGCGCGAAGTGGCGCGTCCCCGTGAAGTACATCGTCACGCCCGCGGCCCGGGCGGCCTCGATCACCTCGGCGTCGCGGATCGATCCACCCGGCGCGACGACGGCGCGCACGCCGGCGTCGAGCAGGATCTGCAGGCCGTCCGCGAACGGGAAGAACGCGTCGGACGCCGCGACGGCGCCGCGGGCCCGCTCCTCGCCGTCCGCGAGCGTGTTGGCACGCTCGACCGCGAGGCGGCACGAGTCGACGCGGTTGACCTGCCCCATCCCGACCCCGACGGCGGCCCCGTCGCGCGCGAGGAGGATCGCGTTCGACTTCGCCGCGCGGATCGCGCGCCACGCGAACGCGAGGTCGGCGAGCGTCGCGTCGTCGGCGGCGTCGCCTGTGACGAGCGTCCAGTGCTCGGGCGCGTCGCCGCCGGTGACGTTCCCCTCGGCGTCGGTCACGACGGCGTCGACCCGGTCCGTGCTCTGCACGAGCAGCCCGCCGCTGACCGGGCGGGTCTCGACGGTCGTCGTCGGCGGGGCGTCGACGACGAGGAGGCGCAGGTTCTTCTTCGCCCGCAGCACCTCGAGCGCGTCGGGCTCGAACCCGGGCGCGACGACCACCTCGGTGAAGACGGGCGCGATCTGCTCCGCGGCCGCCTTCGTCACGACGCGGTTCGCGGCGATGACGCCGCCGTAGGCCGACACGGGGTCGGTCGCGTGGGCGCGCGCGTGCGCCTCGGCGACGTCCGTGCCGACCGCGATGCCGCACGGGTTCGCGTGCTTGATGATCGCGACGGCCGGCTCGTCGTGGTCGTGCGCGGCGCGCCACGCCGCGTCGGCGTCGACGTAGTTGTTGTAGCTCATCGCCTTGCCGTGGAGCTGCGTCGCCTGGGCCAGCCCCGTCGCGCCGTGGCCGACCGTGTAGAGCGCGGCGCGCTGGTGCGGGTTCTCGCCGTACCGCAGCACGTCGGCGCGGTCCCACGTGGCGCCGATCCACGCCGGGAAGCCCGTGCTCACCGTCTCGCCCTCGGCGCCGCCCTCGACCGGGACGGCGTCCGTCGGCGCGACGACGTTGCCCATCCAGGACGCGACGGCGACGTCGTAGGTCGCGGTGTGCACGAACGCCGCGGCGGCGAGCGCCTTGCGCTGCGCGTAGGTGAAGCCGCCCGCCTGCACGGCCGCGACGACGTCGTCGTACCGGGCCGGGTCCACGACGACCGCGACGCTCGGGTGGTTCTTCGCCGCCGCGCGGACCATCGACGGGCCGCCGATGTCGATCTGCTCGACGACCTCGTCCGGGCCCGCGCCCGACGCCACGGTCGCGGCGAACGGGTAGAGGTTGACGACGACGAGCTCGAACGGCGCGATGCCGAGCTCGTCGAGCTGCGCGAGGTGGTCGGCCTTGCGCGAGTCCGCGAGGATGCCGGCGTGCACGCGCGGGTGGAGCGTCTTGACCCGCCCCTCGAGGCACTCGGGGAACCCGGTGAGGTCCTCGACCTTCGTCACCGGGACGCCCGCGGCCGCGACGGTCGACGCCGTCGAGCCGGTGGAGACGAGCTCGACACCCGCGGCGTGCAGCGCCGTCGCGAGCTCGACGAGGCCCGTCTTGTCGTAGACGCTCAGGAGCGCACGGCGCACGGGGCGCCGCGAGTCGTCGGTGAGCTGGACGTCGGGGGCGGAGGGTACGTGCGGGGCCGGGTGGGACATGACGAGGGGCTCCTCTGGGTCGCGGTCGCCGCGCCGACGGAGCCGACGCGAGTGGCAGAACCCAGGCGCCCAGGCGGTCGACGCTCCAGCAGGTAGATCCGGCCGCTCCCCGGTGGTCGTTCCCACCCTCGCCAGTCGCGGCCGTCGTCCAGTCTAGCGGCCCGACGGCGGCGTCCCCGGCTCTACCGGGACCGCACCCGGCACGACGCCCGACGCCGCGAGGGCGGCCGCGTCGTCGGCCCACGTGTCCGGGGTGCCGACCCGCCAGAGCGACCGGACCGTGCTGAGGACCGCGACCGTGACGACGAGCAGCCCCGCGAGCACCGCGAGCGCGGTCCCGAGCCCGAACCGCTCGAGGAGCCCGCTGCCGACGAGCGGGACGAGCGGGCCCGCCGCGAGGCCGGTGAGCCCGAGCACGGACGCGAGCCGGCCCTGGAGCTGCGGCGGGGTGACGGCCGCGGCGTACCCCGACAGGCCCGCGTTCACGGCCGGGACGAGCAGGAGGGCGAACGGCAGCACCGCCAGGTAGGCCGCGTACGACTCCAGCACGGCCATGACGACGGACCCCGCGGCGAGCACGCCGAGCGCCGCGACGACGAGCGCCCCCGCGCGGACCCGGGCGACGAGCCGGGGCGCGAGCACCGCGCCGACGAGCACGCCCACGCCGACCGCGAGGTCGACCAGGCCGATGAGGAGCGGCGCCGTGCCCGTGCGCACGAGCTCGAGGTTGATGCCGACCATGAGGCTGCCGAACGCGACGTTGATGACGACGAACAGGCCGAGCAGCGCGCGGAACAGCGGCACGGACCACACGAAGCGCAACCCGTCGCGCAGCGCCGCGACGGGCCGGGTCGCGCGCGCCGCCGCGACGTCGCCGTTGAGCGGCTCGCGCACGAGCCACGTGCACACCGCGGTCGCCGCGTGCCCGATCGCGGCCCCGGCGAGCGGCACGGCGTGCGCGACGGCGTAGAGCGCCCCGCCGAGCGGGCCGGCGAGCAGGCTCGCCACCGCGTCCCGGCCCTGGGCGGCCGCGAGCGCCGTCGGGAGCTGCGGCACCGGGACCACCGAGCGGAACGCGCCGCTCGTCGCCGGGTCCACGAGCGCGCCGACGACGGAGGCCCCGAACAGGACGGCGGCGAGGTGCCACGCGGAGAGCGAGCCGGTGCCGGCGGCCACCGCGACGGTCGTCCAGAGCAACGCCCCGACGGTCGCCGCGGCCACGACGAGGCGCCGGCGGTCCACGCGGTCGGCGACGACGCCCGCGGGCAGCGTCGCCAGGAGCGCCCCGACCTGCCCGACGGCGGCCACCACCCCCGCCTGCACGACGGACCCGGTGAGCCCGTACGCCACGAGCGGCACCGCGAAGAGCGCCACCCCGGCGCCGAGCGACTCCGCGGTCAACCCGGTCATGAGCAGCAGGTACGAGCGGTTGCGCAGGAGCGACGGCGGCGCGTCCGGCGCGAGGCCGACCGCGGCACCGGGGGCGGACGACGGAGCGGTGCGGGGCCCCGGGGGCGCGGGCGGTGGTTTCGACATGGCTGAGAAATTAAGTGCGCAACGACAGTTGCGCAATAGTCATTGCTCACTTTGTGGTGAACACTCCCCCGTGCGGACCACTCGGGCGTTGCTAGCCTCGGCCTGTGCTCGAGACCTTCCACGTCCAGGACCCCGCGGCGCTGCGCGCGATCGCGCACCCGCTGCGCCAGCGGATCCTCATGGAGCTCGCCGTCCTCGGGCACGCGCGCGCGGCGGACCTCGCCCGGGCCACCGGAGAGCCGGCCAACTCCGTGAGCTTCCACCTCCGGGTCCTCGCCCGGGCGGGCATGATCGTCGAGGCGCCCGAGCACGCCCGGGACCGCCGGGACCGCGTCTGGAAGAACGTCGCGGAGAGCTACGCGGTGGAGCCCGGGACGCCGGACGCGGTGCGCCACGTCGTCCGCCCGGCGCTCGCCTGGGCCGAGGAGACGTTCCGCCGCGGGAGCGCGATGGGCGCGCGCGAGGACCGGATCCTCGCGCTGAGCACGCTCGTGCTCAGCCCCGAGCAGGCGACGACGATGTCGCGCGAGCTCCAGGAGCTCGTCGAGCGCTGGAACACGCGCGCGCTCGACGAGGGGCGCGCGGACCCCGAGGCGCGCCGCGAGACCCACCAGGTGCTCGCGGTGCTCGCCCCGCGCGACCTGCCCTCCGCGGACGACGAACCGCCGCCCCCGCCCCGAGAGGATCCGCCGGGCCGACCCGCCGCGGCGCCCGCTGTCTAGGGCTTCTCTGCCCACCTCGCGCCAACATGCGGGAGTGCGACGGGGCGAGGAGCGGCTGTTTCCAACAGGCGCCGTGGTTGATCTGGGTCGGCCACGCCGCCGCCGAACGGTCTTTGTCCCCGCACCCGGCGGCGCTCCCTGTCGATTGCGACGACGAACACGCCACGATCCGCAGCGCTGCCATCCTGATCGCACGAGTCATGCGGCTAGGAAGCTGGCGTGTCGATTCGCCTCAGCGTCTGACGGGCTGACGCACGCGAGACACCGATCCGCGACGGAAACTCGGACTCGTCGACTGCGCTCGGGCCATGCAGGACCTCGTGAAGGGCGTTGACGATGGCGAGCACATCGGCTGTCTCGAGCACGTACTCGTCACGAGCGAGCCACTCCTCCATCGGACCGTTCCACCCGTCGGGCGGTACGCGATACCGGCCTGCCTGAAGGCAGTCGCCGCACGCCCAGGCGTCCTCAGTGGGCAGGCCGAGCCAGGAAGATCGCCTCCGAGACTCCTTCGACAACGGACCCATGCACCAGTCGCAGTAGTCCTGCTCGTCGTCCGTCGCCATGAAGAGAAGGTACCGCTGAGCACAATCATCACCTGGGGCAGGGAAGCGCCTGCTACCCCAGCACGACCCGGCGACCGTCGATGCGCAGGCCCTCGCGCGCCACGCGCCCCACGGTCTCGACGAGCAGCGCCCGCTCGGCCACCTTGATGCGCTCGTGCAGCGACGACTCGTCGTCGCCGTCCTCGACCGGCACCGCGACCTGGGCGACGATCGGGCCGGTGTCGACGCCGTCGTCGACCACGTGGACCGTGCAGCCCGTGACGCGGACGCCGTAGGCGAGCGCGTCGCGCACGCCGTGCGCGCCGGGGAAGGACGGCAGGAGCGCGGGGTGGGTGTTGAGCGTGCGGCCCGCGAAGCGGCCCACGAACGCGGGACCGAGGATGCGCATGAACCCGGCGAGGACCACGAGGTCGGGCCGGAACACGTCGACCGCCTGAGCGACGGCCTCGTTCCACGCGGCCCGGTCCGCGAAGTCGCCGGGGGCCACGACGACGGCGGCGACGCCCGCCTCGCGGGCGAGGTCCAGCCCGCCGGCGTCCGCCTTGTCGGAGACGACGCCCACGACGCGCGCACCGTACGCGACGTCGTCGTGCGCGGCGAGGAGCGCCGCGAGGTTGCTGCCCGCCCCCGACACCAGCACGACGACGCGGGCGGCGGAGGTGGACTCGACGGGGTGGCCGGACGGCGTCTGCACGGTGCTCCTGCGGGGTTTCGAGGGGTCGCGGGTCACGGAGCGCGACCGCGGCGGCGGGCCGGTGGGACACCCGTCGGGGCACGCAGCCTCCGATGGGAGAATGTACCGCGAGCCGCCCGACCGACCGAGGAGCTGCCCGTGGGCAACCCGTACGCACCGCCCCGTCCCGACGCGCCGCAGCAGCCTCGACCCGAGCCCGCGCAGCCGGAGGACGGAGCGCGTCCGGACGCGTCGGCGCCTGCACCGGGCCCCGCCCCCGCGCCGATCCCCCCGGCCCCCGCGCGCCCGGACCAGCAGGCCGGGCCGGGTCACCGGCGCCCCGCGCCGCCCGAGCCCGCGGAGCCCGACCCGGAGCTCGCCCGGCAGGCGACGCGACGCACCCTGCACTTCGGCCTGCTCCTGCTCGCCGTCATCGTCGTGAGCACCATGCCGTTCCCGTGGCAGGCCGTGAGCCTCGCGCTCGCGCTCGGCGCGATCGTCGTGGGCATCCGGGCGCTGCTGGCCGTCTGGCGGGCCCGCGTGCGCGGCGCGCTCGTCCCGGCCCTCGGGATCGGCGTCGGGCTCTCGGCCATGCTCGCGCTCCAGATGGTCTCGACGCTCGTCACGTGGGACGTCGCGCTCGCGCACCAGCAGTGCCTCGACGGCGCGATCACCGTCTCGGCCGAGAAGCGCTGCGACGTCGAGCGCGCGCACGCGCTCGAGGAGAAGTTCGCCCGCTGGTTCCCCACCCCCGCCCCCGCGTCCTCCTGACGCGTCGAGGCTCCGTCACCGGTTGGTGACGTCGCGCCCCTAGGGTGAGCGCGTGACCGCGCCGACGACGCCGCCCGAGGCTCCCCCGCCGCTCCCGCCCGTGCCGCGGGAAGGGCTGCGTCGCGCGGGGTCGCGCTGGTGGTGGCTCGCCGTCCCCGTCGCGGTCGTCGCCCTGGTGGCGGGCGTCGTCGCGGTGGTCGTGCCGTTCGCGGCGCACGACGCGCCCGAGCTCGTCGAGGACGGCCGGGTCCTGACCGTGGCGGCAGATCCCTGTGCGCGCGTCCAGGAGGCCGGCGTGACGCTCGCCGCAGCGACGTCTCCCGAGGGACGCGCCGCCGCCGCGCTCGACGTCGCCCAGGGTGCCCGTGCGCTCGCCGCCGCCGTCGGCGCGCTGCCCGCGGACGTCCTCGACGCCGACCGGCCGGCGCGGTCCTGGGCCGAGGACTGGTCGGCCCTCGCGGACGGGCTCGAGGCCTGGGCGGCGAGCACCGCGGCCGGCGAGGACGCCCCGTTCGAGCTCCCGCTCACCGAGGACGGCTGGTCGGCGGTGACGAGGATGGACCTCGCCGCGTCTCCCGGGTGCGCGGTCCCGGCGTCCGTCGTCGGCCTCGACGCGACCCCGCCGCGCACCCCGCCCACGGGCTGACCGCCGCGGACGACGACACCCGGCAGGACCGGGCCCGGCCCTACCCGCCGTGTCGCCTCCGCGGGTCAGCCGGCGTCGCGGTGGTGCCGGCCCAGGACCTCGAGCCGGGACCACAGGACGGCGAGCGCGGCGCCGCCGCCGATCTCCGCCGCGGCGAGCGCGCCGACGACGAGCGCGTCCGCGCCCACGACCTCGAGCCGGCCGGGGCCCACCGCTCCCCCGGCGAGCCAGCTCACGAGCCCGACGAGCAGGCCGGACGCGAGCGCGACGCCGGCGAGCGCGAGGACGACGGCGGACCAGGGGACGACGTCGTCCGGGTGGGTGCCCGTCACGTCGCGCAGGCGCCGCCAGACGAACACGCCCGCGACGACGCCGAGCGCGACGACGCCGGCCGGCACCCAGGGCGTGAGGGCGTTGGTCCAGTCGTCGCCGGGCAGCGCCCCGAGGAGCGGGATCGCGGGCAGCGCACCCGGCTCCGACCCGCCGGGCGCGAACGTGCTCCCCTCGCCCACGGCGAACCCGGGACCGACGAGCCACGCCCCGGCCCACGCCACGAGGTTGGGCAGCACGGCGAGCTGGCCGAGCGCGAGGACGATCCCCCCGACCGTGCCGGGCACGAGCCCGGCGACGATGTCGCCCGACGTCGCGCGGCCCGCGACGAGCCACGCGCCGACCACCACCGCGGACGCCCCGGCGAGCAGGCTCGTGCCGAGCAGACCCCCCCGCAGCCCGAGGCGCACCGTCGGTGGCACGACCCGGTCGAGACGCGCGGCGAGGTCGGCGACGAACGGCGCGTCCGGGCGCGCGAGAATCCCGCCGCCGAGCCCGAGCCCTCCGACGACGGCTCCCCCGACGACGGCGACCCCGAGGCCCCAGGGCGGCGTCGAGCCGGCGAGCAGGGCGACGCCGAGCGTCGTGAGCGCGTACGTGACGGTGCCGGCCACCCAGGCGGAGACCGCGGTGTGCGCCGAGCGGCGTGCCGACGCGAAGCAGCAGAAGAGCGCGAGGGCGGTGAGACCGAGCGGGACGAGCGTGACCGTCGTGCCGCTCGCGACGAGCGGGACGCCGTGGCCGAGGAGCCAGAAGCCCGCCGCGACGGTGACCGACTGTCCCCAGCCCGTCCCCTCGGACGCCCCGGTCGAGGACGCCAGGAACGCGACGACGCCCGGGAGCACGACGACGGCGAGCGACAGGGTGAGCGCCTGGAGCGCGGCGAGCGCGCCGGACGGTGCACGGCGCACCCCGACGGGTGCGGGTGCCGGGCTGCCTTCCACGGTGCGCGTGCGCGCACCGCGAGTCGTGCTGGTGGTGCTCATGGTGCCCATCGTCGTCGATCGAGAGGTCGGTTCGGGGCATTCGCCCCGGCGCGCCAGACTACCGGCGCCACCGGCCCCGGGGACGACGACGCCCCGCGACCGGCGGACCGGTCGCGGGGCGTCGTACGGCGTGGCAGCGGGCCGTGCGGCCCGACGGAGCCAAGGGTCAGGCGAGGACCTCGCGCAGGAGCGCGGCGGTCTCGGACGGCGTCTTGCCGACCTTGACGCCGACGGCCTCCAGGGCCTCCTTCTTCGCCTGGGCGGTGCCCGCGGAGCCGGAGACGATGGCGCCGGCGTGGCCCATCGTCTTGCCCTCGGGGGCGGTGAAGCCCGCGACGTAGCCGACGACCGGCTTCGTGACGTGCTCCTTGATGTACGCCGCGGCGCGCTCCTCGGCGTCGCCGCCGATCTCGCCGATCATGACGATCGCCTTGGTCTCGGGGTCGTTCTCGAACGCCTCGAGCGCGTCGATGTGCGTGGTGCCGACGATCGGGTCGCCGCCGATGCCGATGGCGGTCGAGAAGCCGAGGTCCTTGAGCTCGTACATCATCTGGTAGGTCAGCGTGCCCGACTTCGACACGAGACCGACCGGGCCCTTGCCCGTGATGGTGTGCGGGGTGATGCCGGCGAGCGACTCGCCCGGCGTGATGATGCCGGGGCAGTTCGGGCCGATCATGCGCGTGCCCTTGCCCTGCAGGTAGGCCCAGACCTCGGCCGTGTCCTGGACGGGCACGCCCTCGGTGATGACGACGATGAGCGGCATCTCGGCGTCGATCGCCTCGATCGCGGCGTCCTTGGTGAACGCCGGCGGGACGAACAGGACGGACACGTTCGCGCCCGTCTCGGCCATCGCCTCGGCGACGGTGCCGAACACCGGCAGCGTGACGTCGTTGCCCTCGTGGTCCTTGTGCGTGACGGTCGTGCCGGCCTTGCGGGCGTTGACGCCGCCGACGATCTGCGCGCCCGAGTCGAGCATGAGGGCGGTGTGCTTGGCACCCATCCCGCCGGTGATGCCCTGGACGATGATCTTGGAGTCGGAGTTCAGGTAGATCGACATGGTGTTCTCTGTCTCAGCTTTCCGCGTCTACGGGCGATCAGGCGTTGGCCAGCTCGGCCGCCTTGGCGGCACCGCCGTCCATGGTCTCGGCGAGGGTCACGAGAGGGTGGTTCGCCTCGCGCAGGATCGCGCGGCCGAGCTCCACGTTGTTGCCGTCGAGGCGCACGACGAGCGGCTTGGTCGCCTCGTCGCCGAGGATCTCGAGCGCGCCGACGATGCCCTTCGCGACCTCGTCGCATGCGGTGATGCCACCGAAGACGTTGACGAAGACCGACTTGACCTGCGGGTCGTTGAGGATCACGTCGAGACCGTTCGCCATGACCTGCGCGTTCGCGCCGCCGCCGATGTCGAGGAAGTTGGCCGGCTTGACGCCGCCGTGCTCCTCGCCCGCGTACGCGACGACGTCGAGCGTGCTCATGACGAGCCCGGCACCGTTGCCGATGATGCCGACCTCGCCGTCGAGCTTGACGTAGTTGAGGCCGTTCTCCTTGGCCTTGGCCTCGAGCGGATCGGTCGACTCCTTGTCCTCCAGCGCCTCGTGGTCCGGGTGACGGACCTCCGACGCGTTGTCGTCCAGCGTGACCTTGCCGTCGAGCGCGATGATCGAGCCGTCCTCCGTGCGGACGAGCGGGTTCACCTCGACGAGCGTCGCGTCCTCGGCCGTGAACACGGTCCACAGCGAGCGGATGACGTCGGCGACCGGCGCCTTGAGCTCCTCGGCGAACCCTGCGGCGTCGACGATCTCGCGCGCCTTCGCCTCGTCGATGCCCACGATCGGGTCGACGGCGACCTTGGCGAGCGCCTCGGGGCGCTCGACGGCGAGCTGCTCGATCTCCATGCCGCCCTCGACGGAGCACATGGCGAGGTAGTTGCGGTTCGAGCGGTCCAGCAGCACCGAGAAGTAGAACTCCTCGGCGATCTTGGCACCCTGCGCCACCATCACGCGGTGGACGGTGTGGCCCTTGATGTCCATGCCGAGGATCTCGGACGCCTTCTCGGCGGCCTCCTCGGGCGAGTGGGCGAGCTTCACGCCGCCGGCCTTGCCGCGGCCGCCGGTCTTCACCTGGGCCTTGACGACCACGGTGCCCCCGCCGAGCTTCTCGGCTCCCGCGCGGGCCTCCTCGGGCGTCGTCGCGACGACCCCGCCCAGCACGGGCACGCCGTGCTTCTCGAAGATGTCACGCGCCTGGTATTCGAACAGGTCCACCCTGCTGCGTCCTTCCGTCTGATGCGCCGTGTGCGGCATGACCGATGTCTCGACATCAAGACATCCCCGTACAGGGTAGCCCCCGCTCCGGGGCGCGCCTATCCGAGGCCGCTGCGGCGGCTCGCGGACCGGTGTTCCCTTCGTCACCCCGTACGGCGGGCGTCAACCACTGTTGACATCACGGCGAGCGTCAACCTAGATTGACACACATGGAACCCGTCGACATGGACGCCGCGAGCAGCACCGACCCGGACGTCGGGCTGCGGGCCGTGCGGTCGCTGCGCGTGCTGGCCGAGCGCCTCGAGGCGCTCCAGGTCGAGCACGCCCGGGCGCTCGGCTGGTCCTGGCAGGAGATCGCCGACCGGCTCGGCGTCACGCGTCAGGCCGTGCACAAGAAGTACGGCGCGTCCCGCACCACGAGGAGGTCGTGACATGTTCGAACGCTTCGCCGCCGACGCCCGGGAGACCGTGGTCGGCGCCCAGGAGGTCGCGCGGGAGCGCGGCGACGACACCATCGACGGGGTGCACCTGCTCCTGTCGCTCGCCCGGCAGGAGGGCGGCGCCGGGGCGGCCGCGCTCGGTGCGGTCGGCGTGAGTCCGGCCGACCTCGAGCGCGAGGTCGACGCCGCCGGCGGGCTCGACCCGCTCGACGGCCCCGCGCTCGCGGCGCTCGGGATCGACCTGGACCAGGTCCGGGCCCGCACGGACGCCGCGTTCGGCCCTGGCGCGCTCGACCGGGCAGCGGACGACGCGCGGGGCCGCGGGCGCCGCCGAGGCCGCGCGCACATCCCGTTCACCCCCGAGGCGAAGAAGGTGCTCGAGCTCTCGCTCCGCGAGGCCGTGCACGACGCTTCGCGCGTGATCGACTCGGGCCACGTCCTCGCGGCCGTCGCGCGCAGCACGGGCTCGACGGCGCACCGGGCGCTCACCGGCGCGCTCACGGCCGCCGGGTCGGACGACGCCGGCCTGCGCGCCGCGCTCTCGACCCGGCACCGCGCGGCGTCCTGACCGGCACGCCGCGCCGCACGTCGCGGTCGGGCCAGGGGCGGGCGAGCGGCCGACGGCAGCGTCACGGCAGGCTCCTCGGGCTCGGTCGTCGTGCCACGGGAGGACCGGGCGCGCGCCCGTGCCCGACGACGGGCTGACGCCCCGCGGTGCCCGGCGCACCTACCGTCGGGGCGTGCCCGACCAGACTGCGCTCCCCCGCCGCTCGGACTCCCGCTCCGACGCCTCCGCCCTCCGCACGCGCTCCGCGCCGGGCCGCCACGCCGGCGCCCCGGTGCCCGGTGGACAGCCCTGGGCGCGGGGCGCCGTCGTGCTCGCCGCGAGCTTCCTGCTCGGCGGCCTCACGTCCTTCGCCCAGGGCTTCCTGCCCGACGCCGCGGCCCCCTTCGCGAACTCGGCGAGCGGCTGGACCCTGCTCACCGCGCTCCTCGTCGCCTGGGCCGCGCGCGACGCGCGGACGCGGACCTGGCACGCCGCCGTGCTGGGCGCGGCGAGCTTCGTGCTGCTCACCCTCGGGTACACGGTCGCCGCCGACCTGCGCGGGTTCTTCTACGACCCGACGCTGTTCGGGGTGGTCGGCCTCGTCGTCGGCCCGTTCGTCGGGGTCGCGGCGGCGTGGCTGTGGCGCGCGGGCGTGCGCGCGGCTCTCGGCACGGCGGTGCTCGCGGGCATCGGCCTCGGCGAGTCGGTGTACGGGCTCACCACGGTCGTCGAGACGACGGGTGCCACGTACTGGGTGGTGATCGGGCTCGCGTCGCTCGTCCTGCTCGCCGCGATGCTGGCCCGTCGCCTGCGCGGCCCCGTCCCGGTGGCCGTCGCCGCAGGGGGCACCGCCGTCGTCGCCACGGCGTTCGTCCTCGCCTACCGCGCGCTCGGCGCGATCGGCTGACGCGGCAGACGTCCTACGCGCACAGGGCGCTCGACCGGCTGGTCGAGCGCCCTGTGCGTGGTGCGTGGTGCGTCGGAGCGTGGTGCGTCAGAGCTTGGTGACGGGCGAGTACCGCAGCAGCAGCCGCTTGGTGCCGTCCGCGCCGAAGTCGATCTTCGCGACGGCGTTCGGCCCCGCGCCCTCGAGCGAGACGACCGTCCCGAGCCCGTACGCGTCGTGCGTGACCTTGTCGCCGACGGCGAGGTTCGGCACGTCCCCGTCGGCCCGCGGCGTCGCCGAACCGAACTTCGCCCCGCCGGAAGGCGAGCCGAACGCGGCGCGGGCAGGGGCCGACGACGACGGGTCGTGGCGGGTCTGGCGGGAGCGGCCCGAGGAACGAGGGCCGCGGATGGTAGACCCGTCGTCGTCGGCGCCTGTCCGCGCCCCCGACCCGAATCCGGAACGCGAACCGGACCACGAGCCCGACCCGCGGCCCCAGACGGACCCGCCCGCGCGCAGCGTCGCCATCGACGACTCGCGCCGCCGCCAGTCCCACAGCTCCTCGGGGATCTCCTCGAGGAACCGGCTCGGCGGGAACTCGTTCGCCATGCCCCACGCGGAGCGCACCGCGGACCGCGACACGTAGAGCCGCTCGCGCGCGCGGGTGATGCCCACGTAGGCGAGGCGGCGCTCCTCGGCGAGCTCGGCGTCGTCGTGCAGGGACCGCATGTGCGGGAACGTGCCGTCCTCCATGCCGGTGAGGAAGACGACGGGGAACTCGAGGCCCTTCGCGGTGTGCAGGGTCATGAGCGTGACGACGCCCGGGTCCTCCTTCTCCTCGCCCTCGTCCTCCTCGTCGGCGCCGTCGTCCGCGGGGATCTGGTCCGCGTCGGCGACGAGCGAGACGCGCTCGAGGAAGTCGGACAGCGTGCCCTCGGGGTCGAGCTCGCTGAACTCCGTCGCGACGGCGTGCAGCTCGGCGAGGTTCTCGACGCGCGTCGCGTCCTGCGGGTCGTCGCTCGCGCGCAGCTCGGCGAGGTAGCCCGTGCGGTCGAGGACGGCGCCGAGGGTCTCGGACGGGCTCGCGCCGGAGTCGGCGAGCTCGCGCAGCCCGGTCATCAGCTCCGCGAAGGCGCGCAGCGGGTTGAGCGTGCGGTTCGTCAGGCCGGGGATCTCGTCGATGCGGGCCAGCGCCGCGCCGAACGAGATGCGCTCGCGGTCCGCGAGCGCCGCGACGGCGCCCTCGGCGCGGTCGCCGAGACCGCGCTTGGGCACGTTGAGGACGCGGCGCAGGTTGACGTCGTCGTCGAGGTTGTCGATCGCGCGCAGGTACGCCACGGCGTCCTTGACCTCGCGCCGCTCGTAGAAGCGCGTGCCCCCGACGACCTTGTACGGCAGGCCGACGCGGATGAGCACCTCCTCCAGCGCGCGGGACTGCGCGTTCGTGCGGTAGAAGACCGCGACGTCGCCGGGGCGCACGCCCTCGGTGTCGCCGAGGCGGTCGATCTCCTCCGCGACGAACCGCGCCTCCTCGTGCTCGTTGTCCGCGACGTAGCCGATGACCTTCGCGCCCGCGCCGGAGTCCGTCCACAGGCGCTTGGGCTTGCGGTCGGGGTTGCGCGAGATGACGGCGTTGGCGGCCGAGAGGATGTTCTGGGTCGAGCGGTAGTTCTGCTCGAGCAGGATGGTCCGGGCGTCCGGGTAGTCGGCCTCGAACTCGAGGATGTTGCGGATCGTCGCGCCGCGGAACGCGTAGATCGACTGGTCGGCGTCGCCGACGACCGTGAGCTCGGCAGGGTCGAGCGCGGGGACCTGCGCCTCGCCCGTGCCGCTCGTCGCCGGGTCGGTCGCCGCGGAGTCCTCGCCCACGCCCGCGAGCTCGCGCACGAGCACGTACTGCGCGTGGTTGGTGTCCTGGTACTCGTCGACGAGCACGTGGCGGAACCGGCGGCGGTAGTGCTCGGCGACCGCGGGGAACGCCTGGAGCAGGTTCACCGTGGTCATGATGATGTCGTCGAAGTCGAGCGCGCTGGCCGCGACGAGACGGGCCTGGTAGCGCGTGTAGACGTCGGCGAGCACCTGGTCGAACTCGGGCACGTTCGCGCCGTGCTGGCCGGCCCGCGCCGCGAGGCCGTCGTCCGTCGCGTGGGCGCCGGAGTCGCGCGCGTAGGTCTCGGGGTCGATGAGCTCGTTCTTGAGGTCCGAGATCTTGTTGGCGAGCGACCGGGCCGGGTACTTCTTGGGGTCCAGGTCGAGCTCGCGCGTGACGAGGGTGATGAGCCGCTGGGAGTCCGCGGCGTCGTAGATCGAGAAGCTCGACCGCAGGCCGAGCGTCTTCGCCTCCCGCCGCAGGATGCGCACGCACGCCGAGTGGAACGTGGAGACCCACATGTTCCGCGCCGACGGCCCGACGAGCGCCTCGACGCGCTCGCGCATCTCGGCCGCGGCCTTGTTGGTGAACGTGATCGCGAGGATCTGGCCCGCGCGCGCCCGGCCCGTGGCGAGCAGGTGCGCGATGCGGTGCGTCAGCACGCGCGTCTTGCCCGACCCGGCGCCCGCGACGATGAGCAGCGGCCCGCCCGCGTGCACGACGGCCTCGCGCTGCTGCGGGTTGAGCCCGTCGAGCAGCGCGTCGGGGTCGAGGTGCGCGTACCGGCCGCGACGCTCGCCCGACGGCGCACCGCCGGTCGTGCCCGGTGCACCGTCCCCGGCGGGCGACCCCGCGCCGTCGGGCACGGCCGGGTCGTCGGTCCAGCGCGGGGCGGTCCGCGGGAGGCGGGACTCGCCGCCGTGGTCGACGCGCGGGCCGTCGAACAGCGTGTCGAGGCCGGGCAGCGGGAGGTTCTCGAAGAGCGAAGCCATAGCCCCTCCAGCCTAGGCGCCCGCGCCCACACCCGGCACCGCCCGGCCGCCGCGTCCACCGGCAGGCGTCAGGTGAACGTGAGCCCGATGCCCCACGTCGCGGCGGCGAGCAGCCCGCCGAGGAGCTGGACGAGGATCGTGATGCCGGTCGCCTGCATCGCGGCGACCGTCGCGCGCCAGGCGGCGCGCCGGTCGCGGCGGCGCACGAGCTCGGCGAGGAACACGGCGAGCACGAACCCGATGAAGAGCCCGACCACCGGGATGACGAAGAACCCGACGACGCCCGCGATGCCGCCCCACACGAGCGTCGACCACGGGACGTCCGCCCGGCGCATGTGCCGACCCGCGAGCACGTACTGGGAGACCTCGGCGGCGACGACGAGCACGGCCGCGACCGCGAAGACGACCCAGGCGGCCGTGCCGCCCGTGACGATCGCCCACACGAGGATCGCCCCGAGCACGAGCACGTTCCCGGGCAGGATCTGCACGACGATCCCGATCAGCCCGACCAGGATCGCCAGCCCGACGAGGACCTCTCCACCGACGCTCACGGGGGAAACCCTCGCACGTCCGGCGCGCTACGCACGCCCCGCGGGCGGGACCAGCCGGGGGTGCGCGACGCCGTCGACCACCCACGAGCGGATCATCGCGCTGAACAGGTCGGGGTCCTCCGCGCTCCACTGGTGGTGCATGCCGGGCGCCAGGCGGACGACGGCGTCCGGCACCCGGCGGGCGATCGTCGCGAGCGCGGAGCGCGCGGCGCGCACGTCGCGCGAGCCCGCGACGGCGAGGACGCGCGCGCCCGACGCCTCGAGGCCCGTCGGCCAGCAGCCGCCGTAGACGTCGCGCAGCGTGCGGGCCATGTTGTCGCGGCGGATCGCGAGGCCGGACCGGACGAAGAGGTCGCGCGCGTCGGCAGGGAGGCGGAAGGCTCGCGCCTGCGCCTCCCAGTACCAGCGCCGGTCCCACACCCTGAGCTGCGCGCGCCCGACGGCGCCGGCGAGCCCGGGCACGCCGTCGACCGCCGCGCCGGACGCGAGGACGGAGCGCACGAGCCCGGGGTGCCGTGCCGCGACCCGGAGGGCGACGATCCCGCCGTACGACAGCCCGACGAGGTGCACGGCCCGGTCCGCGGGCAGCGCAGCGACGAGGGCAGCCACGTCGTCGGCGGTGGCGTCGAGCGACACGACGTCCTCGGCCGCGCGGGACCCGAAGCCGGGCAGGTCCGGCGTCCGGACGTCGAGGTCGGCGAGGTGCTCGACCTGCGGCTCCCACATCCACGACGCGACGTTGCCGCCGTGCAGCAGGACGACGGTGACGGCGTCCGGCGCGCTCAAGCGAGCACCTCGCGCTCGGTCTCGTCGAGCCAGGCGAGCTCGGTCCGGGCGTGCGCGAGGCCGTGGCGGAGCGTGGCGAGGCGCAGCGCGAGCCCGCGGGTGCCGCGGACGCGGTCGGCGTCGGGACCGCCGTCGGCGAGGACGGCGGCGACGCGCTCCTGCTCGGCGGTGAGCGCCGCGACCGCCTCCTCCGCCTGCGCGCGGCGGGACGCGAGGAGCTCCCGGACGCCTGCGTCGTCGAGCTGGTCGGCGAAGAACAACCGCCCGAGGAAGGGCTCGCGCGCGTCCTCCGGCTCGAGCGGCGCGGCGAGCCAGTCGCGGAGCGCCGCGCGGCCCGCGGCGGTGATCGTGTGGACCTTGCGGTCGGGGTAGCTCTCCTGCGGCACGACCTCCACCTCGGCGAGGCCCGCGTCGACGAGGGCCGCGAGCGTGCGGTAGAGCTGCGAGCGGTCCGCAGCCCAGAAATGGTGCACGGAGGTGTCGAACGCGCGCTTGAGGTCGTAGCCGGTCATGGGCCGGACCGTGAGGAGCCCAAGCACGAGGTATCGAAGGACCATGCGACTAGTGGACCATGCACCTAGATCCCGGTCAACGCTTCTCGAGACGACGACGGCCCGCCGACGCGGAGCGTCGACGGGCCCGGTGCCGGTGGTGCGGTCAGTTCCAGAACACGGCGACGAGGATGTTGACGAGGGTCAGGCCGCCGATGGCGTGCTTGAGGCCCGGCGCCACGGCGCCGTCGGAGGACTTGGCCCCCTGCCGCTTGGCGACGAACGCGAGGACGGCGATGACGAGGGCAATGACCAGCTTGACGCCGATCTTGGCCATGTCCGGGCCACCGTCCCCCCAGACCGAGGCCTCACCGATCCCGACCATGGCGATCCCCGCGACGAGCGCGGTGAGCGCCCCGTGGAAGACGCCCTTGTACAGGCCCGGCGAGCGCAGGGACGCGAGGTAGCCACCGAGCACGATGGCCCACCCGATGAAGTGCAGCGCGACGAAGACGTTGTAGAGGAACTCCATGGGCCCATGGTATTTGCTGACGACCCTGTCGTGAAACTTTGCACAAGGTGAGATGCGCCCGGTGATCCACGACGCTCGACAAAGCAGACTGAATCGGTCTACTATTTCCGGTTTCCCACCATGCGGACCGGGGCTGTCCACGCGTCCGGACCGCGGCTACTGTTCTCGGCATGACCACGGCTGCCCGCACCCTCCTCGTGACCTCCGGTCACGGGACGCCGGCGTGCGCGCACACGTGTCTGAGCTGTTGTCGCTGAACCGCGCCCGACTCAGCGCGAGCCATCGCTCGCCTCTCTTCCCGAGAACCCCTGAGAACCGGCGCGCGCCGTCGGTCCTCAGCCACTCGCAGCACCCTCGCTGAGCGCTCGCCGTCGCGCGTCCCCGCCCCCCACGAGGACACGAGGAACCCCGATGACGCAGGCACCGACTGCGCCCGAGGCCACGGACGGCAGCACTCCTCCCGCCCGTCCGCCGCGCACCGCCGAGCGCCCGGCCCGGACGCCGGGAGACCGCCCCGCGCGCGCCGCACGACCGAACGGGCAGTGGAAGGTCGACGGCACCGAGCCGCTCAACGCGAACGAGAAGTGGAAGCAGGAGGACGGCGGCCTGTCCGTCCGCGAGCGCATCGAGACGATCTACGCGCGCGACGGCTTCGACTCCATCCCCGGCGACGACCTCCACGGACGCTTCCGCTGGTGGGGCCTGTACACGCAGCGCAAGCCCGGGATCGACGGCGGCCGGACCGCGACGCTCGAGCCGCACGAGCTCGAGGACCGGTACTTCATGCTCCGGGTCCGCATCGACGGCGGGGCGCTCACGACCGAGCAGCTCCGCGTCGTCGCGGGCATCTCGACGGAGTTCGCCCGCGACAGCGCGGACATCACCGACCGCCAGAACATCCAGCTCCACTGGGTCGAGGTCGAGGACGTCCCCGAGATCTGGCGCCGCCTGGAGTCCGTCGCGCTGCAGACGACCGAGGCGTGCGGCGACGTCCCGCGCGTCGTGCTCGGCAGCCCGGTCGCGGGCATCGCCGCCGACGAGCTCATCGACATCGGCCCGGCCGTCGCGGGGATCACCGAGAAGTACATCGGCGTCCCCGAGCTCGCGAACCTGCCCCGCAAGTTCAAGACGGCGCTCACCGGCCACCCGAGCCAGGACGTCGTCCACGAGATCAACGACGTCGCGTTCGTCGCGCACCGCCACCCCGAGCTGGGCGTCGGGTTCGACCTGTGGGTCGGCGGCGGGCTGTCCGCGAACCCGCGTCTCGGGGAGCGCCTGGGGGCGTTCGTCACCGAGGAGCAGGTGCCCGACGTGTGGCACGGCGTCGTGCAGATCTTCCGCGACTACGGCTACCGCCGGCTGCGCAACAAGGCACGCCTGAAGTTCCTGCTCGCCGACTGGGGTCCGGAGAGGTTCCGCGAGGTCCTCGAGACCGAGTACCTCGGGTACGCGCTGCCCGACGGCCCCCCGGCGCCCAAGCCGTCCGTCCCCGGCGACCACGTGGGCGTGCACAAGCAGAAGGACGGGCTCAACTACGTCGGGGCCGCGCCGTACGTCGGACGCGTGTCCGGCACGATCCTCGCGAACGTCGCCGACCTCGCGGAGTCGGTCGGGTCGCACCGCGTGCGCCTCACCCCGCACCAGAAGCTCCTCGTCCTCGACGTGCCGGACGAGCACGTCGAGCACGTCGTGTCGACGCTCAAGGAGAACGGCCTCGACGCCCGGCCGAGCCCGTTCCGGCGCAGCACGATCGCGTGCACCGGCATCGAGTACTGCAAGCTCGCGATCGTCGACACGAAGGACACCGCGACCGCGACGATCGACGAGCTCGAGCAGCGGCTCGGGGACCTGTCCCAGATGAAGCCGCTCTCCCTGCACGTCAACGGCTGCCCCAACTCGTGCGCGCGCATCCAGACGGCGGACATCGGCCTCAAGGGCCAGCTCGTCATGGACGACGACGGTCAGCAGGTCCCCGGCTTCCAGGTCCACCTGGGCGGCGGGCTGGCCTCCGACGACCGCGAGGTCGCGGGCATGGGCCGGACCGTCCGCGGGCTGAAGGTGACCGCGGACGACCTCACCGACTACGTCGAGCGCGTCGTCCGGCGCTACGAGAGCGACAAGGACGGCTCCGAGACGTTCGCCGAGTGGGCGCACCGCGCGGACGAGGAGGCGCTCCGATGACCGCGGACCTGACCGGCGGGACCGCTGCACCCGCGGGCACCGACCCGCTCGCGGCGCTGCGCGCCGCGGCGCGGGCCCGGACGGAGCAGCGCGAGGAGGCGAAGGCCGCGCACCACGCGGAGCGTGCGCGGCAGGCCGCGCAGGGCCGGGAGAAGCGCTCGACCGACGAGCTGCGCGAGATCGCGCGGCGCGGCGCCGAGCTGCTGCACGGCGTGGGCACGCCCGGCGTCGAGGGCGCCACGCGCCCGGAGGCGACCGCCGACGAGGTCGTCGCCTGGGCGGCGCGCGAGTTCGGGACGTCCGTCGCGGTCGCGTGCTCCATGGCCGACGCGGTGCTCCCCCACGTCGTCGCGGCGCAGATCCCGTGGGTCGACGTGCTGTTCCTCGACACGGGCTACCACTTCGCCGAGACCGTCGGCACGCGCGACGCCGTCGAGCAGCAGCTGGACGTGACGATCGTCGACGTCCGGCCCGAGCTCACGGTCGCCCAGCAGGACGCGGCGCACGGCAAGGACCTGTTCGGCCGCGACCCGGCGCTGTGCTGCCAGCTGCGCAAGGTCGAGCCGCTGCACCGCACGCTCGCGGGCTACGAGGTGTGGGTCACGGGCGTGCGCCGCGACGAGGCGCCGACGCGGACCGGCACGCCGCTCGTCACGTTCGACGAGAAGAACGGGCTCGTGAAGATCAACCCGCTCGCGGCGTGGTCGTTCGACGACCTGCTCGCGTACGCGGCGCGGCACCAGGTGGTGCTCAACCCCCTGCTCCACGACGGCTACCCGTCGATCGGCTGCCAGCCGTGCACCCGGCGCGTCGCGCCGGGCGAGGACCCGAGGGCCGGCCGCTGGGCGGGGCTCGACAAGACAGAGTGCGGACTCCACGTATGAGGACGGGCATGACGACCATCGACCTGACGACCGACGCGCCGGGCTCCCCCGGCGCCTCCGCCGCCGCGGGCACGACCCCGGCCGCGGCGCTCCCCGGCGGGCGCCGCCTCGCCCAGCTCGACGCGCTCGAGAGCGAGGGCATCCACATCGTGCGGGAGGTCGTCGCCGAGTTCGAGCGACCGGTCCTGCTGTTCAGCGGGGGCAAGGACTCCGTGGTGATGCTCCACCTCGCGGTCAAGGCGTTCGCGCCCGGCCCGGTGCCGTTCCCCGTGCTGCACGTCGACACCGGGCACAACTTCCCCGAGGTCCTGGCCTACCGCGACGCCACGGCCGAGCGCCTCGGCCTGCGGCTCGAGGTGGCGCGCGTGCAGGACTACATCGACGACGGCCGGCTGCGCGAGCGCGCCGACGGCACGCGCAACCCGCTCCAGACGCAGCCGCTGCTCGACGCCATCTCGGGGCACCGGTTCGACGCCGTGTTCGGCGGGGGGCGTCGCGACGAGGAGAAGGCGCGCGCCAAGGAGCGCGTGTTCTCCCTGCGCGACGAGTTCGGCCAGTGGGACCCGCGCAACCAGCGCCCGGAGCTGTGGAACCTCTACAACGGGCGGCACCGCCCGGGCGAGCACGTCCGCGTGTTCCCGCTGTCGAACTGGACCGAGCTCGACGTGTGGCGCTACATCGCGCGCGAGCGCATCGAGCTCCCCGGGCTCTACTACGCGCACGAGCGCGAGGTGTTCGACCGCGACGGGATGCTCCTCGCCGTCGGGCCGTACTCCGCGCCCCGCACGGACGCCGAGACCGCGTCGCTGCGGACGGAGACCGTGCGCTACCGGACGGTCGGCGACATGTCGTGCACCGGCGCCGTGCGCTCGGACGCGGCGGGCGTCGACGACGTCATCGCCGAGGTCGCCGCGACGCGCATCACCGAGCGCGGCGCGACCCGCGCCGACGACCGCCTCTCCGAGGCCGCCATGGAGGACCGCAAGAAGGAGGGGTACTTCTGATGGGCACCCAGACCACCACCGGCACCGTCACCGCCGACGCGGCGCCCCCGCTCGACGACGCGCGCCGCGGCACGCTGCTGCGCCTCGCGACGGCGGGCTCCGTCGACGACGGCAAGTCCACGCTCGTGGGCCGCCTGCTGTTCGACTCGAAGTCCGTGCTCGCCGACCAGCTCGACGCGGTCGAGCGCGTCTCGCGCGACCGCGGGCTGGAGACCGCCGACCTCGCGCTGCTCACCGACGGCCTGCGCGCCGAGCGCGAGCAGGGCATCACGATCGACG
>VFQP010002300.1_pt1 | contig 21839 bp, 24 predicted proteins | sample 3512351 | NCBI WGS metagenome assembly VFQP01 (sample SAMN10412372, study PRJNA504923) | tailings metagenome | isolation source: Relicate 1 Philex TSF1 revegetated site | place: Philippines: Tuba, Benguet | collected 2017-08-29
CGGCCTTGATTGGCCGAGCGAGCAACATTGCAGGACATCGCCGCTGAGGGGCCAAAACCGGACCGTCAGGTCTTGGCGGCAGTTACCCAGATAGCTGCCGTTCTTCAGCCGTCCTCATTACGGTCGTAGCCCCTCCAGCTACCATTCCGCCAGAAGCGGACCATAGGTGTGGGTTCTGCCTTGTCCAGTAGCGGCTGTCTCACGCAGTCCGATTTGTTCGGTGGAACATTTTGTGCCCTGCAAGACTAGGTCGCAAGCTCGTTGGAAACGCTCATGACCCAGTTCACCTTTACAATCACATACCGGGGCGACTCTCGTGACCCGGTGACAGTTGAGCTTCCAGACAGGCGGACAGCCTGGAAGGAGGCCGTCGCCTTATGCGGCCAGAGCATGGAAGATCTGGACGGCGATTTTGACGAGGATGATGAGTGGCTGGTGTCAGTTGCGGACGAGCGGAGCGTGCCACTGTTCGAGATCCGGTGCGTCAGCAGACATTTCCGCTGACCTTTCCGACGTTGCGTCTGCGCAGCATGAGGTTTGCGGTTACATGCAATTGCTTGAAGTGTTAACCTGCATATATCGCTGCTACTGATCTGGGACGCTGCGACTGAGAGACGAAGGTGTGCTCCCCCCTGTGGAGCTGCCAATGCGCTACTATTTTCACGTCAAGGACGGTGTCGACTCGCTGGATGAAGTCGGTTCCGAGTTCGCCAACTCTCAGTCGGTTCGGGGCGAGCTTCTTCGGTTTGCTGGAGAGCTTCTGTCACAGGCCTCACCGAGTTTTTGGGATCACGCCCCCTGGACAATCTGGGTGACTGACGCCTCCGGTGAAACCGTTCTGTCCGTGAAAATTTCTGCTGAAGTAGCAGTCCAAGAATCGAGACTGACTAGCATGGGTTAGCCTGTCATGCTGATCTAGGCAGGCGACGAAACCGCCGCAAAGTGTGAAACTACGGTATCGTCGTTCCGATTTCTGGCCTGCCGACGCTGAGAGTGCTGGTTGCTCCCGCCATACCGAGGGAGCGTCTGATGAACGTGTTGAATCCGAGTGCGAGCGCGCCTTTTTTGTGGCGGCTGCAAAGTGTCATCAAACTTTCAGAGGTCGAGCAGCAGGCGATTTTGAATCTGCCTGTACGATACGCAGATATCAAGGCAGACCAGGACGTAGTGCGGGAGGGTGACCGCCCGTCGCGCATGTTCTTCATCATCAACGGCATGACCTGCACCTACAAGATTGCCGCTGGAGGCAGGCGGCAGATCGTCACCTTCCATATGCAGGGAGATGCCCCCGATCTTCAAAGCGTTCATCTGACCACGTTGGATGTCAGCATCGCCACCATCACGCCTGCCACACTTGGGTTTGTGGAGCACGAGGCGATACTGGACCTCTGCCAGCTCTACCCGCGCCTATCGGCGGGCTTCTGGCGGCATACGTTGATCGACGCTGCGATTTTCCGCGAGTGGATGACCAGCATCGGGCAGCGCCAGGCACCGTCGCGGATTGCTCATTTGCTTTGTGAGTTGTTCCTACGTGCTCAGGCGGTAGGACTTGTCGACGATGACGCCATGGCCTTTCCGATCACGCAGATCGAAATTGGCGACGCGCTCGGACTGTCTTCCGTGCACGTCAACCGCTCCTTGCAGGAGCTGCGCAACAAAAAGCTGATTTCTCTCAGAGACAGCGAGCTGCGCATTCTCAATTGGGACGGGTTGCAGGCCGCGGGCGACTTCTCGCCGAACTATCTCCACATGAAGGAGCAGGAGCGCCGGGCCTAGCAAGCGACCGGACGAAGCTCGTCCGTGCTGCCCCTCGCGTCGAAGGCGATCGTGCCGACGTGACGCCGCATCGCTTCGAGCACCACGAGTTCGACAAGCTCTTCGTCCGTCAGCTCGCAGCGATCCGTCATCATCCTGATCCGATTGACTGCGTCCTGGCATGACAAGAGGCCGCCCGGGTCCGATGCGCCCAAGAGAGCGGCAATGGCATCGGCCGTTGTGAGCGTTTTGCTGACCATGGAAGTTCTCCCTTCCCGATGACGGTAAGCGGTAAAAGAAGGGGTCGCATTAACCAAAATTAGCCGCACGGAAATAGCGGAAGAGGATCGTCAACTCCGATGGCGTCGCTGTCAGCAAGGACAACGACAAGCTCTGTAAGAAGAGATCAGATCAGGGGGTTGTGGCTTCGAATTTGAGTTCGCATACATTGCCGCCATCATCGCGCACGACCTGAAGCACCCACGTGCCGCTGTCCCAGAATTTCTCGCCAAGATCTTGCAACAGGCCGCCTGACACCCTCACCGCTTCTGCGCGAGCAGCATCGTCGCTCGGCAGCTCGCTGCCGGTTTCATCAGGCATGAAATGCCCGTCGATGAGATGGAAGAAATAGCGAGGCATAGGCGGCTCCTGCGTTCGCGGGAGCACAGCGTCGTCTCACAGTCTCGGCATGCGTTTTGACCGCCGATGATGAGGGTACCGTGGGTGCCCGCGCTCGATGTTGCAAGCCCAATCCTCTCGATCAGCCGCTGAACGCCGCACGATGCCGTGAGAGACATTCGCTGGAACGTCGGTTTTGGCATTTACGTACGTGGAGCGGCCGGTTGTTTCAGTGGAGCCGCCGCCTCCCTCTCGCTGCCATCTCCAGGCTTTCGATCACCAGCCGAGCATGCTCATCGATCAGAAATTCGATAGCCGCCAACGCTTCCGAGTAAGTCCAACCGGAGGCCGATGCATCCATGAGCAGTTCCGTAATTGGCGGCAACTCGTCGAATGCCTCGTCTGCCAGCGCCGCGTTGAGGATCTTGAAGACGCGTTCCCGTAGAACGGCACGACATTCATCATTCCGATCCGGGCAGTTGCGTGCAAGTCTCGGCGGCTGGATTTTCACCGCATTCCTCCCAAAATGAGCGGACCGCGCGCAAAGTCATGGGCTTGCTGATTGTTCCCTCACCAAGTGCTGGCTCTGCCCCGGGGCGGAGACCTGTCCGCGCGATGCCACGAACAGCTGCCGCTACAACAGCGCTTTCGACCGGCCCTGATAAAATTCAGGCGGGCAAATTCGACGTATCGTGAGGAACATTGGGATACGGTAGCTATTGGGCGTCAATGAGATCGCGCTTGAGCCATCCCGACGCTTTGTTGGTTCCCATCGCGGCGATCCAGTTTTCGCCGACGCCGAATCTACTACCACCCACCCATACTGCAAGTTGAAGTGCTAGAAACAGGGTAGCGGTTCGCCTGCGGGTTTCCACATCACTGGATATGCAGGGACCTGAACGGAGCGGCAGCTTCCAAGAGATCGTCAAGGCAACCTGAACGTCTTGAATGGGGACGCACAGCTGCCATCGCACCGCTGGTGCGAACACGCTGTGAAAATGATTTTCTCACTCCTCATTCAAGGTCAGCTTTGCGCCCCCAATGCGGACGTTTGGTCAAACTCTGCCTTCACTTGGAAGCGGACGTTCAGCCCTTTCTCGAGCGTTGCACAAACTTCGCCTACGACTGAAATGGACGTTCGGGCCGCTACCAACAAGCGTGAGAAACGCGCCACGTTCTGGTCGTCACGCCAAGCCTTCCGTTCCCGGAAAGGGGACGTCGGACAGATTTGCGGCTGCAGCCGATGATCAAGCCCACGCGAAAGCGGGACGATCGTCCTTAAGAAGGATCAGCGATTCGTCCAGCAAAACCCCAGCATGTAGCCAATCGCGGTAGTGACTCTGCACGAGACCACGCCAGCCGGCGAGATGTTTATCTACCATCACCGACTGAGCAAGAGCGGCACTGCCGGTGCTTTCAGCATGCTGCTCGTGACGCCTCCGAAGATGCGCTCGCGAAGGCGGGAGTGGCCGTAGGCTCCCATAACAATCAGGTCGGCGTTGCAGTCGGTCGCGTGGCGCGTGATCGTCGCGGCGACGCCTTGTCCCGCCGGCAGGCGATCGACCGTCACCTTTGCGCCGTGACGCGCTAGCCAGGTTGCGGCATCAGCCCCTGGCTCCTCGCCGTGGCGGAACTCGTCGGCGGACGGGTCGACCAGTACGAGACGGACCTCCGCGGCGCCTTTCAGAAGTGGCAAGGCAGCGCGGGCAGCACGCGCGGCTTCCGGGCGATGATCCCACGCGACGACGATGCGCGAGGGTTTCAGCGTCGCGCGGCCGCTGTCGGCCAGGACGAGAAGCGGACAGCCAGATGCGAAGAGCACGCCCTCAACGACCTTGTTCCAGAGGGCCGCATCTGCGCGCAGTTCAGGTCCGGCAACCGCCAGATCGGCATAGCGCGCGCGTCGGCCGATCGTGTCGTCGATCCAGCCGAGATCCGCATATTCGTCAGTCACATCCCCGGAGACGGCTTTCTTCGAAAGCCAGCCCGTCACCGTATGCAGTTGGTCCTGGAGCTCTTTCAGCTCCCGCTCGCGTTCCTGCGCCCAGATTTCCGGAACGATGATGCCGACCTCGCCGACCGGCGGCGGTGTGGTGATGCCGGCCACGAGCACGGCGAGATGCGCCTCTACCTCTTCGGCAAGCGCGGCCACACGCTCGAGGTCGCTGCTGCCGGCGCGCGGGCCGGTCACCGTCATGATGGTTCTGAAGGTCATGGATATTCCCTCCGGTCTCTTGTCACAGCCAATGTCGCTTCCGGCGACCTTGGGCGCCTTGTTCTGGATCAACCACGCTCATCCGGGTGATCGTCGATCAGGATCCGCTCCGCGGCGCCGTCGAGATCGTCATACTGGCCGCTGCGCAGCGCCCACTGAAAAGCAATCAGCCCGATGCCGCCCAAAAACAGCGCGACCGGGATCAGGTAGACGAGCATGGTCATGCGAGCGCCTCCTGGTGGCTGACGTGCGCAGCAAGCGCGACCGATCGCCTGCCGCACAGGCCGAGGCGCAGCGCGTTGGCGATGACGACCAGCGAAGAGGCCGACATGGCTATCGCAGCGATCAGCGGTGTCGCGTGGCCGAGGACCGCGATCGGCACGGCCACGACATTGTAGGCGATCGCAAAGCCGATGTTCTGCCGCACCAGCCAATTCGCCTGAACCGCGATGGAACGGGCAAAAGGTACTGAGTCGAGGCTGCCCTTCATGAACACGAAGTCGGCGGCCGCCCGGCCGATGTCGGCGGCTTCGGCGGGCGCGATCGAGACATGAGCGGCCGCCAGTGCAGGGGCGTCGTTGATGCCGTCGCCGACCATCAGGACCTTGCGGCCCTCTCGTTCAAGGGCTGCGATCCGCTGGAGCTTGTCGGAGGGCAGCATGGAGGCATGCCAGTCCACGATTCCGGCAGCTGCTGCCGTGTCACGGCAGGCATCCTCCGTGTCGCCCGACAGCATTTCGACATGGCCTGCGGATGCGAGAGCCGCAATAGCTTCGGCTGCATCGGGGCGCAGCCGATCCTCGAAGCTGAAGCGCGCTTCCACGATCCCGTCGAGCGTCAGGACGGTCCCCGACCCCGCACCGTTGCGCCCGGCCCAGGCGGCGCGGCCGAGGCGCCAGACACCGTCGGCGTCGCGGCCTTCGATGCCGCCTCCCGGCACCTCTCGAATGTTGGTCAGAGTGCAGCCCCAATCGTCACCTGCCGCCCCGGCAATGGCGCGCGAGGCCGGATGGCGCGACTGACGCGCAAGCGCTGCGGCGCGGGCGAGCATCGCCGGCTTGATCGCATCGGCATTCGTCAGGCGCATTTCGCCAAGCGTCAGCGTGCCTGTCTTGTCGAAGATGATGTGGTCCGCCTCGGCAAGCCGCTCCATGGCTGAGCCATCCTTGACCATGATGCCTGCCTCGAAGAGCCGACGCGCCGCGACGACCTGGACGATCGGAACCGCAAGGCCAAGCGCGCAGGGGCAGGTGATGATGAGAACGGCAATCGCGATCGTCATCGCGCGATGCCAGTCGCCGCTGATCGCCATCCAACCAGTAAACGTCAGGAGCGCGCCCAGATGCACGACGGGCGCGTAGAGCGCCGAGACACGCTCTGCGATGCGGCGATAGCCGGCGCGGCCGCCTTCGGCCGTCTCAAGCATCCGCAGCATGTCGGCGAGGAAGGAGTCAGATGCCCTGTGCTCAGCCACCATCGTCAGAGGCCCGGTGACGTTGAGTGCGCCGGCACGAACACTCGCACCGCCTTCGACTCGGATGGGCCGGCTCTCGCCGGTGACCAGCGCCATGTCGACATCGGAGGCGCCGGTTTTGATCAGACCATCAACCGGAATGCGCTCGCCAGGAGCGATCAAGAGCCGCATGCCAGGTTCGATCTCGCTGACAGGCCGGTATCGACGCTCGCCGCCGGGTTCGATCACCAGCGCGCCGCGCGGCGCGATGCGGGCGAGGTTGCGAACCGCCGTCCGAGCACGGTTGCGCATGACGTGATCAAGCGTGCGGCCGATCAGGAGGAAGAAGAGCAGCGAGACGGAGGCGTCGAAATAGGCGTGCGGGCCGTGCGTGATCGTCTCGTAGAGGCTCATCGCATAGGCGAGGCTGACGCCGACAGCGATCGGCACGTCCATGTTCATGCGCCCAAGCGACAACGCATTCCACGCGGAGCGGAAATAGATGCCTCCCGCATAGATCAGCGCCGGCAAGGCGATGAGCGCGGAGACAAAATGGAACAGGTCTCGGGTTGCGCCTTCGGCGCCAGACCATACCGATACCGACAGAAGCATGATGTTGCCGGCAGCGAAGCCGGAGATGCCGACGGCACGCAACAGGCGCGACAGTTCCGGGTCGCTATCGTCTGCCGCCTCTTCGGCCAGATGCGCCGGATAGCCGACTGCCGCCAACGTCGTGGTCATCGCTGGTACGGTGCCCTCCTCGAAGCGGACTGAGACGCGTTTGGTCGAGAGGTTGACGCGCGCGTCCTCTACGCCCGGCAATGCGGAAAGCGCCTTCTCGACCGTTCGGATGCAGGCGCCGCAATGGACGCCGGGCACCGACAGGTCGACCTGGCGGAGGCCGTTGCCAAGCGGGCGACTGACGAGGAGAAGCTCTTCGTCGGACGGCAGCGACTGTGAGGACAGCGCTTCTGCCCCCGGCGCGCAGCAGCTCATTTGAGCCTCCCGTCGCTCAAGATGATGCGTCGCGTTTCCCGCCAGACCCGCCCTTCGGCGGTGACGGCGTCGATCTCGACGACCCAGAGGCCGTCACGAAGCCTTGTAGAGCCGATCATCCCGCGGGCACTCGGAACGAGGGCGATCGTGGTGTCGTCCGCCTCGGACGCCGGATTGCGGAAGACGAGCGTGGCGGCCGATAGCGGGATCGGCGCGGTTCCGGCTTCGGCGAGTCGCAGCGAGACCGTGCCATCATCCAACGCCAGCGATGCGGTCCAGCCGAGCGCGATCTGCTCGCGCGCCGCCTCGACCTTGCCGTTGAACTCCTGGCTCGCAATGTAGGAATTGCGCACGACGAAACCCGTCCAGCTCGTCCCCGCCAATGTCGCCATGGTGACGTTCACGCTAATGATGACGCCGAAGAAGGCGAACATGATGAGGAGCATATGGCGCCCGGTGAAGGTGCCCGTGCATTGCCTGGTCGTCATGGCTGCGGTGCCTCGAAGCTGGCAGTGTAGGAATCGGTCTCGAAGCTTGAAGGGTCTTCGACGATGAAGCGGAAAGGCTGGATGGGGCCGTCGATCGATGCTTCAGGCTGCGCCACATAGATCTTCAGGGTGCGCAGCCGGTCCGGCTTCAATGTAAGCGAAAGCTTTCGAGTTGCCGGCTCGCTGATGCCGACCGCGCTCATCGCTGCACCCGGCAGGCCCTCCAGCGAGATCACGACGGCGCGCGGCTCGGGGATCTTGTTCAGGAGCTTGACGGTGTAGCCGTTGCGGATCGAACCATCGGACAGCACGACATATTGCGGGTTGCGGTCGTGCAGCACGTTCACCTGCAGCCGGTCGCGCGTCACGAGCCCGTAGAGCAGCGCGACACCGACCAATGACCAGGCCGCGAAATAGACGAGCGTGCGCGGGCGCACAATGCGCGTCAGACGGATATTGGTGATCCCTACACGCAGGCGACCATCACTGTCGCGCACGCGCTTCGGATCAATCGCGCTAGTGCCGCCTGCGGTAGCCAGAGCCATGTTCTGGTTGTAGTCGGCAAGCGTTGCGTAGGAGATCAGGCCGCGTTCGCGGTTGAGCTTGTCCATGACGCTGTCGCAGGCATCGATGCAAAGAGCGCAGGTGATGCATTCGAGCTGCTGGCCGTCGCGAATGTCGATGCCCATGGGGCAGACGGCGACGCAGGCATTGCAGTCGACGCAGTCCCCGACCGCTTCGCCGATAGCCAGCGCCTTCTTGGCATGGCGCGAGCGCGGTTCGCCGCGCCAGTCATTGTAGGTGACGGTCAGAGAGTTTTCGTCGAGCATCGCGGCCTGGATGCGCGGCCAGGGACACATGTAGGTGCAGACCTGCTCGCGCATGAGCCCGCCGAAGACGTAGGTCGTGGCGGTCAGCACGGCGATGGTGATGTAGGCGATCGGCGCAGCCCGCCCGGTGAAGAGATCGACAAACAGGGTCGGCGCATCGGCGAAGTAGAAGATCCAGGCGCCGCCGGTTGCGACTGCGATCAGGAGCCAAGTGGCATGCTTGGAAGCCCGCAGGACAAGCTTGCGCGCCCCATAGGGAGCGGTGTCGAGCTTGATGCGGGCATTGCGGTCGCCTTCGATGGCCCGCTCGACGACGAGGAACAGGTCGACCCAGACGGTCTGGGGGCACGTGTAGCCACACCAGGCGCGCCCGACGGCAGACGTGACGAGAAACAGGCCGAAACCCGCCATGACCAGCAGCCCCGCCACGAGCCAGAATTCCTGCGGCCAGATCTCGACGAAGAAGAAGTAGAACCGGCGATTGGCCATGTCGACAAGCACGGCCTGGTCGGGCGCATGCGGGCCGCGGTCCCAGCGCAGCCAGGGCGTGACGTAGTAGATCGTCAGCGTGACCAGCATGACCAGCCATTTGAAGCGGCGGAACGTTCCTTCCGCGCGCTTGGGGAATATCTTGCGCCGCGGCGCGTAAAGCGGCTGGCGGATGCGCGCGGCGTTGACCGGCTCGGCCGCGTGCTGCTCGATCTGCTTGCGCGTAATCGATGTATCGAATGCTGTCATGGGATGACGAGGCCCTTGTTGCGATCATCCCTCGCACCGGGCTGTCCCTGCGACCTTGACCAAGATCAACTGGCCAAAAGAAAAGAGGCCCGGCATTGCTGCCGGGCCTCCAGTCGACGCGGCGCGCCTCGTCATCACGCCGCGTCCCACTCTCTCATTGCCCTCCGCCGAGAGAGTGAACGTAGATCGTGAGTTCCTTGACCGTTGTCTCGCCAAGGCGATCCTGCCATGCCGGCATCACGCCGTGGCGCGGCGTCCGGATTTGAGCGGCGATCTCATCTTCGCTCGACCCGTAAAGCCAGATCGCATCGGCCAGGTTCGGTGCGCCGAGTTCCGCCATGCCTTCGCCGACATCGCCATGGCAAGCGGCGCAGTTGGCGGCGAAAAGATCCGCTCCGGCCCCTGTCGACGGCGTTGCAGACAAGGAAGCGACATGGCTTGCGAGGTCGCGAACCTCAGCCGCGGTCAGCATGCCGGCAAAGGCCGGCATCTCGGAAAAGCGGGTCATGTCGTCGCCGGCAAAGCGGATGCCATGCGCGATCGTCAGCCGGATCTCCTCGGGCGTCCCGCCCCAGAGCCAGGAATCGTCGTTGAGATTGGGATAGCCTGCCGAGCCGGTCGCGCCCGAGCCGTGGCACTGGACGCAATTGACCTTGTAGGATGCAGCCCCGGCAGCCGTCGCGAAGGTGCGCAGTGCGTCGTTGGCAAGGATGTCGTCGACCGACTCTGCTGCAACCGCGGCCACATAGTCGGCCTTCGAGGCTGCGGCAGCGTCGAGGGCTGACCGAACCTCCTGCCTGCTCGAATAGCCAAGCAAGCCGCCGGTGGCGCTCGAGATGAGCGGCCAGGCCGGGTAGGCGATGGTGTAGGCGATCGCCCAGACGATGGTGGCGTAGAAGGTCCACACCCACCAGCGCGGCAGCGGATTGTTCAGTTCCTTGATGCCGTCCCATTCATGGCCGGTCGTGGCCACGCCTGTGACGTCGTCGATCTCTTTCTCGCTCATGGGCGTGGTTCCGGATTTTCGTCGTTCAACGGGATCTGGGCGGCGCGGTCTGCAGCGTTTCGACCGCCGGGGCGCAGCGCGAAGACCACGACGCCGAAGAAGAAGAGCGTCATCCCGAGCAGCGCCCAGCTGTCGGCGAAGGCGCGCATGGCCGTGTAGGTTTCCATCAGCGCCTCCTCACCGGTAGCCGGCCGTTTCGTCGTAGGTTTCGAAATCGACCAGCGTGCCCAGCATCTGAAGGTAGGCGACGAGCGCATCCATCTCGGTCAGGTGCCGGGGATCGCCGTCGAAATCGCCAATCTTGGCCTTGGGATAGCGGGCGATGAGGTCGGTGTGGGAGGCGTTCGGGTCGGCCTGCGCCTTCAGGTCGGCCTCTGCGACCGCGACCATCTCGTCCGTGTAAGGCACGCCGAGACGCCGGTTGGCGACGAGATGCGTGGAGAAGCCGCGCGGGTCGAGCTTGGCATCCTTCAGGAAGGCATAGCTCGGCATGATCGATTCCGGCACGACTGAGCGAGGATCCATCAGGTGCTGGACGTGCCATTCGTTGGAATAGCGATCACCGACGCGCGCAAGATCCGGCCCGGTGCGCTTTGAGCCCCACTGGAACGGCCGGTCATACATGGATTCTGCGGCGAGGCTGTAATGCCCGTAGCGCTCCACCTCGTCCCGGAATGGGCGGATCATCTGCGAATGGCAGACATAGCAGCCCTCGCGGATATAGATGTTGCGTCCCGCGAGCTCGAGCGGCGAATAGGGCCGCATGCCTTCCACCTTCTCGATCGTGTTCTCCAGGTAGAAGAGCGGCGCGATCTCGACGATGCCGCCGACCGTGACCACGAGCAGCGAGCCGGCCAGCAGCAGCGTGGCGTTGCGCTCGAGGATTGCGTGCTTGTCCATCAGTGCCATTGTCGTGGTCCTCATTCGGCCGGCTGAAGGACGGAGGGAGCCCTGGCGACCGGCGCGCCGATCGGTTGCTCATCGCGCTGGTGGCCGAGAATGGTCATGGTGATGTTGAAGGCCATGATGAGGGCGCCGGCGAGGTACATCGCGCCGCCGATCGCCCGCATCACGTAGTAGGGGAACATGGCCTGGACGGTTTCGGCGAAGGAGTAGACCAGGAAGCCCTGGCCGTCGTACTCGCGCCACATCAGGCCCTGCATGATGCCCGACACCCACATGACGGCCGCGTAGACGACGATGCCGAGCATCGCCAGCCAGAAGTGCCAAGTGACCATGCGCACCGAATAGAGCCGCTCGCGCGCCCAGAGCTTCGGGACCATGTGGTAGATCGCGGCAAAGGAGATCAGCCCGACCCAGCCCAATGCACCGGAATGCACGTGGCCGATCGTCCAGTCGGTGTAGTGCGACAGCGAGTTGACGGCCTTGATGGACATGACCGGACCCTCGAAGGTGGACATGCCGTAGAAGGCGATGGCCGCCACCATCATGCGGATGATCGGGTCGGTACGGATCTTGTCCCAAGCCCCCGACAGCGTCATCAGGCCGTTGATCATGCCGCCCCAGGACGGCATCCACAGCATGATCGAAAACACCATGCCCAGCGTCTGCGCCCAGTCCGGCAGCGCCGTGTAGTGGAGGTGGTGCGGGCCGGCCCAGATGTAGAGGAAGATCAGCGCCCAGAAGTGGATGATCGACAGCCGGTAGGAATAGATCGGGCGCTCGGCCTGCTTGGGCACGAAATAGTACATCATGCCGAGGAAGCCGGCTGTCAGGAAGAAGCCGACGGCGTTGTGGCCGTACCACCATTGCGTGAGCGCATCCTGCACGCCTGCAAAGGCGGAGTAGCTCTTCACGCCGAGGAATGAGACGGGGATCGCGAGGTTGTTGACCACGTGCAGCATCGCGATGGTCACGATGAAGGCGAGGTAGAACCAGTTCGCGACGTAGATGTGCGGTTCCTTGCGCTTCAGGATCGTGCCGAGGAACACGACCAGATAGGCGACCCAGACCACTGTGAGCCAGAGATCGACATACCATTCGGGCTCGGCATATTCGCGGCTCTGCGTGATGCCGAGCAGGTAGCCCGTCGCGGCCATGACGATGAAGAGCTGGTAGCCCCAGAAGACGAACCAGGCGAGGTCGCCACCGAACAGGCGCGCGCGGCTGGTGCGTTGCACGACGTAGAAGGACGTCGCGATCAGGGCGTTGCCGCCGAAGGCGAAGATGACGGCCGAGGTGTGCAGCGGCCGCATACGCCCGAAAGTGAACCAGGGCTCGATGTTGAAGGCCGGCCAGGCAAGCTGCAGCGCGACGACGACGCCCACGAGCAGGCCGACGATGCCCCAGGCCATCGCGGCGATCGAGCCGTAGCGGACGACTTCGTCCATGTAGCCGGTGTCAACCTTCGCCCTGGCCGGCGCAAAGGACTGGCGGCGCAGCATCACCACCGTGGCGACGGCAAGCACCAGCGCCAGAATGCCCATGTGCAGCGCGAATAGCGGGTCGGCCGCCAGAGCGGCTCCCAGCAGCGCCAGAAAGGCGAACAGACCGACCCCGATGGTCTGCGGACCGTATGTCATGATGGTTCATGCCCCCGATGAATTCGGCTGACCGGTCATCCGGCCTTGCCTGCACTCATCATGGCTTTGCGCGCTTGCCGCCTTGATCCAGGTCAAGGCTCACTGCGGCAATACCGATCAGCCTCCAGCATCGAACGGGCAGGAGGCTCGACCGCCATGACCATCGTTGAAGCGGAAAAGGATCAGGATTGCGCAGCGCGCCCGGACTGTCCGGCAGCGCCGGCCTGCAGTCCCCTGCGTACGGCACCATGCGAAGGAATCCAGCGGCGACACGATGCAAAGCTCTCGCTCTGCGACGCGCTGGAGCGGATTGCCGACATGCTGCCCGGCCCGGTCGACCGGCATCTCTGCCTCACGGTCGCTGCGCATCTCGTGCCGCTGGTTCGCGATGCGCAGCGCTACGAGGAGCTAGCGGTCTTTCCGGCTTTCGCGATTGACGATCGCAGCATCGCGTCGGTGCGTCGGCTGAGGGCAGAGCATGTCGAGGATGAGGCACTCGCCGAAGAGCTGACCGAAAACCTGCTCGCCGTCGGCCATGGCGCCCGCATCGACAATCCCGAGGCGCTCGGCTTCATGCTACGGGCATTCTTTGAGGCTGTGCGGCGGCATATCGCCTTCGAGCGGGAGCACATCGTGCCGCTTCTCAGGCAGGCGGCAAACTGATCAGTCGCCCGAGCGTGCCTCAAGGCGCTTGAGGTCAGGCACGATCACATGCCGGTTGTGCTCGATCTGGAGGACGCCATCGGCGCGCAGCCGCGTGAGCTGGCGGCTCACCGTCTCGATGGTCAGGCCCAGGAAATCGGCGATATCGGCGCGCGTCAGCGGCAGGTCGAAGGCAGCCTTCTCGCGATCAGGATCAGCCGTCGGATCAATGTGGCGTGCGATCATCAGGAGAAAACTGGCAACTTTCTCCGACGCCGTCTTGCGCCCCAGCGCCAGCATCCAGGACCGCGCCTCGTCGAGCTCTCGCAGCGTCTGCTGATAGAGCCGGTGTTCGAGCTCCGGCGAGGACTTGATCATCCTCTCGAGCGCGGCGCGCGGAAAGGCGCACAGCGAAACGTCGGTTGCGGCTTCCGCCGTGATCTGACTTTCGACCTTGAAAGGCCGGCCGAGGAAGTCGGGCGCGAATTGCAGGCCGACAATCTGCTGGCGGCCATCGGGCAGCGTCTTGGTAAGCTTGACGACACCGGCGAGCACATTGGCGTAGCTGTCGATCTCCTCGGCATCACCGACGAGCTCGGTCCCGTTCTGCGCGCGATGCTTGAAAGATGTCTTCGCCAGCGAGACGAGTTGCTCCGGCTCCAGCGCACCGCAGATGCCCCGGTGCCGCGCTTCACACGAAGCGCAGAGGACCGGAATTCCGTCGGTATGAACGTCTTTTCTCACGTGCGGGCGCCACGTTCCCTGCCAATCGATAATGTAACGCGCATTTTCTGCTGCGTCAGGGTGTCTAACCCTCTTTCTTGCTTGATCGCGATCAAGGTGAAAGGCGGCAGATCAGGCTGTCTATAAGGGCCAGAAAGCGAAACGCCTTGTCCATGATCCACCCTTTGAGCGGCAGTCGTTATGCCCTCAAGTTCTTTGGAGCGATTGCAAAGAACGCGCAAGCGCATCGCCCGGACTCAGCGCGCGCAGCGCATTCACGATCACTGCAAGGTCGATCCCCTCCTGCAACAGCGCACCCTGCACCGGGTTCAGAAGCCCGACAGCCGCCGCGACCATGCCGAGGCCCGACAAAGCGAGGCCGGCCACGATGCTCTGCATCGCGATGCGGCGGGTGCGCTGGGATATCGCGAGCGCGTCCGCTATTGGCAGGAGGCGGTCCGGCAAGACGACCAGGTCGGCGGCCTCCGAGGAGGCGGTAGCCCCACGTGCCCCCATCGCAACGCCGACCGTTGCGGTAGCAAGCGCGGGCGCGTCGTTGATGCCATCGCCGATCATCATCGTCGGTCGCGCAATCAGTTCTTCCTGAAGGACCTCGACCTTCGACTGAGGCGTGGCGTGCGCCACGATCCGGTCGAACGGCAGCACCGTTCCCAGTCTGCGGGCCGCCTCCTCGTCGTCTCCGGTCAGAAGCACGATCCGGGACACGCCGAGGCTGCGCAGTCGATCGATGGTTTCGACCGCATCCGCGCGGACGGCATCGCCGAAGGTCAGAACCCCGAGGACCCGACGATCGACTTCGACATAGGCGCGCAACACGGGTTGTCCGCGATAGCGTTCTTCTCCTGCCAAACACCATTGCGGTATCGCCTGCCCCTCCAGGACATAGGCCCTCGATCCGACACGGACGTGGTTGTCGCAAACACTGCCGGAGAGACCGGATCCCCGCATCTCGCGTATGTCCACCGGTGGGTGGAGCGGCATGTGCATTGTTCGGGCGTGATTGACGATTGCGCCGGCGACTACGTGCCGCGATCCCTGTTCCAGCGATGCGGCCAGCTGCCAGACCTTGTTCTCATCACTGCCCGGCGCGAACTCCGCCTGCAGAAGTTCCGCCCCGCCCAATGTCAGAGTGCCGGTCTTGTCGAAGACAGCGGTACCGACATTGGCAAGGGCTTCAAGCGCGGAACTTCCTTTCAGTAGAACGCCAGCGCGCGCGGATAACGATATGCCGCCGATGAAGGCGACGGGCGCTGCAAGGATCAACGGGCATGGCGTGGCAATGACGAGGACCGCTAAGCCTCGCAGGGCATCGCCCGACCACCACCATGCGCCGCCTGCGACCAGCAGGGCGGTCGGCAGCAGGAGGAGCGCGAACCGGTCGGCGATGCGAATAAGCGGCGCCCGAGCCGTATGCGCGGCAGCCACGAGGCGCAGGATGCCTGCATAGGTGCTTTGCGCCGCCTCGGCTGTGGCGCACATGGCAAATGCGTCGCCGGCATTCACCGTACCGCTGCGCAGCAATTGTCGAGCATAGCGGATAACCGGCAAGGGCTCACCGGTCAGAGCCGACTCGTCGAGCCGCGCCTCGGTGTCGAGGAGCATTCCGTCGACCGGAACGAGTTCGCCCGCACGCACGAGCAGTTCGTCGCCGACCGAAACCTGCGAGACATCGACCGTCTCAAGGACACCGTCCCTCCGACGGTGGGCCGTGCGAGGAGACCGATCCTCAAGTGCACGCAGATCGCGTTGCGCACGACCGCGTGCGAAATCTTCTAGTAGCACTCCGCCTGAGTACATCAGTGCGACCACGACCGCGGCGAGCGGCTGGTTTAGAAGCAAAGCGGCCGACATCGATGCCAGCGCGATGGCGTCCACTCCGAACCGCCCGATCAGAAAGTCGCGAATGATCGAGACGACCAACGCCAGAACGACGGGCAGTGTCGCGGCGGTCCAGACCTGGGCTGCCGTGGCGCCCGCCGGCATCATGCCCCCTGCGATTAAGAGGCCGCTCACCAGGCCGACAAGAGCCAATGCGGCGAGGATCCTGCGGATAGTTGATTCCGTCATGTCGTCGCCTTCGACGTCAGGCGGCTTCGACGATTTCGCGCAATGAGCAGCGAACCGCCTCCGCCAAGTCCGCCAGTTTCGGGTTCGGAATGGATGTCACCGCATCCACCGCCGCGATCTCGGTCGCGCCCGGCGACACCTTGCTGACGATAACGTTGCACGGCGGCATGGTTACGATTTTGTCCTCCGCCTGCAGTGCCCGCCACGAGAAGTGAGAATTGCAGGCGCCGAGGATCATATAGGGTCGGAAGTCCAGGCCGAGCTTGGCCTTGATAGTAGCTGCAACGTCGATCGTCGTCAGTATGCCGAAGCCCTTATTCGCTAGCGCAGCGGTGACCGGATCAATCGCCTCCTGCTGGGAGGCGGCAACGGTGCGGCTGAAACAGTAACCCATGGTCATTCTCCCCGGTGGCGAGGGCAGTCATAAACGCAGGGGGCGCCGCCTGATTTGATCCATGACAATGCGACGCGCCAGACGAACCCTCATCTGGCAGTCGAGGAATGCACGATGTCGATCAGAAATCTCCACTTCGCCGCCCGCCCCCGTTCGCTTGCAGTCGTCGGCGCGTCTGAACGCGAAGGCTCGGTAGGCCGCGTCGTGATGCAAAACATCCTGCGCGGGGGATTTGCTGGACCGGTCTGGCCAGTCAATCCGAAGCATAGCGCGGTTCACGGTCTCCAATGCTATCGCAACATTGAAGCGCTGCCGCAGGCGCCGGACCTTGCTGTCATCGTTACGCCTGCATCGACGGTCCCGCGCGTCATAAGCGACCTAGGTGAAAAGGGGTGTCGGGCCGGCCTGGTGATTGCGGCGGGTATCACACGGGAAAACGGCCTGCGGCAGGCCATGCTTGACGCTGCGCGCCCTCATCTGTTCCGGATCCTAGGGCCCAATACGGTCGGCCTGATCATTCCGCCTTTTAAGCTCGATGCGAGCTTCGCGCATCTCCCGGCCCGCACGGGCAACATCGCGCTTCTGTCGCAGTCTGGCGCTATCGCGACGGCCTTGCTCGACTGGGCAGCCGCCAACAGTATCGGTTTTTCCCACGTCGTTTCTCTCGGCGACATGGCGGACGTCGATGTCGGAGACTGGCTCGACCTGCTGGCAGGCGACGCTTCGACGCGCACAATCCTCATGTATCTGGAGTCGGTCCCTGCACCGAGGAAGTTCATGTCGGCTGCGCGCGCCGCTGCGCGCCTCAAGCCGGTGATCGCCGTCAAATCCGGTCGTTACGCTCAGGCGGCCAAGGCTGCGGCGACCCACACAGGGGCGCTTTCCGGCTCCGACCGGGTTGTAGACGCTGCGCTGCGACGCGCCGGCATCCTGCGCGTCGATGACCTTTCCGACCTATTCGAGGCTGCCGAGATCACGGCACGTTTCGCGCCCATGGCGCGGTCTCGCATCGGTATCGTCACCAATGGCGGAGGCGCAGGCGTGCTGACAGTCGACCGGCTCGCAGAACTAGGCGGCGAACTCGCCGAACTGACACCGGAGACGCTGAAGAGGCTCGACGCCGTTCTGCCCGCCACATGGTCACATGCAAACCCCGTGGACATCATTGGCGACGCTCCATCGCAACGCTATGGGGCCGCCATCCAGGCCGTGGCGGCCGACCCGGGCATCGACGCGCTCGCCATCCTCAACTGTCCGACCGGTCTAGCTTCGCCGGTCGATGCCGCGCGTGCCGTGGCGAGCCTGTCCAACGCAGGTCTAATCGGCGGCAAGCCGGCACTGACCTGCTGGCTCGGAGAGCAGGCGGCCGGGGAAGGCCGTGTTATCCTCCAGACGGCCGGTATCCCAAGTGTTAAGACGCCCGCGCGGCTCGCCGAGGCCTCTCGATTCCTGTCGGATTGGTCTCGCGCGCAGGTTGCACTGTCGCGTGTTCCGTCCTCACGCAGCGAGGACGCGATGGTCGATCGGACGGCGGCGCTTGCCATCCTCCGGAAGGCTGCGGGCGAAGGCCGCGCCATCCTGACCGAGCCGGAGGCGAAAGCAGTCATCAGCGCCTACGGCATCGAGGTTCCCGAGACGGTCGTCGCCCCTACGCCCGAAGCGGTTCGAACTGCTGCGGCCATCATTCTGGCCCGCGGCGGCATGGTTGCGGTCAAGCTCCTCTCGAAGGCGATCTCGCACAAGTCAGATGTCGGCGGCGTCGCACTTTTCCTGGAGACGGCGGACGGCGCGGCGGAAGCGGCCAGAGCCATTTTGGGGCGTGTTCGTGAACTGAGGCCATCTGCCGACGTCCAGGGATTTACCGTGCAGCCGATGATCGCGCGCAGACAGGCACTGGAGCTGATCCTCGGCATGAGCATCGACCCCATATTCGGTCCGGTCGTCCTGTTCGGCGCCGGCGGCGTGGCCATCGAGGTTGTGGACGATACCGCGATCGCGTTGCCGCCCATCGACGATGTACTGGCGGGCGACCTTATTGCGCAGACGCGGATCGGACGGCTTCTAGCCGGCTACAGAAATCGAAGGCCTGCGGATCGGCCCGAGCTCATGAAGGCTATGAATGGGCTCAGTCAGCTGGTCGTCGATTTCCCCTGCCTTGTCGGTGTCGACATCAACCCGCTGCTCGCCGATGCCGATGGTGTAATCGCGCTGGATGCTCGCATTGAGATCGACCCGAAGCGGGTCGAAGAACGAGGACCGAACCCAGCACTCGCAATCCGGCCTTATCCGGGAGAATGGACGAAACAGCACCCGGTCGGCGAAGACATTTTCACGGTGCGACCCATAAAACCGGCGGACGCCTCGCTCTACCCCGACTTTCTCGCGCGAGTCTCGTCAAACGACATCAGACTGCGGTTTCTCGCGCCGCGCCGCGCCTTTCCCGATGACATGCTGAAGCGGCTGACCCAACTTGACTACGATCGCGATATTGCATTCGTCGCCTTGTCGCCTGCGGGCGAACTCGCTGCCGTCGCGCGACTGTCATGCGACCCCGATCGAGAGCGCGCGGAGTATGCGCTACTCATCCGCTCCGACCTGCAGGGGCAGGGATTGGGCTGGGCCATGATGAATCATCTGATCGACTACGCCCGTTCGGAGAAGATCGGGCGCATCGAAGGGACCGTCCTGGCCAACAACGAGAAGATGCTCGCCATCTGCAAGAATAGCGGCTTCGCAATCGACCCCCATCCGGATGAGCCGGGCACCAAGAAGGTGACGCTGGTGCTGCAAGGGTAGTGGTCTGCCAAGTCTAAGCGAGCCAACGGGGCGGGCCGGTTCGCTTCAACTGGGTGCCGACATTCGGTTACCAGCACCTGCTTGCGCTCCAGTCAGTGTGAAACGAGCGCCGGTAGGACGAGGTCCGACAAGAGCGTCTGCGTGGCGCCGCCAAGCACGAAGTCGCGCATGCGCGAATGGCCGAAGCCGCCGATGACGAGGAGATCAGCGCCAAGTTCCAGTGCCTGTTCCTGAAGAACGGTTCCAGCGCCCGCCGTAGCTTGGCGGATGACGAAAGCGTGGGCCGGGATGTCCTTGGCGCCGAGCCCGCGCGCGAGCCTTTCGGCAGCGTCGGCGTGGTGCAGGGCCTTGTCGCCGGCAAGCGTCAGCACCGTCACCTTGCCCGCCTTGCGCAGGAGCGGCATCGCATCGCCGACAGCACGCGCCGCAACGCGGCTGCCATCCCAGGCAATTGCAACGTGGTTCAGCGCCGTCAACATGCGGTGCTCGGGCAGAAGCAGCGTTGGGCGGCCGGAACCGAAGATCAAAGCCTCAGCGAGCCGAGCGGCACCCGGATTGTCCGCTTCCCAGCCACAGAATGCGATGTCGTAATAGCGGGCGAGAATGGACGCAGCCTCCTCGACGTTCGGCCCGCGCGGCTTCAGCGCGTCTGTTGTAACGCCGATGCCCCGCTCGCCAGCGCGATCCTTGATCAGGCCGAGAAGCTCGTCGCCGCGCCGGTCGCAGCGATCTTCCACCTCGCGCACCATTTCGGGAATGCTGAGGATCGCGCGCGATAGCGCGTTACTGGTGACGGGCAGATTTGTGCGCAGATGGACGGCATGGATTTGGCAGCCGATCGCTTGGCTGCAGCCGCAGCATTGTCCGCCAACGCATCGGAGTTGGCAGCAGGATAGGTAATGAGGGGAAGAAAGGCCTGTCCTAGCATGGGTCCGCTCCTTCGTGTCTTCGTCTTGATAGAGGCGGTGACGATGCCAGGCGTTGATGTCGATCAAGGGTGACCGAAACAGGCGATCACAGGAACCGAACGACCGCCCCTGTCGTCGCCGCGAGAAGCGTGAACGCGAGATAGAACGCGGAAAAGCGCGCAGTTCCGGCGAGAACCGCGAGGAACGCGCGGCCAGCACCATTGGCAAGGAGCGCGATGAGGACGGCATCGACAATCGGGCCTGTAGACGATGATGCGACCTGGCGCACGGCTGTGAGGACTGCCACATCGACATCGAACAGCGCGGAGACCGCTGAGGTCGCCATCATGCCGCCGGGTCCGGCAAGGTCCCGCAGATAGGCGCTCACCGCGGCGATCACGGCGAAGCTGAGCGCGAAGGCCGCCAGCGGCAACAGATCGAAAGGATTGCGTACCGGCGTCGCTGTCGTTGAGTCCGTCGCCTGGCGGCGGACAAGCAGCATGCCCGCCGCGACGAAAACAAGAGCGGCCGACAGGGCGGGTACTGCGACTGCGAAGACGATCTGCGGCGCGCTGACCGCGATGATGAGGCAAACGCGGCTGATCGAGATGGCGGCTGCAAACGCTGCTGCGCCCGCCATCGCGGCCGGCACGTCACGCGACTGCCTGGCAAGCGCTACGGTCACCGCCGTCGACGACACGACCGCTCCGAAGAGAGCGCTGACGAGGGACCCGCGGCTGGTACCGAGCAGCTTTGTCGCGACGTAGCCGAAATAAGAGAGGCCCGCGACGATGACGGTAAACAACCAGATCTCGCGGGGATTGACGCTGTCCCATGGATCGATCGCGCGATCGGGTAGGATCGGCAGGACAATGACTGTCATCGCGACAAGCACGAGCGCAGAGCGCAGCTCGATCCAGCTCATGCGCTTCAATAGCCCGTGCAGCACCTCGCGACTTGCGAGGAGGCCAGCGAGCAGAGCTCCGCCGGCGGCCGCCAGCGCCGTTTCGCCCGCAACGGCAAGCGCGCCAAGCGCAAAGACAGCCATGCTCGCGATGACTGACGTGATGCTGAAGTCATCTTCGGCAATAGCTTCGCGCAGGCGGTAGACCGACATCGCGATGGCGAAGATGATAAAGCCGGTGATCAGGATGGCCGGCGCCGCCAGCGCATTTGCCAGCAGCGCGAAGACGCCACCGAGAAGGCCGATAATGCCAAAAGTGCGGATGCCAGCGGTACGGCTGCCGTCCGGATCGTTACGTTCGCGCCAGCCGCGCTCAAGACCGACGAGGAGGCCGATCGCCAGCGCTAGCGCGAGGCGGACGAGCGGTTCGGCGCTGAACGTTCCGGTCACGTCCATAATCGCTTGACCATCCGGCGCTCGTCTCCCCCACGATATCCATGCCGGACTTCATTCTATCACGGCGCTCTGGCGGGTCCGCCCTAGCTGCAGCTATTTACTGCCACCTCCTTATGCACCGCCGTCAAGCTGGGGACACTCTTGCAGTCGGAGATACAATTTATGGCGGCCGCAGGTTGGCGCTTGTTCCACAAGGCTCGTCATGACGGCCATCAATGTGATTGCCCAATTTGCCGCGGCCGCGGGGGCAAGACCTAAGCGCAAGGCGCCGCTCGCGCGATCGAGC
>VFQP010002774.1_pt1 | contig 21837 bp, 21 predicted proteins | sample 3512351 | NCBI WGS metagenome assembly VFQP01 (sample SAMN10412372, study PRJNA504923) | tailings metagenome | isolation source: Relicate 1 Philex TSF1 revegetated site | place: Philippines: Tuba, Benguet | collected 2017-08-29
CCCCAGCTGCGGTCCTGGCAGCCGAGATTCCCGTCTCCCAACTCATTCGTTGCTCATCTCCCAATCATCTATTTCTGTCTCATCCTCCCATTTCCGATCCTCACCATCTGCCCGATTTCAGACCTCAGAGTCGAGTAATGGCGAGATGGGAAATAAGTTCATCGATCCGGACTTCTGTCCGACTTGACGAGGACAATGCCTACCGGCGCTCCGTAGTCATCGTTCGAGATGGGCAGGCCCGGCGGCGCCATCCACTGGCCTCCGTCTGCCCGCACCATCAGACGGTGGGTTCCCGGCGCGAGCCTGAGCTCGGCGCGCCAGCGGCCGCTGGGATGCCGCTTGAGCTGCGTGATGGTCCAGCCGGTGGCATCACCCATCAACTCCACACTTTCGGCGCGCGGGGCGTCCACCAGCAGCACCACGCGCAGCGTGTCCCCGCGTTCCTCGCCTGCGCCTGCGCTGGTACCCGCTTCGAGCGAGGCACTGTCCACACCCGTGGAGGCGGCCGCCGCCGTGATGCCACGCAGACTCGCCGCGTCGACGCGGCCCAGCGTACGGGTCTCGAAGGCCAGGATGCCGTTGGGCGCGCCCGCATGGTCATCCCGCCACGGCAGGCGCGAGATGCGCACGCCAATGCCGACGATGGGCGAGAAGCCGCGGCGCGGCCGGTCGCTGAGATCGTCACGGAGTGAGGTGCCACCCACCGTGGCAGCGTTGGATGCCGCCGACCCCACCAGCGAGAGCCAGCCCGTGACGGGCTGCACCACCGCCAGCGAGGCCACCGTGGGCACCGACTGTGGTCGCGGCGCCAGCGCGTCGCGGCTGATCCAGGTGGCGATCGGAGCCGAGAGGGAGACCAGCCAGGCCGTCGGCCCGGTATTGAATCCCATGGACGCGATGCCGGTGGCCAGATCGCGGCGCTGCACCGTGCGCAGCGTGCGACTGCTCACCATCCGCCCCGCGTCGGACGGCAAGCCCGCCATCTGATCGGGCTCGTCCACGGTGATGGTCTGCGTGGTCATGCGACTGGCGCGCTCGAGCGACATGCCGAAGGCCAGTTCCACGCCGGCGTAGCGCGTGACGAGCCCCGCCTCCGCCCGACCAACACGACCCACGTCCACGCGGCGCGAAATGGTGGTGTCAGCGCCACGATCATCGATGCCGCCTGAGGCCTGGGCTACCGGCAAACCGCCAAGTCGCCCCGGCGCCCCGTCAAGCGAGCCATGGCCAAAGGACACGGCGCCCCAGAGCCGCTGCTCGCCAAATCGCGCGCGCGCGCGCAGGGCCAGTGTGCCCTGCGACGCCTCGTGACTGCTCATGGCATCACGCAGGCTCACATTGCCGCTGGCGAGGGCTGTGAACTTGACTCGGCCCAGACGACCGATGGGCTGCGTGGCGCCCAGCCACACATCATTGCGCTGCGACAGCGCGTTGCCACTGCCGTCCGGCAGCAGGGCCACACCGAGGAGCGAGAAGGTGGCCGTTTCCGTGACGCTGCCGATGTTGGCCGACGGCGCGATGGGCGACTCGGTGCGCGTCTGCGCCATGAGCGCCCGCCCGCCTGCCAGCGAGGCCAGCGCCGCCGACAGGGCGCAGGGCACCGCCCAACGGTGACTCCGGGAACTGCGGCTCACTGGAGCCGGGGTCCCAGGCCACGGACGCTGCGTCGCACGAAGGGGACGGCGGGCGATCGTCACGGGTCAGGTGGGCGAACCGGCTTGCGATCTGTCGTCGCGGGTGTGGACGGCGAAGCGCCTGCCGGGATCGTTCCTCGAACATAGCGATTGAGGGCCTCGAGGGCCATACCGGGGCCACGCTGCGCGTTTTTGGCGACGAGTGACTGCAGGCCGAGCAGCGCTTCGTCCCCCTTGGGCAGCGGCGAGAGCGCGTTCACGGCGTCGCGTGCGTTGGGCCGGGGCACTCCGCGGCTCACCAGGTCGGTGAGCACGACCAATGCAATCTCGGTGGAGCCGCGCGGATTGCTGCGGCGCACCGACTGCAGGGTGGCCTCATCGATACCGGCTCGCAGGGCGGCCGCGCCGGCGGCCAGTTCGTCGGGGGTGCTCGTGGCGCCCAGGGATTCACGCGCCGCGTTGAGGGCGGCGGCAAACTCGCGCACGGTGCGCAGAATGCGTTCGCTGCTCATGCGCCGCGCTGCGCCCTCGAGCGCCCGGTTGATGAGCGGACGCGTGGGCAGCCCCATGTCCCGCGCGTCCTCGAAGAGGCCGCGCAGCGTGTTGGCCGTCAGCGAATCGAAGCGACTTTCGTCGAACTGAATCTGCGCGCGCGCCTGGAGCGCGGTCTGCGCCGCGGCCGGCAGCATCGGCGAGACGCTCGCGCGCAGGGTATCGGGGCGCTGAGCGCCAAGGGTCAGCGGCGCCCAGACGAGCAGCATGACGGGCAGCCGGCAGCGCAGCGGCCAGCGGTGGCGGACAGGCAGCCGCTTCACGGGCTGCTCCCGTCCACAATCACGGCATTCGTGGGACCGAAGCCCGCATCCGGCACCTGCGGTGCCAGCGGATCCACCAGCCACTGCTGGCCGTCCACCACGAAGGCGTAGGTGTGCCGTCCGGGCTCGAGCGGCACGCGGGCCGACCAGGTGCCATCTGCCGTCCGCTGCACCATGGGTGTGGCCTGCTCGTCCCAGCCGTTGAAGTCGCCCACCAGCGAGACCTCACGGGCCGAGGCCGGCAGACGGAGCTCAAAGCGCACCGTCCCGTCGCCGACGACCCGGGTGCTGCCCTCGAGCGTGACCGCCGAGCCGGCCACGAAGGCACTGTCGGCCTGACGCTGACTGGCCTCGGGGCGCCAGGGGCGCACCACGCTCACCACCAGCACGGCTGCGGCCGCCGCGCCCCACCACCACTGCGGGCGGGGCAGACGACGCCCGCCCCGCGCGCCGCGGCCACCACCCACCTGTGGACGCGCGGCCTCGGCCAGCACCGACCGGGCGCAGTCCTCGGCCATCTGCGGCGTGGAGGCGGGCAGGGCGGCGTACGCGGCGCGAAGGCGCTGCACAAGCCGGGCGTCGAGTTCCTCGCCGGGGCCGCTCTGCTCATCGGGAGCGGGGAAGGGCAGTGGCCGTTCAGCCATGACGGGCCTCCCTGGCGCGCACATGGCGGCTCATGGGGTGGCTCATAGAGCGGGCCCCTCGATGTCGCGGCCCAGCAGCACCCGCAAGCGCTCGCTGCCGCGCTTGACGCGCATCTTGAGCGCCGACTCGCCGGCTCCCGTCATGGCCGACATCTCGCTGTACTCCAGGCCCTCGGCGTACTTGAGCAGCAGGGCCTCCCGCTGCAGCGGGTCGAGTTGCCCCAGCGCACGCAGCAGCGCGGCGTCTTCCACGCCCAGGGGCGCGGCAGAGGGAGGCGCGGTCGCCGAATCGATCGCGGCGTCGTCCTGAATGAACCGGCGCGTGCGCCGGCCACGGGAAGTGAGAAAGTTGCGGCACTGGTTGGTCAGGATGCGGAACAGCCATCCACGGAACTGATCGCGCTCGTCGTACCGACCGATCGCGAGATAGGCCCGCAGGAAGGTGTCCTGAACCACGTCCTCCGCATCCGCCCGCTCTCCCAGCATGTGGTATGCGAACCGCCAGCACGCGTCGTGATAGCGCGAGACCAACTGACCGAAGGCCTCCCCGTCACCGGCGCGTGTCCGGACGACCAGTTCCGCGTCCGTCATCACCAAGTCAACATCGCAGCCACGCCACTCGTCACAGCGGTCCCGCCGCCGGACCGGCCGAGCCTGGCCGATGTCGGCAGCTGTGACGGCTGATACCCCGTGGGTGATGCCAGGATCATCCGCGCAGCGAGGCCAGCACCTGCACCGCCATCATGGCCAGGATCAGCGCCATGCCCAGCCGGTTCACACCGCCCAGGCGTTGCATCACGGCCGGCGTGTCACCGGCGCTGACGTCCTGCATCTCGGCGAAACGCCGCGCCGCGCGCGCGCGGCGGAACAGGAACCAGTTGGCAGTACCACCCGCGGCAATGGACAGGGAGAGTCGGACGGCCGCGATGAGATTGACCACCGACTGGTTCTCCGGCTTCATCATCTCCTCGAGCGTCTGGGGCAGCACCATGTCAGGCCCGAGCAGACGGAACGCCACCAGCGGCGCAAAAAAGAACACCGCGAACTGCAAATACAGCTTGCGATACATGAACCAGAGCGGGCCGAACAGGGCCGCACTCCAGTTCCAGGTGGGCACGAACTGCGGGTCCTCCATGAAGGGCTGCAGCTTGCGGCGATAGACCGACTCCCAGCGCGGCCCGATGTAGGCCGCCAGCAGCGCCTCGTCACGCGACGACTGGCCGCCTGCGCCCTGCGCCCAGCGTGGCAACTCAGGGGGCGGCAGGTCCGGCGTGCGTTCAGGCGAATTCGAGGTGTCGGAGTCGGACATCAGGGTTCCTCAGGCTCCCGCCGCCGGCACCTGGCGGGCTGCCGGCTGCTGCTGCGAGAGACAGTGCAAGGTGCCAAGACCCCACACCAGATCCACGGCATGAATGCCGATGACGTCGTGTTGCGGCAGCAGGGCCGCGAGTGTGTCGAGCGCCACCCGATCGTTGCGGTCGTTGAACGTCGGTACGAGACAAACCCCGTTGCCGAGGTAGAAGTTCGCGTAGCTGGCCGGCAGTCGTGTGCCGTCCATGATGACCGGTCGCGGGTAGGGCAGCGTGACGACACGAATGGGTTCGCCGCGCGCGTCGGTGACGCCCTCGAGTCGCTGCAGGTTGTCGAGCGAACGCGCGTGGTTCTCGTCGTCGGGATTGGTTTCGTGCGCGAGCACCATCACGCCCGGCGCCACGAAACGCGCGATGTCATCAATGTGGCCATGCGTGTCGTCGCCGACACAACCTTCGCCCAGCCAGATGGTCTTGCTGATGCCGAGGTAGTCCGCGAACGCACGCTCGTAGTCGGCGCGGGTGTACCCCGGATTGCGCACCTGCACGTCGCTGAGCAGCCACTCCTCGGTCACCAGCATGGTGCCACGGCCATCGGTCTCGATGCCACCGCCTTCGAGCACCAGCGGCGCGCCGCTGTCATGACGCAGCGCCTGCACCATGGGCAGACCCGACACGCTGGCCATGCGCGAGGGCACCTCACGGTCGAGCGCGAAGTTGTCGTACTTGGCCCAGGCATTGAAGTCCCAGCGCACCCACTCGACGGCGCCGTCTGCGGTATGCACCGCCGTGGCGCCGGAGTCGCGCAGCCACACCCGATCGGTGGGCTGCACATGCAGCCGATAGCGCGATGCGTCCACGTCGTGCATGGTGAGGGCGCTGCGCGCCTCTTCCGCCACCTCGTCGCTGTGGCAGAGAATCTCCACGCGTTCGTAGGGCGCGAGTGCGCGCACGATTTCCGCGTACACCCAGGGAATGGGCGCGAACTTGCCCGGCCAGTCGGGCTCGTGGTGCGGCCAGCCAATCCAGGTGGCGTCGTGACGTTCCCACTCCGCGGGCATACGACGCGCAGGCACCGCCTGCGCCCGCGCCGCGGTCCCGGCCGCCTGCGCCGCCGTGATCGCGGCGTTGGCGGCGATCACCGCCGCGCTGGCGGCAATGCTGGCCGCTGTGCTCACGACGGGCCCATCCAGCGGTTGAGAATGGGACCATACGCGTCGATGCGCCGGTCACGCAGGAAGGGCCAGTTGCGCCGGGTCTCCTCGATGAGGCCCAGATCGCACTGGGCCACGAGAATGGCCGGCTCGGTGCCCGCCTGCTCGAGGTAGCGGCCGAAGGGATCGCAGATGAACGACTGCCCGAAGAACTCGAGCCCGTCGGTGCCCGGCTCGGGCTCGAAGCCCACGCGATTGGGCGACGCCACGAAGACGCCGTTGGCGATCGCATGCGCGCGCTGTGCGGTGCGCCACGCATCCACCTGCGCGTCGCCGAACGTGGCTTTCTCGGCGGGGTGCCAGCCGATGGCCGTGGGATAGAACAGCACCTGCGCGCCGAGCAGCGCTGTGATGCGCGCGCCTTCGGGATACCACTGATCCCAGCAGATGAGCACACCGATGTCGGCGTAGCGCGTACGCCAGACACGGAAGCCGTTGTAGCCCGGATGCCGCTCATGACGCTGGTCACCCGTCACGTCGCCGGGTGCAAAGTAGTACTTCTCCTCGAAGAGCGGATCGTGCGGGATGTGCATCTTGCGATACGTGCCCAGCACGCTGCCGTCGGCATCGATGACGGTGGCCGAGTTGCGGTAGAGGCCCGGGGCCTCGCGCTCGTAGTACGGCACGACGATGACGATGGCCAGTTCCTTCGCCAGCGCCTGAAAGGCGTGCACGATGGGACCGTCGGCGGGTTCGGCAATGTCGAACCGCTCCGGACGCACCGTCTTGCAGAAGTACGGCGCGTTGAAGAGTTCCTGCAGACAGATGATCTGCGCGCCACGCGCCGCGGCTTCCCGCACGCGCGTTACGGCCTTGGCCACATTGGCGGCCAGATCGTCGGACGCGGTGTCCTGCACGATCCCGATGGTGACGATGTTGGGCATGCGATAAAGATAGCCAAACTCGTGAGGCGAAACGCTCACTCAGGACCCGGAACTCGAACTCAAGACCCGGAACTGATCGGTTTCGGGTTCTGGGTTCAAGTTCCGGGTTGTGAGTTGCCCAGGTGGCTACTTCCTGCTCTTTTTCGCCGGCTCGGGATCCAGCAGCGGCTGCAGGTAGCCGAGCAGGGCCCGGCGGAGATCATCGAGCATGGCCTTGCGGTCGGCGGCCACACTGGTTCGTCCGCGCTGCGCGAGGATGGCCTGACCGGGGCGCGATGGCCGGGCTGGGAGGAATTCTGCTCACCGCCGTCTCCGGCTGCATGATGGCCGGCATGCTGCTGTGCAGCTACCGGCTCAGCCGTCAGGGTGTCGGGCCGGCCGCCATGTTCGGCTTGCGGTTTCCGATCTACGTGGTCCTGACGGCCGCGGGCTACATGCTCGGGCTCGATGCCAAGGAAGCGGTTTCAGTATCCGAACTCGCGTGGGTATTCGCCATCGGTCTCCTCGTCCTGGCGTTTCCAATCTACGCCGTGCAGAAAGCCGTCACGCTGGCCTCGGCGCTGACGCTCGGCGCGGCGACCGCGCTTATTCCAGTGGTTGTTTTTCTGATGCAGATCGTCGAAGGGCGCGTGGCCTATTCGAACGCCACGCTCGCGGGACTGCTGATCTATATAGCGGGGGCGCTGATCGCGGCTGCGGGGCGGCTCCGGGCGCTCGGAGCGGAACGGGCACGCCGCGCGCTCGTCAGCTAGTGTGGTACAGGTCAAGAAATTCGCTCGGTACCTCGCGGCCACACACTAGACGACGTGCTCCTCGGGACTGCGGACGGCGAGTGCGTCCGACAGGATCTCCAGCGCCTTTGCCAGTTGTGCGCGGCTGCGCGCGGCGCCAAGCGCGATGCGGATCGCATTGGGCGACGTGTCGCCCACGGAGAACGCTTCGCCGGTGACGATGGCGAGGCCCCGGCCACGCAATTCCGCTGCGAACCGGTCCGCCGGCCAACTCGGAGGCAACGTCAGCCACACGTGATGGCCGCCCGGATGGGCGGCAAATGTCTGCCCCGCCAGCGCCCGGCGCGCCAGGGTTTGGCGAGCCGCCGCCTCGGCACGCACGGCTTCGATGATGGCGTTTGCGGTACCGTCTCGCATCCACCGTGCCGCCACAGCGGTCATCAGCGGGGCCGGCATTTGCAGCGTAGCGCGGAGCTGCGTTGTCAGTCGTGAGGCGGCCGCGCTGTCCGGCGTGACGACGAGCGATGTGCGGAGGCCTGGAGCGATACATTTGGACAGGCTGGCACACAGATACGAGCGCTCGGGGATCAGCGCGGAAATGGGCGTCACGCCGGGCGTCAGGAACGCGTAGGGATCATCCTCGATCAACGTCAGGCCGCGCTTGCGAATGATCTCGGCGATGCGGATACGCCCGTCCTCCGGCATCGTGGCGGTGGTGGGATTGTGGATGGTCGGCATCAGGTAGACTGCCTTGGCATCCTTGTGTTTGCGCACGGCGCGGTCGAGAGCGACAGGCGCAAGGCCGTCGGGGTCCATTTCGATGCCGATCAAACGGACGCCCAGCGCGTTCGTGGCGGCCTTGAGACCCGGATACGTCAACTGCTCGGTAAGGACCTCGTCGCCGCGCTGGATCAGCGAGAGCAAAAGACAAAACAGCGCCGACTGCGTCCCTGGCGCGAGGACCAGCCGTTCGGACGTTGTGCCCGGTGCCAGCCGCTGGATCCACTCGGCCGCGACCTGACGCTCGCTCAACGTGCCGCCGGGCAGCTGATAGGTGAGATACGCGGAGAAGCCGGCTTCGGAACGGATGTCCGATAGCGTCTTCGCCAGCCGCCCGTCGAGATCGGCTTCCGGCGGATGCGGCGGGAGGTTCATCGACAAATCAATGCCAGGTGAGGCTACGCGTGGCGCCGGCGCCGCGCGTGCCTTGACGAAGGTTCCGCGCCCGACTTTCGCGTCCGTGAGGCCTTGGCGGCGCGCCTCCGCGTAGGCCCGTGTCACCGTCGTGAGATCGACGCCCAGCGCGCTCGCTAATGCGCGATGCGTCGGGAGGGCTTGCCCCTGATGCAGGCGGCCGGCGGCGATGTCGTCCGCCAACGCATTCAGAATGCGCTGGTAGATCGGCCCTTGGCGGTCAGAGATTGTAGGTGTCCATTCCATACAAGTGGGTCATATCGCGCGTTGCGGAGCCATACAATCCCGTTTATGCCTGTCGAAATCAAGGGAGAGAGACCAAACACCACAGGAGGTCCCATGACTGCCGATCCGACCGTTCAACAGGCGATCTTTCGCGGCGCACGCTGCAAATGCCCGGCCTGCGGCGAGGGGCAGTTGTTTCGGAAGTACCTCAAGGTGGCAGACAACTGCCCGGCTTGCGGCGAGGAGCTTTATCATCATCGCGCCGACGACATGCCGGCCTATATCGTAATCTCCATCGTGGCGCACATCGTCGTCGGCCTGCTCTTCTGGGCGGAGTTCACCTACGCCCCTCCGGTCTGGCTGCATTGGACGCTGTGGATTCCGCTGACCATCATCCTGACGCTCGGTCTGCTATCGCCGGTGAAGGGCTCGATCGTGGGTCTACAATGGGCGCTTCGGATGCACGGCTTCGGGACAAGCCGGCCGCCGCTGTCCACCGCCGCGCCGACCAACTCGTAGCGGACATTTCGCGGGATGGAGGCGTGGCTGTGCTACGCCCCATTCTTGAAAGCCTCGCCTTTTTGAAAGCTCTCCCGTGAGCGCCGCCCCGATCAGCCTGTCTCTTCGCGACGCGCTTCTTGCGCTCGCAGTGACGGCCGTCTGGGGCACGAACTTCGTCGTCATTCACATCGGGCTCGAGCACCTGCCGCCGCTGCTGTTCGCGGCGCTGCGTTTCACCTTTTCGCTTGTGCCCGCCGTGTTCTTCCTAAAGCGCCCGAATGTTCCGTGGCGCAATCTCGCGGCCTATGGCCTGTTCGTCGGCGCGGGCCAGTTCGGCTTGCTCTACCTCGCGATGAGCCAGCACATCACGCCCGGGCTCGCGTCCCTCGTCGTGCAGACGCAGGTATTTTTCACAATCGGGCTCGCGGCAGTATTAGCCGGCGAACGCGTGCGGCCCTTTCAGGCTGCCGCCTTGCTCGTGACGCTCGCGGGGCTCGGGATCATTCTGGCGCATACGGATGCCACCACGAATGCGCTGGGACTGGCGCTCGTTCTCACGGCCGCAGCCTGCTGGGCTGCCAGCAACATGGTCGTCCGCAGCTCGCCCGGCGCCGACATGCTCGCGTACGTGGTGTGGGCGAGCCTCTTCTCCATCCCTCCCCTGCTCATTCTGTCTTTCGTGTTCGAGGGATGGCCGGCGATCCGAGAGGGACTTTTGGCGGCCGACGCGGCGACGTGGGGCGCCGTGGCTTGGCAGGCCATTGGCAATACCCTTTTCGGGTACGCCATGTGGGGATGGCTGCTGTCGCGTTATCCGGTCGCGACGATCGCGCCAATGGCGCTCGCCGTTCCCATCTTCGGCATGACGGCTTCGGCGCTTTGGCTCGGTGAACCGTTGCAGAGCTGGAAGCTCGAGGCTTCGGCCTTTGTGATGGCTGGGCTTGCGCTCAACATTCTGTGGCCGAAGCTCGTTGCTCGGCGCGCCTCGAAGCTTGTTTCGCAATCCACCTGAACTCAGATCGCTCACTCGCTCACCGTTGCGTCCTGGTCGGCGGCGGTGGGAATGGTGAACCCGCCTTCCGCCACCATCCGCGCGAACAGGCCTTTGCCCTCGGCCAACTCTCGAAACCGCCCGCGCTCCACGATGCGGCCCTCGTCGAGCACAAGGATTTCGTCGGCGTTGGCAACGGTCGACAGCCGATGGGCGATGATGAAGGTCGTCCGGTTTGCGCGCAGGCGGTCCAGGGCGCGTTTGATCCGTGCTTCCGTTTCGGCATCAAGCGCGCTCGTGGCCTCGTCGAGCACGAGGATCGGGGCATCCTTGAGGATCGCGCGGGCGATGGCGATGCGTTGGCGCTCGCCGCCCGAGAGCGCAACGCCGCGCTCGCCGATCACGAAGCCGTAGCCACCCGGCTTGCGGGCGATGAAATCATGCGCCTCCGCCAACCGCGCCGCGGCCTCCACGTCGGCCAGCGTGGCGCCGGGGCGGCCGATGGCGATGTTGTCGCCGATCGAGCGATTGAAGAGTCCCGCGTCCTGGAACACGACGGCGATGGACTGGCGCAGGGATGCGAGCGTCACGTCGGCGATGTCATGTCCGTCGACGAGAATCCGGCCCGTGTCCGGCGCGCGCAGGCGCATCAGCAGCGACAACGTCGTCGACTTGCCAGACCCCGTGGGGCCGACAAGCGCGAGCGTCTGCCCCGGCGCCGCCCTGAGCGCGATCTCGTGCACGCCCTGCTCCGTGCCCGGAAAGCGGAAGCTCACGCGTTCGTATCTCACTTCCCCGCTCGCCGGCGGCAGGGGTTGAGCGCCAGGCTTTTCGACAATGCCGTCCGGCTCGTCGATCAAGGCGAAGTACGCCTTGAGCACTGGCGCGCGGCGGTGAATGGCAGTCACGAAGCCCGAGATCTGGTCCAGCTTCGAAATCAGAAGGTTGGCGAAGCCCACGAACGAAACGATCTGGCCGACGGTCAGCTCGCCCCGGCCCGCGAGCACCGCGCCCATCGCGAACACGGCGACCATCGTGATGGTCGCTGCTGCGCGCTGCAGGACGGTGAGGATGCCCCACCAGGTCAGGACTGGATACTGGGCCGCTAGAAGGTCGCTCATGACGCTGCGCATGGCGTCGCTTTCGGCCTTCAGGCGCGCAAAGCTTTGTACGACCGTCACGTTGCCGATGACATCGCCCACGCGTCCGTAGACAGCCGAGTTGTATTGCTCGACGTTGGTCTGCCCCTCCTTCGTCTTGCGCATGACGAATGCGTTCATGACGACGTACGCCACCGCGAGCACGGCGAGAATGGCCGCCATCCGCGCATCCATGCCTATGGCGGTCGGGACCAGCAGCACGATGCCGGCGACGGCGGTGAGCTGCTCGCGCATCGCGCCGAGCCAAAGCCAGAAGAGTGAATCCGTCCCCTGCAGGATCGACCGCACGACCGCGCCGGAACCGCGGTCGGCGTGATAGCCCTGCGGCAGCGTCATCGCGCGCTCGAAGGCGTCCGCCATGGCTGCGAGATGGCGGCGGTGCGCGAGACGATCAGCGTAGACGGCGACGATGACGCTGGCGAGGATGCCAAACAGCCCGAGCGCCGCCCACAACCCGATCGTTTCGAAGGCGCCTTCGCCGCGCGAGAGCGCATCGACAACGCGGCCGAACAGAATGGGCTCGGCAAGCTGGACAAGGCCGATGGCGACAGAGGCCGCGGCGAGCAGGATCGCGAGCGCCTTCTCGGCTCCGAGCATGCCCAGGGCGCGCTTGTAGAGGCGGACGAGGTCCATAAAAATTCGACGATCCCTGCCGGCGACACCTGAGTTCACATTAGCCGGTGTTCGCGGCGGCGGGAATGTGCGCTTGGGGCGCGGTCGACTAGACCTTCGAGACGGCTTCCTGGATCGTCTGCACGGAATATGGCTTGCGCACGATCGGAGTGTCCGCGAATTCACCCGCAAAGGCATGCTGATCGCCGTAGCCGGTCGCGAACGCCATCGGCACGTTGAGCTCGCGGAGCCGCTGGGCGATGCCGAAGCTGGTTTCGGACCCGAGGTTAACGTCCAGCAGGGCAAACTCGGGAACCCGCTCCGCGATCAACTGCAGGGCCTGATTGACGCTGCCGGCGGTACGGACCGCGGTCACGCCGAGCTCTCGCAGCATATCCTCGGCATCCAGCGCGATGATGAGATTGTCCTCGACGACAAGGACGTCGTCGGGCATTCGCGTGCCTGAGAAGGTGGGTCTGGCCGGTAGGTCGGGTGTGCCCATCTGTTGCCCTGTTGTTCGACGGAAATAAGAGGGGGGAATGATGAATCGGGCGCGAAGCCCGGCAAGCGCGTAATCGAGTGTCACCTCACCCTTGAGATCGTGACGAATGGATCTTTCGATCACCGTGCTGCCGAAGCCGCGCCGGTTCGGCGGCGAGACCGGAGGTCCCTCGTGCTCGGACCAGTCGATGGTGAGGCGCCCGATGCTGTCGAAGCCAATGTTCACCTCGACCCGGCCGCGATTGTCACTCAATGCTCCGTACTTGGCGGAGTTCGTGATCATCTCGTGGATGACAAGTGCAACAGTCGTAAAGGCCTGCGGCTCGAGCAGCACTTCAGGTCCGCTTAGAATGACCCGGTCGGCGTTGCCCGCCAGATATCCCGCAGCCTCCGCCTTCAACAAACTGGTCAGCGAAGCGGGACCCCACCGGTCAGCGGTGATGAGGTCATGTGCGCGCGCCAGCGCGTGAATGCGACCGCCGACAGTCTTGGTGAAACTCTCGACGGTATCGGTCACGTCGCGGCTCTGGGTGATGACGCCGCGGATCAGGCTCAGAATGTTGCGGACCCGGTGGTTCAGCTCGTCTATCAGCAGATCCTGGCGCTGCTGCGCGCGGCGGCGCTCGACCTGGGCGAGATCGGAAAGCCTCAAGATCACCTCGAGCAGACTGACGCGCAGGCTTTCGGCGATGCGGCACTCCACGGGCAGCCAGCTTTGCGACTGGCCGCGCACTGTTTCCTTCCAGAGCTCAAAGCTCTTGCGCGGTGTAAGACGCGCACCCAGTGGACCGACAACCATCGGCTTGGTTGGATCGCCTGCCCAATTGACGCTGCGCGTCACTTCCTTGCGGAAGAAGATGAGAAAATCCCGCGCCGGTCTCGACAACGGCACGACCAGCATGCCGGCGGCGCGCTCTGCGAAGGCGCGGCCGGGCGGAAAATAGGCGCCTATTTCGAAGGTGGCATAGATTTGGTCGACATTTTGAGTGATGAGGTGGGAGACCAGATCGGTGAACTGCTCCTCGGTCGGCGTAAGGCCCTTGATCGTGGCGTGGCCGTTGACCCAAACGCCAATGCCGTCACAGGCCAGCAGGTCGGCGATATCATCGAGGTGCGCGACGATGCTTTCGAACTGCGTTTCCTCGCTCGCCATCACGGTGACGAGCTGATGATGCAGCTTCTGAGCGCGGTGCTCGTATGTGGCCTCCCCTTCCCGCTCGCGGTTTTCGAGGAGAAGCGAGAACATCTGGCCGAATAGCTCAGCGGCCGTGCGATGCGCGAACGGAACCCGGAAAGGCGCGTAGTGGTGGCAGGCGAACAATCCCCATAGTTTACCGTCCCGCAGGATGGAGACGGACATGGAGGCCGCGACGCCCATGTTGCGCAGATACTCGATATGAATGGGCGATACGCTGCGGAGGATGCTCTTCGACAAATCGAGCGGATGGCCTGAGGGCGCAAAGCGCGGCTCGATCGGAGACGGCTCCGAATCGATGTCGGCGATCAGGCGCAGCCAATTACGCTCGTAGAGGATGCGCGCCTGTTTGGGAATGTCCGAGGACGGGTAGTGAAGTCCCAAGTAAGATTCCAGGCCCGACCGCGCCGACTCGGCAACGACCTCGCCTGATCCGTCGTGCTCGAATTTGTAGACCATCACGCGATCGAAGCCCGTCATGGCCCGCATCTCGCGTGCTGCGACGCGATAGAATGCGCGCAGATCGCCCGTCTGTTGCAGACGTGCGATCATGCCTCGGACCGTCAGGCCACTATTGGCCTCCGCACCCTCCATGGAGGGTTCGCATTCGATGACGATCGTCTCTCCGACAATATGCACCGCGATGTCGGCTCGGATTCCGGATTCCGTTATCGCGATATCGAACGCACGCGCCACGGTATCGCTCATAATGGAGCTTTGGAGGTGGCTGCGTATGGTTTGGATGGCCTGTGTCGTTAAAATTTGCGTGAGATGCGACCCGATCAACTGTTCCGCGCTGACGCCCAGCCACTGCTCGACACTGCGAGACGCCTGCGTGACTATCCAGTCGGCGCTCGAGATGGCGATGAGCATCCCGAACGGCTGCACGGCGCCGATCAGGTGGATCGGCTCCCGATCGCAGTTCGTGAGGTCGACCGAGCGCGCGGGCCTGCTGTCAAACATCATCGCTCACGCAGTCTCCGTTGGTGGGAGATCATAGCCGGCTGCTTCCTTGAAGCTCAGAAACGCAGCTCGCGCACCCGCCTCCGCGGCTCCCGGTTCCTGAGCTGCACGGGACGTCTCCAGCCGCTCTAGGAAGGACGGCCAGAGCGGCAAGCCCTCGCCGTGACGCATGTATCGCGCCGGGACGTGCTGCGGGATTTGTCTCGACAGATAACGGGCGCCGAGCCGGGAGCCTTCGAGAACGTAGAGCGCACCCCACTGAAACGCTTCGTTCGTGATGTCCACGGGTGCGAACCGTCCGTTCGACGCCGGCACGCTTGCGCAAAGATCGGCAAGATCCAAGCGTAGCGCGCTCGCCCGGGTCCGTTGCGGCCAGTCCGGCAGACTTGCCTCGACGCCGGCTTCCTCAAGCGCAGTCTCGATCGGCAGCAGCGCTTTGGCCGAGCAAAGCAAGAAACGCCGATAGCCCGCTTGCCCCTCACCAAGTGGAGCCGACATTCGCGCATCCACTTCCTCATGGAGAGCCGCAGTGGCGGACTTCAGAAAAGCTCTGACGGACTGTGTCGTCGAATTGCTGGCGTGAACAACGCGCTTCGGATGCCCGAAACCGGTCGACAACGTCATGTCACCACCGTGCTTTGAGAACTGCGGGAGGGCGCCCCCCGAAGCGGGGCCGTTCAGCGACGCGCCTGCGTTGCCGAACACAGCCTGAAGCTGACGAAAACCTCACAAACGTGTTGCCGGAAGTTCCAGCCAACTCGCGAGGTTGGGTTGGGAGTGGCGTCAGACCACAATTAATCAATCAAATCGCGCTTGCTCTGTCTGTGCACTTGTGCACAGAGATAGCGAGAAAGGTCGGTCGGGGTAATATCGTGGTCAATCATAGTAATCCGTCTAAATCTGCATCCACGGCGCTGCCGGGCAGCAATCTTTTGCGGGCGCTTCGGGCCAACGACTACGCGTTAATCGCCCCGTATCTGGACTTGGCGGAGCGCCAGGGCGGCGAACTGCTCTACAAGCCCGGCGACAACGTCGGCACCGTGTTCTTCCCGTGCGGTCCGAGCCTTGTGTCGTACCAGGTCACCAACGAGGACGGGCGCGACGTCGAGACGATCCTGATCGGGCGCGAAGGTGCCGTCGGCGGCATCGTGAGTTCCGGCCACCTGCCGGCCTACTGCCGCATCGTTGTGAAGTTCGGTGGGCCGTTCGCCACGCTTCCCGTCACCCAGCTCGAGGCGGCGAAGAGCCAGTCGCCCACACTGCGATATCTCTTCGCGCGCTATGCCGATTGCCTCCTCGCGCAGATGTTTCAATCCACGGCGTGCAACGCCATACACTCGATCGAGCAGCGCACGGCCAAGTGGATTATTTCCGCCATGGATCGGACCGGCGATCACATGGTGCCACTCACGCATGACGAACTCGCTTCGATGCTTGGCGTAGGGCGAAGCTACACGAGCCGGGTCATTCAGGTGTTCAAGGCCGACGGAATTCTCGAAACGCGGCGTGGCGCGCTCGTGGTTGTTGATCGTGCCGCCTTGAGTGCGCGCTCGTGTAGTTGCAACGAGAGCGTCAAAAGCCACTTTGACGAAGTGCTCCGTGGCGTCTACCCGGAAGCCGACGAAATGCCGTCGTAAATAATTCGCGCAACAAGCAACTCTCAGAGGCGCTGAAGCGTTGAGAACTGACAATCAGTTCCTCTCGCTTTATGGAAGCGCCATGCCGATCGTCACCACCGCCATCGTCACGTTTCTCATTCTCATCGCCATCGGCATTGTCGTCGGCATCGTCTTCAACCGGCGTGGTCGAAGCTGGGTGGGCCGGCAAGTGGCGAGCGCCACAGGTGCGGGCGACGTGACATACGCTTTGGTGGGAATCGCCGGATCGTTCATGGGCTATCACGTGGGTGTCATTCTCGGTCTGCTTCCGAGCGTTCTGCTTTATGTGACCGCTGTTGCTGGAGCGGCCCTCACCCTGCTCCTCTGGCGCGGACGGTAGAGGGAGGCTTGACTCCAAAGCGAGGCGAGAACATATAGAGAACAGCTACCCAGGAGGAATGCTCCGTGGAGTTGTTCGAAAAACTCAAAATTCTAGCCGATGCCGCAAAATACGATGCGTCTTGCGCCTCGTCCGGAGCGGGAAAGCGGTCTGCCGGGAAAGGCGGATTAGGCTCGACGACAGGAGCCGGCATCTGCCACGCTTACACGCCAGACGGGCGTTGCGTTTCCCTCCTGAAGATCCTGCTGACCAATTTCTGCCTGTTCGATTGCGCGTACTGCATCAATCGCCGCTCTTCCAATGTGTCACGCGCACGCTTCACGGTCGACGAGGTCGTGACGCTGACCATCGAATTCTACAAGCGCAACTACATCGAGGGGTTGTTCCTTTCGTCCGGCATCATCCGCTCCGCCGATTACACGATGGAGCAATTGATGCTCGTGGCGAAGAAGCTGCGGCGCGACCATGGGTTTGCGGGCTACATCCATCTCAAGACAATTCCCGAAGCGAACCCGTGGCTGATCGAGCAGGCCGGGCTGTGGGCGGACCGTTTGTCGATCAATCTCGAATTGCCGACAGCCGAAAGCCTCAAGCGGCTCGCACCGGAAAAGGACGGATCGACGATCGCCGCGGCGATGGGACAAATGCATGAGCGCATCACCGAAGCTCGCGAGGAAAAGCGCCGCTTCTCTCCAGCCGGACAAAGCACACAAGTGATCGTCGGCGCCGACGAGACCACCGATACCGATCTTCTAACTGCAAGCGCAACGCTTTACGACCGGTTCAAGCTGTCCCGCGTCTACTATTCGGCTTTCAGTCCCATCGATCACGCCAGCGGTCTGCTACCGCCTAAAGCGCCTCCGCTCGCGCGCGAGCATCGGCTCTATCAAGCCGATTGGCTGCTGCGGCATTACGAGTTCACGGTCGGAGAAATCGCATCGAGCAGCGACGGCGGCATGCTCGACCTCGACGTGGATCCGAAACTGGCCTGGGCACTGAAAAACCGCGGGACGTTCCCCATCGATGTGAACACCGGCCCGCGCGAGCTTCTGCTGCGCGTACCGGGGCTCGGCAAGCGGGCCGTCGACAAGATCATCGCCGCCCGAAAGCATACGCGGCTCCGCACTGAAGATATCCGGCGCCTCAGTGCGTCTTTCAAGCGCGCTGCGCCGTTCCTGGTCACCGCGGATCACAAACCGGGTGCGCTGACCGACCGCGTGGATCTGCGCGCTCGCATGGTCCCACCCAAGCAATTGAGTTTGCTCTGATGGGCGCAATTGCCATCACGTTACGGGAAGGAGCCGACCTCGATGGCTTTCGTGCCGCCGTGCGGAGACTTGTCGCGCACCGTACAGCGCCGCATGACGTCGTTTGGCAGACCGAGGTGTCGCCGTCGCTTTTCGGCAGTGAAACAGGGGCAGACATGGGGCCGGTTTCTCTTCCCCGCGACGCCGCCGAGCTGATCCGGCTCGTCGTCTGCCACAGCGATCCCGAGCGTTACGCCTTGTTGTATGCTCTCGTTTGGCGCGTCACTCAGGGCGAGGCGTCTGTGCTGCAGATCCATAGCGACCCACTCGTCCACCGCTTGGCCATGATGGCCAAAGCCGTGCGCCGCGACCTGCACAAGATGCACGCTTTCCTTCGCTTCAGGCGGGTGGAGAGTGAAAAGGGCGAGCGCTTCGCTGCCTGGTTCGAGCCGGATCATTACATCCTCGAAGCCACGGCGCAGTTTTTCGTCGACCGCTTCGGCAGCCTCACGTGGTCGATCTTCACGCCCATCGGCTCTCTACATTGGGATCGCGAGACGCTGACGCATGGACCGCCCGGCCGCCGCGAGGATGCGCCGGCGACCGACGCGTTCGAGGATGGCTGGGCCGATTATTACGCCAGCACGTTCAATCCGGCGCGTGTCAATGTGCCGGCCATGCAGCGTGAGATGCCGAAGAAGTATTGGCGAAACATGCCGGAAACAAAATTGATTCCGGACTTGCTTCGATCCGCAGGGTCGCGCGTTCAAACCTTTATGAGCAAGGCTCCGGAGACACCGAAAAAGCGGATCGGCAAGGCGCTTCCCTCCATGCTGGACGGCGATGTGCACAGCCTTGCGGAGCTCAACCGGATCATCTCCGCTTCCGAGCCGTTCGTGTCCGGCAGCGCACGTGCCGTCCTCGGCGAGGGGCCCATGCATCCCGCCCTGGCGTTTGTCGGCGAACAGCCCGGCGATCAGGAGGACCTGCAGGGTCATCCCTTCGTCGGCCCAGCCGGCCAGTTGCTGAACCAGGCCATGGAACGGGCCGGCATCGAGCGCGACGCCTGCTATGTCACGAATGCCGTCAAGCATTTCAAATACGAGCAGCGCGGAAAGCGCAGGCTACATCAGAAGCCGACCACCGGCGAAGTGCGGCACTATAGATGGTGGCTGATGAAGGAGATCGAGCTGGTCAAGCCGCGGCTCGTCGTTGCGCTGGGCGCAACGGCCGTCCTAGCGCTCACCAACAAGGCGATGCCGGTCTCCAAAGCCCGAGGGCCGGCGGAGTTCGAGACCGGTCCGGGCTTCATCACAGTGCATCCGTCCTATCTCTTGCGGCTGCCGGACGAAGCCGCCAAGCGACAAGCTTACGATGCGTTCGTGGCTGATCTGGCGGAAGCGCGGAAACTCTCGCAGCGGCTCGAGGCGAGCGCCGCTTAAGGTACGGCGCGACGGCCGCTCTCGCGTTCCGGTTTCGAGGTCTGCTATACTGTAGCCATAAGAAATACGGGTCATACCGATAAGAATTGCTAAGGAGTGCCCATGGGCGCGAAAATGCGTTTTGCCGTGCTGCTTGCCGCCACCGCCATTGCGATCGGCGCTCCGTCTGCGCGCGCACAAGACCTTTGGCAGTATATCGACCTCAACTCCGACGCTTTCACGAAGGCCGACGTCACCATCGACGAGATCAAGGCGGCTATCGCAGCGGCGGGCTCCGCGGGCGGCGTCGATTTCAGCGGCAAGCAGCTCAACCGCCTCGACCTCTCCGGTCTCGACTTGCACGGCGCCAATCTGCAAGCTGCGAAACTCAACGGCACCAAACTCGCCGGCGCGAACTTGGCGGGCGCCAACCTCAATCAGGCTTGGGGGCTCGACGCCGACTTCAGCGGTGCCAACCTCGAGGGTGCGACGCTCATTTCAGCGCAGTTCATGCGCGCGAAACTCGATGATGCCAATCTCTCACACGCGCGGGTGGCGTGCGATCTCTCGCAGGCGAGCCTGCTCAAGGCGCGTCTCGACGGCATCAACATGACAGATGGCAAACCCGCCAGGGATAGCCGCAAGCATCCGTTCGTCATGCGCTCCGCGAAGCTGGACGGCGCGAGCTTGACGAACGCCGGCCTGATCGGCGTGGTGCTGGAATTCGCCTCACTCAAGGAGGCCAATCTTTCGGGAAGCATTTTCGCCGGCGCGTCGATGGCGGGCGCCGATTTCACCGGTGCCAATGTGGCGAAGGCGGACTTCAACGCGGCAGATCTCAACTCCGCACATCTGGAGACCGTCGTCGGCCGCGATGAGATGGTCAATCTCGACAAGGCCCGGAACCTGGAGCAGGCCTTCACCAAAGAGACGCAATAGCCGGACACGCGGCTCACTTCCGGATGAAAGTGTCTCCGGGCAGCTTCATTTCGGATAAGGGCGACGTGGCATCCGACGCGGCGCCCCTGTGCGTCAAAAGAAGCGCTCGGTCCGGCATGGTGCGCAATTGCGCGGCGATGGCGGCGCGGACTTTGCTGCGCCCGTGCTTCTTCACCAGCATCTCGAACGCGTTGTAAGGCCATTGGTAAGACGAGGTGCGCAAGAGCGACGCCACGATCCGTTCCAACGGGGCATTGAAATCGAGATAGACCAGTTCGCCGCTGCCATCGATGGCCGGCAGGTCGTGAACCTCTCCGGTGTCGCGCAGCATGTCGTTGGCGCCTGTCAGGAGCGCAAAAGCCGGATTGGCCCCAAGGCTCGCAAAGCAGAGAGCGGCCAGAGCGCAGACGTTCAAGTGGCCATTGGCGACAAGATTCGTCATGGGGCGGTCTCCCAATAGAATGTCGTAAAACATTCAAAATCGTGCCAGGACGGCGGTCAATGGGCCGCCGCGCTTAGCGTGAATTTTTCCGGGGACCGGGACGTTTATGCGACGCGCCACACCTTCCTTCGCCTGCTGGGCCGGGCGGCGCGTGCCTCAACAGTTTTCAGGAAGGCGATACCCTCCGCTTCAATCGCGATCCGGAGCGCCCGGCGGAAAGAACTTGCGGAACGGCCGCGCTTCGTCGACGGCGCGGGCGATAGACGGACGTGCCAACAGCCGCGCGCGATAATCCTTGAGATTCGCGCACGCCGGGCCAATCTCGTGGACCCAGTCCGAATAGAACAGCGAGGGTGCCGCCGCGCAGTCGGCAAGCGTGAACGCAGAGCCCGTCGCCCACTCTCGCCCCGCGAGCCGGCCATCCAGCCAGCCGTATGCGGCGTCGAGCAGCTCGCGCGCTTGCCTCACGCCATAGGGGTCGCGGTCGCTCTCGGGCCGCAGATGATCGAGCACAATCTTCTGCATGGGTGTCATGATGTAGTTGTCGAAAATGCGATCCATCATGCGCGCTTCGAGAGCGGCATCTCCATCGTCCGGCAGAAGCCGGGTCTGCCCGGAGTGATGCAGCGCGAGATACTCGATTATCGTCGTGGACTCGAGAAGACTTCGCCCGCCATCGGTCAGGACCGGCATCTTTTTCAGCGGCCAGAGCGCGGCCCACTCGGCTCCGGCTTCCGGGTCTTCGGGGCCTAGTACCCGGTACGTGAAGGGCGTCGCGTTTTCGTAGAGCGCGATGAGAACCTTTTGGCAGTAGGACGAGAACGGGTGGGCGTAGAGCGTCAGGGCCATTGTTGTCTCCCGGAACTTCGATTCAATTCGATGTAAAGAGTTTTGCCTAAAGATGAGCGCCGGTTCGATCCAGCCCACTCGTTTCGTCAGGTGCCAGAGTGCTCGAGTTCTTGGTCGCGCGTGCCCTTCTCCGTTCTCGCGCACGACTTCGCCAAGTACTGGAACCATCGCCTGATGCATATGTCGTGGTTGTGGCCGGTGCACGCGATCCCTCACTCCGATCCTGACATGACGGGGCTGACGGCTATTGCCGACCATGACCGCGCCCACGCGTTGAAGCGGTCTGCGACCCGTCAGTCCACATATTGTTCACTTCGGAGATTTGATGTGACGTGATCGAGTCATTGCGTTACTTTATAACGTCGCT
>VFQP010002302.1_pt1 | contig 21821 bp, 21 predicted proteins | sample 3512351 | NCBI WGS metagenome assembly VFQP01 (sample SAMN10412372, study PRJNA504923) | tailings metagenome | isolation source: Relicate 1 Philex TSF1 revegetated site | place: Philippines: Tuba, Benguet | collected 2017-08-29
GCGCGCCATCGACGCGAGCGTCCACGGCTCCCCCGGCGCCTCGTGCACCGCGACGAGCACGGGCGCGAGGCGCTCGTCGGCGAGGCCGGGGAGCAGCCCCGGCGGGAGCGCGAGGTCGTCGGCGTGGTCGAGGATCCACCGGAAGAGCTGCACGAGCACGACCTCGAAGAGCCGGTCGGCGAGGACGCGACGGCCGCAGCGGACGTCGTCGATCTCGCGGAAGAGCAGGTCGAGCGCGGGCTCGAGCCCCGCGACGTCGGCGAGCGGCAGCACGAGCACGGGCGGCAGCGTGCGCACGAGCGGGTGGGTGGCGCCGCCCTCGACGTCGAGCGTCGCGCACGCGAAGTCGGAGTCCGCGGTGGGTGCGTTGTGGAACGCGTGGTCGAGCGGGCGCGGGTAGAAGAGCAGGCTCGGGCGGTCGACGCTGCGGCGCTCGACCCGGCCGTCCGCGCCGACGTGGGTCATGTCCATCTCGCCCCGCCGGAGCACGTGCAGGAACCCGCGCCCGGGCCGCGCGTCGAACGTCGTGACGCCGCACAGCGGCCCGGTGTGGAAGAGGTGCGTCCGCACGCGGAACCGCTCGAGCAGGTGCGAGAGCCGGTCGACGGGAGCCATCACCCCAGGATGCCAGACGATCGGACACGTTCCGAGGACGATTCGTTCCCCGTCGTCCGACGCGACCGACCAGGCTGGACGGCGTCGGCCCCGCCCGGGACCGGCGTCCCCGCACCCGGAGGAGATCACCGTGTCCCGTGTCCCCCTCGTCAGCCCCGAGTCCGCCACCGGCCCCGTCGCCGACGGGCTCGACCAGATCCGTGCCGCGTTCGGCGGCGTCCCGGCGATGTTCCGGGCGGTCGCGAACTCGCCCGCCGCCCTGCAGAGCATGTGGGGTGCGTTCGGCGCCCTCGGCACCGGCACGCTCGGCGCGGCCGTCGGCGAGCAGATCGCCGTCGCCGTCGCGAACCGGAACGCGTGCGAGTACTGCCTCGCCGCCCACACCGCGCTCGGGCGCAAGGCCGGCGTCGCGCGCGACGACCTCACCGCCGCGCAGGACGGCACCGCGTCCGACCCGCGCGTCGAGGCGCTGCTGCGCTTCGCGCTCGCCCTCGTGGACGAGCGCGGTCACGTGACCGCGCAGGACGTCCAGGCGGTGCGCGACGCGGGGTGGACCGACGAGCAGGTGGTCGAGGTCGTCGCGCACGTCGCGCTCAACCTGTTCACCAACTACGTCAACGTGGCGCTCGACGTCCCCGTCGACTTCCCCGCCGTCGGCCTGCGCCGCGCCGCCTGAGAGGAGCCACCGTGCCGTCCCGCCCCGCCGCACCGTCCCGCCCCGCCGCACCGTCCCGACCTGGCGACCCGCGCTCCCCCGTGCCGGCCCCGGGGCCCGCGAGCGCCGTCGTGCTGGAGGTGCGCACCGGCGAGGTGGGCACGGTGGCCCACCGCGGGCGCGACGTGCCGACGGCGTTCCGCAAGCGGCCGCGCCTCGGCCCCGTCGCGGTGGGGACGGAAGGGCTGGAAGGCGACGCGCAGGCCGACCGGCGCGTGCACGGCGGCCCCGAGAAGGCCGTGTGCGTGTACCCGGTCGAGCACTACGCGGCGTGGCGCGACGAGCTCGGCGCGGACCTCCCGCCCGGCGCGTTCGGGGAGAACCTCCTGACGCGCGGGCTCACCGAGGACGACCTGCTGCTGGGCGACGTGCTCGCCCTCGGGACGGCGACCCTCCAGGTGAGCATGCCGCGCCGCCCCTGCTACAAGCTCGCGGCCGTGCACGGCCTCGTCGACTTGCCGGACCGGGTCCAGGCGTCGGGCCGCACGGGCTGGTACCTGCGGGTGCTCACGCCCGGCACGGTGCGGGCGGGCGCGACCGCCGTCGTCGTCGGCCGGCCGGCCCGGAGCGCGACGGTGCGCGAGGTCAACCGGGTGATGAACCTCGACCGCGACGACCTCCCGGCCGCCGCGGCGCTCGCCGCGCTCCCGACGCTGCCCGCGCGCTGGCGCGACACGCTCGCGCGCCGTCTCCGGGGCGGGACCGAGGACGACCGGGCGCGGCTGTGGGGGCCGGTCTCCGAGAGCCCGTGACGCCTGCGCCCCGCCCGACGGCTCAGGCGTCGGGCGGCGCACCGCCGTCCGACGCCGTGGCCTCGCCCCCGCGCGGGAGGCGGACGACGAGCAGGCACGTGTCGTCCTCGCTGCGATGATCCCCGGCCTGGTCGAGCAGGTGGTCCCGGGTGGCCGCCGCACCCGCGTCCGCCGGAGCGCGGCCGAAGGCGCGCGCGAGCTCGACGATCCCCTCGCGCTGGCCGCGCGCACGCGACTCGACGAGGCCGTCGGTGTAGAGCACGAGCGTGCTCCCGGCCGGTACGTGCAGGCGGACGGCCGCCACCGGCCCGGGCGTGACGATCCCGACCGGCGTGGTGAGGGCGCCGTCGAGCGGCCGCACGACGCCGTCGGGCGTGCGGAGCAGGGGCGGCGGGTGGCCGGCCCGGCAGTAGACGAGCTCGCGCCCTCCGTCGGCGTCCGGTGGCCCGAGGGTCGCGACCACGCACGTCGCGACGTCGGCGAGGCCGAACTGCTTCACGAGCCCGTCGAGGCGCGCGACGACGCCGTCGGGCGTGGTGCCGTCCGCGGCGACGCTCAGCAGTGCCGACCGGATCTGGCCCATCGCCGCCGCGGCGTGCATGTCGTGCCCGACGACGTCACCCACCACGAGGAGCACGCGGCCGCCGGGGAGCTCGAGTGCCTCGAACCAGTCGCCGCCGACCGCGGCGCCCGACGCGCCGGCCGCGGGCCGGTAGACCACGGCGACGTCGAGGTCGTCGAGCGGGGCGAGGCGAGGCAGCATCCGCTCCTGCAGGGTGTGCGCGGCGTCGCGCTCCCGCTCGTAGAGCCGCGCGTTGTCGAGCAGGAGGCCGATCCGGTGCCCGAGGTCCTCGAACATCACGGCGTCCTCGTCACCGAAGAACCCGGCCTGCGGGCTGACGACGGCGAGCACGCCGACGACCCGGCCCCGGGCCCGCAGCCCCACCGACATAGCGGAGCCGAGCCCGAGCGCGCGCATGGCCGCGAGCTCCTCCTCGTCCGCGTGCGGCGAGACGAGGTCGGGCGTGACGTCGAACGGCCGCGCGAACCGCGCGCCGCCCCCGAGCACGTCGACCGCCGCGAGCGACCGGTCGGCCCAGCCGGGTGTCCGGGACAGGCGCCTTGCCGCAGCGGCGAGCGCCGGGTCGTGCGACGCGACGTCGGTGCGCGAGCGACGGTCCGGGTACGTCACGACGACCGCCCAGCCCGAGAAGACCTCGGCCACGGCGTGCGCCGCCTCGGCCAGCACGTCCTCGACGTCGAGGAGCTCGCCCAGCCGCTCGACGAGACGCGTCGTCGTGGTCAGCCGACGGTTCGCGGAGATCGCCGCGTCGAGAGCCGCCTCGCGGGACCGCTCCGCCTCGACCCGGGCGGTGACGTCCGCCTGGACGCCGACGAAGTGGGTGAGCGTCCCGTGGTCGTCGTGGACCGGCGAGATGGTGAGCTGGTTCCAGAACGCCGTGCCGTCCTTGCGATAGTTCAGCAGCGTCTCGCCCACCGTGCTGCCGTCGTCGACCGCGGCGCGGATCCTCGCGACCGCCTCGCGGTCGGTGCCCAGACCCTGGAGGAACCGGCAGTTCGTCCCCAGCACCTCGTCCGCGGTGTAGCCGGTCGTCGCCGTGAACGCGGGGTTGACCCACACCAGCGGCATGCCGGGGGCGCGCGCGTCGGCGATGGTGAACGAGACCTCGCTCGCGGACATGGCCCGGCGTTCGAGCGCGACGGCGAGCCGCTCCGCCTCGGCCAGGGCGGCAGCCGGGGGGTCGGACGGGGAGGTCGAGGTGGCCACGGGGCGCCTCACGGTCGGACGGCGGGCGTCCTGTGCTCGAACGCCCGGAACACTGTCGCACGTCGCGACCGTCCGTGAGGACCCGCTCCGGGAGGGCGGCGGTGCATCGGCCGCAGTTGTGCCCGACCGCCCGGCGGTCAGAATGGACACGTCCGGGAGACGAGGCGGAACCGCATGACAGTCGAGGCACGGGTCCTCGTGGTCGAGGACGACCGCATGCTCGCGGACATGCTCGTGGAGCTCCTCGGGAGCGAGGGCTACGCCGTCGAGGTCGCGCACGACGGCCAGCGCGGGCTCCACCTCGGCCTCACGCGCGAGTACGACCTGCTGCTCCTCGACCGTGGCCTGCCCGCCGTCGAGGGGCTCGACCTGCTCGCCCGGCTGCGCTCGCGCGGCGTCACGGCGCCCGCGCTCGTGCTGTCGGCGCTCGGCAACCCGGCCGACCGTGTGGCCGGCCTCGACGCCGGGGCCGAGGACTACGTGGGGAAGCCGTTCGACGTCGACGAGCTGCTGGCGCGGCTGCGCGCGCTGCGCCGGCGGGGCCAGACGTCCCCGGCGGCGGGCGCGATCCGCCTCCCGGGCGGCACGCTCGACCTCGGGACCCGCCGCGTGACGACGGACGCAGGCACGACCGCCGACCTCTCGGCGCGCGAGGCCGCGCTCGCCGAGGTCCTCGCCCGGCACCCGCACCAGGTCTTCGGCCGGGACGAGCTGCTGGAGCGCGTGTTCCCCGAGGCGTCCGACCCGGGGGTCGTGGACACCTACGTGTACTACCTGCGCCGCAAGCTCGGCCGCCGCGCGGTCACGACCGTGCGCGGGCTGGGGTACCGGTGGGGCGCACTGTGATCACGGGCGCGGAGCGCGACCTCCTGCGGCGCACGAGCCGGCGCCTCGCGGTGCAGACGGGTCTCCTCGTGCTCGTGAGCCTGCTCGTGGTGGCGGCGGTCGTCCTCGCCGTGGTGGCTCGCGCGCTCGGCGAGGCGGACGACCGTCGGCTCGAGTCGGCGGCGTCGGCCGACGAGGTCACCGACGCGGGCCCGGGGGTCTGGGTCGCCGTGGCCTCGCCGCGCGGCGTCGAGGCGTCGCCCGGGATGCCGGCCGGCCTGCCCGACCTCGGTCTCGTCGAGCAGGTGGCACGCACGGGGACGAGCGCGCGGGAGCGGGTGACGACCTCGGCAGGCACGTTCGAGGTGCTCACGGTGGGCCGTCGGGACGGCGTCGTCCAGGCCGTCCTCGACCCGTCCGAGACGCGCGAGGAGCTCGCGCGCCTCCTCCTCGCGCTCGGTGTCGCGACGGCCGTCGGGGTCGTGCTCGCCACCGTCGGGGGCTGGTGGCTCGGGCGTCGCGCCGTCCTCCCCACGGCGCAGGCCCTCGCGATGCAGCGGCGCTTCGTGGCGGACGCGAGCCACGAGCTGCGGACCCCCCTCACCCTGCTCTCGACGCGCGCGCAGCTCCTGCGCCGCCGGCTCGAGCGACCGGGCCCGGGGACGGCGGAGCAGGTGGCGCGCGACGTCGACGGGCTCCTCGAGGACACGGCCGCGCTCAGCGACGTGCTCGACGACCTGCTGACGGCCGCGGACACGCGGTCCGTGGACCTCGTCCCCGTCGACCTCGCGGCGCTGGCCGACGCCGTCGTGCGCTCGGCCGAGGCGCGCGCGGCGTCGCGCGCCGTCGCGCTGCGACGCGCGGGGACGGACGACCTCACGGTCGCGGGGGCGCCGGCCGCGCTGCGCCGCGCGCTCACCGCGCTCGTGGACAACGCGGTCGACCACGCGACGCACGAGGTCGTCGTCACGGTGCGGCGCGCCGGGTCGGCCGCGCAGGCGCTCGTCGACGACGACGGACCCGGGCTGGGCGAGGACGCCGGCGACCTGTTCGCACGCTTCGCCTCGCGCCGCCCCGGGCCGGCACCCGACGAGGGCGGGCGCCGCCACTACGGGCTGGGGCTCGCGCTCGTCGCGGAGGTCGCGGCCCAGCACGCGGGCACCGTGGAGGCGACGAACCGCCCCGACGCACCGCACGGGGCCCGTCTCGTGCTCACGCTGCCGCTCGGCCCGCCGACCCGTCGCTGACGACCGTCCCGTCCGGGAGGACGGCGAGCACGAGGGCGGCCCCCTGGTCCACCGCCCACGCGACCCCCTCCTCGCCCAGCGCGAGGACGCTCGTCGCGAGGACGTCGGCGGTCGTGAGGTCGGGCGCGACGACGGTCGCCGACAGGAGCCCGCGCGCGGCGGCACCCGTGCGCCCGTCCCACACGTGGGGACCGCGCTCGTACGTCCCCGACGTCGCCACCGCGCCGTCGTGCAGCTCGACCCGCGCCACGAGCCCGTCCACGCGCGCCGGGGAGCGCACGCCCACCACCCAGGGCCGGCCGGGCTCCGGCCCGCCACGGACGGCGACGTCCCCGCCGGCGTTGAGGCACAGGTCGGAGAACCCCGCGGCGACGAGCCGGTCCACCGCGCGCTGCGCGGCCCAGCCCTTGACGACGCCGTCGGTGTCGAGCGTGCCGTCCGGCCGGTGCACGTCGAACGCGCCACCGCTCGCGACGCGCGCGGCCTCCGCGAGGTCGAGCACCTCGCGCAGGTCCCGGGAGGGGCGCGCGACGAGCCCGCGCCGGTGGCGGGACAGCTCGCTGTCCGCGCGTCGCCCGCTGAACCGCGCGTCCGCGGCGTGGAGCACCGCGAACGCCGCGCGGGCGGCAGCCTGCGCACGCTCGTCGTCGGGCGCGCGCAGGTCCAGCGACATCGGCAGCCCCATGACCGTCTCCGTCCGGCGCACCGTCAGCCCCGCGCGTCGATCGCGGCCTGGAGGGACTCGCGGTAGCCCTCGGAGGTGTAGGTCGCCCCGGAGACGGTGTCGATGCGCGCGGACTGCGCCCGCACGGCCTCCTGCGCGAGCAGCGGCGTGGCGCGCGCGGAGATCTGGGAGCTCTCTCCCCCGCTGGGCGACCGCACGGTCTGCACCGCGTCGAGGTGCGTCCCGGTGAACGTCACCGCGACCTGCACCGGCCCGTACCGCGTCTGGACGACCGACCCCGTCACGGTCGCCCGCGTCGGGTCGGGCGTGCCGGTGCCCGGGCTCGCCGGGGACGTGCCCGGGTCCGTCGAGCCCGCGGTGGAGGGGGCCGGCGTCGGGGTCGTGGGGGTCACGGGCTCCGACCCCGCGACGACGGCGGCGGGACCAGCCGACGTCGCGGACCCGTCCCCGGCGAGGCCCGGCACTCCGCCGTACCGCGCGAGCGCGGCGGCCCCGAGCGCGAGCACGCTGCCCGCGTAGACGATCATCCCTCTCCAGCGGCGTCCGGTCATGACAGGCTCAGCTCCTCGTGGTGGACGGCGGACCGCGGCACGCCCGCGCGGCGTGCCGAGTCCTCGACGGTGGCGACCATCGCGGGCGGACCGCACACGAACACGTCGCGCGACGCGATGTCGGGGACCAGGGCGTCGAGCCGCCCCGGGCCCAGGGGGTCGTACCCGAGGTCGGCCCGGCGGCCCACGACGGGCAGGTACGTGAGCGGCGCGTCGGCGAGCTCGTGGCCGAGGCCGAGGTCCGCCCGGGACCGGGCGCGGTGCACGACGACGACGTCGTGACCGCGCGCGACCAGGTCCTCCGCGAGCGCCCGCACGGGCCCGACGCCCGCGCCCCCGGCGACGAGCAGCACACCGCGGCGTCGCGCCCGGGCGGCGGTGAAGCGGCCGAACGGTCCCTCGAGGAGCACGCGCGTCCCCGGCCGCAGGTGGGCCACCGCGCGCGAGTGGTCGCCCAGGCCACCGACGGTGAAGCGCAGGTGCTCGCCGTCGGGCGCGACGGAGACCGAGTAGGGGTGGGCGGTGACGACGTGGCCCCGCGCGAGGAAGCGCACGAGGAAGAACTGGCCCGCCCGTGCCCCGGCGTCCGCGAGCGCCGGACCCGACACCCACACGCTCGTCATCCCCCCGGCCTCCGGCACGACCGCGCTCACCCGCGGCGCGTCCCGGAGCACGCCCAGGAGCGGCAGCACCACGCGCCACGTGAGCAGGGCCGCGGCGGTGCCCGCGTAGAGGAGCACCCAGGCGGCGCGGGCCGTCGGGTCGGCGACGAAGTGCGCGCCCGCCGTGACCTGGTGCGCGAACGTGAGGTACACCCCGGCGTAGATCGTCAGGTGCACGAGGAACCACGCCTCGTACGACAGGTGCCGCCGCACGAGGCGCGCGCCGGACACCCCCACGACCACGAACAGGCCGGTGCCGACCAGCGCGGCCGTCATGTCCGGCTCCGCCAGCACGAGGGTGAGCGCCTGCCACCAGGACGCGGCCTGCGCCGGCAGGGCGGTCCCGGCCACCATGAGGAGCGTGTGCGTGAGGACGAGGAGCACGACGGCCGTCCCGAGGACGCGGTGCCACGCGACGAGCCGGTCCAGGCCCACCGCACGCTCGAACCAGGGCACGCGCCCGACGAGGAGGAGCTGGGCGCAGACCAGCACCGACGCGACGAGCCCCACGAGCTCCCCCACGCCGGTGAGCGCGCCGGCCGGGGACGCCCCGGCGGACGGCGGCGTGCCCCGCCACCAGAACGCGACGACGAGCACGAGGACACCGACCAGCACCGCCCACAGGACGACCGCGCCCGGAGCGGGTGCGCCCGCTCCGCGCCGTGCCCGGGCCGTGGCCCGGTCCTGAGGCTGGGCCTGCTGGGCCTGCTGGGCCTGCGGGGCCGACGTCCGGCGCGTCGTGAGGATGCTCATGCGAGACAGCGTGCCCGCCGATTCTCAGAGCATTCTCGGAGACGGTGCCGGTGATCCGGGGTCCGACCCTCTCGTCCGCCCGTGGGCGGGTGGACGCCGGGTCTCAGCGGGACGACGCCGCCGGCACGAGCGGCTCGCCGACCTCCGCGGCGGGTGCCGACCGGGACGGTCCGGGCGGCGTCTCGTCCCTGCCCGGGCGGGTGGCGAGCAGCGCCCAGAGGATGCACGCGAGGTCGACGACCTCCTGGAGCCACGCCCCCGCGAGCGCGGGGAGCCGCCCCGTCGCGGCCACGACCATGAGCAGCCCGGACAGGGCGATCCCGATGCCGATGGCCTGCCACGCGACCCGCACGGTGCGGCGGCCGATCCGCACGGCGCCGACGGTGCGCGCGAGGTCGTCGCGGACGACGACGGCGTCCGCGGACTCGGTCGCCGCCGTCGAGCCCCGTGCGCCCATGGCCATGCCGACGTCGGCCACCGCGAGGACCGGGGCGTCGTTCACGCCGTCCCCGACCATCATCACGGGGCGGTCCGGCAGCGCACGCACCGCGTCGACCTTGTCCTGCGGGAGGAGGCCGGCGCGCACGTCGTCGATGCCCACCTGGTCCGCGACGTGCCGGGCGGTCGCCGCGCCGTCGCCGGTGAGCATGACGGTGGTCCGCACGCCCGCGGCGTGGAGGGCGGCGACGGTGGGGCGGGCCTCGGCCCGCAGCTCGTCGGCGAGGAGCACGGTCCCGGCGTACGCGCCGTCGACGCCCACGTGGACGGCGCTGCGGCCCGCGCCGGGCACGGGGACGCCCGCGGGCGCGCCCGCGGTGACGAAGGCCAGCCGACCGACCGCCACCGCGTGGCCGTCCGCCGTCGCGCGGGCTCCCCGGGCGGTCTCCTCCGTCGCGTCCCGTGCGGCGGGCAGCGCGAGGTCCCGCTCCTGGGCCGCGCGGACGATCGCCGCCGCGAGCGGGTGCACCGAGTACTGCTCGACGGCGGCCGCGAGCGCGAGCACGCGGTCCGGCGTGCGGTCGCCCGCGGGCAGGACCTCCACGACGACCGGCGCCCCGTGGGTCAGCGTGCCCGTCTTGTCGAACGCGACGGTGCGCACGCGCGAGAGCTGTTCGAGCGTGCCCGCCGACTTCACGATGATCCCGTTCCGGGCCGCGCGGGACATGCCGGACATGAAGGCGACCGGGGCCGCGATGATCAGCGGGCACGGCGTCGCGACGACGAGCACCTCGGCGAAGCGGGTCGCCTCGCCGCTGAGCGCCCACGCTGCGCCCGCGAGCGCGAGGGCGGCGACCGTGAACGGCACCGCCACGCGGTCGGCGAGGCGCACGAACGGCGCCTTGGACTCCTGCGCCTGCTTCACGAGCTCGACGATCGCCTGGTACTGCGAGCCAGCGGCCGTCGCGGTCGCCCGGACCTGCGCCGCTCCGCCGCCGTTGACCGACCCGGAAAGCACGACGTCCCCGCGCCGGTGCTCCACCGGGAGCGACTCCCCGGACAGCGACGACTCGTCGAACGTGGCCGCCGTGCTGAGCAGGACGCCGTCCACGGGAACGACCTCCCCTGGCCTAACCCACACCTCGTCGCCGGGGCGCACGTCGTCGACGGGGACGTCCTCGAGCTCCCCGCCGGGCCCGGCCCGGTGGGCGACGCGCGGGGCGCCGGCGAGCAGGCTCGAGAGCTCGCGCCGCGCACGCCCGTTCGCGTAGTCCTCGAGCGCCTCGCCGCCCGAGAGCATGAGGCACACCACGAGCGCGGCCCAGTACTCCCCCACGAGCACCGTGGCCGTAACGGACAGGACGGCCAGCAGGTCGACGCCGTACGCGCCCGCCCGCAGGTCCGCCACCATCGCGCGCGCCCGGACCACGACGAGCACGAGCGCGAACGCCGAGACCACGACCTGGGCCGAGCGGTCCGGACCCCAGGCCTCGAGCACGCCGCCGAGACCGCCCACCGCCACCGTGGCGACGACCCACGGGTAGCGCCGGGCGGCCTCCGTCACGCGGTGGCCCGGTCCGGTCATGCCTCCAGGGTGGGCAGACGCCGAGACCTGGCGGTAGGGCCGAACGGCCGCGACCGCAAGGGACCAGCGGGCACCGTCCAGCGGGTCAGCGGGTCAGCGGGTCAGCGGGTCAGCGGGTAAGTGGTCAGCGGTCAGCGGGTCAGACGACCGGCAGGCGCAGCGCCTCCCCGAGCGGGACCGACGGGCCCTGGAACGGCACGACGTCCTGCTCGCACGTGGCGCCGTCGGTCGCGTCGAGGTCCACGAGGTACCGCGCGACGGCGGCGTCCGCGCACGCGCTCTTGCCGATGATCGTGTGGCCCCAGCCCTCGACGGTGAGCACGCGCGCGTCGGGCCAGCGGTCGGCGTAGGGCTGCGTGAACCCGTACGGCGTCGCGGGGTCGAACCGGGTGCCGACCACGAGCACGGGAGTCTCCGTCGTCTGGTCCCACGGGCCCGTGAACGCGTCGCGGTCCTCGACGGGCACGAACTCGCACTGGACGCCCACCCAGCCGCGGAAGCGCCCGAAGTGCGGGTACTGCGCGTCGAGCGCGTCGACCTTCGCGGGGTACTGCCACGGCCGGCCGGGGGTCGTCGTGTCGACGCACAGGCTCGCGAGCGCGCCGCCGACGGACGCGTAGTCCTCGGCGAAGCCCGCGCGGCGGAGCAGCTCCCCCAGCGAGGGCAGCGCACCGAGCGTGCGCTGGCGGTCCGCAGCCGCGGGCGGCTCGACGGCGCCGCTCAGCACGGCGAGCGACGCGAGCGTGAGGTCGAGGTCGCCCCACGCGGCGGGCTCGTACAGGTACTGGAAGACGAGCGCCACCGTCTCCGGGTACCCGACGCGCACGCTCGTGCCGTCGGGGAGCGGCACGTCGACGGGCGCCTCGCGGAGCGCGGCGTAGGTCGCCTCGACGACGTCGGCCGGGTCGCCGAGCGACGCGAGCGCGCACGCCGACGGCCCCGCCTCGGAGCACAGCCGCGTGAACTCGCCGAACGTCTCGGTCGCACCGGCGGCCTGCCCGATCCGAGCGCCGATCAGCTCGCGCGACCCGACGCCCGACCACGCGTCGACGTCCATCGTGCCGTCGAGCACGAGGGCGCGGACGCGGTCGGGGAACAGCGCCCCGTACGTCGCGCCGAGCACCGTGCCGTAGGAGTACCCCACGTAGCTGAGCTGCTCGTCGCCCACGGCCTGGCGCAGCAGGTCCATGTCGCGTGCGACGTTCGCCGTCGACGCGTGCGCGATCCGGTCGCCCGAGAACAGCGTGCACGACGCCCCGAACGCCGCCATCTGGCCGAGGTAGCGCGCCTCCTCGCGGTCGGTCACGGGGAACGCGGGCAGGCCCGCGAGGAACGCGTTCTCCCGGTCTTGGTCGCGGAAGCACGCCGCGGGGTCGGACGTCCCGACGGCGCGCGGGTCGAACCCGATGACGTCGAACCGCGCGAGCACGTCGTCGTCGAAGAGCGAGCCCCCGAGCAGGTGCAGCGTCTCGACACCCGGGCCGCCAGGGCCGCCGAAGTTGGTGAACAGGCTCCCGATCCGCTGCTCGGGGTCGGACGCCGGGAGCCGCGTCAGGCCGATGGTGGTCGTACGGCCGTGGGGGCGGTCGTAGTCGGTCGGCACCTGCGCCGTCGCGCACTCGAACGCCTCGAGGCCGTCGCCGTCGCACGGCCCCCACGCGATCTCGGGCACGGGTGCCTCGACCTGGGCGGCCGTCGTCGTGGCGGGTCCGGTGCGGGCCGACGCCGTGGCGGCGCCGGTGCGGGCTGGCTCACCCCTCGGGCCCGCGACGGCCGCGGCGGGGACCCCGCCGAGCAGGAGGACCGCCGCCAGCGACGAGGCGGCGGCGCGGACGGTTCGTGTCGTCATCGATCGCGAAGTCATCGCTCCCCATCCGACCACGGGCCCGCGGGGAGCGCACCCGGACCTGTGCGGCCGAGCACGCCGGGCCACAGCACGGGTGGTACCACTATTGGTACCGTAGGTCTCGTGACGAAGCGAGACAAGGTGCTGGACCGCATGCGGAACAGCCCGGGCAGCGTTCGCTTCGACGAGCTCGCCGCCGTGTGCGACCACTACTTCGGCGAGCCTCGGCGTAGTGGTGGCTCGCACCACGTCTACGCCATGCCGTGGCCCGGTGACCCTCGGGTCAACATCCAGAACAGCAACGGCCGGGCCAAGGCCTACCAGGTCAGACAGGTCCTCGAAGCGATCGCCAGGCTCGAGGCCATGCACGAGGAGAACGACTCCACGGAGGAGGAGAAGTGAACGCCGCCGAGCACTACAGCTACCGCGTGTCCTGGTCCGCAGACGACGGAGAGTTCGTCGGTACGGTTCTCGAGCTGCCCTCCCTCTCCTGGCTCGAGCCCGAGTCGGCCGCCGCGTTCGCCGGGATCCGGAAGCTCGCCTCCGAGGTGGTCGAGGACCTCGCAGCCTCTGGCGAAGAGGTCCCCGAGCCCCTGTCCGAGCGCCACTACTCCGGCGAGTTCCGCGTGCGGATCCCCCCGGCCATGCACCGCCGGCTCGTCGAGGAGGCTGCCGCGCAGGGCATCTCCATGAACCGTCTCGCCAACCACAAGCTCTCAGCCTGAGACAGCACGCAGCCCGCGTCCGGAGATCTCGTCTCGTCTCCCCGCGCGGGCTTCGTCACGGCGCTCGGCCGTGATGCCAGGTCACCTCGGCCAAGGAAGAACCACGACGGCGACCCCCGCCGCGACGGCGAGGGGCGCGAGCACGAGGCCCTGGCGGATCACGTGCCAGGCGGGCGGCGCCTCCTGCCCGAAGGTGTGACGGCGGTACTGCTGCCACCACAGCACGGTCGCGAGCGACGCCCAGGGCGTGATCAGCGGCCCGGCGTCGACCGCGACGAGCAGGGTCGCGAGCCGCTCGACGTCCTCGCCCGCCGCGGGGAGCAGCGCGAGGAACGCGGGCAGGTTGTTCACGAGGTTCGCCGCGACGACGCCCGTCGCGGCGAGGCGGGCGAGGTCGCCCGGTCCGGTCCCCGTGCCCGCGACGGCGGCGAGGAGGTCGCCGAGCCCGTGCGCGTGCCAGGTCTCCACGACCACGAACAGCGCCGCCACGACGAGCGCCGACCGCCACGGCAGCATCTCGCGCACCGGCACGAGCGGGCGCACGCGCCGCCACCACGTCGCGAGCGCGAGCACCGCCGCACCCGCGAGCGCCGTCGGCGCGACGGGCAGCTCGAGCGCGAACGCGACCGCGAGGAGCACGACGACGGCCCCGGTGACGCGCAGGAGCACCCGGTCGGGCGGCGTCGGGCCGGGGCCCGCGAGGTCGAACCGTCCCCGCAGGTGGCGACCGTGCAGCGCGAGCAGCACGACGACCGTCACCGCGAGGACCGCGAGCGCCGGCGCCCACATCACCCCGACGTACCCGGTGCCGAACCGGTCCGCGGCGAGCAGGTTGGTGAGGTTCGAGACCGGCAGGAGGAGCGACGCCGTGTTGGCGAGCGCGAGGACGGTGAGCGCGAGCGGCAGGGGCCTGGTGCCCGTGCGCCGGGCGAGGGCGAGCACGACGGGCGTGACGAGCACCGCCGTCGTGTCGAGCGACAGCACGACGGTGCTGGCCGTCGCGAGCAGGACGACGAGCACCCACAGCACGATCCGCCGACCTCGGGCGAGCCGCGCCGCCCGGGCGGCGACGGCGTCGAACAGGCCCGCGCCCGCGCACAGCTCCGCGACGACCGTGATGGCGAGGAGGAACACCAGGACCGGCCCGGTGCGCACGAGCAGGTCGCGCGCGTCCGCCGCGGGGAGCAGACCCGTCGCGGGGAGCGCGACGACGACCACCGCGGCGAGCAGCCACGGCGGCAGACGACGGCGGCGTCGCCGGTGAGCCGTGCCCGCGGCGGCGCCGGAGTCCGCGCCGACATCAGCGGGAGGCTCGGTCGTCACGGCGGTCACTGTACGACCGGTGCGCCTCGCTCGGCGGTCCGGAGGCTCGTGCCCTCGCAGCCATGGGGGCGCGCTGCTCCGCCCCTGAGGCGTCGCGCACGGTGAGACCGACGGGGTCGTCCGAGCAAGGACGGGGGTCAGCCGGACCGCTACTATCTGCGTATGCGTGAAGATACGAAGGCTTGCACCTTCGGTACCGAGAGCCCCTACGTCGAGCTCGCGGCCGAGGTGTTCTCGCTGCTCGCCGACGCGACGCGGGTCCGGATCGTCCTCGCCCTGCGAGACGCCGAGCTCCCCGTCAACGCCCTCGCCGAGGTGGTGGGCAAGTCACCGACCGCGGTCTCCCAGCACCTCGCGAAGCTCCGGTGGGGCCGGATCGTCCGTGCGCGCCAGGAGGGCAACCGCGTCTTCTACTCGCTGATCGACGAGCACGCGCGCACGCTCGTGACGCAGGCCGTCTTCCAGGCGCAGCACGCGGTGGACGACCACCCGCAGCATCACGCCGACGGCGCGCACCAGGCGGCGGAGAAGCCGGCCGCGGGCAGTGCGGACGAGGCCGCGCGGTGACGGCGCCGCGGCCGGCCGCCCTCGGCCACCCGCACGACCACGACCACGACCACGACCACGACCACGACCACGACCACGACCACGACCATCATCACGAGCACCCGACGGGCCTGCGCGGCTGGCTGCACGAGGTGTTCGTGCCGCACTCCCACGACGCGGCCGACTCGATCGACGACGAGCTCGTCGCCAGCGGCCAGGGCATCCGGGCGGTGAAGGTCTCCCTCGTGGTCCTCGGGCTGACCGCGCTCGCGCAGCTCGCCATCGTGGCGGTGAGCGGGTCGGTCGCCCTCCTCGCCGACACGGTGCACAACCTCTCCGACGCGCTCACGGCGGTGCCGCTGTGGATCGCGTTCGTGCTCGGTCGTCGTGCCGCGACGCGCCGGTACACCCACGGCTACGGCCGGGCCGAGGACCTCGCGGGCCTGTTCATCGTCGCGATGATCGCCCTCTCGGCCGTCGTCGCAGGCGTCGAGTCGGTGCGGCGCCTCGCCGACCCGCAGCCCGTGGAGAACCTCGGGTGGGTGGTCGCCGCGGGCGTCGTCGGGTTCGCCGGGAACGAGGCCGTCGCCGTCTACCGGATCCGCGTCGGGCGCCGCATCGGCTCCGCCGCGCTCGTCGCCGACGGCGTGCACGCGCGCACGGACGGGTTCACCTCCCTCGCGGTCGTGCTCGGCGCGCTCGGTGTCCTCGTCGGCGTCCCCCTCGCCGACCCCGCCGTCGGCCTGCTCATCACCGTCGCGATCCTCGTCCTCCTGTGGGGCACCGCGCGCGACGTCGGCCGTCGGCTGCTGGACGGCGTCGACCCCGCGCTCACGGACCGCGCCCGCCGCGCGCTCGACGCGGTGGACGGGCTGGACGGCGTGGACGACGTCCGCCTGCGCTGGGCAGGGCACCGGCTCACCGTGCAGGCGCGCGTCCTCGTCCCGCCCGAGACCTCGGTCGCCGTCGCCGACCGGACGTCGGCCCGCGCCGACGACGCGCTGCGGCACGTCCTGCCGTCGGTCGGGCGGGTCGACGTCGTGGTGGCCCCCTCCCCCTGAGCGCGCCCCGGCGGGCGAGGCGTGGGTGGTCGGCGCGAGGATGGGGCATGCTGCTCGCCGAGGTCGCCGCCACGTCCGACGCCGTCGCCGCCACGCGCTCGCGCCTCGCCAAGCGCGCGGCCATCGCCGACCTGCTGCGGCGCGTCGCGGACGACGCCGCGGGCGGGAGCGCGGAGGTGGAGATCGCCGTCGCGTACCTCGCGGGCGAGCTGCGCCAGCGCCGCACCGGGCTCGGGTGGCGGTCGCTGCGCGACCTCCCCGCGCCCGCGGAGGAGCCCGGCCTCACGCTGACCGACGTCGACGCCGCGTTCGCCCGCATGGCGGACCTCGCCGGCCCCGGGTCGTCGACCGCGCGCCAGGCCGAGGCGGCCGACCTGTTCGGCGCCGCGACGGCGCGCGAGCAGTCGCTCCTCGCCGGGCTCGTCTCGGGCGAGCTGCGCCAGGGCGCGCTCGACTCCGTGGTGGTCGACGCCGTCGCCGAGGCGGCGGGCGTCCCCGCCGACGCGGTGCGGCGCGCGGTCATGCTCGCGGGCGCGACCGGGCCGGTCGCCCGCGCGGCGCTCACCGCGGGCGGCCCGGAGGCCGCGACGGAGGCGCTCGCGACGTTCCGGCTCACCGTCGGCCGCCCGGTGCGACCGATGCTCGCGCAGTCCGCACCCGACGTCGGCGCCGCGCTCGACAAGCTCGGGGCCGCGCCGGGCGGCGAGGACGCGTCGGGCACCGCCGTCGCCGTGGACGTCAAGCTCGACGGCATCCGCATCCAGGTGCACCGCGACGGCGACGACGTGCGCGTCTTCACCCGCTCGCTCGACGACATCACCGAGCGCGTCCCCGAGATCGTCGCGGCCGTGCGGGCGCTCCCCGCCCGGGCGCTCGTCCTCGACGGGGAGGCGCTCGTCGTCGGGCCCGACGGCGTCCCCCGCCCGTTCCAGGAGACCGCCGCCCGCTCCGCGACCCAGGGCGAGCGCAGCGCCGCCGAGGAGGCCGAGCTCGCGGCCTCGCTCGAGCTCTCCCCGTTCTTCTTCGACGTGCTCCACACCGACGGCCGCGACCTGCTGGACGAGCCGCTGCGCGACCGGCTCGCGGTGCTCGACGACCTGCTCGCCGACGCCGCCGAGCCGCTCGTCGTGCGGCGCCTCGTGACCGACGACGCCGCGGCCGCGACCGCGTTCTTCGACGCCGCCGTCGCGGAGGGCCAGGAGGGTGTCGTCGTGAAGTCGCTCGCCGTGCCCTACGCGGCCGGGCGGCGCGGTGCGGGCTGGGTGAAGGTCAAGCCGCGGCACACGCTCGACCTCGTGGTGCTCGCCGTCGAGCAGGGCTCCGGCCGGCGCAGCGGGTGGCTGTCGAACATCTGGCTCGGCGCGCGCGACCCCGACGGCGGGTTCGTCATGCTGGGCAAGACGTTCAAGGGCATGACCGACGAGATGCTCGCGTGGCAGACGCAGCGCTTCCGCGAGCTCCAGACCTCCGACGAGGGGTACGTCGTGCACGTGCGCCCCGAGCAGGTCGTCGAGATCGCGTTCGACGGCCTCCAGCGCTCGACCCGCTACCCCGGCGGGCTCGCGCTGCGCTTCGCGCGCGTCGTCCGGTACCGCGACGACAAGACGGCCGCCGAGGCGGACACGATCGACACCGTCCGGGCGCTCGCGCGACCGCTCGGGGGCGGCACGACGGACGGACCTGACGCGGAGGGCTGAGCGGACGGCGCGTCGAGCGCGGCGGAAGGCCGTCCGGCGGTGGGTGCATCCGCGGGCGGCGGTCCGGGTGAAGGAGAGGTGGACGCCGCCCGGCGTCCGACGGCGCACCGCCGTCCCGTGCACGACGAAGGGACTCGACGATGAACCTCCGACGCACGCTCACCGCGGCAGGAGCCGCGCTCCTCGCCCTGACCGCCGCGGCCGCACCGGCCGTCGCGGCACCCGCCCCCTCGGCGGCGCCGCCGTCGGGCACCGCGAGCCTCGCCTCGGTCCTCGCGGCCGACGGCGACACGTTCGACCGCAACTGGTACGACTTCGACATCGTCGACCAGGCCGTGGCCGCGGTCCTCGCCGCCAAGCCGGACAGCCCCGTGGCGGTCCTGGCCGACGGCACGGTGCCGCTCACCGCGTTCCTGCCGAACGACCGGGCGTTCCAGCTCCTCGCGTTCGATCTCACGCACCGCTGGCAGCCCACGGAGGAGCGCGTGCTCACCTCGCTCGCCGGGGCGGTCGGCATCGACGCGATCGAGCAGGTGCTGCTCTACCACGTCGTCCCCGGCGCGACGATCGACTCCGGCACCGCGCTGCGGTCCGACGACGCCGTCCTCACCACGGCGCAGGGCGCGACGTTCCGTGTCGACGTGCTGAGCAAGCGCCTCGCCCTGGTCCGCCTCGTCGACCAGGACCGCAACGACCTCGACCCGTTCCTCGTGAAGAGCAAGCTCGACCTCAACAAAGGCAACGTCCAGATCGCGCACGGCATCAGCGCGGTGCTGCGGCCGCAGAACCTCTGACCAGCCCGACCCCCCCCGTGCCCGGCCCCGCACCTGCGGGGCCGGGCACATTTTTTTGATGCGTGTGCATCCAGATCCGCACCTGCGGGGGAAGAGGGGGTGTCAGCAGATCGAGCGCCCGGGACGGACCGGGCTCGACCACCGGAGGACACCATGCACCGCACCGCACGACGCACCGCCGCGCTCGCGGGCGCAGCGACCCTCGTCGCGCTGGGGGCCGTCGCGCTCCCCGCCCAGGCCGCCACCGACGGCGGCGCCTCGCTCTCCGTCCTGCACGGCGTGCCGGACACGCCCGTGGACGTCTGGGTGAACGACGAGCTCACCCTCGACGACTTCCAGCCCGGCGACCTCGCGGGTCCGCTCGACCTCCCCGCCGGGACGTACAGCGTCGCGATCACGGCGCCCGACGCGACGGACACGAGCTCCCCGGTCATCGGCCCGGTCGACCTCCAGCTCGCGGGCGGCACGAGCTACACCGCCGTCGCGCACCTCGACGCGGGCGGCCAGCCGACCGCGACGCTCTTCACGAACGACACGAAGCCGACGGCCGCGGGCCAGGGCCGGCTGACCGTGCGGCACGTCGCCGCGGCGCCCGCGGTCGACGTCCTCGCGGGCGGGGAGGCGGTCGTGACCGGCCTGGAGAACCCGAAGGAGGCCGTGCTCGACCTGCCGGCCGGCACGATCTCGGCGACCGTCGCCGCCGCGGGCACCACGGAGCCCGTGCTCGGCCCGGCCGACCTCACGGTCGCCGAGGGCGTCAACACCATCGCGTACGCGTGGGGCAGCCTCGAGGACGGCAACCTCGCCCTCGCGACGCAGACGGTCGAAGGCCTGCACTCGTCGCCGTCGGGCGTCCCGGCCGGGCTCTCGGGCCTCGCGGCCGACGCGCCGAGCAGCACCGCGACGGGCGTCGCCATCGCGTTCGGTGCGTCGCTGTTCGGCCTGCTGCTCGTCGCGGCCACCTTCATGCTGGCGCGCGCGTGGCGCCAGCAGCACGCGGCCCACGCCGTCCGGAGCGACCGGACGGCATGACGCAGCGCACGACCGCCGGTCCCGCGCGCCCCGCCCGGGGCGCGCGGGCCGGCCTCCGGACCCTCCTGGGGGCGGTGCTCGTCACCGCAGCGGTCGTCGGCGGATGCTCCCTGCCGTCCGCCGACGGGTCTGCCGACGGACTCGGACCGTCGGCCGAACCCCTCCCCACCCCGGCCCCCCACCAGGGCGGGGAGGCGACCGCGGGGACGCCCGGGCCGGCCCGGGACGCACCGGTGCCGGTGCGCCCGGCCCGGGACGTCCCGTCTCCCCCGCCGCCGGCACCCGCACGGGTCGTCGTCGGTGATCTCGGGATCGACCTGCCCGTCGAGCCGGCGGGCGTCGACCCCGAGGGGCGGATGGCGCTGCCGGGCTCCGGCGACGTCGCCGCGTGGTACCGGTTCGGAGCGGCCCCGGCGAGCCCCACCGGGACGACCCTGGTCGCGGCCCACGTGGACGACCCGGACGGGGTCGGGCCGTTCGCGCGGCTCCGCGAGATCACGACGGGCGCGATCGTCGACGTCGTCGACGCGACGGGCACCTCGTACACCTACACAGTGACCGACATCAGGAGCATCGCGAAGCCCGACGTCCCGCTCGACACGCTGTTCGACCGCTCCGGCGAGCGCCGACTCGTGCTCGTGACGTGCGGCGGCCGCTGGGACGCCGAGCGACGCTCGTACTCGGACAACGTGATCGTGACCGCGGTCCCGTCGCGGTGACGGCCCGCACGGGCGCTACGATCGCTGCTACCCGCTCGCCGCTGCCGCCCGGGTGGTCGGCACCGACCCTCGAGGACCCGCCCTGAACGTGACCGAGACCGGGACCACCGACCCGGACCTGTGGCGCCTCGGTCGCGACTTCGCGGCCGGCGACGAGCAGGCGCTCGCCGAGGCCTACCGGCGCTGGTCCGCGCTCGTGCACACGATCGCCCTGCGCTCGCTCGGCACGCGCGCCGACGCCGAGGACGTCACCCAGCAGGTCTTCGTCGCGGCATGGCGGGGCCGGTCCCGGTTCGACCCCGACAGGGCCCGGCTCCCGGCCTGGCTCGTCGGGATCACGCGGCACACGGTGGCCGACGCGCACGAGGCCCGCTCGCGGGTCCGCCGGTCGGAGGAGGCCGCGGCCACGACCGCCCCGGACGCGGGCCGCGCGGCGAGCGAGGACACCGACGTCGGGCGCGTCGCCGACCGCGTGCTCCTCACCGAGGAGCTGCGACGGCTCGGCGACCCGGGGCGGACGATCCTGGAGCTCGCGTTCTTCCGCGACCTGACGCACGTGCAGATCGCCGAGGAGCTCGGCCTGCCGCTGGGTACGGTCAAGAGCCACGTACGACGAAGCCTGATCCGGCTGCGCGACCGATTGGAGGTGGACGGTGCAGCACATCGATGACGAGACCCTCGCGCTCCTCGCGCTCGGCGAGGACGTGCTCGACGACGACGCGCGCGCGCACCTGTCCTCCTGCCCGGAGTGCGCCGACGCCGTCGCCCGGCTCGCGCGCGTCGTCGACGCGTTCGACGGCGCGGACCCGGCGGACGAGCTCGTCGCCCCCGACGCCGCGGTGTGGTCGCGGGTCCAGGCCGAGCTCGGCCTGACGAGCGCCGCCGCTCCGCCCGTCGTCGCCCCTAGGGCGGTCACCGACGCTCCGGCCGCGACGACGCTCCCGCGGGACACGGCCGAGCCCAGGACGGAGGACGGCGGCGCGACCGGCACGGCCGTCGTCGTGCCGCTCGCGTCGCGGCGCCGACGGGTCTGGGTCCCGGTCGCGGCGGCGGCTGCGGCCGCGCTCGTCGTCGGCGGCGTGGGCGGCGTCCTCTGGGAGCGCCGCGAGGTCGAGCCGCCCGAGACGACGGTCGCGAGCGCGACGCTCGACCCGCTGCCCGACTGGCAGGGCGCGAGCGGCGACGCGCGCGTCGAGGAGCGGCCCGACGGGCGGCGCCAGGTCGTCGTGACGGTCGACGCGCCGGTGCCCGACGGCACGTACCGCGAGGTGTGGCTGCTCGCGGAGGACCTCAGCGGCCTCGTGAGCCTCGGCGTGCTCGACGGCACGGAGGGTCGCTTCGACGTGCCCGACGGCCTGGACCTCGCCGAGTTCCCGGTGGTCGACGTCTCCGAGGAGCACTTCGACGGCGACCCGTCCCACTCGGGCGACTCGGTCGTGCGGGGACCGCTCGACGTCTAGG
>VFQP010002303.1_pt1 | contig 21819 bp, 17 predicted proteins | sample 3512351 | NCBI WGS metagenome assembly VFQP01 (sample SAMN10412372, study PRJNA504923) | tailings metagenome | isolation source: Relicate 1 Philex TSF1 revegetated site | place: Philippines: Tuba, Benguet | collected 2017-08-29
TGAAAGCGTGTGCCTTTCATGGGCCCCTATCTGACGCGCCGAGTAGCGCAGTCAGCGGGGGAGCCTTCGGCCAGCGTCTGTTCGAGTTCCGCGGTGGCTTGCGTTCTTTGCAAGCCGCTAGGGCGAGTTTCGTTGGACGCCCACGTTGACGAGCAACGGAGGGAGAAAGCGGAAGCTAGGGTGCATTTCTTTTGGTTACTTATTCTTTGTGCAAGCAAAGAAAAGTAACTCGCCTAGGGGCGAAAGAAAATGCTAAATATATTAAGAAATATCTACTAAGACTTACAAGAAATGCGACACTAGCTCTTCGATCATAACCAAGCTAAAGATTAATCTAGCCTGGATTCTGGCCCACGCCAGAATGACGACATTTTTTGCAGGACGCACTACCTTTGCATAAGCCATCTTTTAAGCAGGTACACAGCATGTAATACGTACCCAATCGAAATGACCAGCTGTAACAGAACCTCGCTTTAAAATTACTTTTACTTTTTAGAAAACGAAGGATTAGTCGCTATATACGACTTCACCCCTGACAAAATCGCATTCACCAACTTATCCTGATAGCCATCATCATTCAACCTGGCCTCTTCCTCAGGGTTACTGATAAACGCTGTCTCCACCAGAATCGAAGGAATATCCGGTGATTTCAACACCGCAAACGCTGCCTGTTCCACGTACTTGGAATGCAAGGTATTGATCTTCGAAATGCGCCCCAGCACGGCTTTACCCATACGGATACTGTCATGAATCGTCGCGGTTTGCGATAAATCCAGCAAAGTGCGCGCCAGGTCCATATCGCGAGTATCGATCGCCACACCGCCGATCAAGTCCACCGCGTTTTCTTTCTTAGCCAGGTAACGCGCACCGGCACTGGTGGCACCGCGTTCTGACAAGGCAAATACCGATGAACCTTTAGCTGTGCTGTTGATGAATGAATCCGCGTGGATCGAGATAAACAGGTCGGCTTTGGCCGCACGCGCTTTCTTGACGCGGTCACCCAGCGGCACGAAGTAGTCGCCATCGCGGATCAGTATCGCCTGCATATTATCTTCAGCATCGATCTGCTGCTTGAGTTTGCGGGCGATCGCCAGGGTGATATTTTTCTCGTGGCTGCCCTTGGCGCCTCTGGCGCCCGGGTCTTCCCCGCCATGGCCCGCATCTACAGCGATAGTAATGATTTTCTGGCCTGGTTTTGCCTGCTTGGCTGGTTTTTCAACCGGTTTATCCACTGGCTTGTCTGCTGGTTTTTCTACAGCTTTCTCAGCTGGTTTATCAACTGTGGTGGTCGTTGCAGCAGCCTCAGGCGCTGCTTCGCTGCTATCCGCGGGCTTATCTTCCGCATTACCTGGCTGCGCTTCCTGCATTTGTTTGGAATGCGTCAATATAGGTGATCCCAGTGGTGGTTCACCCGAAGCCGTGGCCGGTGCGATGCTGATGGCCAGGCGCTGCTGGGAATTGCCGGCATTCATGTCCGTGACCAGCGGCTTCACGTCAGACTTGATATCAAACACGATACGGGTCGTGTTTTCGGTAAAGGGTGCTATACGGATCTTGGAAAGATAAGGATGCTGTGCATCCAGCTGCGGTGGCAACGCTTTCAAGGTGGGGCTGATCGCCACTGCATCCATATCGATCACCACACGGAAAGGGTTATCCAATGTGAAAATACGGTATTTGATCTGCTGGTCCAGCAGCAGGTCGAGATGTATCTGGTTACCCTGCTGCTGCAAATTAGCCAGAATGACTTCAGCTGCCTGTGATGCAATGCTGAATGCAAATAACGCTGCTGTCAGCAACCAAACTTTAAAGCAGTTAAAACGACTTACTGGCATAAACCTTCCAATGATAGCGGTTGCTGGCTGGTGATATGCAGCACGCGCCCATGTGGCAAAATATCAAACTGGATCTCAATATCGGCAACGGGTAACAAAGCACCGGCATTCTCCGGCCATTCGACCAGGCAAATACTGGTGGCATTGAAGTAATCCCTGAATCCGGCAGCTTCCCACTCTTCAGGGTCCTGAAAGCGGTACAAGTCAAAATGGTAACATGAAGCGACAGGCAGGTTGTAAGGTTCTACAATGGTGTAGGTAGGACTTTTGACTTTGCCGCTATGCCCCAGCGCATGCAGGATACCGCGTACCAGCGTGGTCTTGCCGGCGCCGAGATCACCATGCAGGTAAATGACCTGCCCTGGCCGCAATTGCGTTGCCAGCACGCTGGCGGCATGCGTGGTCGCTGCTTCGTCTTTTAAAATCTGTGTAGAATACGTTTCTGTCATGTCGCACTATTCACATCCCGCTCCCATTCATTTACCTGATCATCATGCTGCCGAAAAAATGGCCGCCACGATCAAGGGCTGGGCGCGCGAATTGGGCTTTGGCAATATCGGCATCACCGATACCGACCTCTCCGCCGCGGAGCCAGGGTTTATGCGCTGGCTGGAAAAAAAATACCATGGCGACATGGATTATATGGCAAAACATGGCTCCAAGCGCAGCCGGCCGGCAGAATTGGTGCCTGGCACCCTGCGTGTGATCTCGGTGAGCCTGGATTACATGCCGGAAGATGCGCAAAACGGCTGGAAGATACTGGAGGACCCGAACAAGGCCTATGTTGCCCGTTATGCGATGGGCCGCGACTACCATAAGGTGATGCGACAAAAACTCCAGCAATTATGTACACGCATCACCGAGACCTTTGGCAGTTTTGAATACCGTGTATTCGCCGACAGTGCTCCTGTGCTGGAAGTCGCGCTGGCGACTAAGGCTGGCGTCGGCTGGCGTGGCAAACATACCTTGCTACTTAACCGTCAGCAGGGTTCATGGTTCTTCCTGGGGGAGATTTATACCAACCTGGCGTTGCCGGTTGACACGCCAACCAGCGCCCATTGCGGCAGTTGCAGCGCCTGTATCGATATCTGCCCTACCCAGGCGATTGTGGCCCCTTACGAACTGGATGCGCGACGTTGCATTTCCTATCTCACCATAGAGCACAAAGGCAGCATTCCACTGGAATTGCGGCCATTAATCGGTAATCGCGTGTATGGCTGTGATGACTGCCAGCTGATTTGCCCATGGAACAAATTTGCCGTCTCCAGCGAGGAAAGTGATTTTGCCGTACGCAATGGTCTGGACAGTACGGACCTGATCACCTGTTTCGCCTGGACCGAAGCCGAGTTTCAGCAACGCATGGCAGGTAGCGCCATTTACAGGATCGGGTATACGCAATGGCTACGTAATGTGGCGGTGGGATTAGGCAATGCACCGACTTCACCGGAGGTGATAAGCGCTCTGCAATCCCGGCAGAATGATGAGAATGACCTTATTCAAGAACATGTGCAATGGGCGTTGAATCGTCATATTAATTATAATATAACAATTACTTAATTAACATTATTAAAGTTTTTGTTTAATATAAAAAGCTGACCGAAGTCAGCTTTTTATACATAAATATGAGTAATTTGCTACGTTTGATTCACATCACCAGCCAGCAAAGCCGCCCCTAGAATACCTGCATTATCGCCAGAGCTGGATAGATGTACTTTTATCTTATCCCGTAAGACCGGGATCAGATCATGCTGAAGCCGGCTTGTAAAAGCCTCTTGCATCAGCGGCCAGGACGATACCACGCCGCCGCCGATCACTACATTTTCGACATCGACGATATTGAGGGTTAACGCAACCGCCTGCGCCAGCTTTTCACCCGCCTGGATAAATACTGACAACGCATTTTCATCACCCTGCTGCGCCAATTTTGAGACTTCAAACGAGGTCAATTGCTTGCCCGTAAGCCTGGCATAGTTTTTACCGATTGCCGTTGCGGAAGCATATTGCTCTACACAGCCCTGATTGCCGCAGCCGCACTCCGGCCCACCCGGCTCAACGATAAGGTGGCCCAGCTCTAGCGCATAGCCATGCGCGCCGGCCCATACCTTGCCATTGGCGACTAACCCGCCTCCCACCCCGGTGCCCAGGCCTGCATATAACACGCCACCGGCAGGCTGGCCGAGTGCGCAATATTCACCATAAGCAGCGGCGTTGCCATCATTGGCAACCAGAACTTGATGTCCTAGTAATCGAGAGAGGTCCTTGCCCAGGTTGACATCCAGAAGACCCGGGAAATTGGGTGATTTCGCAATCACGCCGGTGTGTGGATTGATGAACCCGGGAAAGCCTATGCCTATGCTTTTTATCGCCGGAAATTTATCCAGCATGGCCTGAATGGCGGTGGCGGTCACCTGCAATATCTGCTGCCACGCCTGCTCTGGCGGGTTTTGCTTGCATATATTGGAATAATTGGCTTGGAAGCGGCTTTCTTCAAGCAGGCTGAAATTGGAGAACACACCCAGCCGTAAATTCGTGCCGCCTACATCCAGCCCCAGACGCAGTGCCGCGCTGGATTCAGCCATATGCCCTGCCACTTTCCTGAACAATCTGCTTGAACACGTTTATTTTCTCATCGGTCAGTTGTTCCCAGTGCATGCGCCAGGTCCAGTTATTGATACTGGTCCCCGGCGTATTCATACGCGCGCTGCCATCCAGCCATAAGATATCCTGCATGGGGATCACAGCTAAACGGGCGGCGCTATGCAAAACCACGCGTATCAGGGCGACCGGCATGTCTGGATGCTCCTGCTTCAGATAATCGTGCAAATGCGCAATCGCATTCTGTTCTACACTTTGGTACCAGCCCAGGGTCGTGTCGTTATCATGCGTGCCGGTGTAGGCGACGCTGTTTTCTTCCATATTTTCCGGCAGATACGGATTATCGTAACCGCTGCCAAATGCAAATTGCAGTATCTTCATGCCTGGCAAATGGAAAGCATGACGCAACGCATCTACATCCTCGGTGATGATGCCAAGGTCTTCAGCCACCAGACTGAGTTGCGGATATTTTTGCGTAATGGCCTGCAGTAAGGCATAACCAGGTGCTGGATGCCAGTAACCATTGATGGCCGTAGGCTCGCTGACAGGGATCTCCCATGCTGCCTGCAATCCACGGAAATGGTCTATACGAACAATATCAAACAGTTTGGATTGCGTTTCGATGCGGCCTAGCCACCACGAGAAACCATCTGCCTGCATCGTTTCCCAGTTGTAATGCGGGTTACCCCAGCGCTGCCCGGTGTTTGAAAAGTAATCAGGCGGCACACCGGCCACTACCGTCGTATTCAATGAGGCATCCAGCTTGAACCACTCAGGATGCGCCCATACATCGGCACTGTCATAAGACACGAAAATAGGGATATCGCCAAATAACTTGATACCCCTGCTATTCGCATAATCCTTAAGCTGCGCCCATTGCTGGAAGAAGATGTACTGGGTGAATTTGATCAACGTCAGCTCTTCGGCGTGCGCAGAAGCAAATGCCTCAAGTGCGACAGCATCGTGCATACGGTAAGCTTCAGGCCATTGATTCCAGCTTTGATAGCCATTTTGCTCGCGCAGGCTCATAAACAAGGCAAAATCTTCCAGCCAGTATTGCTGCGACTGGCAAAAGCGGGCAAAACTTGCCCAGCTGAGGTCATGACCATCGACTTTGCCAGCCGCACCTTTCGACTGCACGCGCAGCATGATCTTTGAAAACAATGCCGGTAAGGCCAGGTTGACTTCATCTTCGTGGCACCAGCCTTGGTTCAGCAATTGCCGTACGCTGATCATGCCGGGATGACCGGCGTGGGCCGAAAGACTCTGGTAGGGAGACTGGTCATCATGCGGCATATTGACAGGCAGAATCTGCCAGACCGTCACTTTCATATCGACCAAATGATTGACGAAACGATAGGCATCCGGCCCGAGATTACCTTCCGGTAACGAGGTGATATGCAGTAATACACCAACTTGTCTGGCTTGCGTCATATTGTTCTTATTGGGTTAAAGTGATCAAAACGGGACTCGTGATTGTCAGTGCTTATAAAGTGCAATCAGGACTGTCCTCGACGCATGGTGCCTGAATTCTCAGAATTACCGCCGCCCTGGCTGATAGACTGGGAAAGGTTGTCAGGGGGAACCAACCCTAACAGGTGATAAAGGTTACTCAGGTTACGACGGTAGAGTTTGTCGAAACTGGTGACGCTTTGCGCATTGTTATAGTCGCCGAACCACCAGAACCAGTCTGAACCTTCGCAGATAGACAATTGCTGCTGGCATTTATCCCTGGCGGCTACCGGAAGCTTGTGCGCATGCAGGTCATACTGACGTTTAGCTTCACACAACAAGTCCCAGGCCCGGTTTTTGGCAGGCTCGCCTATCCAGGTGCTGAAGGTGCCATGTACCCAGCTGCCGGCGCAGATATCTTCGAGCAGGGTGGGCTCAGGCAAGACCTTGGACTCCTGCAAGGCCAGAATATCGCTGAAAGTGGTCATTTGAATCAGCGGGTGCTTTACCAGGGTCTGGTAAAGCTCATGCAGGAAGTAATAGCCGTTGTAAGGGAAATATTCCCAGGCGTTTTCGCCATCAAGGATCACGCTGACCACCGGGATGTCACCTTCATCACTATTGGCATGAATGGCTTCCAGGGACTGTACGAAATCACTGACTGCCTCACTGGCATATTGCTTGGAATATTCGAAACCGATTTTGTCTGATAGCTGGTCGTCGCGGAAAAAGCAGACGATATCCTGCTTGCCGTTTGTCACGCGGTATGGCTGGTACAGATAGTCTTTTGGATGTTCATGCTTGAGCCCCAGTTTTTTCAGGCTGTTGGCAAGCACACCCTGTCCGGTGGCTGCCCAGGCCACATCCTGTTCCGCCAGCAATGATAAGGCTGCATGCGAGACAGATCCTTCAGCAGGCCACATACCTATGGATTTCTGACCGAATACTTTTTCATGGAAAACCTTGGCAGCTTCTACATGGGTAATGGCACGCGCTGGCCCGTCAGGGTAACTTAGCGACTTGGGCAAAGGTGCATCCGGCATGGCATCCCTGGTACTTTTGAGATCAATCAGTAATGGCAGTATAGGATGATAATAAGGGGTGGTCGTCAACTCGATTTGCCCTTTGGCGACCAAAGCCTTGTAGCGAGGTAGAATGCCTTGCAAAGTTTCACTCAGTACCTCCAGCAACGCCATGCGGTCTTCATGCGTGAACAGCAAGCCTTTTGTCATCAGGCGCTGGATGACTTTGCTCTTGCGGCGCAAGCCTTCGCCGGTCCACGCCAGGTGGTACCAGACCAGCAAATCGGCCTTGTATTGTGCGGAAAGATAATGGAATTGCCCGGACTTCATGACCGGCTCAATCAGCTCATACAGATGTAACAGGCGCTGGTAATGCGGGAACGGACTGAGCATTTTTTCGTGGTGCGCCTTGAAGCAGCTATCCACGATCAACTGGCAATCGGCATCGGTGATGTGATCCAGATCAGGACTCGCCAGTAATCGCAACAGCGGGTCACGCCATTGACCAATGCGGGCTTGTTCGGCGTAATCCTGTAACTGCTCTACCAGGATAGGCACGAAATTGAAAGTAACTCTGGCTTTTGGATTCTGCTCGAGATGATAGGCCATGTCGCTGTAATCCTTCAGCGCATGCAAATATGTCCAGGGCAGAACATACTCGCCACTGACCTGATCGCGGTAATCAGGTTGATGCATGTGCCAATACAGATTTAATAAAATTTTTTTATCGGACATACATCTCTCTTTCGTCTACAGCCTACAAAATCTTTGCGTTATTTCACACGATACAAATCCTGACCCAGCATATCGGGAGTCACCAAGACGATCCCCTTCTCAGACACGTAGAAACGCTTGCTGTCGCGCACCAGATCAACGCCAATCTGCATACCGGCCGGAATATCGCATCCACGGTCAATCACTACATTTTTCAGAATGACGCCTTCATTGATCTTCACTTTAGGCAAAATCACTGCACCATCAAGGTCACAGTAATCAGCCACATGCACACCTGAGAAAAGAACAGAATTGGAGACGCTGGAACCACTGATCAGGCATCCTCCGGACACCAGTGAGTCGGTTGCCTTACCGGTCCGCCCTTCGTCCTTGAAGACGAATTTGGCAGGCGGCAATTGCTCCTGGTAAGTCCATATAGGCCACTCGCTGTCATACAAGTTCAATTCGGGAATGACTTTTGTGAGTTCCATATTGGCTTCCCAATAGGCATCAATGGTTCCGACATCACGCCAGTAAAAACTGTTCCCCAAGGCGCCAACGCAGCTATCGGTGAAGCGATGTGCCTGTACCCGGTATTTATTGATGATGTAAGGAATGATGTCCTGGCCGAAATCGTGGTTGGAATTACGGTCATAGGCGTCACGGATCAATTGCTCATACAGGAACTTGGCATTGAAGATATAAATACCCATGCTGGCAAATGCTTTGCTTGGGTCATCCGGGCTAGGCTTGGGATTGGCCGGCTTTTCTTCAAAAGCGACTACCTTGTCTGTATTGTCCACCTCCAGCACGCCGAATCCGCGCGCATCTTCCACAGGCACATTAATACACGCAATGGTCATGTCGGCATTGCTGCGCGCATGCGTCGCCAGCATCTTGCCGTAGTCCATTTTGTAGATATGGTCGCCAGCCAGCACCAGGATATAGTCGCCGCCGTTTTCACGTAACAGGTCGATATTCTGGTAAACAGCATCTGCAGTACCCTTGTACCACTCCTCGCCAAGACGCTGCTGGGCGGGAATGATATTCACATACTCGTTAAACTCGCCACGCAGGAAGCCCCAGCCGCGCTGGACGTGCTGGATCAGGCTTTGTGCCTTGTATTGGGTGGCCACATTGATGCGACGGATACCGGAATTAATACAATTGGAAAGCGGGAAATCAATGATGCGGAATTTTCCGCCGAATTGCACGGCCGGCTTGGCACGCCAGTCAGTCAGGTTTTTCAATCGGCTGCCGCGGCCACCTGCAAGGATAATGGCAACGGTGTTTTTGGTGAGCGTACTGATGAACCGGTCGGAATGACGTTCTTGTCTCCGGTTATATCTTCGGCGTTCTACGAATTCTACTGCTTGAGACATGGTGCCTTTCCTGTTTTCTGATCCTGAAAATCAGCCTGTAGCCTTGCATAGCGATACTAGCCTAGAGACGACACAACGCTTCTAAACCGCAGGTCCGACACTCACAGTCTGCATGATAATTCAGGCAAAGACAACGATATTTCCGCTGGAAACGGCGTAAAACCTCACTTTTTTTGATAGGATGAGGGATAGTTAACCGGACCTTGCCCGTATGTCAGCCAAATTAGCAACACCGCACCCTGCCCAAACCCAGCATTTGCAACACATTCTTGATGCCACGCATCACGACCCGTTCCAGTTCCTTGGCACACATCATGATCAGGCCAGCAAGACCTGGTTCGTACGCGTATTCCTGCCAAATACCGATAAAGTCTGGGTCAATATTGATGGCAGCTGGGAAGCGCTGGCCCTGGTCAACCAGCAGGGATTGTTTGAATATGCATCAGCAACCGCCCTGGAAGCGCCAGCACAACTGCGTATCCAGCCGCACGGCCAGGAAACGTTTTATGAAACCGCGGATACCTACGGCTTTCCCAGTACGCTCTCCCAGGATGAGTTGCACCTGTTTGGCGAAGGGCGGTTGCTGGAAGCCTACAATACGCTAGGCGCAATACCCATGACTGTGGGAGGCGTGTCAGGGGTCAGGTTCGCAGTCTGGGCGCCCAGTGCCGGCCGTGTCAGTGTGGTGGGCAGCTTCAACCAGTGGGATGGGCGTGTACACTCCATGCGTACGCTAGGCGGCAGCGGTGTCTGGGAGCTATTTATCCCAAACCTGACCGAGCATGACCTGTATAAATTCGAGATCCGCAACCGTGAACACGGCTTTGTGGTGATCAAAGCCGACCCTTACGGCAAAGCGTTTGAGGCGAGACCAGGTTCAGCCAACCGCATCAGCCAGAGCCGTTATGAGTGGCAGGACCAGCAGTGGTTGCAACAGCGCCAGCAGCATGACTGGCTGCATGCACCATTCAACTGTTATGAAGTACACCTTGGTAGCTGGCAACGCGATAGCAACGGCCACTTCCTGAGCTATCGTGCATTGGCAGATGCGTTGATCCCACACCTGACCGACATGGGCTATACCCATATTGAACTGCTGCCGATTGCCGAGCATCCGCTGAATGAATCCTGGGGATACCAGGTGACCGGATATTTCGCTCCTACACAGCGTTATGGCAGCCCGGATGACCTGAAATATTTTATTGACCAATGCCATGCCGCCAATATCGGCGTGATCCTTGACTGGGTGCCAGGGCACTTCCCCAAAGACGACTGGGCGCTGGCCCGCTTTGATGGCACCGCTCTGTATGAGCACGCAGACCCGAGGCTGGGCGAACATACTGACTGGGGTACTTACATTTTCAATTACGGGCGTAATGAAGTCCGTAACTTCCTCTTGAGCAATGCCTACTACTGGATCAAGGAATATCATATAGACGGCTTGCGCGTGGATGCGGTGGCTTCCATGCTATATCTGGACTATTCACGTAAGGAAGGTGAATGGTTGCCAAATGCCTATGGCGGACGCGAAAACCTGGAAGTGATCGAGTTCCTCAAACAGCTGAATATGATGGTCGGCGAACGTTTCCCCGGCGCATTGGTGATCGCCGAAGAATCCACTTCATGGCCTGCAGTCTCGCGCCCAGTGTATACCGGCGGCCTTGGCTTCAGCATGAAATGGAACATGGGCTGGATGAACGATGTGCTGACCTACATGCAGCTTGACCCGCTGTTTCGCCAGTACCATCACAACCGCCTGACGTTCGGGCAAATGTACGCCTACTCCGAAAATTTCGTCCTGCCGTTCTCGCACGACGAAGTGGTGCATGGAAAAAAATCGCTGCTAGGCAAAATGCCTGGTGATAACTGGCAAAAGTTTGCCAATTTACGGCTGTTGCTGACTTTCCAGTTGACTATGCCTGGTAAAAAACTGAATTTCATGGGTAATGAAATTGGCCAGTGGCGCGAATGGAATGTCAATCAAAGCCTGGACTGGCATTTGCTGGAAGACAGTTATCCTGAACATGGCATGCACAGGGGGGTTCAATCCCTGGTTCGTGACCTGAACTGGTTTTACAGAAATTCCCCGGCCTTGCATGCGCACGATTTTGACCAGCACGGATTTCAATGGATAGACTGCCAGGATACAGGCCAGTCCCTGTTAAGTTATATTCGCCGCGGCAATGATAATAGTTTTGTTATAATACTACTGAATTTCACACCGGTACCGCGTTATCAATATCGTTTGGGCGTACCGCAAGCGGGTTACTACAAAGAGGTTTTTAACAGTGATGCCGCGTGCTACGGCGGTAGCGACCTCGGCAATAGTCATGGCTGTCACACCGACTCTGTCCCGTGGATGGAGCATCCAGTGTCTATCAGTATAAACTTACCGCCGCTGGCAGGTGTCATACTTCAGTTACAATAGATTGATACACTGTGACGATTACATAAGGGTTTGCCTGCGCAATAAAGATTGCAATGGCAAGCCCGAAAAATTTAATTGATTTGAAAACTAAAGCAACAACATAACATGGCTAAATTAACGACTCATCCCAGCTGGCATGCGCTGAACCAGCATCAAAGTGATATCCGCAATGTTCAAATGCGTGACTTGTTCAAACAGAACGCAAAACGATTCGAAGAATTCAGTTTAACGGTAGATGGTATCCTGCTCGATTACTCCAAGCATCGCATCACTAAAGAAACTTTATCCCTGCTGTTCCAGCTTGCCCGTGATTCGCAGATTGAAACATGGCGTGAGCGCATGTTCTCAGGTGAAAAAATCAATATCACCGAAAACCGCGCTGTATTGCATACTGCCCTGCGCAACCGTAGCAATACCGCAATCGAAGTAGACGGCAAAGATGTGATGCCGGAAGTGAATGCGGTGCTGGCACATATGCGCACGTTCACCGAACAGGTACGCAATGGTCAGTGGACCGGCTACACAGGCAAACGCATCACCGATATCGTTAATATCGGTATTGGCGGCTCTGACCTGGGCCCGGTCATGGCTTGTGATGCCTTGAAGCCTTACGCAAGCCCGGATTTGAAAGCGCATTTCGTTTCCAACATCGATGGTGCGCATCTGGTACGTGCGCTGGAACAATGCGATCCTGAAACCACTTTGTTTATCGTGGCTTCCAAAACATTCACCACGCAGGAAACCATGACCAATGCGCACTCTGCGCGCCGCTGGTTCCTGGATGCAGCAAAAGACGAACAGCATATTGCCAAGCATTTCGTCGCGTTATCCACCAATGCCAAGGCGGTAGAAGCGTTTGGCATTGACCCGCACAACATGTTTGCTTTCTGGGACTGGGTAGGCGGCCGTTATTCCTTATGGTCAGCCATCGGCCTGTCCATTGCCCTCTATGTAGGCATGGATAACTTCGAGCAGATGCTGGCTGGCGGCCACGCCATGGACCAGCACTTCAAGAGTGCACCGCTGGAACAGAACATGCCGGTCATCATGGCATTGCTGGGCATCTGGTATAACAATTTCTTCCATGTCGATACACATGCGATCCTGCCATACGACCAGGGTATGTCACGCTTCGCCGCTTACCTGCAACAGGCGGATATGGAAAGTAACGGCAAGTTTATCTGCCGTGACGGCAGCCGCGTCAGCTACAAAACCGGGCCGGTCATTTGGGGTGAAGCCGGCACCAATGGCCAGCATGCGTTTTACCAACTGATTCACCAGGGCACACAAATGGTGCCGGCTGATTTCCTGATGCCGGTGAAAAGCCATTACAAAGTCGGCAGCCCGGATGACCAGCACCACAAGATCCTGCTGGCTAACTTCCTGGCACAAACCCAGGCATTGATGCTGGGCAAAACCCGTGAAGAAGCCCGTGCAGAACTGGTAAAACAGGATATCGGCGGCAAAGCGCTGGAAGACCTGTTACCGCATAAAGTTTTTGAAGGTAACCGCCCTACCACATCCATCCTGTTTGAGCAATTAACGCCTTACACATTGGGTAAATTGATCGCCTTGTATGAGCACAAGATTTTTGTGCAAGGCATCATCTGGGATATTAACAGCTATGACCAGTGGGGCGTGGAATACGGCAAACAGATCGCTAGCCAGATCCTGCCATTGCTGACTACACCGGACCCAATCAATTGCTTTGACAGCTCCACCAACGGTTTAATCAACTACGCGAAGAAATCATCTTAGTGTGCTGATTTAAAAAATAAAAAGGCCTTTTAATAAGGCCTTTTTTATTATGTGCTTTATTCCAGTTATCTATTCCACCAGCTGATTTTTGATTGCGTAATGCGTGATGTCCGCATTGTGTTTCAGATTCATTTTCTCCAGCAAGCGTGTGCGGTACATGCTCACGGTTTTTACCGACAATGCCAGTTTGTCCGCGATCTCGCTTACTGACAAACCTGAGGCGATCATGCGCATCACCTGAAATTCACGGTCAGATAATGACTCATGCAATGCTGCCGCATGTTCGTTACCTACCTGCTCCGCCAGGATTTCCGCCACATTGGCAGTGATATATTTCCTGCCTTTGGCCAGTGTGTGAATAGCGGTCAGCAGCTCTTCAGAAGCAGTATGCTTGCAAAGATAGCCGGAAGCGCCTGATCGGATGGACCGTACCGCATACTGGTCTTCCATATACATGGACAGCATCAGGATATTCAATGCCGCATTTTCACGCTTGATCAGCTTCAGCGCTTCGATCCCGGTTTTATCCGGCAAGGAAATATCCAGCAACATCACATCTGCCGGGATATCACGTACACATTTGATGGCCTGGGCGACATTCTCCGCTTCGCCGACCACCTCGATATCACCGCTGGCAACCAGTATCTGCTTGATACCAGAGCGCAGGATGGCATGGTCATCGACAATAATGACCCTGATTTTTTTAGTATCCAAGCTGTTGCCTCACAAATATCATCATGCCACCGTATCTACCGGCGCTCTTACCCTGATCAAGGTTCCACCTTGACTGGGCGATTCAATATCGCATTCGCCGTTGAATGCCGCTGCCCGCTCCTGCATGCCCCGCAGACCAAAAGAATTCGGTTTTATTTTATCCGCCGGCGCGATGCCTATGCCGTTGTCCGTGATCGTCATCCAGAGATCTTCATCGACCAGGTTCAATTCTACCTGCACCTCATCGGCCTGGGCATACTTGGCGATATTAGATAATGCCTCCTGGCAGATGCGGAACAAGGCCATTGACTTGTCATGATCACACTCAAACTCATGGCAATTGGTCACAAACCTGGCTTTCAGGCCCAGTTGTTTCTTGAACTGGTTCACTTGCCATTCCAGTGCGTCCACCAACCCTAAATCCAGGATATTAGGCCTCAGGTTGCCGGAAATACGGTGCACGGAATCAAATGTCTGATTCACTATCGATTGCAGCATCACCGCCTGCTCAATATCAACAGGGCTACCGCTTTCAATCTTCTGGATGATGGTGGAAAGGCCCAGTTTCATCGCTGTCATATTACCGCCCAGGTCATCATGAATCTCACGTGCGATGCTGACACGTTCCTGCTCTTTCACCTGGTGGATATGGGCGGTCAGGGCTTGCAAGTCTTTTCGCGCCTGCTCGATCTCCTGCTTTTCCTGCTTGCTTTGGCTGATATTGAGCATGATGCCATCCCACTGCACAGCGCCCTGCCCAAGCGCCTGTATGGTGGCGCGGATATTCACCCATTTCATATCCTGCCAGTCTGCGATCCAGATTTTCCCTTCCCAATCCAGCCGTTTATGCTGCCTGGCAGACTGTTGCAGCTTGTGCCTGAACTGGCTGGCGGATTTTTCTTCCATGGCACTGAATAAAGTCTGCGCATCCTTGAGCAAGGCAGCAGTGGGGATCCCTAGCAAGGCTTCACAGCCATCACTCAGGTAGGTAAATACGATCTGCGCATCTGCAGTCATATGCATTTGAAATACCAGCCCGGGAATACTGGAAACAATGGCTGAAAATCTGCGCTCGCTTTCATGCAAGGCTTCTTTGACGCTATCTACGGGTAATTCAGTTGCAGGGCTGGTCACAGGGCACCTCGTTCAAGATGCCAATTAGCATACCATGACAGTTGGTAAATTGGGTATGCTTTATAGGAGCCAGGCGTCTGTTTACGTGCCTGGCCTATAGGATTTGCATAGCTGTTAAAAATCAGGACTGGATCAGGGCTGGCTCAGGCGCAGATCGATTTCCGTCATCACGCGGTTTTTACCGCTCTTCTTCGCCAGATACATGGCCTGGTCAGCACGCAGCAGGATAGAAGTCACATCATCTTCCTCCTGGAATAAGGCCACGCCTGCACTGAACGTGATCAGCAACTTCTGGTTATTGCCTAAAAAGTATTCTTTGGTCAGTGCGCGTTGCAGACGGCTCATGGTGGTCACCGCCTCTTCAAGGTTGGTATTAGGCAGGATGACCACGAATTCTTCACCGCCCATGCGGGTGACGATATCGGTGGGACGTACCGTGCGTTTCACTACGCCAGCCAGATGCTTCAGCGCAGTATCGCCTGTTGCATGGCCGTGCTGGTCATTCAGGGATTTGAAGTTATCAATATCCAGCAATGCTACGCTGAGGGATTCCCCGTTCCGGCGATAACGGGCGATTTCGGTGCTAAAAGCCTCGTCCATACCGCGACGGTTGAGCACACCGGTTAACTGGTCAATACGTACCACCTCACTTAACTGGGTCAACTCATCCTGCAACTTCAGGATACGCTGCTGGGAATCACTGGCTACCCGCTGCTGATTCAGCAATTCATCGCGTGAACGCATGATATCGGTCTGCATCACAGAAGTATCACGCATCAGCAATGTCACTAATTCATTGATTTTGATCAGGTCATCGGTTTGTGACAGCTGTTGCGCATATCCTTCAATCTTGCCGCCGTAAAGCTCGCTAGCATCCCCCATGTATTTCAGCTTGTCGATAAACGCGCTGATCATGGTTTTAAAGGAATTCCTGGCTTCGATCAGGCTATGCTTCAACAGGCCCTGTTTATAGACGACCTCTTTCAGGCTTTTTTCCGCCAGTTTGAGTTTGGCACGGTCCAGAGGGCCGCTAATAATGGACTGCACCGCATATACCTGACCGCTCAACCAGCTGTCGTCCGCTACCAGTTCGCCAATGTTGGAGAGCAGCAGATGCAGTAAGTCAATAATGTCGCCGCGTACATCATCCTCTTTGGCGCCTATGACTTCCACGCGCAGCAGCAAGGCTTTCAGGGATTTGGCCAATGACTCCCATTCCTTGACTTTTTTTGCCCGCTCGGTACTCTCTTGCACAGCGATCGCTTCTAATTGCAAGTCAGGGTAACCCTCAAGACGTGGGATCAGCCCTAACTGTAAAGTCTGTTTCAAAAGGGTTTGCAGAACGGTAAATGCCCCATGGAACTGCTGCACTTCGCTGGGCAATTCTTCTTTGGTCAAAGGCTCGACAGGTGCAGGCGATGCTGCTGCAGGGACCGGGACCCCGGAAGTATCTTTTAACTCAGGGACACCCTCTAATCGTGCGTCGGCCGGCAGCCAGTTATTCGCCATCCCTAGCAACTTGTCCGACAGTGTGTCATCGTTACCGAAATTGATCAGCACGCGCTCCAGCATCTCGCGTTTTTTTGCAGGCTCCATGCCTGAGCGCTTGTCATCCCAGCCTTGCATCAAGGTACGGATCGCTTTCGGCCATTTGGTGGAATGGCTGAGTTGCTGTTGCATCGCTTCTTTCAGCAAATCCCCCAGCCCTTGCCAGTTATCCTGTTTCAGTACTTTTTCCCAGCGGTTGACCCAGTTGGTTTGCTCCATGGAGTCATGCGGCAGTTGCTTGAGCGCTTTGCGCAATGCTGAGGTGGCATCTTCTTTGGCTGGTTTGCCGGAAATTTCCAGGTAAATCTGCGTGTAATTATCCGGCGTTGGCTCCACGCGGCGTACTGCCATCTGCTTGATGGTTTCGCGTGCTATTTCCGATGCAGTCATACTCGCTCCATTGGTTGCCATAATAGTGGTTACCGCACAAATTTACTGAAAATAATGTCTAGTGTGAAGCTGGATTTTCTGAATCCATATCACCAAAAGAAGGCGAATTTCATGCCATTCCTTGGAATATGCTAACTGACATTTTTCACGACGCAGTTTGATATCCCTGCTTTGAAAAAACAAGTCCAGGCGAACGGGTTTTGCGTTACAATAGCGCCGGCGGGCCTCCCCGCATTGTAAGATAGCCAACCTGGTCAGGTGCGGAAGCAAGCAGCCACAACTGTCAAGCAAGTGCCGGGGGTTGGGCTCGCCCCTTTCTGCATTGCCATTTCGCTGAACTTCTATCCGTGACCACAGTAATCAAATCCTTGTGTGATTTAGTTATTGGGATATGCGCATAAAGCGGCGTTTTAGGCTAAAGTATTGCTTTGCTTTCATGACATTAATCACTAGAGTCCGCAATGTCTTACCAAGTGCTGGCGCGCAAGTGGCGCCCAAAATCCTTTAGCAATCTGGTCGGACAAGACCATGTGGTGCAAGCACTGAGTAACGCGCTGAGCCAGCAAAGACTGCATCATGCTTACCTGTTCACCGGCACGCGTGGTGTCGGTAAAACCACACTTTCGCGTATCCTCGCCAAATCACTGAACTGTGCCACCGGCATTACGGCGACACCTTGCGGTGAGTGTGAAGCCTGCCGGGCGATCGATATCGGTCGCTACGTAGATTATGTGGAAATGGATGCCGCTTCCAACCGCGGTATTGCCGATATGGTCAGCTTGCTGGAGCAAGCGATCTACGCGCCCTCTTCCGGCCGCTTTAAAGTCTACATGATCGACGAAGTGCACATGTTAACCAAAGAAGCGTTCAATGCCATGCTGAAAACGCTGGAGGAGCCGCCGGCGCACGTCAAATTCATCCTGGCGACAACGGATCCGCAAAAAGTGCCGGTCACCATTCTTTCCCGCTGCCTGCAATTCAATTTGCGGCAAATGGCCAGCAGCACCATTACCGCGCATTTACAGGAGGTGCTCGGGCAGGAGCAGATCGCCTTTGAAGCCCCTGCCCTGCAATTGATTGCGCGTGCTGCCAACGGCAGTATGCGTGATGCCTTGTCACTGACAGACCAGGCGATTGCCTATGGCAACCAGTCCGTGCGTGAAAGCGACGTACGCAGTATGCTGGGGGCGATAGATCAGAGTTACCTGTATGAATTGTTGCGTGCCCTGATCGCCAGCGACGCCTCCGCACTGCTTGATATCGCACAGCAGATGGATTCACGCAGCATAGGTTTTGAAAGCGCCCTGAAAGACCTGGCAGCCCTGTTGCACCTGCTGGCGATCGCACAGCATAGCCCGCAGGCGATCGCGGATGACCACCCTGAACGGCAGACCCTGCTGGACCTCTCAGCGCAACTAAGCGCAGAAATGCTGCAACTGTATTACCAGATCACTATCCTGGGGCACCGGGATATCGGGCTGGCGCCAGATGCTTATGCCGGCTTCACCATGACTTTGTTACGTATGCTGGCTTTTAAGGCGGATGCGATTGCAGCGCCTTCAGCCGCCCCGGCGGCATTGGGTCCAGCTGGCAATACCGGCTCGAATGAAGGTTTCCAACGTACAGCCTCTGCCGGTGGCGCACGTGCCGCTTTGGCACAAAGCCGCCAGATGTCTTCAGTAAGTGCTCCGCCTGCGCAGCCAGCTGCGATTTCTGCAAAACCATTTCCTTCTCAATCACAGTTAACGCAAGTGAGTGAGGTAGAGGTAAGCCAGACAACCGAGGTCTCCCAAGCCGACCAGATAAGCCAGAGCGTCACTACCATTTCGGTGACTAAAGAATCCGTCATCATCAGCCAGCCTGTAGTGGAGAATCAGGAAGCGCCTGAACCAGTTTCCACGCAGCCAGTCGATACCAGTGAGCCAGCATCCTTCAGCTGGGACGGTAACTGGCGCGTTCTGGTCGAAAGCCATTTGAGTAAACTCGGCCTGGTGCGCGCACTGGCGCAAAACTGTGAACTGGTTTCCTACAATGCAGACGAAATAACACTGCGCATAGGTGAAGCACACAAACATCTCGCCAGTACCAATTACCTGGATAAATTGAACAGCGCACTGAATAGCCATTTTGGCCGCCGCTTCAAACTGAATATCCAGGTCGGGCAGGAAGCCAACACACCCGCCAGACAACTGGCAGTAGAAAGAGCGGAATTACAGGACCAGGCCAAAGACGCCATTCTTAGCGATCAATTTGTGCAGGGCCTGATGCAGGAAATGGGTGCGACGATCGTGCCCAACTCAATTAAACCTTTACATTAACCACATCGAACTAGGAGCATACAATGATGAAAGGTGGCATGGGCAATATGATGAAACAGGCCCAGATGATGCAAGCCAATATGCAAAAGGCGCAAGCCGAACTGGCATTAACCGAGGTAGAAGGTGTTGCCAGCAACGGCCTGGTGAAAGTGACCATGACCTGTAGTAACGATGTCAAACGCATCCACATCGACGACTCGGTCATGGATGACAGGGAAACGCTGGAAGACCTGATCCTCATCGCATTGAAAGACGGCAAGGCAAAAGCGGAAGCGACTTCTTCTGCCAAGATGAGTGGCCTGATGCCTGCGGGCTTTAAATTACCGTTTTAAAGCGGAATCGCAAGATTGAACTCTCCTGCAGTCCTCGAACAACTGATCAATGCCCTGCGCTGTTTGCCCGGCGTGGGGCCAAAATCCTCCACCCGCATGGCTTATCACCTGTTGCAGCGCGACCGCGACGGCGCGCAGCGGCTGGCCGCCAGCCTGCAACAAGCGCTGGATAAACTGGCGCATTGCGACTACTGTAATAATTTCAGCGAACATGCAGTTTGCAGCCTGTGCCAGGATAGCCACAGGGACAAATCTTCGCTATGCGTAGTGGAAATGCCTACCGACCTGATGATGCTGGAAAATACCCGTAGCTACCAGGGCCAATATTTTGTACTCATGGGCAAGCTATCCCCTATGGATGGCATAGGCCCTAAAGATATCCACCTCGACAAGCTGCTCAAACGTGCGCAGGATAAACTGGTGGAAGAAGTCATCCTGGCGACCAATTTCACTTCTGAAGGCGAAGCCACTGCCCATTACATCGGACAAATGCTGAAATCCAGAGGAATCAGAGTCAGCCGTATTGCTCGTGGCCTGCCCATGGGCGGAGAGATTGAATATGTGGATAGCGGGACACTTTCAACCGCTCTGCTTGAGCGAAAAATGGTGACTTGAAGTTCACATTCAGCAACTCTGTCCTCACTTAATCTCATTTCCGATCATTAGCCTCGGTCAATCAATTCCTACAGGAATTTAAGCTTAAACCTATTAAGCTGTTTCAAGTGACCCCTTATAGTGAAACATTGCGTTACTTTTACAATAAGGAGTCATCCAATGAAATTAAACAAATTACAAGTTTCAATGTTGAGCGTCGTATTGACTGGCGTATTGCAATGTTCTTACGGCTGGGCGGGTGGAGCTGCCGGAGGCGCTGCTGGCGCAGGAGCAGCTGGTACAGGAGCCGGTGCGGGTAATCCAGCCGGCACAACCGGCGGCACTACTAATGGCACCGTAGGTAACGGCACTGGCAATGGTACAACCACAAATGGCGTCTCTCCGAACGGTACAAGGTCGAGTACAACGCCGAACGCAACGGGTACTGGTGTGGGCAATCCAGCCAATACACCAGCACGGCCTGGAGTTAACCCAAACCAGCCAGCCTCCCCTACCGGGCAAGACATAAACCCGACTGCTAATCCTGCAAGAAAGGATATGAACCGGGTAGATCCTAATACACGTGATACGCGAGCCAGGAATAGTACAAATAATTCTGGTACGACAGCTGTCCCACCTGCTCCAACCAACGGCTGTTATTCTGTAGCCGGACAGCCTACTTCAGGTGGTAGCGATTGTGTTCCAACAGGAGCCTCACCTCGTTAAAGGTAGGATTAGCTAATAAATAAAGCCAAGAAATGTTCTTGGCTTTATTATTGGTATTCACTTTTAAAAAAAGATAAAAACTTATTGCAACCAGGATCGCAGCTGCCTGTCACCATGCCGTCATCCTTATTGGTCATAGCCTATATCCCGCAGATTCTCCTCCACCTGCTCCTTCGCAAGTCCGTATCGTTCCTGCAACTTACCAATCAGGTATTCGGTATTCCCTTCTGCCTCCTGGATTTCATCGTCAGTCAATCTACCCCATTTTGCCTTGATTCTGCCTGCTAACTGTTTCCAGTCACCTTTCACAATATCTTCATTCATGCTGTTCTCCTTTATGCATGGCACTCCTCTGAGCAGTGCTTAAAAGTATTATTGTGTCAATTTAATAACCATTTTATAGGTTGATACTTATTCATTTGTAGGATTTTCAAGCTGGAAATCAGATGAAATACACAAAAAATCAGTGTCCTTTTTCAATAAGCCTAAGGCAAACTCGAGCTTTTTCTGTAATGGCAAAACCGGAATTACCTAAAGTAATAAATATGCACTCTTAATTAAAACCTGAGACTGTCGTTATAAACAGTAGGCGCACAGGTTTTCAAATCAATCATGGCGCCATACCAGCCTGTCATACTTATAAAAGCAAGGTCGTATTGAATGGAATTATTTCTGCATACTTTTGACGCCAACAGTCACGCCAATTCAGGAAATCCCCTTTACCCAGGAATTAATACTTCATCATTCAACTATGAATCAGAACCTGAATTGCTGAAGATTCTGGATGAGGTGATTGCGACAGAAGCTGCTCGCACGTTAAGGGATACCTGGGTGCTGGTGACGCAGGACGATCATTCCATCCACCCGATGGAAGCGT
>VFQP010002304.1_pt1 | contig 21815 bp, 38 predicted proteins | sample 3512351 | NCBI WGS metagenome assembly VFQP01 (sample SAMN10412372, study PRJNA504923) | tailings metagenome | isolation source: Relicate 1 Philex TSF1 revegetated site | place: Philippines: Tuba, Benguet | collected 2017-08-29
CCCCCCATCCCCCCCCCCCCCACCCAGGGCTGCCACACTGTGGGGATCTGCGACGCAATCAAACCCTCTTCCTATAGCAACACCATCTCCCCGGAGTACCACATTGGGGAGAGAGCGGCTGCCAGATTCCAACCAACCCCAGCAAACAGAGGGGGGCCTGCCCTCATGGGTGGCAGATGATGGTGATGATGGGATTTCGGATGAGGGGATCAAGGATGATGGAAAGGTGGTGCTGGTGCTTTCTGCTGTATCTGTAACCATACTTGCTGGTAGACTGTGTTGTTGTGTGTGTATGAGAAACGTGAATGAATCCAGTTGGTCCAATGACAACAACCACATGGTGGTTGACATCCCATCCATCCAACACATCCATTACATCAACACACCTGGTAAGCTGCAAGGACAGTGTGCGGCTACTGCGGCTGCTGTATGCCTCTATGATTGCACGTGTTGCGTCAGATCCTGCAGTGGTTGATGTGTTGCGAGGGTCTGTCAAGGTTTGTGCAGGGGCAGTGGCAGTGGCGGACAATGTGAGGTTGGTTGCTTCAGCAGTCATGCTATGCAAGTTGGCTTCATTCAATGTTGGGATTGCAGTAGCAAGTGCAAAGGCACTTGTCGTTGGGTGGTGCTCTGATGCAGTGGAAAGCAGGGCATCAGCGGGTTTGTCGTCGGGCCCTTCTGGTGGTGGTGGACGATCTGGGCTGCTGGCACGCATGGTGGAGAGGTGTTGTGTTTATTAACGAGTCAGGGGTGTTTAGTGGGACGGCATAAGGTGTGTGGGAGGTAGATATCCTTGTTGGTGATGATGATTATACAAGATGTCTTGCACACGCGTTGTGCAGGACGGGAGCAGGTTATGTTTGAAGTGCAGGTCGTGTTTCAATGTGTGTTGGGGCGAAAATCCTACGGGGTTTTTACTTGTTGAACACAAAAATACCTAGTACAAAAGTCGTGACAACCGAGTTCTTAGGTATCACACACATGTGATGGTACATCCCGCATTGCTAGCAGTAACAATTTCTACATACAAATATGCATATAGCGTATGATGGCTGATCAATCACCACTATCGCTTGTCAACGTACAAGCACTGTGGCCTTCAACCCCAATACACCATGCAGCATGTGCAGTGACGTGTCATGGTGCATCCATATACACAGGAGCACGTGATGGGACGATTGTCAAGTAGGGGACTGATGATGATGACCGATGTGTGCATACCCGCCTACATATGTATACACAACTCTACACAGGTGGACAACCCAGGTGGACAGAAGCAATGTCCACATGTCCCATGCTATTCCGTCCTTGTTGCTCTGTGGCCACTCGAGTCCCATCATCACGCTGCATGCATCCCCGACATCCCCCCACCTGGTCAGCATCGATCGCCAAGACTGTGTTGTTGTATGGGATACAGCACATGATGTTGCACTGCAGCGCAGCAACAGCTTGCCATTTACTCCGGGTCATGCTGCAACATTTGTTGACCATGGTGTTGACCGCCAGGAGATGGTGGTGGTGTCGGTGGCCAACATGCCCACCAATGGCATTGCAGGTGTGTGTGTGTTTGTGTATGGGTGTGTTTGTGTATGGGTGTTTGTGTGTATGGGTGTACCTGCACCTGTCTGCGTCCCCATGTACCCCAACCCCACCCAACCCCACCCAACACACGCACACACAGCAAAGCTGCTAGGTAGTGTACAGTCAGATCTTCACGCACGCACCACCACCGTGTTGGCGCTCATACACCCAACCACACTTCATGTACAACGCATGCTTCTACCTGTGCATGCACAGAGCCTTGATGTGGATACAGGTGTGATGGTGCAATTGAATGCATGTGATGGTGTTTCATGCGGTGTTTTGTATAGTGTGATGGTATAGTAGGGTGTGTCGGGTGTGTCGTGCACAAACCATGATGTGTTCACCAAGCTGTTGACTGATTCTTTGTTGACCATCCTTTGTTGACCACATGTCCCTCTATTCTCTCTTGCCACACATACCACCTACTTCCACCGCCCCACAGATCACCAACCTGTTGACCAGCATAACGATATGCAACACAGTGATGCACAACACAATGATGCGCTGCTGTGTGTGCAATCACATGCAGCACAGGATGGTGGGTGTGTGTTGCTGGGTGTGACAGCAAGGGGACACCTACTCACATGGAACCCTGATGCTGTGGGTGCTATACCAACGGTGTGTGTGTGTGAGAGAGTGAATGTGTATACAAAAAGAGACATTGTGTGTGTATATACAAAGAGAGAAACAATTCCACACAAGATGTTGTCTCTATGCATCATCCACAACCCACCTATACACCAGTATCCCCCCCCCTCCCCCCCCTAGGCACCTGTAGCCAGTGCACCCCAAACAGGGCCCCACACCCTAAGGGGACCCCTTGTTGCAGCTGCGTTTGCACCTGACGCCTCCATGCTGCTGTTGGTGGGGCCCTGTGCAATTGCCTTGCTACAGCGCACCTCCCCTCCCGGGGTGGTTCCCCCCTCGTTTGACCATGTTGTGTATGTGGGGGACCCCACGGGGGGCGGCGCAGCACCCACCACAGGGGGCCCCACAGACAACGAGGGTGCTGCATCCCAACAACGGGGGTGGGGCTCTATGCGGGGGCCACATGGGGGGTCCCTTTTTCATGTACCTGCTGCTGCTGCTGGTGGTGGTGGTGGTAGTGGTGGTAGTGGTGGTGGTGGTGGGTTGCCACTGGGTGCAGTGGAGGGCAGTGTGCCTGGTAGTTTTACATTTGCTACATCACCGGGTATGGGTTGTTTTGTGTAGGTATTGGGTTGTTTTGTGTAGGTATATGCACCATGTATGTACGTACACACCCCTGCCATGTATGCACGTACAAGTGCATGTACACACAACATACATATACACATACACACACACGCAACACACGCACAGGTGCTGATGATACTAACGCACCACATCACCCTGACAGCAGCGTTGTCAATGGTGCACAACTAGCAGGTGGTGTGGTGTGTACCCCTACCACCATTACTCATACATCATCAGCATCACCAGCAGCAGGAGTAGCAGGAGCTGAGTGTAAGGTGGTGGTGTGGAATCATGGTGGTGCTGCTGTTGTCATGCAGGTATGTTTGTGTATATACATGGAATACATCTTGACACACACAGAGACCCACACCTAGACACACACACACTACACAAAACACACACAAAACACACACTACACAAAACACACTACACCTACACAAAGGTTGATCATCATGCAGGCTTTGTGATGGACACATACCCTCTCCCCCACCACCCACCCACCCACCATCGCCCAAACGCACCCACCCACCATGTTGCATGGGGTTGTATGTATCATCCCACCCACCCACCCCCTCTTACACCCCATTCCCCACACAACACACTGCCACATCATCCCGGATTGGCCACCCCGGGAGGGGGCTCTGTTGCGTCCACACCAAGGGGGGAGGGGGATGGTGTGTCTATGCAAACCACACTTGTATGTGTGCATGCATGTACTACTCGTTGGGGTTCACCACAGTACACCAGGGATGGTGGTGATGGTGGTGGTGATAGTGGGGGTGGTGTTGGTTGGGGTGATGGTGGTGGTGGTCAATATGGTCAACACGGGATGGTCAACAGTGCACCGAATGATACGTATGTGGGTACTGTGTGTATGGGCAATGATGGATCGCAGTCAACGTTTTGTGGGAATATGTTGACCAGCCGGCTTTCTGATGCATGGGGTGTTGATGAACACCAGCAAGACGTACCACCACAACAACAACAAGGTGTACAACAAGAGCAGCAACAGCAACAGCAGCAGCAAACCCCAAAACGTGTCAGTGGTAACAATGAAGGGTTGAGTGATGAAAATAAAGGGTTGAATGATGAAAATAAAGGAGTTGTCACAGTAGCAGCTGCTGTTGGTGGTCAGGAAAACCCCACCCTATTGGTGCAGGTGTGTGGGTGTGGGTGTGGGTGTGGGTGGGTGTGGGTAGTTTGTGGTTGTTGTTGTGTTGCACTATACCCACATGAAACACACTATGTATGCACAAAACCCATATAAAACACACACATTGTGTGTGCACTCTACACACAGGGCACAAGTGAGGGTTGGTTGTGTGTGCAATCCATAGCACATGCAGTCACAAGCCCTTACATACCGTCATCATCATCATCATCAGCAGCAGCAGCATTACAGGTATGATACAAAATGCTTGTATGCTGTACTGTGTTATATAATGGATCAGTTATGTATATTGTACAATGCAGCAGTACCCTCCCACGCACACACCCACACCCACACCTCCCACCCACCCTCCCACCACACACAGGCACCAACACCCACACCCCTCCAATGGCATCATGCACACAAGGGCCACGTCACCTGTGTGATAGAGGCATCCTTTTCCCTCCCCCCACCCACCCACCCCTCCCCCCTCGCACCCCCCCCAATCCCACCCCATGCAGAACAGGGGAGGGTGGTGGCATCGGGGGGGTCTGATGGGGCGGTGGTGGTGTGGGTGGTGGATGATGTGCATGGGTGTGTGGAAGAGGTGGTGATGGAGGTGCACCCACATGCAGCACCGGTATGTTTGGTGTGTTGTGTTTGTTGTTCTTGTTGTTGTGCATTGGGTGTGTTGTGCTCATATATGGGGGATGTATCTATAGGGTATATAAATCAAGCCAACCCTGTTATTTTCCCATTCCCCCCCTTCATTTTCACACACACCCTTCATTCCCATTCCCCCCCCCTTATTTTCTTCCTCCCCCCCCCAGGTTGCAGCGCTCCTTCTTCCCCCCCCCAACGCCCCCCCCCCCTGGAACACCACCATCATCAGCATCGACACACATGGCACCACCGCACTGCTCCTCCTCTCAACACGCACCCTTCACATGCTGATGTCACCAGAAGCCGCCCCGGCCGCGGCCCTGGGTGGGTTGGAAAGCCTCCTGGGGGGCGGTGGAGTGGGGTCGGGTGGGGTGCGGCCAGCTCCAGGGTGTGGTCCCAGTCGGGTGGTGTGGGATTTTCAACGTGGGTTTGTGGGCTTGGTGTATGACGCCTCATCACGTGGGTGCCTATATGATGCCTCACATGGGTATGCTGCCTCCATTGATTATGGTGCCGCACGTGGGGGTGTGGAAGGAGGGTGGAATGTGGATGGTGGCATGGTCAACGGGACGGTCAACAGGGGAGGGGGATATACTGGTGGTGTGGGTGGGGAGGAGGGGCCTGTGTTGGTGCTGTGGGACCTGTATGCAGGTAGGAAATGTGAGGGGGAGATTCTTATGGGTGTGTAGAGGGTGTATAGGTTACATGCACATCCCCCTCAATACCCTAGGTACCTGTGAACGAATGTTGACTGGTGCTGCTGTTGGTTTGACCATAACAGACATGGAGGACAGCATACCCTCGCTCCATGAGGGCCCCTTTTCCAACCAAGGGGGGGGGCTGTTACCTGCAAGTGGAGCCCCCCGCTTGATACACGATATCACCAGCACACGTGCTGCTGCTGGTGGTCGTCTTGAATATGACCATGATGGATGTGGTCATGATGGATTTGATCATGATACAGGACACAATGGTCATGATGCAGTACACCAAGGAGGGACCCCATGTACGAAAGAAAACCAAGGGGGGCCCTGCTCCGCAGCGCCCCCCCCGGCAGGCCCCCCCCGGGGTGTGGTGGTGTTGTCTGCAGATGTAGTTGGGCTGCTGTATGCAGAGGGTGGGGGTAATGGTCATGCAGGGGCATGTTTGGCGACAGCATTGGGACTGCTTCATTGTTGGGGTGTGGATGCTGGTGCTGACAGTGCTCTGATGGTGCGTAGGTGATGGTTGTTGGGGATGTATGTGATTGTTGGGGGTGTGGTTGTTGGGGGTGTGGTTGTTGTTGGGGGTGTGGTTGTTGTTGGGGGTGTGGTTGTTGTTGCTGGTCAACCATACAGTCAACCATATAGTCAACCATATGTGGACACATCTGCAAAGAAAACATCCTCCACAATCACACAACAACACACACACACACACAACAATAACACACACACACACAACAATAACACACACACACACACAACAATAACACACACACAAACAACAGGAGATCATGGCACTGTGTAATGTTCCAGGCACACCACCACCCACTCCCCCAGACCACCCCCACCCCCACCAACCAGCATGCCCAACACCACACGGGTTTGTATGTAGCCAACCAGCATTGCTCAGTGCTGATGGTATTCTCACACTACAGCTGCCACATGGGCCTCGTAATGGGCTGGGGAATTGCTGGGTGGATGGTGCAACACAACCAACAACACAACGCAGCCCAGTGCATCCTAGCAGCAGCCCAGTGCATCAACACAGCCCAGTGCATCCTAGCAGCACAGTACACCACTCACTAGGTCACTTATGGCTGCATTCCCGTGTGTTCATCACGCAGCGTCTCCTCACAGTGGTTGCCATAGCCAAGCGCCTAATGTCACGTTCCATGCATCTTCCCGAGCAGGTGCCACGTGGTGTAGTATGTTGTTGACGTTGTATGCACTTCATGTCACGTTCCATGCATCTTCCTCACGTTCCATGCATCTTCCCGAGCAGGTGTCGAGTGGGTGTAGTGTGTTGCTGACGTTGTACGCGCTGCACTTGAGGGAGGTTGTGAGTGAGGTGCCCATACCTCTGCTTGATGTGCTGGCACAACACTGGCAGGTGAGTGTATGTGGGTGTGGGGGGGTGGGTGTCATGCACACACAAACATGCGATCTGTGAAAAAATACAGAAAATAAAATAAAAATAAAAATGCAACGATCCCTACAATAATGTACAATTCTGTACGATTCATCATGACATGTAATTCTCCTCTCCACCCCCAACCCCATGTATTTCTCCCCACCCACACCCTGTGTTTCCTCCCCACACACCCTGTATTTCCCCCCCCCACACCCTGTATTTCTCTCCCCCCAACCCCAACAGGCCCCAGCCGCAGCGCTCCGTGATGCAGCTCGAGTACTCCTCGCCTCTTCATGTGACCCTGCAACCAATAACAACCGCTTCCCCAGGCAGGTTATTGCTATACAGGGCATGCTCCAGGGTGGGTCGACACTGCCTGTGTTCACACCACAGCTGCTGCAACAATATGCTGTACAGGTAGGGTGGGTGGGAGTGGGGTGGAATGTATGTGGGTGTGGGGATGGGTGTTGGAGTTGTGAGTGTAGGAGTGTGAGTGTGTGTGTGTGTTTTGGTGGGTGTCACACATTCTTCCCTCTCTTTTCACACACCCTCCCCTCTCCTTTCACACACCCTTCCCCCTCCTTTCACACATTCTCGCCTCTCTTTTCACGCACCCACACCCATACACCCACCCATACACCCACAACCACACCCACAACCACACATACACCCATCCCCCCTCATATAGATTGTTGTCTCCGCAGCAGCATGTGTATTCCACCACCGTCGCGCAGCTGATTGGTTACTGCAGCTTTCCATACCCGCTGCATTCGCCCTAGCATGTACCAGCCCAGCACCATGTGCAGCTGCTGCGTGTGGGGTGGTTGCAGAGGGGCTGCGTAGCTCGGGGGGGGCCAAGTGGAGGGTGTGTTTGGGGGATATGACATCTGCAATGAACAAGTATGTGTGTATTTTTGGGTGCATGTTTTTGTGTGTATTGTTTTGTGTGTGTGTTGGTTTTGTGTGTGTTGTTCTGTGTGTGTTTGATCGTACACACATCTTGTGAAATTGCACTTGTGTCACACCCCACACCACCATCATTACCCACCATTATTACCCACACCACCATCATCACTCACCGCACCATCATCACTCACCACGCACCACAGGATGTTGTTGCTGTGCGAGAAACTTGCCCTCCTTGCTGCACATCACCGTCAACACACCCCACACCCCACCGACACCACCACACACACACACACCTCCTCAACCAGTGGGGGGCTTGCATCCAAACTGAGTGGTGGGTTTATGGGCATGGGAGGGGGTGGGGGTGGGGGGGGTGATTCTGCAGCAACGCACCCCTCACAACGGCAGTCAATGACAAGTACTGGTGGTGGGAGTGGTGGTGTGTATGGTGGTAGTATGGACCATACAGGGGGACATACAGGGGCACCCTGGGCAGCCAGTGCTGTACACAAGGTGGCGTATATACAAGCGAATAGGGATGCTGCATTTGGGCTATTGACGGCTATGGCTGCTGCTGACTTGCCTGCGTTTTTACACATGTTGCGTACCAGGTGGGGGGTTGTGGGTGGGTGTAATTGTGTTTGTGTACTTGTGTGTGACTGGGTGGTTGGGTGTGTATTGTTGTGTGTATCTTTGTGTGTATTTGTGTGTGTTTACTCTACAATCCTCCCCCCCATCAGGCTATCTGAAGCATCAGGTGTCCCCCCCACCTCCTCCACACACGTCACTGCCCTCACTGCCCTTGTACGGGTCATCCACTCACCTGATGCGCATGCTGATGTCATCATGTTTATGCCCATGCTCATGAAGGTGTTGACCAGGGCACTTGACCCAGCAAACCTTGCTCTCAAGCGTACATGCATGCCGGTGTGTGTGAGTGTACGAGGGGTGGAAGTGTACTTGGGATGATGTCCATGTATATGGGATGATGTGTATATATACAAGGATGTAGATGTATATGGAATGGTGGTGGGTGTTCTATGGTGGGATAATGTGTGGTGGCACACCAAGCAACACACCACATCGTTCACATATGCATGATTGCCCATCAATTGTCCACAAACATTCGCACATGTATCTCCCCCCACATGCACCCACCACCTACACACCCACCCACCAGGGCATCATGACTACCATACGTGAAGCAGCCAACCATTACCCCTTTGTCACCATACACCGCACCACCATGCAACTCGCAGTGGGCGTCCCCACCCGCACCCCCCCACCCCCCACCCCCCACTCCCCCACCCATCCCACCACGTCCCTCTTGCGGTCAGATGGTGGTAGTGGCAGTGGTCGTCGTGATTCCCTGGGTGGCTTCTCCTCCACCCCGGGAGACCAATCTTCCTCAGGGCACCAGGTGGTTGCAGTGTATGAGCTGGAAGGGGGAACCAAACGGTGGGCCCTGCACACCACTGCGGGCATTCACGATGCAGAGTGGGTGGCTTGTGTTGCATGGAGCCCCACGGGGGACCTAATTGCGGCCTATGCCCCTGCTGTGCGGTGTTTGTTTGTGTGGTGGTTGGTGCGAAACTGGTCAGCGCGGTTTTCGAGGGGTGCCGCTTCGTTGCAACCCAAGGGGGTAGCCATGCTTGGCCATGATGGTGTGTTTGTACCAGTGACGGCAACTGTGCTTGCCGATCGTGATGGTGGTAGTGGTCGCGAGGGTGGGGTGGATGGTGGGTACGTGTTGAGGTGGGTGGACGAGCAGCATGTGGAGTTGACGTGTCATGGTCGGGTGTGTGGGACTGCTCGATGGCCCTTTGCTGGGGTGTGATTGATGAAGGAGCGAGGATGATGGTGTTTGTGTGATGGTAGTGTGGTGGTGATGCTGTGGTGTTTTTTCAGGTTGTTTTTTATGATGTTGTTGGTTTCTTTCACGTCGTTAATTCTTTCGCTTTTCATGGCACGTCACCTCAAGTTGAGGGTTTTATAGACGGGGTATGAAGAAACGTGGTGGTGATGTGTATTGATGTAGAGGTGATGTGTGCTGACATGCAGGTGACGTGTGTTGATGTGTATTGCAAATTTACCATGATGCCCCATTGCGTATTCGTTACATGCAACACAAAACACTGGTATCTGTGCAGAGAGTGTGCATACTAATGAAACCAACAACATGCAGGGCAGTACAGTGCAATACACCTGAAGGGACACATGCACGGGACACATGCACAGGACACATGCATGGAGGAAAACCAGCAGACATCACGTGCATGGAGAACAAACAGTCAACATGAATGTACCAACAGATAATGAGTTTGTTTCATGGGCAAACACACACATCATGGTTGTTGTTGACCACGCATGTTGACCACCACGTTGACTGTGCATATCGTATTCATTCACAATGCAATACTTCTCCTCTTGACACATACCATATCACCCACCTGCATCACCAGCCATACGCACCAACATACCCACAGCACCCACCACCAGCACATCAGATGTCATTGCCTTACCGTCACATCCCTCATGACAAATCATTGCCTGCATTCCACAGCATACACTCCCCCTCATCATGACAAATCAGGATGTTGTATAGCAGCCAACAATCTCTCCCGACACCATTGTGTACATACATACACCCCCTCATCATGACACCATTCCTTGCATGCACACCCCCTCATCATGACAAATCAGGCTGTTGTATAGCAGCCAACAGTCTATCATAGTCCCGTCCCTTGGGGTCCACAGTACGTGCTGCTTGTATAATGACCGGAATAGGCAGCATGACATGATGGGTGTTGACCTGCCCCACTGTGACACCCGTGAAGCCTGCAAAGTTGGCATGCACTGCATTTTGACCAAGTACTTTGCAGTAGATGCGGTCGGCAGCGTTGGTGGGCATTGCACGCACCATGTAGGAGGGGTCTATGTATTTTACGTCTGCCTGTGTGTGGGGGGGGGTGGGGATGGTATGTGGGTGTGTGAAAATAATGACGTATGTGGTGATTGTGGTGGTGGCGATAGTATGATGGTGGAAATAGTACGGGGTATTGATGGTGTGTGTCAATAGTATCACCACCACCGACCACACCCCCAACACTACCACACCCCCACACCCACCCACCTTGAGCTTTGTCTTGAGCACATCTTTCAAAAACAAACCAATATCCTTCAATATAGGATTCCCACTCGCATCTGTTGCCCCCGAATCACCCAACAGGTTTTGCCCTGCACCCTCTGCTACACAAATAACAGCATGTCCCTTTTTCTCCATGAGTGATTGTACATAGTCACACAGTTTGTCAATGCTAAATGGGACTTCTGGGATGAGGCAGACGTCCACCACACCTGATGACATGGCCGCCTGTGATGGGATTGGGTAAAAGGGAACATGTGATTGGAAGCATGGGGACATGTGATTGGTGAACATGTGATTGGATATACATGTTTCGTGGTACATTCAGGGGACATACTGGGAACGTGTGTGTATGTTGGGTTGGCATGCATGTGTGTATGGGCTTACGTGAGGTGTAAAGAGCAAGGAAGTGTATATCATCCAACAAAAATTCATCATACACACATCCATTCATGCATACAAACACACACACACACACCCAAGACACACCCAAGACACATCCAAGACACACATCCAACAAACCCACCTGCACTGCGATAAACCCTGATTGTCTCCCCATCAATTTCACCAACCCAATACCATCCAGGTTGCTTCTTGCTTCCACCTTGGCAGACATGAGGGCGTTTTGTGCCTCAGTGAAACTTGTCTCGAAACCAAAACACTTGTCAATCTGTGTGTGTGAAAAAGGGAGGGGAGTGTGTTTCAAACCCCAACACTTGTCAAAAGAATGTGCACTTGTCAAAACTATGTGGGGTGGGGGGGTTGAGAGGGAGTGAATGTGTGTGTGGTGGGGGAGTGGGGTGTGCAGAATTGGTGACATACATACACCCACACATATGCACACATGTACACATATATACATACATACACCCACCCGCATCCCTCCACCCTCCACAAAACAAAAACAACACACCCTCCAAACCCAAAAAAACACCCTCCACATTCAAAAAAAAACACCACCCTCCTCCCCCTTTTCATGCACAAACACCCTCCCCCTTTTCTTTCATACCAGGAGTATATCGTTATCAATGGACTTGGGCACACCCACCACCCCACACAATATCCCCTGCTTCTCACACTCGGCTTGTATAGCATTGGCTGCTGCATTACCACCATTGCCACCCACCACATACAGCTGATTCACACCCCACAGACGTAGGCGCTGGGCAATGGACTTGACATCTGCACCACCACGAGATGTACCCTGTGATGTTAATGGGTGTTGCTGTTGTATGTTATTGTTTATTGTTGCAGTATGTTGTTATTATTTGTTGTTGTTGTAGTATGTTGTTTGTTGTTATATGAAACATGATTGTCGGTGTATACTGTGTATTCCTGCCAAGTGATGTTTTGTTGTGTGCATAACCACATCATGCCCCCCACACACATATGCCCCCCCCCTACCCACTTCACCCCCCCCCACCCCCCCCACAAAAACACACCAGTATGGTCCCCCCCTTGAGGTGTATGCCATCCACCACAGATGGCGTCAACAACACGGGCTTGCTCGTACGATCATAAAACCCTCTCAACCCATAACGTATGCCGTATATCTGATCTTCAGGCACACCATACTCGAGTAGTGTATAGACAATGTTTTGTACCACATCGTTCAGGCCGGGGCACAAGCCACCACACGTCACCACTGCTGCTGTGACCTGTGTACGAAGGGGGGAGGAAAGGGGGGGTGTAGAGAAGGGGGGTGGGATGGAGAAGGGGGTGGAGAAGGGGGGGGGGATGCAAAAGGTGTATGTGGGTGGTTGGGGGTAAATATGAACACATTGTGGGGTGTGTGTGTGTGTGTGTGTGTGTGTGTGTGTTTGTGTGTTTGTGTGTGTATGTTTGTAGATCTGTCAAGAATAACCACAATACAAAGCAACCACACATACTTGTGCAGGGTCATAATAAATCGTACGTCGTGGACCCGCACGTATGGCATATGGTGGTAATGGCACACACACACCCTCTTTATCGTTGTACACGGCACCTGCTGCGTCACATGTGGATGCACCTGCTGATGCTGCTGACTCAAAGCGAATAGCTGATATGTTAACTAGGTCACAATCACCCACTGTGTGTGTTTGATGGTTGGTGGGCGAGTGGGTGGGTGGGCAGGTGGGTAGGTGGGTGGGCAGGAATATAAAAGGGATGCAAGAGGAGGTATGCTTTATGTGAGAGGGGTGTGCAGGGGTGTGTAGGGGTGTGTAGGGATGTACATTGTATTGTGGGGAATTGAACATGCAGTATGAACAAACAACACATCACTCACAAATCACAATCCACAGCATACATTCCTACACACATACCAAAGCGCCCACCACTCGAGTGAAAGGGACTTGGACGTGCCTCCAAGACATCACGCAACATTTTCAGGTGCATAATATCCTCCTCTGTGCGTGTGTGATGTGTATATACAACGTCTTACAGCCCGTGCACACATCATATGTCAAGCACACACCTGGAATGCGCAGTGATGACTCCACGGTCCCGTCTTCGTGATAGGATGTAGTTTCAGAGGAAGATGTGCTGCCATTGTTGTTCTTTTCAACTGGGGCATCTTCCTTGACAGCATCTTTGCGAGCGTGACAACGGACAGGACGAGTGATGGATGCAGACACCCTGATGATGGGAATGACCAGTGAGGGTGCGTTCCACACACAGCATGTTGATTATACAGCAGCACAATAAGGACGTATAGTATGCAAGGACGCATGTACGCCACCACAGAGCCCATTTTTCCCAACCAGGTTTCCACGATTCCAACCCTAGGCGTTGTGCTTGCTGCGCATCTTGCAACCACGAGTGTCGCATACACATACACACTATATCGTATTGCTGTTGAGTACAACCACACACCTGCTGACGCATGCATGGCGATACAATCTGTGTGGAATCAGAGGTTGATGGCGCCCCAATGGGGTAGTGACTGGTTTCTGCTGCATCATCATCTTTGATCTTGTGCAGTGTAATTGTAATTGTGAAATGAGAGTTACTGTGGATACATATTGTGTTCAATGTGCACATTCACGTGAACAAACGGGACCTGCATGTCACACATGTGCGTACGCATTGTGACCAAGCAAGTGCTTCTACATGACAGCACAGCATCACGCAGAAGGCACTGGTCAGGATGCCTGTGTATCTGCGGCAGACATACGGTGGGCCGCCCTACAACATACACTCCGACACAAGCATATGCACCAGCAGATATCGTCCCTGGGCCATTCTTGACACCATGTGCCATCCACTTTGACAACTTTGACACCTTCAATAGGTTGCAAAGTTGTGCCAAACGTACATGCCTGATGTGTCCCCCAATACACATGTAGGTGCCTAGCATTTAAAACACAAATACATCCAACAGACGCGCATTCATAATTCATTCCTGTCCTTAGGTCGGTGCTAGTTGGCTATGGCTAGTTGGCTATGGATCAAGTAGATTAGATGGGACGGTAGGTTTTTGTGTAGACATGTAGATTTGGTGATGAACATCCTAGCAAACCCTGTCCGCACCAGGATTCAATAAGCCGTGATGCAGTAAACCGGATCAAACACATCGGATCAACGAGATGGAGCTTTTTCTCGCCACAGAGGAGGATGCACGAAGCCAGTGCCTTGATGTGTACAACCACTGGATGCAACTCCTGCGCCTCGACGTATGGCCGCACGAGAGTATGGTATCCCTCAGATCGCTCTACGCCTGTGCCAAGGTGTGTGGGGTTTACGCACCCACGGTCTACCCCGATGTCCCTGCACCCTACACATCTCGTCCCCACCTCAACGACCACAGCTGGCCAACCCGTCCAATGCACACAAGGCAGAGGCACAGGGACTCTATCGGGTGCTCAATCTCCCAGACGGCTCCTTCATATGGCGTGTGTGGGGTATTGACATATATGAACTCAAAGCAAGGTTTGACATTGTAGAGCATCCTGATGGTGGTGATGAACAAGGAGGACAACAACAACAAGAAGCAGGACAACATCAAGAAGCAGGACAACAACAGGGTCAACCATCCAATCAACAACTGCAGGAGTACGATCTGCCACTCATGCAATATATCCAACAACTAGTGGAGCGCTACATGCAGCAACCTCCTGCACCACAACAGCACCCTCCACCACCACATCCCCTTCATCACATAGTCAATGGTCACATGGTCAATGGGGATTTCCTCAACCACATGATGGATGACTTAGTAGCTGGCATGGATCAAGACCTGGAAGAAGATATGGAACAAATTATCAATGGGCTGGGCATGCCAGACCAGCCGGCCCCCCTAGAAAATCCAAGTGATAGTGATCGGGGCTCCAATGCAGCTGTTGTGATGCCCCCAGGCAGCACCGCCACGCGCGCCACACCTTCTGCCCGTTTTCGGAACAGCTCCAACGTCCCACGGGACAGCAGTGCTGGGCGGGGCGATGATGTGCATTGTACAGAGCAAGAGGGGCACCAAGAAGAACACGTCGAAGAAGTGCTGTCCCCCAACACCCGCCCCCTCTAACTGGATGTTTGTGGCCTGTGCACATTGCTAGATCTTCTTCCTTATTCAAATAATGCTTATTCAAATTTTTATTTATAAGATGTTTTTTGCATTCATTCTGCTGCGTTTGTTATCAGGACTGATGTTGCACCATAGGATACGTAGTTGCTTATTTCCGTTTTCTTATAGGTATGACGATAGACAATGACGATAGGTAATGACGATAGATAATGACTACAAGCATAGGTAATGTCAGCGAAGAAATGATTGTAAACAACATATCCGTATTCATTGTACACACCCTACCAGTCAATAGTCAACGTTGTCAGGTATATCAATTGTCAGGGGTCAATAATAAAAGGTCATCCAGTACATCCCTGCATGCCCTCGCCAACCACGCCTGCTTACTCACAGCATCAGGCAGTGCCTCCCATTCCCACCAGGGCACCTGCACCACCACACAGCCATCATGACTCGCCAGCAATGCATCCCGTAGCCACGTGTTGCCAAGGGCCCGGGGGTGCCCTGCTGCCTCGTCCTGATTGCGTGTGAAATGCAGGGGACCATCTGCTTCAATGGCAATCTTGTGGGGGGCCTGGGTGTATGGGGTGAGTATGATTGCAATGAGTGATCGCAAAACATCATCATGCACCCCTCCTGCACAAAATTCAACATGTAAATTCACCCCCCCACACATATGTACAATAATACTACCTTGTGTAACAGCACATCTGTCCTACACCATGCCCCCACGCGCCCTTCCAACGTCACATCCCATCCCTGTTGCAACCATGGTGCACCCTCATAATGCCCAGAGCCATCCACCAGGCGCTGCAGCTGCAGGTGGACATCCCGCTGCATTGCAGAGATGCTACTGGATGTCAATGTGCTCGCCCATGCAGCACACGCAGCGTCCCAAAGCTCAGTATCTGCATCGGCAATGCTCTGTGACAATTCCACATCATCCCACCATTGCATGCGTGTTGCATAGGTTTCTGCAGCCCACAGCTGGCATAGTGATGCGTGATGGGATGCGATGGGATGGGTTGATGGACGCAAGAGTGCAGCGTGGATGTTGTCCACCAATGCTGGTCCAGGTCGGTGTCCCAGTACTGCGCATGCCCATAGTATGCTAGTCAACGCCTCGACACGCCGCTTGGAGTGTGCCTGCTGCGTGATCACCGATATTGGCATGGCCTCACAATGGTCAATCAGAGCCCGCCCGTGTGCTGTGAGCCTCAAACGTGCACAAGCATGAAGCACATGGGCTGTATGATACAAGGAGGATGTACACATGGTCTGCATTTCAGCCTCAAGGCGCTGCAGGATGGGTGCAGCGTAGAGGGATGGGGGCAGGACTCGATGCCGTGCCAATGTGTGCATTGTTTCTACATATTCTCCAAGAGGTGTATCTTTGCATGCTGCACGACGCAATGCAGTCATGTGACTGGGTTTCAAGCCAAGTTTAGGGTGGGTGGAGCACATGGTTGTTACAATTGCAACGTTGGTAGTTGTAATTGAAACTTGCAGCAATTGCCAAGGAAATAATAAAAGGTCATCTCAATTGATCGGCAGTCGTTCTTTCTCTTCGACACACAAGCCTCCTGGTCGATACACCAACCCGTGATACCATCAACCATGTCTGATGCAAACAATAATTACTATCTCCCACCAGAAGATGCCCCTCTTAATCGTGTACTCACCATTGGCAGAACCGGTCCACCACCAGGAGAACTCACACCCAGTGACCCCCGTGATATGCCCACAGGGGATTTTGATCCCCGCTTTGATGTCGACAAACGTGCACTCCGTGGTGCTGCAGACAACGATGCATGCGGTGAGATTGAAGTAGCAGCTGTGGGCGTGGGTGCGCCCCCCACCACAGAAGCAGAAGCCCGTGCAGCATGTGGGGGGGCCTGGATTGACTTTGCGCTGTTGAAACAGACACGTGGCCATATGACCAAGGTGTGTAGGTGTGTGTTGTACAAACCTTGTCCCCTTTGTTTTGTAGTACCAGCACCAGCTTGGTGCTACACTTATCATCATACACACCATGCACAATTCACACACCATGCACACCATGCACACGCCATGCACACACCATGCACACAGTTGAAAGAGGGCCCGTTTTCCACCTCCTATGCTGCCACCCTGTCAACAACACTACATGACCATGCTCCCGCCAATGGAACCCCCACTGGAACCCCCCCTCCGCAAGGCCCCCCCCTCAAATTCAAGGGGGCCCTCATCAAGGGGGTCCCACCAGTAGGCCAGTGTGTGTACGTCAACTGAGTGGGGTTGGGTTGACAGAGAATGATGTACCGAAGTTGTTTCAGGATGTGTGTCGCCTGGTGCCACTGGGACATCAGTATGTGTATTGGATGTGAGGTGTTGGGTGTGAGGTGTTGGGTGTGTGTATTGGGTGTGAGGTGTTGTGGGTGTGAGGTGTTGTGGGTGTGTATGGGTTGTGTTGTATGAATGTGTTGGGGTGTTTCCCTACACACGCGACTCAACAAACACACACACACATACACACATGACACCTACAGGTATGTGGTGCCACTCCTAGGCATCACCTGTACCAACCCAAGCGCACCAAGTGCCCCCTCTTCCTATGCTCTCATAACAGCCCCCCCTGCTGGCCACACGTTGCACCAATTGCTCTCAAAACACATGCAGCAGCCATATAAACACTTGTACAGTGATGGGGATGCGCTACGGTGGGCCCTGCAGGTGGCAAAGGGGCTGCGGTATGAAACGAAAGGGGGGTGGGGTGGTTTTTGTTGTGTCATGGGTGTGTTTTTTCACGGGTGTTTTTTTTCATGGGTGTGTTTTGTGACAGGAGGGGTTTGTGTCATGAAGGTGTTTTGTGTTATGGGGGTGCTTTGTCATGAGGGTATTGTGTAATGGGGGTGTTTTGTGTTATGGCGTGGTTGTGCGTACATGTATGATGATGAGGTAGTGTTGTGGATGCGTACATGTTACACACAATGCACATGCTCAATACATACCACATCATACAAACACTTTCTACACACACCCACACTACAGGTATCTGCATGAGAATAGACGTCGATGCATGCATAGCAACCTCAACCCAAACACGGTGCTCCTTGCTGGAAGTATGTGTGTGTTGTTTGGGTGTGTTTGGGTGTGTTTGGGTGTGTTGATATACACAAAGTGACACACATGTGCAAATGTACACACATACACGCACCTCATCAAAGCGCATCCTCTCTCACACACACAAACACAAAACCTCTCTCTCTCCCACAAAAACCCACACCCACACAGATACTACCTCAGGGTCGACCAACACCTGGGAGGCAATGGTGCTTGACTATGGCCTCGACACCATACTCACAAGACCAACAGAGGATGCTGCAAAATCATTCGTACTGCGTACAGGGGGGGCAGGATTACTGCAGCCTGTTCGATCAGAGGGGCCCATGCTTGATCGACATGGCAAGCTGGTACGTATGTGGTTGGGGGGGGGGGGGGGGTATGGGGGGGGGGGTGGGGGGGGGGGGGGGGAGGATGTGTGTGTTGTCTTGTGTAATACATAGGGTATGTGTGATCAATGCACAACAACAATAATGGCATATACAGATCTTCATGACAAACACAACCAGTCCCTCGTCCCTCTCCCCACCCACCCACCACCATGACCACCACCCCACCCCCCACCCCCACCACTCAGATTGCACCCCGGAAGCTTACCAGCAGTGAAGAATGCATGGTCTACCTAGCACCTGAGGTATTTGCACCCCATGGTGTGCTACGGAGCTATGGAGAACCGAGTGACATCTACTCCTTTGGCTGGTTGCTGTATGAACTCTACATGCGTGAGTTGACATTCCATGCTGCTCGTTTTCGTGATCATGTGCGTGACGTGAATGCGTTTGTGGACTTGTATACACTCCGAGGGGCACGGTATGTGGGATGTGATGTGTGTAGTGTGTGTGTATAGTGTGTGAGTGTGTGTAGAGGTGTATCTACATGCACATGATGCAATTATGCATAACCCTCCACCATCCCACCACCTTCACACAATCCCCCTCCCCCCCCAATCATCCACACTTCCCCCCCCCCCCACCCCCACCCACCCTCTTCCCACCCCAGGCCTGACATACCCTCATCACGTGTCCCCCCCCGAATAGCAACCCTCATACGTGAGTGTTGGTCATCAGAACCCCGCAGCCGACCTGATGCAGCACATGTGGTGGAGGCGCTGCAGGACTACATGCTGGCAGTGGGTGTGGATGAGCAGGGGAGGAAACAGGGCAATAAAGAGTTTCAGACAAGTGCACAGGGGTGTGCATGTGTTATTAGTTGATATATGTCATTCTTTGATGTATGATGTATGATAGATGATAGATACTATGTACATGGATGTCTTTGGGGGTGCATTCGTTGTGTATGCAGATCCCAATTGGTCATTGTTGAGGAGAACTGGTCAGAGTCACAGTCAGCGTCATGGGACATTACTACTTTGTTCATAAAAGGGCATTCCTGCCTTGTTCACGAGGAGGCATTCCTGCTTTGTTTTTACATACTAGCAGTGCGTATTTCTGCACAATGTATAACTTGCATACGAGAGCACACACACACAAATACACGCATGCACACACAAATACACACACCACATTGTAATTCTGTGGTAACCCAGCACAAACCAACACACCCATCTTCTCTTCCTCGTTACTGCTCCACGTTGGTTGACACCAAACAACCATATCGTGTACACACACGAACAATATTCCAACACAACCGCCCGCCATGCTCTGTGTCACTGTTCCTCCCTCCCCTCTCCTGTCTCTCCCCTCTTTCTCTTTCCCCTCTCCTCTCCTCCCTCCCCTCTCCTTTCCCCCTCCCCAGCATTGCCACTGGTGCATGCACAACCCCTCTCTCCCTCTTACACTATTTCCCCTCTCTCTCCCACTATTTCCCCCCTCTCTCCCGCTACTTTCCCCCCTCTCTCCCACTACTTTTCCCCTTGCCCCACTACTTTTTCGCCCCCCCACCCCAGCCAGTAAAAAACCTCGCAAACGTGCTTGCAGTGCTGGCCTCCCCCTGTTGCTGTGTGGCCTGCTGTGGGTAGCGATGTTTGATTGATGGGATGTTGAGGTATGCTTGGGCGCTGTCGAGTGTGAGGGGGCGAACGGGGATGGGTTGGATGGGGGGGGGGAGTTGGTAGAAACGAGGGGGGCGACCATCTTCTCCTGCAAAGCTCTCCCACCTGGTGGTGTGGGGTGGTGTGGGGTGATGCATATACAACCACACCCCAACACATACAACCATACAACCCATCACCACCACTTACAACCCGCGAGTACATGGAAGACAAGATATACGTACATATCCAAATTATCAGCAAGGAACTGCAGTGCCCGACCCAACCCACTCCCCTCTCCTTTCACAGCGCCAGGGCCCTCCCCCTGCATGGAAATCCCCTGTAATTTCTCAGCCACCCCTTCTTTTTCGGCGAGCTCTTGGGCACAGCAGTCGGCATGTGCAGCACAGCGTAATGCAGCTGTGCGTGTGGTGAGAAGATGGATGTCTTGCAGTGCTTGTTGATCCACCTGTGTGCATTCCTGTGTGTGTGTTATTTTGGGGGGGGAAGGAGGTGTAGGAGTGTGTTTGGGGGGGGTGTAGGAGTGTGTTTGGGGGGGGTAAATATGTAGGTGGTTGGGTGTGGCTGGTGGAGGAGTCGCCACACATGTCTTCATTTTTCACACCACACACATCAATATACCCATCAATACACACATCAATACACACATCAATACACACATCAATACACACCAACACAGACACCAACACACACAAAACACACACCAAACACACACCTTCAACTTCTTCCCTGCATCATCAGCCCTTGCAGCAGCCACATCAAGCAGCACCACTGCCTCCTCTGCCCGACCAGCTGTGAGTGCTGCTACTCCAAAATAAAAGCAGCGGAATGCACCAAACGTGGCTTCAGCAGCTGCTGAGGCGTCCATGAGGTGTTCTGCATCCGCTCCTCCTACCTGTGGAATGTGTTGAGGTATGGTGGTGTGTTGAGGTGTGGTGGTGTGTTGAGGTGTGGTGGTGTGGTGGTGTGGTGGTGTGTTGATTGTGAGATGTTACAACACAGTCAACACTACAACACAGTCAACACTACAACACAGTCAACACCATGACACCGTCAAACACCATCACCCCCACACAATCACACACACACCTCTCCTGCCAGTTCTGTCATATCATGTGCCAGTGACATGAGTGAATCATACTGGGCAGCAACCTCTTCTGGTTTGACTGCTTTCTCCTTACTCTGTTGACGGTGTATATAGTGCAATGTATGGTTGATCATTTGTATATTGATCATGTGTATGTATTATGCATGTACTACAGCCTATGTCATGACACGCCCATACACATGCACACCTACACACCTACACATGCACACCTACACATTCACCCATAAACATACACCCCTACACCCCTAAGGCCACTTCCCCCCCCCCCCCCACCCCCCCCCCCCCCCCCCCCCCCCCCCCCCCCCCCCCCCC
>VFQP010002305.1_pt1 | contig 21814 bp, 21 predicted proteins | sample 3512351 | NCBI WGS metagenome assembly VFQP01 (sample SAMN10412372, study PRJNA504923) | tailings metagenome | isolation source: Relicate 1 Philex TSF1 revegetated site | place: Philippines: Tuba, Benguet | collected 2017-08-29
CCCCAGCTCTTTTACATCCTGAATAAACCACCTGAATAGAAGCGGTCCAGCGGCAACCCGAAATCCGCCAGACCGGGACTAAACATCCCGGTCTGGCGGAGAACGCGCCTACTTCCTCACCCGCACATGCAAAAAGTAGGACACCACACGTGTATCTTGCACTGCGGGATACTCGCGCGCCACCTCTTCGCTCACGCGCGGCTCTTCTATCCGCTCCAGCGTAAATCCCGCTGCCAGCAAGGAGTTCACCCACTCCGAAAGCGTACGGTAGAAACGCGGCACCTCAAACTTCGGCAACCCCGCCTTTACCTCCTCGGGCGCCGATCCAAAGATCCAACGCTCAATCTCCCCATCCGCGCGATCATAATAATGGCCAACCTCCACCGCGTAAGCCTCCCCATCTGCCCGCCGCAATAGCTTCCGGTGCGGCGTCCCGAAGCAGGGATGCGTGATCGAAAACTGCAAGAAGCCCCCCGGCCGCAAAACGCGATACGCTTCTTGGATCGCCACCTCCGGCTCTCCCACGTCCATGAGGCTCATGAACGCCACTGCGAAATCGAAGCGTCCGCTCTCATACGGCAACGCCAACGCACTCCCCACGGAATACACGATGGGCGCCGCCGCCTCCACTTCGCGCGCCCGGGCAATGAAGGTTGGCGCAATATCCACGCCCCACATCCGCGCCCCGCGCTCCGCCAGCCGCCGCGTATTCGCGCCCTCGCCGCAACCGATATCCAAACCCTCCCGGCCCGCCACCTCCGGTAGCATCGAAAGAAACGCCGGCGTGTTCAACAAGTCGCGATACACGTCATACCCCGCTCGCGTCAACTGCGTCCAGGCGGCGGCATTGCGTTCCCAATATTCGCCAACGGTTTTATCGTCCATGAACCGGATACTCCTTTGCCCACCTAATAACTCATGAATCAACCCACGCCGCCGCCGATGCTATGGAATGTCGTATCGCTATTGCTCCCCTTGGCGGGCTACGCGTTCGCGAAGTACACGGCGCAAAGCGCCAATCATGGCGGCAACATGGGCGGCGCCATCGGAGCCGGCATCGTCTACCTCGGCATCATCCTCGCCGCCACCCTCTTCGGCGCGCTTGCCGCCATCGTCGCCCTCTTCCGCGGCGAACGCTATGTCTTGCTCTCGATCTTAGGCATCATCGCGAACGTCGCGCTCGCCCTCAGGACCCTCGCGCCGCTCTTCACGAAGTAAATACTCTTACGGCAGATACTTCTTCAGATCCGGCGAAACCACCGCCTGAATCTCCGGCTTATCCACATTCGCCACACTCACCAGAATCGGCGCCAGATTATTGATCTTCTCCACCGGCTGCTTGCTCAAATGCTTCACCGCCGCTTGCACGGATTCATAGCCCATCTTAAAAGGCTGCTGCACAACCAGCGAATCGATAAGCCCCTTACGCAGATCCTCCAGCAGCGGCGCAGACGAATCGAAGCCCACCATCTTGATCTTCGCGTTAGCCCTGCCCCGCAACGCTTGCGACGCCCCCGCCGCCGAACTCTCGTTCGAAGCAAACAACCCATTCACCGCCGGATGCGCCGTCAGCATGTTCTCGGCCACCTGCAAGCTCTTCGCGTAATCGGCCATGCCGAAGCGCTTGTCGAGAATCTTGATCTCCGGAAACTTCTTCGCGATCGTCTCCTCAAACCCGCTCTCGCGCGCCATCGTCGACGCCGCCCCCGGCTGCACTGCCACAATCACCACCGTGCCCTTGCCACCGAGAATCTCGCCCATGCGGTCGGCCGCCATCGCGCCCGCCGCGTAGTTATCCGTCGCCACCTGGCTCACGAAGTTCTGCGTATCCACCGGCGAATCGAAGATCACCACCGGAATGTTCGCCTTCGCCGCGCGATCCACCACACTCACCATCGCCTTTTTATCGATCGGCGCCAGACAAATCGCGTCCACCCTGCGATTGATCATCGAGTCGACGATCTGCAGTTGCCCGTTAAAGTCGGTCTCCGAAGTCGGCCCGTTCCAGGAAATCTCCACGCCCGTCTCTTGCGAAGCGGCGATCGCCCCGGCGTGCACGCTCTGCCAAAACAGATGCGCGCGCCCCTTCGGAATCACGCCAATTATGCGCTTCTTCTCGCCCCCGCAGGAACTCATCCAGAAAGAAGCGGCCCCCGTGAGGAGGCCGCCGTTAAATACTCGACGGATCATGTGTTTCCTTAACTTTTCTATTTGGGGAAAGCCGCCGGCGGCGTTAGCTTCGCTTGCCAACCTTCGCCGTTCAACGCCTTCATAAACTCAACCAAGTCCTTCTTGTCTTGCGCTGTCATCTTCAATGGCTTCATGCGCTCGTCCAAGTTCTTGTTCGGTATGCCGCCCTTGTCGTAATACTCCACGACTTCCTCAAGCGTCTTCAGGCTCCCATCGTGCATGTACGGCGCGGTCCGAGCAATCTCACGCAGCGTCGGAGTCTTGAACGCACCCCAGTCAGCCGGGTTCTTCGTCACGGCATAGCGGCCCTCGTCCGGTTCCGGCTTGTCCATGCCTACGCCGAGGTTGTGGTACGAGTTCGTCGTCAGATTGATTCCCTCGTGGCACTGGTCGCACTTCGCTTTGTTGAAGTAAACGTCCATACCCCGAATCTGCGCTTCCGTCATCGCCTTCTTGTTGCCGGCCTTGTAACGGTCGTACGGCGAATTGCCGCTCAGCACCGTCCGCTCGTAAGTCGCAATCGCCTTGGCGATCCTGTCCAGATTGATCTCGTCCGAACCATAGGCCTTTACAAAGTAAGGCTTGTATCCGGCGATCTTCTGCACGGTCGCCACCACCGCTTCATGCGTGTTGCCCATTTCGATCGGGTTCGCCATCGGCCCCACGGCCTGCTCTTCCAGCGACGCCGCACGCCCATCCCAGAACTGCGCCAGCGAATAGGCACGGTTAAACACCGTGGGTGCGCTGCGCCCGCCCTTCTGGCCGCGAATGCCGTCGCTCACTGCCTTGTTGTCCGTAAACCCATTCGCCGGACTGTGGCATGTGGCGCAAGAGACAGTCCCGTCGGCACTCAAGCGCGCATCGTAGTAGAGCAACTTGCCCAGTTCACGCTTCTCTGGCGAATACGGATTGTCTTTCGGAAAACGCACGGGCAACAAGCCCAGCGGCACTTCCAAATTCGGGTCGGCTGCAAAGCCGGCTAAAACGAGGAAGGCCGGCGCGACGAGCGCCAGCCTTTTCAATCGCGTAGTCATCGCCTACTTCTTCACGTAACCGTGCACATAAAGCGCCTTCACGCCCTTGTGCTCCCACAACGTGCCGGTCACTTCCATGATGTGCGCGGCATGGTCGCCCGCGGCCGTACGGAAATCGGTCATCCCGTCGCGGCGCAAGTCATGCTCTTCTTCCATCAGCATGTACATTGTGCCGTCCTTGGCGAGCAACCCGATCGGCTGCCCGGCCTTGAAGCACTTCTGCGCGCAAGCGCGATGCTTCTCGCCGTGCTTGCCAATCTGCATGTAGCAGGAGAAATCGAGGATCTCGCCCACCACCGTAAAGGGCTTCGCGCCCGGGTTCGGCTTGCCATCGACAGACGCACCGTGCGTCGTCGCGGACCAAACGTCCGCCGCCGCCACGGCCTCACCGATTTTGCCCATCGGCTTGTCGTAGCTGCCGCCTTCGACGGTCATCTGCGGCTGCAGAATGCCACCCGCGCCCGCCTTCTTCGGCGTCTGCGCCACCAGTAAGGTACCCAACAAACAAGCCGTTGTCGCCACGGCCAAGGCAATCCAATTGCGCTTCATGTTCTGTGCTCTCCTAAATCCAATTTTAGCCGCGTGTTGATGCAGCCGTTATCTTGCGAGTCAAATCTTCAAACTCCGCACGGCTCTCGCTGCCGATCGTGAAGCAATCCGTCAGCCCTTGCGCCAAGTGCCACTGAATCGCCTCGTCCGCCTTCGTGCGCAGCTTGCCCGCGCCCAGCACCTTCATGCCGATGATGCCCTTGCCGGCCGCCTTCATTTCCTTGAGCACCCCAGCCACCACGGCCGGTTCGGCGTCCATCGCCGCGCCCGCGGGGTTAAAGCGGGCCAGATCGACTTCCACCCACTTGCTCTTGGCCGCCGTCTTCAGCGCGCCCAGCGTATGGCAGCTCACTCCCTTGGTCTTGATGATGCCCTTGGCCTTCGCTTCTTCGAGGACGTCCATGGCTCCGCGGCGGCGTTGATCCCAATCGTCGTCCATCATGCAGTGCAGGAGCACGATATCGATGTAATCCGTGCCGATCTCGCGCCGGAAGCGGTCCAGATCCGCGCGCATCTCAGCCGCGGTCACGGCGTGAGTCTTGGACAGAATCGCCACCTTTTCGCGCGGCACCGTCTTCAACGCTTCCTTCAAGTGCGGATGGCTGCCGTATTGATCGGCGCTGTCCCAGAAAGTCACGCCTTGGTCATAGGCGGCGCGGAACAACTCCGATACGCCCTTAAAACCCAGCTTCTTCGTTTGATTCGAACTGCCGCCCACGCCGTTCGTGCCGGTGCCCATCGCTAGGCGCGAAACCGGCACCTTTGCCGGTCCGAGCAGCACTTTATCCTGGGCGTTCTTTTGCGTCCCCGCGTACAAGTGGTGCGGGAAATTCTGGAGGGCCATCAAACCGGCGCCCGCCGTCAGGAAATGGCGCCGTTGCATCGCATGGCAGCCACGAAGGAAAGTAGTAGAAGAAGTAGGACGCGGCATCGAGGTCTCCTTTGATGAACTCAGTTTGTACAACCGTGCAAGTCCGAATGAGCGCATCTGCGCTCCCTATGAAATTATCACAATGATCCTGCGGCATTTAGCCTTATAGTGTTCGAATGATCACCCGCCGCCAGACGCTGCCCGCGCTGCTTGCCGCCCCGGCCATTGCTAAAGCGAAATCGCTTCGCCTGGCCCGCTTCACCGTCGACGTGACGCCACCGCCGGACTCACCGCTCTGCTATTCGCTTGTCGTCAACTCGCTCCGAGTCGAGGCCCCACTTCTGGCCAAAGGCGTGGTCCTATACCCCGACGGTCAGAAGCCCATCGTCCTTTGCGCCGTCGACTGGCTCGGCATCGGCGGGGAAAGCCACCTCGCCTGGCGCACCCAACTGGCCCAGGCCTGCGGCACGGAACCAAGCCGGGTCGCGGTTCACACTGTCCACCAGCACGACGCTCCCGGCGCCGACCAAGGTGCCCAACGCATCTTGAATGCCCGCGGCCTCGGCCATCTCTTGAGCCCCGAGAAGTTCTGCCAGGAAGCCATCTCCCGCACCGCCGCCGCCATCAAGGCCGCCCAGCCCCAGCCCATTTCGCAAATCGCCGTCGGGCAGGCCGCCGTGAAGGACATCGCCTCCAACCGCCGCATCGTTTCCCCTAAAGGCAAGTTTCTCTTCCAGCGCTTCACCGCCTGCCGCAACTCGCCTTACTGCGCCGAGCCCGATGGCGTCATCGACCCGCAACTCCGCAGTATCAGCTTTTATGCCGGCTCGGAGCGCTACGCCAGCCTCCACTACTACGCCACCCACCCGATGAGCTACTACGGCAAAGGCATCGTCAACCCCGACTTCGTCGGCATCGCTCGCGAGGCCCTGCCCGGCTTCCACGTCTACTTCACTGGCGCCGCCGGCAACATCGGAGCGGGCAAATACAACGACGGCGACCCCGCCAATCGCGCCCGCCTCGCCCAACGCATCCAAGACGCCATGAAGCAGGCCCTCGCAACGGAAACAGCCACCAGGGACTTGAACGTCCGTTGGCGCTCGACGCCCATCCTTTTGCCCCACCGCGACGGCTCGGACTTCTCGAAGGAAGCGATCCTTGCCACCTTCGGCAAGACGGACATACCCATTCGGGACAAGGCCAGTGCCGGACGCTACCTCGCCTGGCATGAGGCCTGCCAAGCCAAGCGGCCGATCATCCTTTCCAGCCTCGCTCTCGCCAACGCCAAGACCCTTCACATGCCCGGCGAGCTCTTCATCGAGTACCAACTCGCCGCCCAAAAGGAAAGCGCCGGCCTACCCGTACCCACCGCCGCCTACGGCGACTACGGACCCATGTACATCGGCACCGCCAAGAGCTACAACGAAGGCGGTTACGAAACCAGCATCGTCAGCCGGGTATCCCCCAACGTCGAAGAAATACTCCTTTCAGCCAGCCGTAAACTCTTGAAAGACTAGTAACAAGCCGATAAGGTGCTCAGAAGTGGTGCGCGTTCGTAACTTAATCACCGCCGCGTTGACGGTCTTATGCATGACGTCTTGCCAGCCCTGGACGCAACGCCGCGTACTGCGCATCGGCACCAACGACGCCGTCCCCTTCAATTATTGGGATCTCGAAAAAAACCAAGCCTCCGGCTTTGCCGTCGACGTTTTGAATGCCGCAGCCAAACGCGCTGGCTATCGCCTCGAATGGGTCCACAGCGACAAAGGCCCCGAACCCACGATCGCCTCGGGCGCGGTCGATTTCTGGCCCTTCGTCACTTACTCGGAAGAGCGCAAAGAGATCCTCGAACTCTCTGAACCTTGGTGGCGAATCGGAACCGTCGCCTACTTCGAACGCACCACGCCCATCCGTTCCATCAAGGATGTGCTCGCGCGCCGCGTCGCCGTCACCAGCCCCGCCAGGCGCTATTTCCCAAAAGAGCTCCTGGCCGGAGGGCCCAACGTTAAGATCTTCGTCCACTCCGCGGAAACCCTGGCCTCGGTTTGCAGTGGCGAAAGCGATGTGGCCCTCGTGGACTATCGCTCGTCGGAAGACGTTCTCTTAGATCGCCCGGAACCCTGCGAAAAGATGAAGTTCGGCTCCATCGTCTTCGATGAATACGGCCGGCGCTTTTCGATCGGCGCTCGCAAGGGCCGCACCCGGGAGATGCTCGATCTCCGGCAAGCCATAGACTCTTTGGCCGAGGGCGGCGAGATCATGGTGATCGCCGAAAAGTGGAAGATCCTCAATAAGTCGGACTACGACTTTGTCGAATGGCTCCACCGCAACCAAGACCGCAACCGGCTGCTGCGATATACGGTCATCGCCGCCTTCGCCGCGCTCATCGGTCTGATCGTCTTACTGCACTTCGTCCTGGCCGCCCGGAGGGAAGCCGAAAAGAACGCCCGCGCCCGCAGCCAGTTCCTGGCGAACATGAGCCACGAAATCCGTACGCCGATGAACGGCATACTCGGCATGACGGAACTGACCCTCGCCTCGGACCTCAACCCCGAGCAGCGCAGCCACCTCACCATGGCTCGCGATAGCGCCGAAAGCCTGCTGCGCATCCTGGACGATGTGCTCGACTTCAGCCGGGTCGAGAGCGGCAAGCTCAGTTTGGAAAGTATTCCTTTTGCCCTCCAGGCTGTGCTGGAGAGTTCACTTGAGGTTGTCCGGCCAAAGGCTGAAGGCAAGGGACTCCGCCTCGATCTGGAGTTCGACCCCAACATCCCCTCCTGGCTCTTGGGCGACCCCGTGCGCTTGAAGCAAGTCCTTTGGAACCTCCTCGGCAACGCCGTTAAGTTCACCAGCGAAGGTGGCGTCACTCTTCGCTGTCTGCCCGATGCGAATGGCGGTATCGAGTTCTCGGTTGAGGACACCGGCATTGGCATCGCTCCGGAAGTGCAGGCCGAGATCTTCCAGCCCTTCACGCAAGCCGACGCATCCACCACGCGCCGCTTCGGCGGCACGGGCCTCGGCCTCACGATCTCGGCAGAACTAGTCCGCATGATGGGCGGCACATTGGCACTCGATTCGCAGCCGGGCAAAGGCAGCCGCTTCCACTTCACGCTGCCGCTGGAGGCAAGCGCGGAGCGCGCGCCCGCCGCGCCAATCGCGGCTGGCATGGCCTCTCACCATGCGCGCATCCTCATTGCCGAAGACAACTCCGTCAACCGGCTACTCCTGGAACGCATCCTTGAGCGCGAAGGCTTCTCGTACCTGAGCGTTGACAATGGCCAGCACGCCGTCGAAGCCGCTCAAAAAGAGCGCTTCGATGTCATCCTCATGGATGTCCACATGCCGGTAATGGATGGCTACGACGCCACCAAGGCCATTCGCGCCGCCGACCATGCCCTCAATCGCCGAACGACCATCGTCGCCCTCACCGCTCTCGCAGTGGACGGCGACAAAGAGAAGTGCCTAAAGGCCGGCATGGACGCCTACCTCGCCAAGCCCCTCCGCCACGACGACCTCATCGCGCTTTTGAACTCGATCCTGATTGCCAAGCCAGCCACGATCTCATAGGATCAATAGCGATCATGAAATCGCTCCTTCTCGGCCTCACGTGCGCCGCTCTCACGCTTTTTGCCCAAAAACCCGAACCCACTGCGCTCTTGAAGTTGGCCGCTAGACCCCAATCACCAGACTTTCACAAAGCTCTTGAGGCCTACTTCACGCCCCAGCAACTAGAGAAGGGCGAAGCCTTCGTTACCTGGGGGCCGGACGCGCTCTTCGCCGCCAAGCTCGATAAGCCCGCTACGATCTCGATCGACGGCGGCGCTCCCCAAACGACGAAAAAAGCCGGGGCCTATGCCATTGCCACCGCTAAGCTTGCTCCCTACACTTCGCACACCTATGCGTTCCTCGTGGACGGCAAGCACTTCGGCGGACGCCTCGATGTTCCGGTCTTCGGACCCGAGGCTTATCCAGTGGCCGGTGTCGCCGAAGGCAAGCTCAGCGAGAAGATCGTGCACAACAGCAAGGTCTACGAGGGCATGCTGAGCGATTACTGGATCTACACGAGCCCCGGCGTCGACCCCAACGTCGCTGCGCCGGTCATGATCTGGCAGGATGGCGAGAAGTACGCCAACCGCGGCGCAAACAACCGCCTGCTCATCCAGCTTGACAACTTGGTCGCCCAGAAGCGCATTCCCGCCATGGTCCACGTCTTCATCTCGCCGGGCTTGATTGGGCAGCGCCGCATGCGCAGCATCGAGTACGACACTTACAACGACGTTTACACGAAGTACTTGTTGCAGGAGATCCTAGTCGAGGTCGGCGCTAAGTACAAACTGCGCGCCGACGGCTACTCGCGCGCCATCGCGGGGGAAAGCTCCGGCGGCATCTGCGCGTTCAACGCCGCCTGGTGGCGTCCCGAGGAGTTCGCCCGCGTCTATTCGCGCATCGGCAGCTTCACATCCATTCAATGGAAACCCGGCGAACTTGATGGCGGCAACATCTATCCCTTCGCCATCCGGAAGCAGCCGAAGCGTAACATCCGCGTCTACCTGAGCGACGGCAGCGAGGACCTCGAAAACCAATTCGGATCCTGGCCGCTCCAAAACATCCAAATGGCGAACTCGCTCAAGATGAAGGAGTACGACTTCAAGTTCTCCTGGGGCAGCGGTCCGCACTCCACCGCCCAGGGCAACGCCGAAACGCCGCACGCGCTCGAATGGCTGTGGCGCGGTTACGACGCCTCCAAAACAAGCGATACTTTCGTGATGGACCCAGCCGAGAAAGACAAACCTTATTTCCGCGTGAAGTCCTTGAACCGTAATTAGCGCTAACTAGTGCATGGCAAACGAGCAAGAACTGGAGCAGCGGCTTGCGGAGTATGAGGCGCGCCTCGCGGCGCTGACTCGTCGCGTTTATGAACTGGAGCGAGGCGCAACGCCCCAACCTCCACCGCTTCTGCACCAACAGCCGCTACCACTACCGCCAAGCCCAGAACCGCAGGCCGCTCCCGCGCCAGCTCATGTAGACGAGAGCTGGGAGAACAGCCTCGGCACGAACTGGCTCACGCGCTCTGGCGTTGTCTTGATCGTAATTGGCATCGTCCTCTTCCTGGGCTATGCTATGACCGGCATGGGCCCAGGCGGCCGCGTGGCGATAGCCTCCACCATTGCGGCCGCTATGCTCGCTACCGGCTATTATTTTGAACAAAAAGGCGGCTGGCGCCCGTGGAGCCTGGCGATACTCGGGGGCGGCTTCGCGGTGCTCTACACCACCGCGTACGCCGCTCACTCCATCCCCGCCGCCAAGATCCTCGACAACCACACGCTGGGCGCGATCCTGCAATCGGCCATCGCCGTAGCCGCGATATTCAGCGCCTTGCGTTACGCCAGCGAGCCAGCCGCGATGCTGGCATATCTGGCGGCCTTCACCGGCGTTTTGTCCAGCGACACGGAAGCGCTTCGCTTTCTCGGCTGCATTCCGCTCACGATTAGCGGCATCTGGCTCGCGGAACACCTGAACTGGACGGGGCTTCGCTGGAGCATCTTCCTTTACTCGTGGATGTCCGCCTTGGCTACGGCGGACAAACTCCCTGAAAGCGCAACATGGGGCCAACCCGGCACGTGGTTTCTCGCCATCCTCTTTACGGCCTTCGAGATCTATCGCCGCACCAAAGAAACTGCGCCGTGGCATGCCATCTGGCTGGCCTTGAACGCAGCCGCTTGCTATGCAATACAGATCACCACATCCCACCACAAGAGCGACCAGTACGCCCTGCACATGCTGGGTCTGATGGCGATTTGGGGCGCTACGGCTTCGCTCGCCCGCATCGCCTTGAATGTCCGGCGCGAAGCTCTCAGCGAAGCGCTGACGCTTGTCGCCGCATGTTTGTGGATTGCCTTCTCCAAGGTGGGACCCCAGGATCCCTTACTGGCTGTTGTGCTTCTGCTTGTAGCCGCTATGGCCGCACTGTATTGGAACCGGCTCCAGCCTACGGCCGCCTTGCAGACGACGGGCGAGTTGATTCTCGGCTGCGCGGCAGTCTATTTGTTCTTCGAATTCCCGGACAGCAAGAAGCTGGCTTCTTCTCCTTTAACGATCCGGCAAGCGCTGCCCCACATCTCGCTCTCGATGCTCTGCCTTTTCGCCGCCGGCCGGTGGTTCACCAGTTTCCCTTGGCCGAGTTGGCTTGCGCTCATCAGCCTCGCCGAGATTACACTCTGGACCGCGCCGAAAACTATTGGCACGATCTTGCTGTCCCTTGAGGCGATTCTAGCCGTCGCCGCCGGCCTTTATCTCAACCGCCGGCCCATTCGCATTGGGGGCTTGGCTCTTTTCGCCTTTAGCGTCCTCAAGGTTTTCCTATACGACTTAAGCGAGCTCGACACCCTCCCGCGCATCTTCAGCTTCATCGTACTTGGCGCTTTGCTGCTCGGCGCTTCCTGGGGCTACACCCGTTACCGCCGCGAACTGCAAAAATATCTGTAATGGCTCTCGACGAGCGTCAACTTTACGCCGAATCCCAAACCACCAAGCCGGCCCAACTAAATTGCCAGTGGTGCCGCACTATGGAAACCTATCAACTGCGCTGGCTTGTGCGCAAGAAGCGCGACCGCCTACCGGGCGGGGCCGATGAACGCGACCGGGCGAAATTCGCCAAGGCGCAAAGCTACATGGTGCTGCTGGACGACAAGATTCAGTGCAAGAACCAGCGCTGCCGCAAGACCTTCGACATCTCCGGCATCAAGACCACAGCTTTTATTTAGAGATTGCCGCGGGCGGCTTGTTCGCGCTCAATCGCCTCGAACAGGGCCTTGAAGTTCCCCTTGCCGAAGCTGCGGCTGCCTTTGCGTTGGATGATCTCGAAGAACAGCGTCGGGCGGTCCTCTACGGGCTTGGTGAAGATCTGCAGCATGTAGCCTTCGTCGTCGCGGTCCACTAGGATACCCAGGTCCGCGAGCCTTTCGAGTGGCTCGTCGATCTTGCCCACTCGAGCTGGCAACTCATCGTAATAAGTTGTGGGCACGCGAAGGAACTCAATTCCCTGCTCCTGCAATCGCTCGACCGTATGCACGATGTCCGGCGTCGACATGGCGATGTGCTGGACGCCGGGGCCGCCGTAGAAGTCCAAGTATTCTTCGATCTGCGACTTCTTCCGGCCTTCGGCCGGCTCGTTGATCGGAAACTTGATGCGGCCATGGCCACCCGCCACGACCTTCGACATCAGCGCCGAGTACTCGGTGGAAATGTCCTGGTCGTCGAAGTGCTGGTAGAGAGTGAAGCCCATCACACGTTCATAGAAGTCCACCCACTGGTCCATCTCCTGCCAGCCGACGTTGCCCACGATGTGGTCGATGTGCGCGAGACCAACCGGCTTGGCCAGACGGTCTTCGCCAATTGCCACGAAGCCGGTACTGGCCGTTTGCTTCTCCACGAAGCGGTGGACGGTGTCGCCGTAGAGGGCGATCTCGGGGACGGGTTCCTCACTTAGCACCGTGGCGCCGCGCGCGCGAACGGCTTCCAGCGCTGCGCGGGCGTCTTTGACTTCTAGGGCGATGGCTTTGACGCCGTCGCCGTGGCGGCGGACATGCTCGGCAATTTCACTGCCTGAATCCAGCGCACTCGTCAGGATGAAGCGGATCTTGCGCTGCTCTAGAACGTAGCTCACGGAACTCTTGTGGCCCGTCTCCGGGCCCCGGTACGCCACGAGGCGAAAACCAAAGGCCGTGCGGTAGAAGTGCGCGGCTTGCTTGGCGTTTCCGACGTAGAACTCGAGATGATCGATGCCTTCGAGCGGCAGGAAGTCTTCACTCATACAGCGCCCTCAACTTCTCCAGCAGGAATTCGTTCTGCTCGTCCGTGCCGACGCTAATTCTGATGCAGTGCGGCAGGCCGAAGTGAATAAGATGCCGCACGAGGACTCCTCGTTCCATTAGGCCTTGAGTCAAGCCGGCCGCCGCTTCCGGCGACTCCAGGACAGCCATCACAAAATTGGCTTCGCTCTCGATCACGCGCAAGCCCAAGGCGCGGAGCCCCTGCGCTAAAGCTTGCCGGCCTCTGGTGTTGCTTTCTAGAGATTGGGCAAGATATTCGGCATCCTCCAAAGCTCCGATGCCAGCAGCGTTGGCGAAAGCAGAAGGCTCAAACGGCAACCTCACTTTGTGGATTTGCTCAATCCATCTAGCCGCGCCGAAGGCATATCCGCAACGTACCCCGGCTAGCCCGTAGGCTTTGGAAAAGGTGCGCAGTGTGATGACATTGGCGTGCCGATCAGCCAGGCTATCCGGATACTCGGGATTCGATTGCGCGTAGTCGAAGTAGGCTTCATCCATGAGGATGAGCACATGTTCGGGCACCCGCGAATAGAAGCGTTTCCACTCCGCGCGGGTGAAAATACTTCCCGTAGGGTTGTTGGGATTGGCGAGGTAGATTACCTTGGTTCGGCTGTCGATGGCGTTCGCCATGGCTTCGAGATCGAAGGCGTAGTCCGCTCGCAAGGGAACCATGCGACACAGCGCGCCCCGGCCCAGGACGAGAGTGCGGAAGCTGGGGAAGGTTCCTTCGCTAGTCAACGCTGCATCGCCTTCGGCGAGGAAGGTCCGGACGATGTTGGCGAGGATTCCTTCACTGCCATTGCCCGTGGTCACTTCGGATTCCAGAAAGCCGAATCGCTGCGCGAGGGCACCGCGCAAATCGAGTCCCGTAGGGTACAAATGCAGGGACGAAAAAATGCCCCGCATCCGTTCCACGGCGCGGGGCGAAGGACCCAGGGGATTTTCGTTCAGAGCCAGACTCACCACTCGGCTTAAGCCGTATTTGCTGGCTACTTGCTCAACACTCGCTCCGGCCGAGAAGGGCTTCAGAGCGTCAACGTAGGATGGAACCGGAGCATCGCTCACCGTTCCATCCTAACGATTACATCAGTTAGTCGGCGATGCCATCCAGGCGGGCCGCTTCACTCTTATGAAAAGCCATCCGCTCAAAGGATTCCTTGGCGGCGCGGCGCGCTTGCAGAGCCTTGCTGCGCTGCTTGTCCACCAAGCCGTTCACCATACCGGGCCACTTGTAGCTCATGGGGATATTGGACTTGCGGCTGACCAGCGCGTCCGCCTCGGCGTCGTGCTCAGCAGCCTTCGCTTCGAGAGCTTTCGCCCTACGTTCGTACTGGAGGGCCAAATCCAAATGATCCTTGGAGGTCTTGGCTTCCTTGGCGCGCTCGGCCAACGACTTCGCCGTCGCCGGAGCCGCCATGTCCACGGGTTCGGCGGCCACCAGAAGGGCTCCGGTCAAGAAAATCGCTGCGATCAAGGTTTTCATTTTGGTCATGTCTATTTGCTCCTGACCCTATGAAACCCCGAATCGCCCCTCCTTCGAAATCCGAAAAATTACGGATGCCCTCAAACGGGCGAAATGAGCCCCAGCTTCACGGCGTGCTGCACCAATTGCGCCGTAGTCTTCACCCCCAAATCGTCCATCATTTTGTACTTGTGGGTCTCTACGGTACGGGCGGAAATTTCCAGGATCGCGCCGATCTCCTTGGCCGATTTCCCTTCAGCGAGCAATTGCAGGACCTCGCGCTGGCGGGGCGTTAGATCCAACGTTTGCTTGCCTTGCCGCCTAGTTTCGTCCAATAAGTCCTCGACGGCCGCGCCTCTCAGTTGCGGCGAGATGAAGGTCTTGCCGCGGACGGCATCCTTGATCGCCATCACGAGTTCGTCGGCGGCGGCGTGCTTCAGAACGTAGCCGCTGGCGCCGGCCTCCAAGGCACGCGAAAGATACGAGACATCCGGGTGCATTGTCAAGAAAACGACTTTCGCGTCTACACCGGCTTCGCGCAACTTCCTGACTGCATCGATTCCATTCAGCATCGGCATCGAGATATCCGCGACGATCACATCCGGCTTCTCGCGTTTGGCTAATTCCACCAACTCGATGCCATCCGAGGCCGTGCCGCAGAGCAGGAACTCGGAGGCCAGAAGCCCCTTGAGGCCGTCCAGTACGATTTTGTGGTCATCCGCCAGCAACACGCGCATACTCGCAACCAGACTAACAATCAGCCGGGCAATCAGCCGGTATCTTGACTTCAATGAGCGTGCCCTTGCCTGGGCTGGACTCCACACGCAAGGTCCCACCCAGAAGCCGTACGCGCTCTTCCATACTCGCCAAGCCCAAGCCGGGGCGGAATCCTTTCGCCGCCCGGTCGAAGCCGCGCCCGTCGTCCCGGATGCGCAACACCACCGTGTCGCCATCCTGGAATAGTGTGATGTGCACGGTTTCCGCCTCGGCGTACTTTTGCACGTTACGCAGGCCTTCCTGGACGATGCGGTAGAGGGCTAGTTTCGCGTCCGCCGAGAGAGCCGAGGGCATGGAGCCCGCCTCCAATTCCACGGGCGCGCCACCGCGTTCGAAGAACGCGCGCGTTTCCACTTCGATGGCCGTCTCCAAGCCTAGGTCTTCGAGCATAGCGGGATGCAAACCGCGCGAAATGCCATGCACGTCGTCGGAAAGCTCGGCCACCTGCTTTTTTACAAGTTCAAAGCCCGCGCGCAACTCTTCATGCACTCCGCCGGCGAGATGTTCCAAGCGGCCAGCCTCGATGGCCAAAGCCGCCAAGCGCTGCGACAGGTCGTCGTGCAGTTCGCGCGCGACGCGACGGCGTTCGTCCTCCTGGCTGGTGATCAATCGCCCGGCCAAGCGTTCCAAATCCGACTTTGAGGCGGTGGTTCTTTCCAGTTCGACAACCATTTCGTTGAAGGCGGCCTCTAACTCGCCCAGTTCATCCTTGCGCTTCACGGGAAAGCGGAAGGAAAAATCACGGCGCCCTAATCGCCTGGCCCCCTCCGCCAGCTTCTGCAGCGGCCGCGTTACAGAGCGTCCGATGACAGCGCCGGCGGTCAAGAATACGATACCCAGGACGATACCCAAATTGAGGAGCCGCAGCCGCAAGTTTTCAATGGGAGCAAAGGCTTCGGCGCTTTCTATCTCGGCACGAACGATCCAATCCAATCCGGGGGCCGTAATCCTGCCCTCGGAACGCAAGACCGTGGTGGACTGCGGGGCCTTCTCCCGCAAGACTCCCGTGCTCAAGTCGGTGGACTCCAAGCTCTTGCGCAGGTCGCTGCGGAGAAGTCCATCCGCTCCGACCACATAGGCGTGGCCGGTCTTGCCCAGGCCCTCCGCCTCCCAGTTCCCATCGGCCGTCATCACGCGATTGACCTCGCGGATCGAGACTTGCATGGCGAGAACACCCTGCTTTTCGCCCGCTCTCCAAATGGGCGCCGCAGCGAAAGCGGCAGGCTGGCCATGCGATGGCGCGTAGGCTTCGTAATCCCGCAAAACAAACTGTTCGGTCTCCGGAACTTCCATCGCTTCGTGGAAGACTTTCCCCAGGGCCGAATCACGCGGCGCACCCTCCTTCAAGTTGGCGCCCAGATCGATCTCTTTGAAAACCGAATACAAGACACGGCCCGAATCCCCATCAATGAGGAAGATGTCGTAAAGACCGAAGGCAGTTTGGTAGCGGTGCAGCGTTGGGTGGAAGCGCGCGTGGGCTTTGCCGTAAGCCCCCGGCGCAACTAGCATCCGGTCTTTGGCGCCCAATGGATTGGGATTCTTCAGCAGAAACTGGGTCTGCAGACGCAAAGTTCTGGATTCCTCCGGGAACCAATCCATGGCCTGTGACCCGAACTGCCGGTAGTATTCCTTTAGGCCCGGCCCGTCTTCCACGACGTCCAAGGCGGTGAAGGCTTTGCCGAATTCCTCCAACGCTTCGAGGACACTCTCATCATTGGAGAGCGCCAGGGCATGCGCCCCCAGGTCTTGAAAATAGCGCTCCAATTGGCGTCCGCGGGCCTGCCGGATGCCAACGAGCCTTTCTTGCGTCGCGATCTCCAAAGCATCCGTGGAGAGGCGCCAGGCCTCCCAAGCCGTGAGCGCGACCGCCGCCAACCCAAGGGTCAACAATAGAAGTTGGAGCTTGGTCCGGTAGCTCCGCCAATAGGTCATGCACCAATCAATCTATCGTCATCGCCCCACTAGGACGTAGAAGATTTAGTCGAGCTTCTTGAGTTCCTCGTAGATCATCGAGTTGGTGGGCCGGACTTTGTAGTCCTTTTCGGTGAATTGCCAGCGCACGATGCCTTTACGGTCGATGACATAAGTGGTGGGGTGGGGCAGGAAGCGTCCGCGTTTGGCAGCATCTTCGTTCAAGATGCCGTAGCGCTGGATCACCTGGTGATCCGCGTCGCTGAGGATCTGAATCAGAAATTCCCCCTTGGATTTATCCCGCACCTTGGGGATGATGTCACCAAGCTTTTCCAGTGGGTCGGGCGCGACTGCCACGATCACGGTACGCGAGCGCCGCTCCCCAGGGATTAACTTATGCAACTCAACTAGCTGCGTGACGCAATAGGGTCACCAGTAGCCCCGGTAGAAGACCAGCACCACTTCCTTGCCTCGCAGCGAAGACAGGCGGAGCTTGCCGCCGGCGGCGGTAGGAAGTTCAAAGTCAAGTGCCTCGACGCCAGTAGCGGCGAGGACCGCACCCGACACGCCGAGCAGCAGCGCGGCCCGGCGTGTCCATTTCGATGTCATGCCGCTAGATGACGGCGAGTTGACGGTCTATTCCCAAACTTTGCGAGAATTCGTCCTTGGCGCCGAAGAGCTTGCGCAATTGAGTCTTCACGCGGTTCAAGCGCACTCGGACCGTCACCGGAGTCATCCCCATTTTGGGGCCCAGTTCCTGGCTCGATTCACCCGAGGCGTAAGTCTCGATCAAGAGCGCGCGGTCCTTAGGGCTGACCGAGCTCAACATTTGCTTCACGAGGATCCGATGCAGCTTGGGCTCGACGCTAACGGTGGAATCCTTCAACTCATCCATGTGACGTTTGCGGCGGAAGCTTTCGAAGAAGAGGTTGCGCGCGATGCCCGTCACCCAGCCATGAATCGCCGCGCGGTCCCTCAACTGGTGGCGGTATTCCCAGCCGCGGCTCCAAGCCGACTGCGCGAGTTCTTCCGCCGTATCGCGCTGCGCACCCAACTTCGCAAGGTGGCTAACGGTGCGCGGAAAGTACTTCGCGTAGGCCGCTTCAAAGTCGGCATTACTGATGGTCGCCTGGATGGCTGGAATTTCCTGTATCGCTTGCATGCCCTTTTGAATGCAAGCCGACTGCCAAAGCGAGAATTCTTTACTTTCAGCTACTTACAAAAATGAAGGCCAAGTAATTTTGAACTACCCATTACGATTTTTCCCACCCATCGCTTCTCCTACTTGCATCACGACACCGCGCCAGGCGGCCTTTACTTCCGCGTCCGCCGCGTTTCCGAGGGCTTGTCCCAAGGCCCAGCCGAAGGCATGTTCCACAAGTTCGTAGTGGCGGTCCTCGACACCGTATTGCTTGTGCCGCTCGCCCATCGCGCGCAGCGTTGGCGCGAGCGCGTCCCAGCTATCAACGCTCTCCACCACCGAGGCAATCATCGCCATTAACTTATCGCCTTGTGCCCGAATGTCACCGCGGAACATACCGCGCAGGCTTGGCTCGCGTTCGAAAAGGCGGCCATAGAAGAGGAGGGCCAAGGGACCTGCTACTTCCCGCACCAAGGGAAAAGTCTCCCGGATGAGTTGTTTCTCGCGCGCAGATATCATTGCAATTCCTCCAAGGATTTTTCCAGGAGCGCCCGTTCCTTCTTGTGCGTGCTGGAGTAGGAAGGGTGCTTTTCGAGTTCGCGATACTTGGCAATGGTTTTCTCCAGCCATGCGCGCGCCTCCTTCTTTTCCCCCAGCGCCGCATAGGTCAGACCCATAGCCGAGTAGCCGCGCAGGGTGAAGAAGCGCTGATAGGCCTCGGGCCGGTCTTTCGCATTCGGGTTGTTTGGATCGGTGAGGTCGTAGGCTTTTTTCGCGAAGGCGAGGGCCGTGCCCCGATCACCGCTTTGTCCCGCCAGAACGCCCAGCTTGCGATAGATTAGCGCCACAGCCGCCAACAAAGTGGAAGATCCCTTGTCCAGAATTGGCTCGCCGTAGCGGAGCCCTTCGCGGTAGGCGCGCATGGATTCTTTGGATTGTTTGGCTTCCTCATAGGCATCCCCCAGGAAGTTATAGCTGTAGGTAAGGTCGGCTTGGTTGGAAGTGTTATTGGCATTGACGCGAGCGACCTGCTCCTGCATCTCGATGGCCTGTCGGAGCAAGCGAATTTTCTCGTGGGCCTCCTCAGGGCCTAGTAAGGCGGTAACGCGCATGATCGCAATCGCATGATCGCTGCGTGCCCGCTGATCCGCCGGATCGGCCTCCTGAATTTTGCGCGCCACATCCAGCATGCGCCGATAGGCTTCCACGGCGGCCTTTGGATTGCCAATATTCGGCAAGTTCGGATTCCCGAGGGCGTCGCCGATGTGAGAAAGCACAAACATCAGATCGCGCTGCTTCTTGACGCTCGTGGGCTCGCCCGCCAAAGCCGCCTCACGCATGCGAAGGGCCTTCTGGTACATCGCGAGGGCCTCGCCGAGGCGGCCCAGGCGGGCATCGCAGAGGCCTACTCCGGCATACGCAGTGGCGAGATTGCCGTGCAACTCCCATTCGCCGCCGTTATCCCAATGTTTCAGATCCAATTTCTGGAGGGGCTCTAAATACTCCAACGCCTTCACAAAACCGTCGCGCGCTTGCTGGTAATCGCCCTCGCGGCGCAACATCGTGGACGCCGCCAGATAGGTCCCAGCCAGGCGCGATTGCACATGCAGATCTTTCGGATGCAGACGGTGGACTTCGTGCGCCAGACTCTGCGCGATCCGATATTTCGCCAGCGCCGTTTTTATGTCCCGGGTGTATTCAAAGATAGCGCCGATTCTGCGGTGCACCATCACGCGATCCATGCCCGCGGTTCTGTGCGCCGGATCTTCCGCCAGCACGCCGTCCAAGATCCGTAGGGCTTTCTCATAGCTCTTCAGAGCTTCTCCCGTCTGCCCGAGGTTGGCGTTCATCACGTCGCCTTGGACGTCGCCGATGCGGTGGTAGGCGGAGGCGAGTTCCACTCGCTGTTCGATGTCCGCTTGGGAATTTTTCGCTAGGCTGTCCAGGTACTGCAGGCCCGTCGCCACGATCATCTCGCGCGCCTTGGTAGCGCCCGGCAAAGGATACACGGCATCGTAAACGTCGAAGACGAAGGCGTTCGATAATTTGCGCACCATCGCGAGATTCTCGTTGGCGATGCGGGCCTGGCGCCAGGAAACGATCGCGGCACCGGCGAGCGTCAGGGCAATGATCGCTGCGGAGACAACCAGGCCCTTGCGGCGGCGGATGAACTTGCCGACCCGATAGGCCACCGTATTCGGACGGGCCCGGACCGGCTCGTGCTCGAGGTAGCGCCGGATGTCTTCGGCGAACTGCTCCATCGATTGGTAGCGCCGCCCGGCTTCTTTCTCCAAGCCGCAGAGAATGATGTTGTCCAGATCGCCGGCCAGTTGTTTCTGCCAACTACTGGGCGGCACGATCTCTTCGTCACATATCCCCTTCTCGATGGAGCGCAAGGAATAATCTTCGATCTTGTGGGGCCGAGCGCCGGTCAGCAGTTCGTAAAGGACGGCGGCGGCGGAGTAAACGTCCGAGGCCACGGTGATCGCCTCGCCGCGAATTTGTTCCGGGCTGGCATAATCCGGCGACATGAGTTGCCCGGCCCCGCCCATGGTTCGCTCGCCCGCTCTCTCGCCGTTGGGCTCTTCGGCGTGCAAGAGTTTGCAGATGCCGAAGTCCAAAAGCTTCACGGCGCCCGTTTGGTCCACGAGGATGTTCCCCGGCTTGAGGTCGCGGTGCACGACAAATTGGCGGTGGGCGTAAGCCACGGCTTTGCAGACATCGAGGAAGAGCCGTAGGCGCTGCGTCACGCCCAAGTCGTGCTTTTGGCAATACTCGGTTATTCGTATACCCTCGACGTACTCCATCACGATGAAGGGGTGGCCTTCCCTGGTGTTGCCGCCATCGAGGAGGCGGGCGATGTTGGGATGCTGCAAGCGCGCAAGAGTTTGACGTTCCCGGTAGAAGCGGTGCAGGATGATATCCGTATCCATGCCGCGCCGCACCAGCTTGACGGCTACCTGGCTTTGGTATTGCTCGTCGTCGCGTTCGGCCAGATAAACGGTCCCCATGCCGCCGCGCCCCAATTCCCGGACGATCTTGTAGGGCCCGGCTCGCTCCGGCAACACCGACTCCGCGCTTTCGCGAATCACCGACTCGATGGCCGGCTCAATTCTTTTCTCCAAGAAACCCGCTTGCGCTTCCGCGTCGCTTCCCAGTAACGACAAGATTTCGGCCGCCAGTTCGCGATCCCCTTCGCACGCCGACTCTAGCCATACCCGACGCTCCGGTTCGGGGATTTCCAGCGCTTCATGGAACAACGCTTCCGCTTTTCTCCAACGTTCTTGCGTCATCGTGAATCCTTACAGCTTCTCCGTTGCCGGTCCAGCTTGCAAGGGGCCGCATGAGCGGCCCCTTCTGTTGCGGACAGGAACTTGGCTTTAGTACTGAGCCATAGTGCTGGCCCAGCCACCCACAATGGAGAGCGCCATTGGGCTGACCGTGGGAGTCTTTAACGCCGCACCCGCCTCCATGCTGGTCTTGACGAAGTCTATTTTTACCTTCTTTCCAGCGCCGCCAAGGGGTCTCGCGGCCTCCTCGGCTTCCAACTGAAGTTGGAGCAAAGTGTTTAGAGTGGCAGGATCCTTTACGAAGTACGTGGTCAGTCCCCGGAGGACATCGAAGCTGAACGGCTCTTTCGCTTCCGGGGCCTTGCCATCGATTTCTTCTGGCTTGACGCCTGGTAACGCTCTCCAGTCTTCGCCGTAGGCGCCCAGTTCCATGGCGGCGAACCATTGGCGATTTACGCTGTCGCGAATAAAGCGTACCGAGCCATCAGCCAACGAGAAGTTCACTCCGCCCGAATGCAGGGATGCAAAGCTAACTTTCCCGTCCGCTCCCTTCAGATCGTCAAAGCCCTGGAAGGTCTTGCGCTGCAAGCTCACTTGATAGGGTATTTCCGCGTGGGCTTGGTCCCGTTCGCGCGCGGTTGGCAATAGGGCGATCAGGTCGGCGACCGCCCCGGCGCCAGCGGCGCGGACGGCGGCAAACATGGCGGCGCGGCCTTCATTGGCGCCAGGCGTGGGACGCCACTCGACGTTCATAGCG
>VFQP010002306.1_pt1 | contig 21788 bp, 20 predicted proteins | sample 3512351 | NCBI WGS metagenome assembly VFQP01 (sample SAMN10412372, study PRJNA504923) | tailings metagenome | isolation source: Relicate 1 Philex TSF1 revegetated site | place: Philippines: Tuba, Benguet | collected 2017-08-29
TGCTGATTTCGTCGCTGGTCTTCTTAGCCTGGCGACCGGCTTTGTCGAGAGGCCCGGTAAAGCCGCCTGTCTTTGCGACCAGGTCTAGCGTCAAAACCCCCAAATTTGCAGCCATCTTCATGTCCCCGTCATGCTGATTAGAAAGATGCCTGCCGCCGCACGTCGCGATATCGCGCTTGAAATCGCATGGCGGGTTTGTGCGCGCAGGCTGTCGCGGTTGTTACGGACACTCACGACTTGTCCACCGCTGCTAATGAACGGTTCTGGGTGCAGATTCAAACGGGATTTCCACCAGAAACGGCTCAGGCTCCGCGTTCACTACAATGATCGTGATCCTGTCTGGATCGACTCTTACGATGCGGTAATCGATGCCGCACTCCCTCAGCTCAACGAGTCGCGGGCAGAGCTCAGGGCAGCTAGCTAGATCATTGTTCATGCCATGTCCTTCGTATTGATGGGGAGGGAGTTGTGCTTAGACGGCGAGGTGATTTCGCGTCCCGGCAGTTCCCTACCGGCGAGATGGCGAAGCGGCCAGTTCTGTTCCTGCATATACGGCGTATCGCCACCGGGGACGGGCGGCAGGTTCTCTTTTGCTCGGGCCTCGTTCGGCGTCATCCAGCCACCACCAACGGCCTTGTTCCAGGCGTCGAAGCGGCTTGCGGTATCCATGCGCATGAGCTGACTGATATCGAACTCTGTGCCAAGGTCGGGAGGCAGCTCCAAGCCGTCATCAAGACAAGCCTCAATGCTCTCGAGGATGGTCTGCAGGGTCTGCGAGTAGTAATTGCTGGTGAGTTGCTCGATCGAGTAATTAGGGGGAGTGCTAGCGCCAATGAGGTGCGGTGGTACATGGAAGGCCCGGCACACATCCTCGACACTGAATCGCAGCTGATCGATCAGCTGAGCATCGATCGGGTTGATTGACATGGATTCAAACTTCAACCCATCACCCAGCACCGCGACCTTGCCGGCATTCCTGCCGGCGTAGTTATCCTGCCAGGCCTGCTTCAGCCGCTCAGCTGTGGCGTCTGAAATAGAACCAGGCGCAGAGAGAATGCCCCCTGGCTGGCTGGCGTTCGTGAAGAAGTGCGCACTGCTCTTGGTGATTGCGTTGCCCAGCGAAGCGCTCCAGGCGCAGGCCATGATTGGAGAGGTGCCTATCAGTGGGTGATAAAGGCAAATGCCCCGGTCGTGAATAATCTCCGAGGCGGGCACACGCACTTGCTCAGGTATGCCCTCCAGGCTTTGAGCGTAGAGCTCGTAAAAGACGCTGCCATCGTCAGCGACCAGTGCTTGAACTCGTTTAGGGTCAAGCACTTTCAGGCCGTCTACCTCGCCGCGCTGGTTCCGCTCTTTCAGCACATAGGTGTTACCGGTAAGCAGACGCGAGGAGACCCAGTTCTCAAAGAACTGATTGCGGGTCTGGTAATGGTTCGGCTTGCGCATAAGTCGCACAGGCGGCGAGTTAGTGACTTCCTGCCAGTGGGTACCATGATTGCGAGTCAGTGAGATGCGGAGCTTTCCGACATCAGCGCAAATCAGGGAGACACAGGCGTATACCGCTGAGTATCTGGTTACATCTACGGTATTCAGTTCGATGCCGCGCTGCCATGCGCCAGTAAAATACTCACGAACAATCGGGAACCAGCCGCCGTTGCTCGGGACCATGCTCACGTCTTTCTTGCGAAAGCGAGCAAACATCTTATTGAGAGCACCCATTAGGCCCCCCACCGCACGCCAGAGAGCCAAGCCACCGAACCAGCGCGGGCCACTTCCCAGTTCAGGAAACGCTCGGCGAGAGCACCGGTAAGGTTCTGCTGCCAGAAGGACAGGTACTGCGGGCCGTCGGAGTCTCCCGCTGTTTCGATGGTGGCAATGCTCGAGCTGGTGATGTTCACGCCATTGTCGCTAAGCATGATTCCAGCCGGGTCGACCAACGCAACGATGGCGCCATCGGAGTCTTTCGGCACCGAGTCGCTGGTTACGACTGGAACACCGAACAACTCGCCGCCGCGGACAGTGAGGCTGGTTTGCCCGAGCGGCGCCTGCATCAGGGCAAGGGAAAGCGCGGTCTCTGGATGCATCGCCAACACGGCAGTTTCAAGGGAGCCGCCGAACGCAGCGAACAGAGCCCGAATATCCTCGCTCACCGATGCTGCGTCAGTCCCGGCCGACGGTACTGGTGCTACACCATTCGTAACCGATGCGGGGGACTGATCGGGGAATCCGACGTTGCCAGGATCCAAGAACGTGACGCCCTCAAGGTGGGCAATCGGATTCACCAGGTCATTGCTTACCGCGGATTCAAAGACTGCGCCCTGCCCCTTAAGCAGTTCGTTTGTCAGGGTAAGCAGGCCCGTGATTTTTAGACTGCCAAGAAGCTTCTGTTCGAACGCGGCGTGAGAGGCAATCTTGCGATTACCTTGGCCAGTCCAATAGGCGACAGGGCGCTCGGTCTGCGCCAGGACCCTGGTGTTCAAAGGCACATCACGAAACGGGGAAATCGCATTGATCTTCCCGAGCAGAGACTGGACCTTAACCATCTCGATGAAGGCCCTGCCAGCCGCGCGAAAATCAGGGTCAGCGTTGAGGTCCCAGGTGCCAATGGCGCTCTTCTCAAGAAAGCGCACCACGGGGTGGGCATGCGGGTACTTTTCCTTGGCCAGAGCGTAGGCTTCGGCCTTTCTGCCTCCCGATGCCAGCAAGGTCTTTACGTAGTTTGCGAAAACGAGATCGCGCATGGGGTTTCTCCAGGAAAGTGCTAGAGAAATGGTCACAACCTGGCGTCCGGGAAACCATGCCGCCAGGTGACGTCCGATGCCGCCTGGTGCTACTCGGTGCCTATCTCTATCCAGACGGCGATATCGCGCAGCCGATAGCTGACCTGACAGCCGGCAACTGGAATTCGGTAGTGCCGTGGAGCGCTACCATCTCCGGTTCGCATGTTCTTCAAAGAGCCCGCAGAGATATTGAGTAGCGCTGCTGCTGCAGTCTCAGTCACCCGTAAATCACCAGTCAGAGGAATGCCCTGCTCACGGCAAGCCGCAAGCAGCATCCTGGCAGTTGCCTCAATCCGCGCCTCCATCGATTCAGCCATGCGCTACCCCCAAGCCCGCGTCGATTGCGTCGATCCCGATTGACTTTGCGTCGATAGCGTTCGGCGCGTTGACGCAAGCACCAGCGCGCTGCGTCGATGCGCTAGGGGGTATTAGGGGGTGACGCAGCGCACTTGCGAGCACCAGTCTGGTTGCCATATGCCTGTTTGGTTTTCGGTACTCCTCGCTGAGAACGACGCAATTACGCATGAGCGCAGCAAGGGCGGAACGCGCTCGATTACGGCCGGCTTTTCCCTGTACGAAGGCCTTGGGATACTCGGGCAACACTTCCAGTGCCGACATGGCTGAGTGGGCGCCTGGAGTGATGTTGGCAGGCACGCTAATTCCTGCCTCCGATGCCGCCTGCAGCGCACGAATCATCTCAGCTTGGTCGAAGTCGGCATTACTGAGCCCACCGCTCCCAGGAGCCTCTTCCGGCAGAGGCACACCATGCTCAGAGAGAATGATCGTAATAGGCTCGGCACGCCGGCCAAGGTTATGTTTCTCGTGCACGAGGGTTACGGCGCCATCCTGCTCGAGCAGCGCAATGCGCGACCTCGCCGAGTTATGCCAGGCAGTCGAGCCGGAGTAGTTGTTATCGGCTCCAGCACCGCGGGCTGCGGCTTTGTCGATATGCGCGAGCAGCACCAGGGCCGCGTCATTCTTGCGCGCAATAGCAGCCAGGCCGCGGATGAAAAAGCGCACGTCGCGCCGTGAGTTCTCGTTTGCGTCGAATGCGTCGCTGGCGTTGTCCAGGACGATCAGGCCCGCACCTCGCGCTTGCTGTTCCAGCTCCCAAAAAACGTGGGTGAGCTCGGGGGCAGCGGCATAGCCTTCGCCTTGGGCAATCAGCGCCGTGCCAGCTTGCGTGCCGTCCAGCAGGCGCAGTCCGGATGCCACTTGCTTGGCCGGGAGTTGGTATGCCTCGATAATCCGGCGAAACCGCAGGCGAACGATTGCGGGCTCATCTTCCAGGCTGACGAAAAGGACCGGGGACTGCTGGGTCTCGAGGCCGGCGAAGGGCTTGCCGCACGCGACATGCGCAGCGATCACCTGCATCAGGTAGGTTTTGCCGACCCCTCCGTGCCCCCCGAACAGGGTTACATGTCGGCAGGGCAGCAAAGGTTTCACAGCATACCGCGTCTCTGGCAGCGTCGCGGTCATGAGGTCGCTAAGATCTACTTCGCGCAGAGTGTTAGTGACAGCTGCGACAGGCACAAGCTCGGCCAGCTGCGCGTTTATCCGGGCCAGGTCAAGCTCTGCTTTAGCGGCCAGAAGCAGATCCTCTTCGGACAGTTCGCCAGCGTTGGCCTTGGCGATTTCCACCAGCAGATGGGCATGACTGCGGGCGGCTTCCAGGCAGTTAACGCGGTGCTGCAGCTTGGTTGCTTTGGTCTGTGCTTGAGGGAAGAGCTCATGCCATTCGAGATTGGCGCTGCTGACGATATCGCTGACTTCGCAGCCGGCGAAGCAGTGCAGCAGCACAGTGCCGTCTTCAGTTTCGCGAATGCTCAGGCTTGGGCTTTTGTCGTCATGAGCAGGGCAGCAGGCAATCCATTTGCCATCTCCAGTTTTCTTGGTTTTCTTGAGCTTTTGCAGAATGAAGTTGGCTCTGCTCATGCTAGGCCCTCGCTGTCCAGCTTGGTGCGATCTGCAGCGGTCAGGCGGTACCAGCCATAGCTACTTTTCAGGCCGTCGCAGGTCTCGAAGGGCACCCTGCTGCAGGCAATCTCAAGGCCAAGGCGGTGGCGCAGTTGGCTGACATACTCGGGCGAATTACTGCACGGTGTAACGCGGTCGCAGTCCTCGCGACTCAAACCGCCGGGATTGGCTATGAGCGCACGCAGCAGCCTTTGCAGGCGAGGGCTGAGAGGTTTAGAGTGGAGTGGCGAACTTATGATATGGCCCTCGGCGCTGGCGGCAACCAGCACGGGGGCTTTTTGTTGGTCGGTCATTACTGCTGACCTCCCAGCTTGGAGCGAATCCACGCTTCAATTTCAAGCGAATCCCAGCCGACGGCGCGTGGTCCTATGCGGCGGCACTTTGGGAACTCACCCCGATCCATGAAGTTATAGATACTGGATCGCTTGTAGCCGGTCGCTGCCATTACTTCCGGCAAGCGCATGATGTAACGAACTGCCATAGCCAAACTCCCATGCGCTTAATTAGCGCGTTATGGATGTGTGGCTAGTGATTTTTTAGATCAGGCCTCCCTTATTTAAGATGCAACTTACGAACAATCCTAAGCTGCACCCCCCTAGCTCCACGATTCAGGCGTTTAGCCTCGTTAGCAGCTTCTTCACCAAGATGTGGAGGGCGAAGGACTTCGCCTATTTCTCTGTTCGTGGCGCCAGAGTCTTTGGCGTCTAGGACGCGCAAGTATTTAATCATCTCATCTACGGAAAGGCGTCGATTCCCGATAACGATTCCAGATTCTTTCTGGAGTTCTTTGAGCAGATCTTTTGCCCTCTGCAATTGCTCTTCAATGCTATTTGTCAGGTCAAACTTTATTAGCACTTTATGTTCAGGTAGGGCGTATTCGTTTAATTCGATCTTCCCGAATGCCACAAGGGCGTCATGCGAGTAAAAGGATGTGCTCTCCTGTTTCCAGGCCCCATCAGGCAGGTTCGAGCGGTAGGGTGGAAATAGTGCACGAAGCCCCCATCTTTGTTCATGCTCGCCGTCAGCAGAGAATCCCTGCTCCCCCATCGCCTCTCGGAAGCTGGCGTATCCTTCGGGTACGGGGGGATGTGACTCCCCATACTCTAGGCGCATTTGATCGCAGTACTCGCCTTGGGCAAGTTGTGCTGTGTTGTTCCGCCCGATCCAATCATTCCGGTACTCCGGAAGGCGGCGAAGGAACTCCCAGCGCCATTCAGAGGGCCACTTATGCCGGGTGTACTCCTCAGCATTGCGCCAGTCTGGGACGTTCCAGTCCATCACTTCACCCTCAATTGGTAAGGCCGACCCCGCTGACGAGGTCGGCGCTGTACCTACTTCTGAATCACATGGATAACCTTGTGGATGGCATCTATGTGTAGCGGGTCAATCGGTATGATGCTCGAAGGGTTCAGCATCTTTACTATTACCGCCACTCGATCGCGCCTATCGCCCCAATCGCATATAGGGTCAAACGGTGTAACCAGTTGCTTGATCCAGGGCTGCTTGCTCCCATCTTTCCACCATATGCCAACAAGATCTCCTGGCAATGGCGGCTGTTCAGGATCACAAATAGCAATGTCACCCGCTTTATAGTCGGGCATTAAGCAGTCTCCACTCACAGCAACTGCATAGCTGCTCGGGCCAGGGCGCGCACTTTTCGGACATGCGCACCGCCGCTCTGACTTGGTTTGATGGGCTAGCAGGTAACTCGGCTGGTGAGGCGTCACGGTAGCAATGCTCATGATTTGCTCTCCGAGAAGTCAGTCCATGTAGATGATCGCGTTCTTCTTGCCGTACTTACCCTGCATCATCTCAAGTGCCGCTTGCGCGTGCTCTTCCTTGTAGAGCCAAGGCGAGCGATGCTCTTTTCCGTTCTTGAGGTACAACACGCAATACATAGGCACAGCAATTGGCGCCTGCATCGCCGTACGAGAACGATCTCTGTGTTTACGCATAGCCAGCCGTGCATGCTGATCCATTACACTGTGTGTAGCCATCATTTAGACCTCCTGCGGTCTGATTGTGGTCAGGGCCTGCCTGTACCGCTAATACCGGCAGGCCCGCCTAGCCTGAATCCGTCAGGCACGGTTTTTCGTGTGCAGTGGCACTACATTGTTGGCGGGCGTGCCGGTGCAATAAGTCGCCCAGTCAGCCATCAAGCCGCGGCGCTTTTCCAGAAAATCGGATCTCGAATAGGCGGCCTCAGTCTGGTTGCGCTCGTCGTGAGCCAACGCCAGCTCGCATACCTCCCGCGGGTAGTGGGTAGCTTCGTTCGCCCAATCTCTAAAGCTCGAACGAAAGCCATGGCGCGTCACGTCGTCATGCCCAAGGTCGTGTAGCAGGTTGCGAATAGCATTTGCGTGCATGACTCCTGTTTTGCCTTGTCCCGGGAACAGGTACGGGCTGCCTTCAATGCGAGGCAGAGCCTCGAGCATTTCGACAACCTCAGCAGCCAACGGAATGTAGAAGGCCTTGCGCATTTTCATTCGGGCGGCCGGCAGGGCCCAAAGGCCGGCGCCTAGATCGAACTCACTCCAGGTAGCAAAACGAACCATCTGCGCGCGGGCCCCGGTCAGTATCATGAGCCTGGCAGCGACCGCTGCACGGGCTTCGTTCTGTGCCAGTTTGAGCATTAGCGCGGGTACGTCCTGCCATTTCATAGCAGGGAAGTGCTGCCGCTGGCGGGCCTTCTTTTTCTCGGCCTTCGACAGCAGGTTGTCCAAGTGGCCGCGCCAGCGGGCCGGGTTGTCGCCATCGCGCAGACGGCGCGCCTTGGCCGCGTCTAGAACTTGTTCAACCTGTCCCCGTACCTCATCCGCAGTGCGGGTCTTGGTTGCCCAGATCGGCTGCAGTAGTTTCAGAACGTGTTCGGTATGGATGTCGCCGACAGGCAACTTGCCGATGACCGGAAAGGCGTACAGTTCCAGCTTGCGCAACCATCCCTTGCGCCACTTTTCCGACCAGCTAGCGCCGTGCGCCTGCTGGTACTCGATCGCCAGTGTCTCGAACGTAATACGGCGGGCCTGCGCCTGGCGTTCTGTCTCGCGCTTCCGCTCACGTGCAACATCACGGGCGGCAAGCGGGTCTGCGCCAGCAGCCAACACTTTACGCTGGTCTGCTGCGACTTGCCTGGCCTCGGCAAGCGTTACGGCGGGATATGGGCCCAGCCCCATCTCTCTGCTTTTGCGGTCCAGCTTGTATCGGAAGATCCAGCTAGATGCACCAGCTTTGCTTACCTGAAAGTACAACCCGTAACCATCATTCGTTTTGCCCGGAACCCCGGCCCTGGCAAGGGATTCGACGGTCTTGCTTGTGAGCTTTCCCATAATGGCCACCAAACCTCAATCCATGCCTACCGACCCACACCCTGACCCACACTTTAGAAGCGGATTCAAGCGGCGAAAGACGGAAGCTAATGGATAGATTATAGGCAGAACACCCCTTATACTCTAGGAGCCGCCGAACATTGCTGAAACTAAATGGACATTAGAAAAGCCGGCCACAAGCCGGCTTTTTTATGCCTGCAATTCGCCTCAACGACATGGACGGAACTGCCTGGGCGGCAGTGGTGCCGGGAGCCTGCGACAGGCGCATGCAGGAAACCGAGCCGGTCTACTGCGTCGGCGCCGCGACGCTCCGAACGGGGAGCGACAGCGCGCAAGCATAACGGAGCAGACGGCCGGCCAGGCGTCGCCCGCACGCCATCTGGCCTTTGTCACTATGCTTAACGGCACAGCGCCAGCATCTGCGCCGAGTCGACAAGGCGGGCCATATGAAAACAGGCAGATTGCGTCTTTTGATGATGGCCGTACTGGTCGGTCTTCTGGTCACCGTCGCCCACTCGCAATGGGTCGGTCCGCCGGATGGCCCGCCCGCCCAGTCCGACAAACGCGTGATCTTCCTCGCCTCCGACTTCCGCAATGGCGGCGTGGTGGGGGTTTACCGCAGCTTCGAGCGCGCCGCCAAGCTGCTCGGCTGGCAGGTCAGAGCGCTGGACGGCCGGGGTGATGCCGACGAATTGCGGCGCATTACCGATCTGGCCCTGGAGGCCGCGCCAGACGGCGTGGTACTGGGCGGTTTCGGATTGGCGGCGCTGGGCACGCCACCGGCGTTGTTGCAGCAACGCGATATCCCCGTGGTCGGCTGGCACGCCGGCGACCAGCCCGGTCCGACCGAGTGGCTGTTCAGCAATGTCACTACCGATCCACTGGTGGTCGCGGACATGGCGGCCGATATGGTGATCGGCGACGAACCGATCGGCGTGGTGATCTTCAACGACAGCCAGTTCGCCATCGCCACCACCAAGGCCATGCGCATGGCCGAGCGCGTGGATGCCTGCCCGCACTGTAAGGTGCTGAGCATCGAGGATCTGGCCATTTCCCGCGCATCGGCAGAGTTGGACGCGCGCGTGGAGCAGCTGCAGCGGCGCTTTGGCGCCGCCTGGACCCACACGCTGGCGATCAACGACGTGTACTTCGACCATATGCACCTGCCGCTGGCGCGCCTCGGGCGCAAGGACATCCTCCTGGTCTCGGCCGGCGACGGTTCCTCCAAGGCCCTGGGGCGCATCCATTCGGGGCTGTCGCAGCAGATCGCCACGGTTGCCGAACCCCTCGGTGCCCATGGCTGGCAACTGGTGGACGAACTCAACCGCGCCTTCGCCGGCCAACCGCCCAGTGGCTTCGTCGGCCAACCCCTGCTGATCACCGCGCAAGTGTTGCGCGAGAGCGAGAACATCAGCATCGAACTCGACACCAGCCACGAGGAAGCCTATCTGCGCCTGTGGCGACCACGGGTCGGTCGCTGACGGGGCGCGTCCTGCCTCTTCGCCGCCACGCAGGTCGCTGTTCAGCATCGCTGCGCCCTGGCAATCGCCGGCTGGCTCACCGCCAGGGCATCGGCCGCCTTGGCGAAGCGGCGCTGGCGGGCGATTTCGACCAAGCACAGCGAGAGACGGATCGCGTGCCCGAAATGGAATGAGCCGATCATGCCGCAAGCACCGCCGCCCAAGCGCTGCGGGAAACGAGGCGGCATGGCTCCTGCATAGATTGCTAGCAATATTTCACCATTCGCTAGCCAGGAGCCTCCCATGTTGGCCGAATCCACCCGCGGCGTGATCTGCACCCCCCACCCCGCCGCCACCCGCAGCGGCCTGGCCATGCTCGATGCCGGCGGCAGCGCCATCGACGCCATGCTCGCCGCCAGCGCCACCCTGGCCGCGGTGTACCCGCACATGACCGGCATCGGCGGCGATGCCCTGTGGCTGCTCCATGACCGCGAAGTACGCACCATTGTGGGGATCGGCCAGGCCGGCCAACGTCTGCCGGCAGGAGGGAAGATCGGCCTGCGCGGCCCCAGCGCCCTGGCCACCACCGCCGGCGCCATCGCCAGCTGGCAGCTGGCGGCCGATATCAGCCGCCAGCAATGGGGCTCGCGCCTGGGCTGGGCGGATCTGTTCGAGCAAGCCATCCATCATGCCGAGCACGGCCACCCGGTCTCCGACTCGCAACTGTTCTGGCAGGACTATCGCCGCGAGCTGATCGAGCAGCTGCCGAACCTCCACCCGCTGTGCAAGACCGCCGAAGGCCGCTGGCTCGCCCCCGGCGACACCCTGCGCCAGCCACGCCTGGCCGACAGCCTGCGCCACCTGGCGCGCAAGGGGCTCGAGGAGTTCTACCGCGGCGAGCTGGCGCAGGCCTTCAGCGAAGCCTTCCTGGCACATGACTGCGGCCTGAGCGGCGAGGACCTGGCCGCCACCCGCGCCGAACTGGCCGCGCCGATCAGCATCCGCTACCGCCAGGGCACGCTGTACAACGTCGCCCCGCCCTGTCAGGGCCTGTATACCCTGCAGGCCATGCTGGCGCTGCGCAGCCGCGCGCTGGGCGACTGCGGCAACGGCAGCGCGCGCTATTACCACTGGCTGGTGGAGGCGATCAAACAGGGCCTGCTGCGCCGCAACGCCGAGCTCTGCGACCCGCGCCACCGCGACTGGCCCTGGGCCGCCAGCCTCGACGACGCCATGGCCGCGCGCTACGCCGCCGCCATCGACGACCAGCGCGCCCAACCCTGGGCCGAACCCGGTCGCCCGGCCGACACCATCTGGATGGCCGCCTGCGATGCCGAAGGCCGCAGTGCCTGCCTGATCCAGAGCCTGTTCCATGACTTCGGCTCCGGCTGCGTGCTGGGCGACACCGGCGTGCTCTGGCAGAACCGCGCCGCCGGCTTCAATGCCGACCCGCAGCATGCCAACGCCTGGGCACCAGGCAAGCGCCCCGCGCACACCCTCAACCCGTCCTGCTACCTGGCCGACGACGGCCGCCGCTGGTTCTTCGGCACCCAGGGCGGCGATGGCCAGCCACAGACGCAGATGGTGCTGGCCAGCCAGCTGATCGACTTCCAGCAGCCCATCGATCAGGCCTTGCACATGCCGCGCTTTCTGCTCGGGCGCAGCTTCTTCGACAGCACCGACAACCTCAAGCTGGAGGCGCCGGTGGGCGAGGCGGTGATGGCTGACCTTGAGCGCCTGGGGCACCAGGTCGAGCGCATCCCGGCCCTCAGCCCCTACACCGGCCAGGCCGGCATCATCGCCATCGGCCGCGACGGCAGGCGCCAGGCGATGCACGACCCGCGCGGCCAGGGCGATGCGCTGGGCCAGCGCGCTTGAGCGGCGCCGGCGACGCCACGGATTTACCGGAGCCGGCGGCACTGGCGATAATGGCCGCCATTGCCCGCAAGAGCGTTGATTCGATGGCCGAGAAGACCGTGACCGCCAAACAGCAGGAGGTGCAGCGCATCGTCGATGCGCTGGCCAAGGCCATTGCCCAGCATCGCCTGCCGCCCGGCATGCGCCTGATCGAGGCGCAGATCGTCGAGTCGCTGCAGGCCAACCGCAACCATGTGCAGGTGGCCCTGCAACGCCTGGCGATGCAGAAGATCGTCACCATCGAGCCCAACCGCGGCGCCCTGGTCGCGCAGCCCAGCGCCCAGGAGGCGCGCGACGTGTTCGCCGCCCGCCGCGCGGTGGAGCGCGCCATCGTCGAGGCGATCACCCCGGCGATCATGCAGCAACATGCCGAGCGCATCGCCGCGCAGATGGCCAAGGAACGCGCCGCCACCAGCAGCAGCGACCGCCGCGCCATCGTCCGCGAGCTCAGCGAGTTCCACCGCATGCTCGGCGAGATCTGCGGCAACGCGGTGCTGCGCGACATCCTCGACAACCTGATGGTGCGCAGCTCGCTGATCGTCGCCCTGTACCAGCGCAACGACGTGCCCTCCTGCGCCTCGGACGAGCACCAGCAGGTGCTCGACGCCCTCGCCGCCGGCCAGCGCGAGCAGGCCGTGGCGCTGATGATCGAGCACCTCGACGAACTGGAAGGCCAGCTGGCCCTGCATCAGGAGCAGAACGTCGAGGTCAACCTGCGCGAGGCGCTCGCCGAGCTCTAATCACTCGGCCGCAGCAGCCGTGGCCGTTCCCGTACGAAGGTCTGCCGACCGTTCTTGAAGCCCAGCAGTGGCGGGCTCAGCTCGCCGATCACCGCGGCCGGGTGCGGCGCATCGAGGACGATGAAGTCCGCCCGGCAACCCGGTGCCAGGCCGTAGTCGGGCAGGCGCAGCAAACGCGCCGAGTCGCTGGAGATCCAGCCCAGGCAGGTCTGCAGCTCGGCGTGGGTGCCGAGCTGGGCGACGTTGGCGTAGAGGTTGGCCTGGCGGATCAGCGAGGCGTCGCCGTAGGGGGTGAAGGGGTTGCCCAGGTTGTTGGTCGACAGCGAACAGGTCACCCCGCCGGCGTGCAAGCGCTCCAGCGGCGCCAGCCCGCGCGGTTTGCCATGGCTGCACTGGCGGCCGCCGAGGTAGAGATCGGTGCTCGGCAGGCAGGTCACCTGCACCCCGGCCTCGGCCAGTTGCGCGGTGATCGCCTGCAGCGGCTCGGCCGCCAGCATCGACAGCTTGGTGGCGTGGCCGACGGTAACCCGGCCGCCCCAGCCGTGCCGCTCGGTACAGCGCAGCACCTCGGGCAGGGTCATGCCCGCGGGGTCGAGGTCGAAGTCCAGGTGGAAGTCCAGATCGCAATCGTGCGCCACGGCCAGCTCGAACAAGCGGCGGATCTGCCCATGCGGATCGCTGTCGGTATAGGGGCAGCCGCCGAGCACCTCGGCGCCCTGCGCCAACGCCTGGCACAGCAACGCCTCGGTGCCCGGATTGTTGAGCAGGCCCTCCTGGGGAAACACGCAGAGCTGCAGGTCCAGCGCCCAGGCGTAGTCGGCCTGCAGCCGGCGCACCGCGTTGAAACCGGTCAGGCCGATCTGCGGGTCGATCTCGACGTGGGTGCGCATGTGCATGGTGCCCTGGGCGATGGCCAGCTCCAGCACTCGTGCGCCGCGCTGGTAGACATCCGCCTCGGTGAAGCCGGCCTTGGCCGCCGAGGTTTCGGCGATGGCCTCGGCCAGGGTGCCGGCGCGCAGGTTGCAGCGTTCGAGGATGCAGGCCTTGTCCAGGTGGATATGGGTTTCGATCAGCCCCGGCAGCACCAGGCCGCCGCCCAGGTCCAGCTCGCGCGGGCAGGCGTCGGCGCTGAAGGCATCGACGAAGCGGCCCCGTTCCACCCGCAGCTCGGCGAGGCGGGTGGGCGCGTCCGGCAAACGCAGGTTGTGCAGATACAACGCACTCATGCGGCGCTCTCCCCCAGGTAGGCGGCTTCCAGCTCGGGGTCGTTGCGCAGCTCGGCAGCGCTGCCGGATTTGACGATGCGCCCGGTCTCCAGCACGTAGGCGCGGTCGGCCACCTGCAGTGCGAGGTTGGCCATCTGGTCCACCAGTAGCAGGGTCACGCCCTCGTCGCGCAGGCTCGCCAGGGCATCGTAGAGCTCGGCGATCATCGCCGGCGCCAGGCCCAGCGAGGGCTCGTCGAGCAGCAGGATGCGCGGTTTGGCCATCAGCCCGCGGCCCACCGCGACCATCTGCTGCTCGCCGCCGGAAAGCAGTCCAGCCGGGCTGTCCAGGCGTTCGCGCAAGCGCGGGAAGCGGCGCAGGATGGCTTCAATCTCGGCCTCGGCATCCACCTGGTCGGTGCGGGTGTAGGCGCCCAGCAGCAGGTTGTCGCGCACGCTGAGCTGGGGGAACAACTGTCGCCCCTCCGGCACCAGGGCCAGGCCGCGTGCGGCGATGGCGCTGGCCTCGGCTTTCTCGATATTGACGTCGTCCAGCACCACGAGGCCCGAAGACGGCCGCTTGAGCCCTGCCAGGCACTGCAGGATGCTCGACTTGCCGGCGCCATTGGCGCCGAGAATCGCCACCAGCTCGCCGGGATTGACCAGCAGATCCACGCCTTGCACCACCGGCGCGGCGCCGTAGTCGACCACCAGGTCCTTGACGAACAGGATGGCGTCGCGGCTGCCGTCCCAGGCTGCGTCACGCGGCTGCGCCTGGTAGTCGGTGCTGCCCAGGTAGGCGGCGACCACTCGCGGGTCCTGTCGCACCTCGTCCGGGGTGCCCCAGGCAATCGGACGGCCGGCGTCGAGCACCAGGATGCGCTGCGACACCGCCATCACCAGCGGCATGTCGTGCTCCACCAGGATCACCGCGATACCGAAGCCGGCCAGGGTCTTGAACAGCCCGGCCAGGCGGTCGGTGTCGCTACGGCTGAGGCCAGCGGCCGGCTCGTCGAGCAGCAGCACCCGCGGCCGACTGGCCAGGGCGCGGGCGATTTCCACCAGGCGCCGGTCGACGTGCGGCAGATCGTCCGCCGCGCAGGTCACCGAGCCGCGATAGCCCACCAGCGCCAACAGGTTCAGCGCCAGCTCTTCCTGCTCGGCCGGCGGGCGCGCCAGCGGCAGGCCGAGCTGGCCCTGCTGCATGGCCGCCAGCAGGTTCTCCAGCACGCTCATCTCACCGAACAACTGGGTGGTCTGGTAGGTACGGGCGATGCCGGCGCGGGCGATCTTCCAGGCTGGCAGGCCAGCCAACTGCTGTTCCAGCTCGATCTGCCCGCTGTCCGGCGCATAGAACCCGCTGATCAGGTTGAGCAGGGTGGTCTTGCCGGCGCCATTGGGGCCGATCACCGAGGTGATGCTGCCCTGCTCGGCGCTGAAGCTGATCGCGCTGGCCGCCTGCACGCCGCCGAAGCGGATGCCGACATCGCGCACCTGCAGCCCTTGCGCCTCACCACCGCTGCGCTCGAACCAGCGCGCCAGCAGATGACGGTTGGCACTCTTCGGCGCGTAGGCCGGCGGCGCTTGCCACCAACGCTGCTGCAGGGCACCGAGCACACCGCGCGGCGCCAGCCAGAGCACCGCGAGCAGGAGCATGGAGAAGATCAGCAGGCGGTATTCGGCCAGGCCCGAGAGCATCTCCGGCAGCAGCACGATCAACAGCGCTCCGAGCACCGGGCCGAACAGCGTGCCGCTGCCGCCGACTATCACCGCCAGGACGAACAGGATCGACTGCGAGAAGGGGAAGGAATCCGGGCTGATGAACATCATCAGCGGCGCCATCAGGCCGCCGGCCATACCGGTCAGGGTGGCCGACAGGGCGAAGGCCAGGGTCTTGGTCTGCATCGGGTTGAAGCCCAGCGAACGCGCGGCGATTTCCGTCGACTTCACCGCGCGCATCGCCCGCCCCCAGCCGCTGCCCTGCAGGCGCCGGTAGAAGGCCAGCGCCGCCACCATCAGCGCGGTGGCCAGCAGCGCCAGGCCGACATTGCCGTCCAGCCCGCCAAACGCGGGCATGGGAATGCCGATCAGGCCGTTGGCACCGCCGGTCAGCGACTGCCACTCGATCAGCCCGTGGTGAACCATGAAGGCGAAGGCGATGGTCACCATCGCCAGGTAGGGCCCGGTTACGCGCAGCGCCGGCAATGCCAGCAGGGCACCGACCAGGCCGCTGCCGAGGCCGGCGATGATCAGCGCCAGGCCCAGCGGCAAGCCGGCCATCAGCAGCAGCGCGGAGATGTAGGCGCCGATGGCGTAGAAAGCGATATGGCCGAAGGAAATCTGCCCGGACAGGCCCATGAGGATGTTCAGGCCGACACCGACCACGGCCGCCAGCGCGCAGAAGGTGAAGACCAGCAGCGAATAGCTGTCCAGCACGAAGGCCAGGCTGCTGCCCAGCAGCGCCAGCGCGGCCAGACCGCTTGGCGCCAGGTAGCGGTTGCTCAGGTTCATACTTTCACCAGTGTCTGTTTGCCGAACAGGCCGTTGGGGCGCAGCGCCAGGGCGATGATGACCAGGCCGAAGGTGAAGATCTGGGTGAAGGCCGAGCCGAACTGCAGGGTGATCAGCGCCTCGGCCAGGCCGAACAGCAGGCCGGCGAGGAACACTCCGTTGGCACTGGCGATACCGCCGAGAATGGCCACGGCGAACGCCTTGAGGCCGAACAGCGTGCCCATGTCGGCATGCACGTTGTACAGCGGCGCGATCAACAGCCCGGCGATCCCGGCGAACACCGTCGACACGGCGAAGGCGCAGGCCACCACGCGGTTGACCCGAATCCCCATCAATTGCGCCGCACGCGGGTTCTGCACGCAGGCCTCGAGCACCTTGCCCAGGCGCGTGTAGCGGCGCACCAGGTACAGCGCCAGGGCGATGCCGGCGCCGGCCAGGGGGATCAGCAGCTGCAGCGCCTGGACATTGCTGCCCAGCACCTGCAGGTGCTGGTGCAGCAGGGCCACGTCGAACTGACGCGGCTCCTTGCCGAAGCTGAACAGCACCAGGTTGTCCACCAGGATGCCGCCCGCCACCGTGGCCATCAGCCAGGCTTCAGAGCCGCGGCTGTGGAAGGGCCGCACCAGGAACAGTTCGATGGCCAGGCCGTACAGCGCGCACAGCGCCAGGCTCAAGACAGCCGCCAGCCACCAGGGCAGGCCGGCGGTGACGCAGAGGCTGTAGCCGAGCACCGCGCCGATCATCATGGCGCTGCCCTGGGCGAAGTTGACGGTACGCGACACCACGTAGGTGATGTGAAAGCCCAGGGCGAGCAGCGCATACATGCTGCCCAGGCCGAGCCCGCTGATGATTGCGGCGGTAAGCATGGCAAATCCTCCACCGGCCGCTGCCACGGCCGGACTGGCTGGCTCAGTGCTGGATCGGCACGATTTCGTCACCCTCGAAGCGGGTGAACACGTAGTCGTCCACGCCCAGGGCATCGTGCTGCTCGGCGCTGAACGGTTTCTCGTAGGTCTTGATCAGGCCTTCGTAGCGCTGGATGCCGTAGTAGCCGTCGCGGATCGCCGGCCCCTCGGTGCTGCCGGCGGCGGCGATGGCCTGCGCGGTCAGGTGCAGGGCATCGTAGGCGTTGGCGATGCCTACCGCCGGGGTGACATCGGCCAGGCTCTTGATCTCCGGGTAGCGCTTTTGCAGCGCGGCGAAAATCGCCTCGCCCCTGGCGTCGCCCTCCTGGCTGAAGGTGTAGGTCTGGATGAAGTGCACGCGCCCGGCATTGGGCCCGGCCAGCTCGCCGAAACGCCCGCCGGCCGGCCCCCAGTGCGACACCACCGGCACGTCCCAGCCCATGCGGTCGAGCGACTTGACCACCTGCGCCGACGGCGCGACGTTGGCCACCAGCAGCAGGGTATCGGCGCCGGCCTGCTTGAGCCGACTGAGCTGCGGCACCACATCGAGATCGCTGCCCTCGATGCGCTCCACCCCGGCCACCGGCATGCCACGCGCCGCCAGCGCCTTGCGGAAACCCTGCTCGTTGGATTCGCCCCAGGGGTTGTTGATCAGGATCATCCCCGGCTTCTGGGTGGCGAAGTGCTTCTGCGCGTAGCTGACCAGCGCCTCGTCCACCAGCTCGTCCACCGCCGACACGCGGAACACGTAGTTGTCGGCGGCGCCGTTGCGGGTGATCGGCGTGCCGGCCGCCCATACCCCCATGAACGGCATCTTCATCTGATTGGCCAGCGGCACGATGGCCAGCGACACCGGCGTATCCAGCCCGCCGAAGAGCACCGCGACCTTCTCCCGCTGGATCAGCTCGCGCGCCGCCAGCAGCCCCTTGGACGGGTTGCTTTCGTCATCGCGGCGCACCAATTGCAGCGGACGCCCGAGCACACCGCCCTGGGCGTTGACCTCGTCGATGGCGATGGTCAGACCGCGGGTCAGCGCCTCGCCGGACTTCGCTGACTGCCCGGACAGCGCCGCCACCAGGCCGACCTTGATCGGCTCGGCCGCCTGTGCGGACAGGGAAAACCAACAACTCAACGCGAACGCCGCAGCCAGGCACGGCTTCAGACGACGCGGAAACGACAATAGCGTGGACATGGCATTCTCCTAATTGCTAGCTTTTGCACAAACATTGCTAGCAAAACAGGTGCCACCCCGGCAAAGCCCGCAAATACGGGCCTTGTCCATGGCGCCACTTCAGAAACCGCCCCATTGCCTGGCACGACGCACCAGCAAGATGCAGCCAGGCCCAAGGAGAACCCATGCCCAGCGAACACCCCGCCGTCACCCTGGTTCGCCAGTTCCTCGAACTGTCGATGATCCCCGATCCACAGGGCGCCGCCCGCTACATGGCCGCCGACGTGCGCATCACCTTCACCGGCGGCCGCGCCATGCCCGATGCCCAGGCCATCACCGCCTTCAACGGCAGTCGCTACAACTGGGTAAAGAAAGCCATGGGCCAGTTCGACTGGACCGAGCATGCCGACCACTGCGTGGTGTATTCCAACGGCACCCTCTACGGCCAGTGGCCGGACGGCCGCAGCTTCTCCGGCAATCGCTACCTCGACCGCTTCGAGGTGCGCGACGGCCTGATCACCCGCATGGATGTTTGGAACGACAGCGCCGAGTGGATTCTGCAGCCGCAGATCAACCGTGACTGACGCGACGGCGCCTGGCACTTTGGTCGCACTTGGCTGACCAAATGGTCAGCCCTATGCTGCACTCTTTTTGTGCGAGCCTGCGCCATGTCCCTGCCCGATCTGCTGCTGTTGGTCCTCGCCGGTTTCGCCGCTGGCGGCATGAATGCCCTGGCCGGCGGCGGCACCTTCTTCTCCTTCCCGGCGTTGCTCGCCGCCGGTCTGCCGCCGGTGACGGCCAATGCCACCAACGCCGTGGCCCTGTGGCCGGCCAGCCTGGCCGGCGCCTGGGCCGCGCGCGCCTCGTTGCGGCCGCTGGGGCGCTACCTGATCCCGCTGCTGCTGGCCGGCCTGGCCGGTGGCCTGCTCGGCGGCCTGTTGCTGCTGGCCGGCGGCGACGATGTATTCCGCGTGCTGATCCCCTGGCTGCTGCTGGCCGCCACCGCGCTGTTCGCCGCCAGCCCCTGGCTGGGACGCTGGCTGGCCGAGCGGCGCAAGAACAGGGAATCCGAACACCCTCCGCACACGCCGCTGTCGCTGGGTGCGCATATCGGCGTGTCGATCTACGGCGGTTACTTCGGCGCCGGCATGGGCATCCTGCAGCTGGCCGCCTTCTCCATCGAAGGCCACGCCCTGGCCCGCGCCAACGCGCTGAAGAACCTGATCTCGGCGGTGATCTACAGCATCGCCACCCTGACCTTCGTCATCGCCGGGCGGGTCAGCTGGTACGAGCTGGCCATCCTGCTCACCGGCGCCACCCTTGGCGGCTACGCCGGCGGCGCACTGGGCGAAAAACTGCCGCCGGCACTGCTACGCAGCTTCGTCATCCTGGTGGGCAGCGGGATGACGCTGTACTACTTCTGGAGCACCTACTTCTCTGCATAGGCCGTAGGGTGTGCCGTGCGCACCCTCGTTTTCTATCGCCGAGCCCGGTGCGCACGGCGCACCCTACGCCGAGTCCAGTACCAAACCACATCCGCGGGCCCGCTGATTTGCCCGAAAAGCGCGGCTCTGCTAGTGTCGCGACCGTTTCTACGCTGCCCGAGACCCGCCGCCATGGCCCGCAAGAAAGCCGCCCCCGACTTCGAACACTCCCTCGCCGAACTGCAGACGCTGGTCGAGCGCCTGGAGAGCGGCGAGCTGTCGCTGGAAGACTCGCTGACCGCCTTCGAGCAGGGCATCGGCCTGACCCGCGAGTGCCAGGCCGCCCTGGCTCAGGCCGAGCAGAAGGTGCAGCTCCTCCTGGAGCGCGATGGCGAGCTGGAGCCGGCGCCCTTCGACGCGGACCCGACCGCATGATCAAGGCCTACCAGGCGAGCTGCCAGGCACGGGTCGACGCCGCCCTCGAGCCGCTGTTCCAGCCTCCCCGTGCCGAGCTGCAGCGCCTGTACGAGGCGATGCGCTACAGCGTGATGAACGGCGGCAAGCGGGTGCGCCCGCTGCTGGTGTATGCCGCCTGCGAAGCGCTGGATGGCAATCTCGATCGCGCCGATGGCGCCGCCTGCGCGGTGGAGCTGATTCACGCCTACTCCCTGGTGCACGACGACCTGCCGGCGATGGACGACGACGACCTGCGCCGCGGCCAACCCACCACGCACAAGGCCTTCGACGAGGCCAGTGCCATCCTCGCCGGTGACGGCCTGCAGAGCCTGGCCTTCGAGGTGCTCGCCGACCGCCGGCGCAACCCGCAGGACGCCGAAGTGCGTCTGCAGATGATCGATGCCCTGAGCAGCGCAGCCGGGCCGGCCGGCATGGTCGGCGGCCAGGCCATCGACCTCGGCTCGGTGGGGCAGCAGCTCGACCAGGCGGCGCTGGAAACCATGCACCGGCACAAGACCGGCGCGCTGATCGAAGCCAGCGTACTGCTCGGCGCCCTGGCCAGCGGCAACGCCGACGAACTCAGCCTCAAGGCCCTGCTGCAGTACGCCCGCGCCGTCGGTCTGGCCTTCCAGGTGCAGGACGACATTCTCGACGTGGAGAGCGACACCGCCACCCTGGGCAAGACCCAGGGCAAGGACGAGGCCAACGACAAGCCCACCTACCCCGCCCTGCTCGGCCTCGACGCAGCCAAGGACTATGCCCTGGAACTGCGCGACCAGGCCCTGCACGTGCTGCGCCCCTTCGGCAGCCAGGCCGAGCCGCTGCGCGAGCTGGCGCGTTATATCGTCGAGCGGCGCAGCTAGCCGATAGGCTGTCGCGCGCTGCGGCCAACGTCATCATCACCATCTATACCAGCATGATCGCCGCATAAGGCTTGCTTTACCCCCACGACCAGCCTCCTAAGATGGCTCCATAACGACAAGACGTCCGGAGCCGCCATGCCCTTTTCCGCCCTGCTGATCGCCAACCGCGGCGAGATCGCCATCCGTATCGCCCAGGCCTGCGCCGACCTCGGTATCCGCAGCGTGGCGGTGTACGCCGAGGACGACAGCGCCTGCCTGCACACGCGCAAGGCCGACCTGGCCGTCGCGCTGGCTGGACGCGGCCCGGCGGCCTATCTGGATATGGATCAGCTCATTGCCATCGCCCACGAGCAGGGTTGTGCGGCCATCCATCCCGGCTACGGTTTTCTCGCCGAGAACGCCGAGTTCGCCCGCCGCTGCCAGGCCGCCGGGCTGACCTTCGTCGGCCCGACGCCGGAAACCCTGCAACTGTTCGGCGACAAGGCCGCCGCCCGCGCCCTGGCCGAACGCTGCGCAGTGCCGCTGGTACCGGGGATCAACCAGTCGGTGACGCTGGAGCAGGCCACCGCCTTTCTCGCCGAGCACGGCAGCGTGATGCTCAAGGCTCTGGCCGGCGGCGGCGGGCGCGGCATGCGTGCAGTGGAGGATGCGGCGCAACTGGCCGAGGCCTTCGCCCGCTGCGCCTCCGAGGCCCAGGGCGCCTTCGGCAGCGGCGCACTGTACGTGGAAAAGCGCGTGCGCCGCGCCCGGCATATCGAAGTGCAGGTGCTCGGCGACGGCAGCGGCGCGGTCAGTCACCTGTGGGAGCGCGACTGCAGCCTGCAGCGCCGTCACCAGAAGCTGGTGGAGATCGCCCCCAGCCCCGATCTTGACGCCGCCACCCGCGACGCGATCATCGCCAACGCCATGCGCCTGGCCGCCGAGGTGCAGTATCGCGGCATCGGCACCTTCGAATTCCTCCTCGACCTCGACCAGCCCGGGCGCTTCTACTTCATGGAGGCCAACCCGCGCGTGCAGGTGGAGCACACCGTCACCGAGCAGGTCACCGGCGTCG
>VFQP010002307.1_pt1 | contig 21782 bp, 21 predicted proteins | sample 3512351 | NCBI WGS metagenome assembly VFQP01 (sample SAMN10412372, study PRJNA504923) | tailings metagenome | isolation source: Relicate 1 Philex TSF1 revegetated site | place: Philippines: Tuba, Benguet | collected 2017-08-29
GCGGCAGTCGGAGCTGCTGCTGGCCGCACGGCGGCGGCACCAGCAGTGGCACCCCGCGCCTGACCAGGCGGCAGAGCAAGGGACGGCGCAGGCGCCTGCGGACGCTCCCCCCTCTCCACGCCTGCCGTCCACACACCCAGCAGCAGCGCATCCAGCAGCGGCGGCGTTGGCGGGGGCCTCCGCGCCATTGCACACCTTCGGCGGCGGCGGCGGTGAGGCGGAGGAGGCGGCGCCGCTGAGCACGGTGATCAAGGCCATCCACCTGCTGCAGGGCGTGCAGTCCCGAGTACCAGCTCCAGGCGCGGTGGTAGTGCGGCAGCAGCAGCAGCAGCAGCAGCAGGTCGCGGCTGCGCCCGTCCGGCAGGAGGCGCCGGCGCAGGTGGCGGCCAGCGGGGCGTCAGCAGAAGAGAGCCAGACCTGCAGCTGGAGTGCGGGCGACCACTGCGCGATCCCCCTGCCACCTCCGCGCCCAGCGCACCACCAGGAGCAGGACTGCACAGCGGCAAGCCCCGCGCCCGGCTCCCCAGGCCGCTCCGCTGCGTTGCTGCTCAAGCCTGCTACGACAGCGGCAGCGGCGGCAGCAGCGCAGGCGTCCTCCTTTTGCCCACGTCCTGGTACCCAGCACGCCCCGTGCGACGCCACCGCGGCCTGCCCCAGCGTCGCGCCGTACGCTGAGGTGGTGCTGGCGCTGGAGGGCAGCGCAGCCAGCGTGGCCAGCGCCCAGCCTGGCCCGGCAAACAGCCTCCCGCTTGGCTCAGCCACCCAGGCCTGGCGCCGGCACACCGTGGGCGCTATCGTCCAGGGCGCCGGACCCACACGGCCCGCGCGCGCGTCGGCGGGCGCGCGCAGCTTGAGGGAGCAGGCCTCGCAGAGCGCCGACGCCGACGCCGCGCGGCTGCTGGCCCAGGCGCGCGCGGTGGCTCAGCGGCGGCGGCGCAGCACCACGGAGCAGCTGGGGACGGTGACCGAGGCGCTGCTGGCCCAGGCCCAGCACCTGGCCCTCATGCACCACCAGCGCGCCCTCGTGCTCAGGTGCGTGACGTCCGCATCTGCCTGCTGCCCGCGTTCCAGCTGCGCACGCACAGGCCGCACAGCACCTGTCACCTGTGCTCTTGCCACCAACGCGGATGCAGGTGGGGCCTGCGCCCGTGGCTGCACCTGGTGGCGCTGAGGCAGGTGCAGGGCCAGCAGGCCGTGGCGCACCACCTGCACAGGCGCATGAGACGCGTGTGGCAGGCCTGGGGCCTGCGCGTGATGCGGTCCAGGGGCAAGCGCGCCGCCACGCAGGCGTCGGGTGTGGCGCGCCTCAGGGCGAGACAGCAGGTGCGCTGTGCCCTAGGGAGTCCTCTAAGCAGCTCCGCGGCGCCGCAAGCGGTTGCGGCTGACTGGCGCACGTTCCCTTTCCGTGACGCTGTTGCGCAGGAGCGGGCGGCAGCAGCGTGCCTGCGTGCGTGGCACGCGCTGTGCTGCGCGCGCGCCGCGTGCCTGGCGGCGCGGGCGCACCGCGCTTGGCGTGGCTGGCTCCTGGCCGTGAGCTGGGGCCGCCTGGCTCGGCGCGATGCGGCCCTGCACTGCCGCAGCCGGCGCCTGCGCGGGACGCTGCGGGCCTGGCGGCAGGCGGCGCTGCAGCAGGGCGCCGAGGGGCTGGTGCGGGAGCTGCACCTGGAGGAGCAGGTGGCGGGCCATGTGCGGGCGGCGCGCCTGCGGCGGCTGCTGCGGGCGTGGAGGCGGGCGGTGGTGGACGCCAGGCACGCGGCGGTGCTGGCGGAGCGGCAGGCGGTGACGTGGAGCAAGGTGCAGGGGTGGCTGCAGGGCGACCTGCGGGGCAGCGGGCTCCTGCCGCCCCCGGCGGGTGCGGGCGGCGGTGACCCCGGGGTGGCCACGCCGGCAGCACCAGGCGCTCCAGCGCAGCTGGCCGCCAAGGAGCGAAGCGAGTCATGGCTGCAGCTGGGCGGCGAAGCGCAGCGTGCGGCAGTGGCGGCGGACGAGCTGCAGGGCGGCGCGGCACCGCCGCTGCTGGCCGACGGTGTCAGCATCAGGACTCTACCTCCGCTGCCCCCTCTGGTGCTGCCGCCAGGGGCCTTGGGGGTGAGCGGCCGGCGCACCATCGCCATCAGCCTTCCGGGCACAGCAGCAGCAGCCAGGGCCGACTCCAGCGCGCCCGAGGAGCCGGCAGACAGCGCGGCTGCAGCCCTGGCGCGCAGGGAGAGGCTCCAGCGATTCGTGTCTGAGGCTGCGCCGCCCCCGCTGCTGTCGCGCCTCCCGTGATGCGGCGGGGCAGCCAACCCTGGGTCCGACCTCGCTCGTGCGCGCCGCGCTTTCGCCCCCCGTGGCTTTTCCAGTGCACACGCGGCGTAGTGCAAATGCGGTGCTGCTGGCTAAGCTCGCAGCGATTCGCTGGTCCCGCGCCATGCCCGGCGCCCATGCGGCGGCACCGTCCCCCAGCACCGCTGAACGCTGCACCCGTGCACACAGCGCGCTTAGAGAGGGGCAGCACACGGTCGGAGGCAGGAGCGCGTTGGAGACAGGGGCCCGTTCCCAGAGCAGCACCAGCAGGTCTTCCGAAAAGGGAGGCTCTGTGCGCGCCGCAGGGCAGCTCGCGGTATGAGCTTGCGGCACAGCTCGCTCGCCACAGATGTCTACGAGTAGCGGCAAGTATGGCGACGCCAACTTGAACAACAAGCTATTGGCTTCGAAAGGCTCGGCGGGGCAACAGGCCGTCCCTTCATCGGCGCTTGGCGCTGCCAAGGTCGGCTTCAATGGCATGCTCATCCTCAAGGTGCGCAATTGCTGCAACGCCTTGTATCGCTGCTGGTGGCAGCGCAGCGGGGGGTCGATCGATCGAGATGGGTGTGCGTCTGCTGCACGGCCGAGCTGCAGAGGCCGAGGGCGGCCAGCGGCGCCAAGTTGTCGGTGCCGCTTCCCGTCAACCTCCCGTCTATGAGAAAGGTGCGCAATTGCTCGTGGCGCGTCCTGCGGGGGCGGTGGCGCAGCTGCTGCGCGAGGCGGGCTGCTGTCCCTCCCGCGCGCACAGGAGCATGCGGGCAACGACCCCACGACGCAGCTTGTGCCCAGCTCGGGCTCAGGAGGCAGCGGCTGGACCAAGCCAGCGGGAGAGGAGGCGCCCACAGGCCTTGGGACGGGAGGAGGAGCAGCGGCAGCAGCATCCGCAGAGCCCGCAGCGCCGCAGGGATGGGGCGGCTCTGGCCCTCTGCTGGGCAGCAAAGCGTCGGGACCCGGCGCGTGGCAGCCAGCCGCACTGGCTGCAGGCGGACCCGCCCTGAGCAGCGGCTCGTCCTTCTCGCGCCAGCGCGGCTTGAACCCCGAGGAGTTCCCCAGCCTGGCGGACACCGGCAAGGCGGCGCAGGGGGCCGCTAAGACGGCCAAGTCGTTCGACCAGCCGCAGGCGAGCCGTCGTTCTTCGGGGCGCTCCTGGCCCAGCTGGCGGCCAGATCGCAGGGGCGAGCGGCAGATCGCGGGGCGAGCAGCGGGCGTGCGAGGACGCCTGCGTGGCCAGCAGCATATGGCCGAGCATAAGCGCAGAGTGTCACAGCCTGCCTGCAGGGGGGGGGACGCAGAGGAGGCGAGCCTTTTTCGAGACGGGAGATCTCGCGGCGCTTCGCTCGCCTTTGCGCCCGCAGGACACGCGTGCCTGGGCAGACGACGAGCGTGCGCCCATGGGCCTGCGTCATGGGCCACCGGACTGGTGAGCGGGGGCCGTGGAGCAGCAGGCCTGGGGCGGGTCGGCAGTGCCTGCAGCGCAAAGCGTGACAGTGTGCAGCACACGCCCATGCTGCGGTGGTGGTCGCAGGAACGGGCCGCCGCACGGGGACGAGCGCTTCATGGACGACAGGGCGTACGGGCCTCGCGGCGACTATACGCGCTACAACCACGTGGGGCCGCGCACCGGCGACTACGACGGGCCTCCGCCCCCGCCGCCGCCGCCCCCCGGGGGCCCCTACGGGCGCCACCCGCTGGACGACGACCCCTACGGCCCTCCCAGGCGGCGGTACGGGGGCTACGGGCCTCCGCCCCCTCCTCCCCCGCCGCACGACCCCTACGGGCGCTACGACCCGCACGGCCCTCCCCCGCCTCCCCCTCCTCCCCCCATGGGGGGGTACGGGCGGCGCGGCGGTCCCTACGGGCCGTACGAGGGGTACGGCAGGCACCCGCCGCACCCAGGAGGCGGCTACGGGTACCCTGGGGGTGGTGACCCAGGGGGCTACGACGGCGGGCTGTTCCCTGGGCCCCCGGCGCCCTACAGGCAGCCCCCGCCCCCGCCTGGCAGGGGCGGCGCCGCCGCCGAGGAGGAGGACGATCCCGAGGCGCGGGCCTGGCAGGAGGAACTGGCCCGGCGGGTGGCCGACCTGGAAAAGGTGCGCAGCGCGGGGCGGGGTGCTTGTGCGCGGGGGCCTTGCGTGCTGGGCGCAGATGAGGCCTTGCGCGCAGGCTGCAGATGGGCCGTCTGCCGTGCGCGCCATGCTGCCGCGTGGCTGTGCGCAGCGCAAGCAGGAGGACCGGTCTGACTCTGTGGCGGAGAGGCGCAGCATGGCGGCGGGCGAGGAGGAGCTGGGTGCCCCCGACGGACACGCGCACTCGGACAGCGAGGTGCGCACACTGCGTGTGCTGGGGCCTGGAAGAACAGCGGGATGCCCACGTGTCCACGCGTGACGGGATGTGACCTCCCCTCCCCTCCGCAGGCGGCGCCGGCGCGCCACGGCCCTGCGGGCACCAGCCGGCTGGGGGCAGGGCCGGGCGCGCGCGGCGGCTCTGGCAGGTTCCCCTCCCAGCCGCACCTGGGCGCGCAGGACGAGGGCCACGAGCAGCAGCTCGACCGCGAGGGGCACGCGCCCGGAGGGCACCCGCCGCCGCGCGGCGCCGACCGGCCCGGCAGCGCCGGCAGGGCGGCACCCGGCAGCACGCAGGTGCCGCTGAGGGGAGGCGCGCAGCAGGCGCCGCCTCCGCCGCCGCCTGGCCGGCCCCGCAGCGCCTGGAAGGAGCCCTCGGCCGACCCGCAGCAGCAGCAGCACGACGTGCACGGGTGGGAGGGCAGCGGCGGCGACGCCCACCGCGGCGGGCCGCCCACGCTGCTGCAGCGCCCGGCCCGCGGCCAGCAGCCCCCTCCTCCCCCGCCGCCTCCGCCTCCAGGCCCTGCTGGCGCAGGCATGGGGGACCCGCCAGAGGGCGACGTGCTTCGGTACGGAGGGGCAGGCGTGCCCCCTCCTCCGCCCCCACCCCCTCGCTCCCCCTCGGCCAGGCAGCCGCCCCCTCCTCCTCCTTCTTCCGCCCCGCCAGCAGGCGCCGCACGGCCCCCGGGCCCCCCACCGCCCCCTCCAGGCCCATCGCTGGCAGGCCTGCCCCCGCCGGCGCCCGGCTCCGCCACGGCGCCGCACCACCTCGCCCGCAGCCACACGGGCGGGCCCTGGCAAGCGCCGGCGGCTGGGCGTGGGCCGGGGAGTGGCGGCGCCATGTTTGGTTCGTTTGACGAGGAGACGCTGGACAAGCTCACCAGCGGCCCGCCCTCGTCCGCCGGCGCTGCTGCACCGCTGCCGGGCGGCGCGGCACCGGAGGGCGGCGCAGCCAGCAGCAGCAGCAGGAAGGCCTCGCCGCGCGACGGCGGCGGCAGCAGCAAGTCCTGGCGGCAGCCGGCCCCAGGTGCGGCGGCGCTGCTGGGCCATGGCTTTTGGGGAGAGCTGCAGTGCGCCAGATCGCCGAGACGAGTCCGCTGTCCTTTCACCACCTTTACCTGGCGTGTACCCTCACCACCTCTACCTGATGTGTTGTTGTTGTTGGTGGTGTCGCAGAGGGGTCGGCGCTCAAGCCAGGCGGCCGTGCAGGCGGCCCCGCGCCCGGGCCAGGCGCGGCAATCGAAGGGCCGGACGGCACCAGCAGTGGCAGCGGCAGGGAGGGCAACAGGTGCGCGCCTTTGGGGCCACGCGATTGCTGCTGTGCACGCCAGGCCACGTCGCGAAGTGTGCATGGCCAGGCAGGCTCACGATGCAAATTTGCGTGCTGCGATGGCCGCAGCAGCACGCGCGGCAGCCGGCCTTCGTCCGGCCGGGCGCGTGGGCCCACGGCCGACTCGGCTGACGCTGCGCCTCCACCGCCCCATGCGGCGCGCGAGCGCGGGCCGGGTAGCCAGCAGGAGCGGGCCGGCGGCGCGCGCGGCGGGCGCGGCAGCAACCGCGTCGGCGCCGAGCAGGACGGCGAGGGCCGGCCGGCGCGCTCCCAGCAGCAGCAGCAGCAGCGGGGCGGGGGCGGCCAGCGGGGCCCTGCGGCAGGCGAGGTGCCGTTTGGCGGCGGCAGCGAGTCGCTGCTCCACGAGGGGCCCTCCTCCGGGGGGCCCATCACGTTTGAGGCGGGGCAGGGCGCGCCGGGCGTGCGGGCCGCCTCCTCCGCGGCGCGGGCGGGCGCGGGCGCGGCGGGCGGCCGCCACGGCGGCGGCCGCGGCGCGGGCGGCCGCGGCGGCGGCGGCAGAGGCGGCCCGGCTTTGCAGGAGGGCGGCGGCGCCGGGGAGGACGGCGGCGAGTCGGACTCTGCGCTGGAGCCCCGGCCCAAGAAGGGGCGCGGATCGGGCACGCCCCCTCCCGCAGGAGCAGCGGCAGCAGCGGGAGCCGGCGGTGGCGGGAGGGGCGGCGGGCGGGGTGAGCGCGGAGGCCGCGGCGCCGGCGCCGGGGGAGGCAGGGGTGATCCCGGCCGGACGCAGCAGCAGTCGTGGCTGTCCTCGTCCGCCCCCGCGCAGCCCGCCTCGAGTGGCGGCGCGCCCGCTGAGACAAAAGCGGCCAGCAGCAGCGTCAGCACCAGCGCGGCGGCGGCGCTGCCAGTGACGCTGGACGCGGCAGCACCCCAGGAGGCGACCCGCGCGGCGGGTGTGCTGGGCGTGGGCGCTGACATCCCTCAGCTGCCCGCCGACCTGCACCTGGAGCTGGGCGGCCTGGTGGGGGGCAGCAACGGCACCACCGCCGCGGTCGCAGCGCAGCTGCAGCGCCCGGCCGTGGGCCCGGGCAGCTGGGACGCCTCGGCAGGCAGCAGCGGCGCCGCGGCGCAGGCGCAGCAGCCGGCGTCGTTTGGGGGCGCCCCGGCGCGCTTCTTCTCTCCGCCGCCCACGTCGCTGTTTGACGGCAACGGCGGCGTGGCGGGCGCGGCGCCGGTGCTGGGCTTCTCCGCCAGCACCGACTTTGGTGGCGCCGGCGGTGGCGGCGGCGCGCCCTCGCATCCCTTCTTGTCGCCGCCGCCGCCCGGGGCGGCGGGCGCGTTTGTGGTTGGGGGCGCGGCGGACGGGGTGTTTGGCGGCGCTGGCAGTCGGGCGTTTGTGCCGACCAACAAGCAGCCCGACTGGTCCACGCCCGGCGGCACGCTGCTGGGGGGCGTGGGCGGCGGCAGCGGGGGGTCGGGCGGGCAGAGCCCCAGCGCGCTGGTGGCCGGCGGCGCGCCGGCCGTGGGCAGCAGCAACCTCAGCCTCAGCAGCGGCCCCTACGGACCCTACGCCGGCGCCGGCGTGGTTGGCGCCCTGGACCCACAGATCAAGGGGCTCATGGGCGGCCTGCCGCCCCCTCCTAGTGCTAGTGGTGCTGCTGCTCCAGCGCTGCCGCCTCAGGTGGGCGGCCTGCCCTTTGCCCTGCCCGCGCCCCAGGCGGCGCTGCTGCAGGGCGGTGCGGTGGCGGTGCCGGGCGCCGGCGCCTCGGCGCCGCAGGCGGAGCACCCGCTGGGCCAGACGCTGCCGGACGAGCTGTTTGGCACGCCCGACACGGCCAGCAGCGGCACGGCCAACAACCCCCTGCTGGCCGCGCCCAACGGCGTGGCGCCGCCGCACCGGCAGCAGCAGCAGCAGCACGTGGGCGGCCGGGGTGGAGGCGGCGGCGTCAAGGGGCCCGGGCGCGGCGGGGGTGTACTGCCTCCCCACGCCGGCAACGCCGACGGGTCGGGGGCGCCCCGGGCGGCGCGCCCGGCGGGCGGCAGGCAAGGGGGCAGGGGTGGCGGCGCCAGGGAGGGCAGGGGGCCCGGGGGCGGCAGCGGCAACGGCGGGCCGCAGGGTGTTGCTTCCGGCGGGCGCGGCGGGCCCGGGGGACAGGGCAAGGGCGCCGCGCCGGCGGCGCCGTACCCACCACTGGCTGGGGCGGAAGGCCAGGAGGGGCCGGGCGCCCCAGGGGCCCAGCGGGGCGCGGGCGGCGCGGCGGGCGCGGCAGGAGCAGGAGGCGGAGGCAGGGGCCGCGGCTTTTCAGGCAGCAACGGCCGCGGCGGGGGCCGTGCTGGCGCGCAGGGACAGCAGCAGGCGGGTGACGCCGCTGCTCCACCCACGGACGGCAGCGCCGGCGGTGCGCCTGTTGGCGGACGCGGCGCTCCCTCTGGCGGCAGGGGAGGCAGGGCCCCACGCGACGCGCCGCCAGGGGGCCGGGGCGGCCGCGGTGGCGGCGGCCGGGGCGGCGGCGCCCCTCCGCCTCCGCGTGGCGGTTCGGCGGGCGATGTGCCGGCCGGCGGGGCGGACGCGGTCCCGTCCGCGGGCCAGGGCCTGGAGTCGGCGGCGCCGGGCGGTGGCCGTGGGCGCGGTGGCGGAGGGCGCGGCGGGGGCGGGCGCGGAGGAGGAGGAGGAGGAGGGGGAGGGGGCAGCAAAGGAGGCGGCCGCGCGAACGGCGGGCCGGACGGCGGCGGTGCGGCGCCAGCGCCGGGCCCCCCTGTCGTAGCAGCCGCCGCTGTTGCACAGTGATGCGACGACGACGGTGGTCAGGATGGCAGCGTGCGCGTAGAGCCTCTTGCTGTCCTGATCACGCGCGCGCCCTCGCATGCAAGCGTCAAACGGCATCCGCAGAGAGCTGCAGCACACAGGAGGAGATGACTTACCACAGCGACGATGACGATGCTGATGACCGGCACCCTCTGGACGCCGCTGTGGCGCAGGCGCAGCGCCGAAAAGAGCAATCTGCGACTGGCGAGCCGGAAGCAGGCGGCAGAACGAAGGACGCGACGCAGCACGAGCAGCAGCAGCAGCAGCAGGATCGGACTGGCTCCAAGCTGAAGCGCGCAGCAGAAGGCGCGCAGCAGGAGGAGCAGGAGGAGGAGGACCAAGCGGAGGCGCCAGGAGGAGCCGAGCCGCAAAAGAAGAAGCGCAAGAAGAAGAAGCGGAGAAAGGATGGTGACGGCGACAACGACGGCGGCACGGTGGAGGGCTCTGCTGGCGCCGAGCAGCTGCTGCAGACGCCCGCCGCTGCTGCGCCTGCCCCTGCGGCAGAGGCGCGCCAGCGAGCGCCAGAGTCGGCGCCTGGCCGTCTGGAGGCGCTGGTGCAGCAGCTGGCGTCCGCTGGCGGCCTGCAGTTCGTGGACGACTCGGCCGACATCGTGCAGTCGTTCGAGCTGCGGCGCATCCTGCGTCCGCCACGCTACTGGGAGGAGGACGCAGGGCTGCCCGAGCCGTCCACCAAGCGGTGCTTCAACTGCGGGCAGGTGTGGTGTCTGCAGGGATGGCGCCTGGGCGGGGTCGCTAGGGTCCCCTGCCCGCACGCACGCGTCGGCTGCTTGTGCGCGCGCACGCATGCGCAGATGGGCCACTTTGCCAGCACCTGCACCAACGCCACCAGGGACAAGCCGTGCCACCTGTGCGCCCAGCTGGGGCACGAGGGGTGGTGCTGCCCCAACCGTGAGTGCGCTACCAGTGTGTGACATGCAGGGGAGCGAGCAGGCGCAGGCGCTGACGGCCACCGCGTGTGGTTGCTATCCGCGTGCGCAGAGCTGTGCTTCCGGTGCGGGCGGCCGGGCCACAAGTCCAAGGACTGCACGCAGGGGCGGGTCGAGGGGTGGGAGAGCGCGGCGCAGCGCTGCAACCGCTGCGGCTCCACCACGGACTGCGCCTGCGTGGGCAAGGGCGACTACTTCCGGTGCGCACCTTGTGTGTTTGCGGGCGGCGCTAGGCGCCATGGCCAGCGCCGTGCTGGCGACGCGTGCGTGTGTGCGGGGTCCCATGATGGCATGCGCCGTTTGCCTGGTGCACGCGGGCGCAGGTACGAGGGCGGGTGCAGTGGCAAGTACCAGCAGGGGGACCTCAAGTACTGCCGGTGCTACGTGTGCGGGCGCAACGGGCACCTCTGCTGCCAGGCGCCGCCCACGGTGCGTGGGTGAGGGGGGCCGCCCCACACAGCTGCAGATGCCACCACTGCCCGCTGTCCTCACACCTGCCTGCCTGCCTACCTGCCTGCCTACCTACCTGCAGGACCCCGCCTTCACCACCAGCTGCTACTGCTGCGGCTCCACGCAGCACCTGGGCGAGCAGTGCCCGTACGAGGCGCGGCCGCACCTGGCGGCGGAGCGGGCGGGGGACGCGCGCAAGGCGCAGGCGCTCAGGCAGCAGGAGCTGGAGGCGGCGCAGCGCTGGGGCGGCGGAGGGGGCTACGGGTACGGCAACGGCAACAGGTGCGGCTGGGAAGGGCGGGAGGAGCGTTGACTGACGGACGCACACTGTGGGGTGCGCTGAACGCTCAGCTGGCGCTCGCCGCGCATGGCTGCCGCAGGGGCTACGGCGGCGGCGGTGGCGGCGGGGGGTACCGCTCCCAGAGCGCGGACGCCAGCTTTTGGCGCGGCCACGGCAACGGCAGCACGCAGCGGCAGCGCGGCGGGGACGCCTACGACGGGGGCCGGTGGGGGGGAGGAGGAGGCGGGGGCGGGAGCCAGGGGCGTGGGCGGCGGCGTGACGGCGACCACGGGCACGGCGACGACGACGACGGTGGCGACGGCGAGTACGCGCGCAGGGGGCAGCACGGGGGCAAGCAGCAGCCGCGGCACACGTACATTGGCGACAGCGACGACGACGACGACGAGGCGGCGGCGGACGACCACTGGCGCGGGGGGCGGCGCGGGGACAGGGGCTCCTCCAGGCAGCAGGGGCGGCACCGGCACGACCACCAGCGGCAGCGGCGTGATGAGGAGGAGGAAGAGGAGGAGGGGCGTGGGGGCGATGAGCGCGACAGGAAGCGCCGCCACTCGTCCTCCTCCACCAAGTACCGCAGCAAGGAGCCGCGCGACGACCGGGAGCGCCACCACCACCACCACCACCACCACCGCCAGCACAGCAGCAAGTCGCGCCACGACAGCCGGGAGCCAGCAGGGCGGTCCAAGAGCGCGGGCGCGCAGCAGGGGGCGGCTGCCAACGGCAACGGTGAAAAGTGAGTGCGCGCCCGGCTGACCATGCGTGAGGAGAGGCGCTGCGTGGCGCGAGCGTGGTGCGCGCGGGCTCAGGGGGGCGCTGCTGCTGCTGCTGCTGCGCGTGCTGCTGCACAGGTGGGGCGGCGGTGCGCGGGACCGGCCCGGGCACTTTGACGACCGCGAGCACCGGCGCTCGGCCGCCCGCCGCTGAACCCTGCGCTGCGCCCCGCTGCTTTCGGCCCGGCGCAACTCTTGCAACTTGCGGTTTGGGCAAGGTGGCAATCACGCGAGCTTTTTGGCCCTCCCCCACCCGGGCGTGACGACAGTGATGTAGAGCAGCGCCGTGAGGAAGCAGCTGAGCGCGGCGGCCAGCTCTGCCGCGTCCATGGTGCCGCGCACCCAGGCGGGCCACGAGCTGTACGGGCCGCCCAGGTTGTTCTTGCTGAAGAGCGCCCAGAAGACGCGCTGGGCGGGGTTGACGTACAGGCCGGCGGCGTTGATGAGCATGGCTGCCCGGTGCAGGCGCAGGTCGTGGTTCTTGGCCGCCCACACGCCCACCGCCGTGCCGCCCACCATGGCGATGAGGCTGCGTGCGGTGTGGGTGCGGTGGCGCGTGTGTGAAGCGAGCGTTCTCAGCCGCTTGAGGCAGCACAGCGAAAGCCTCAAGAGCAACAGCGCTGGGACAGGACCGCACCTGACCGAGTTGCCCACCACCAGCCAGTCGCTGATGGGCACCATGCCCCTGATGAACAGGGTGAAGACTTGCTCGACGGTGAAGGGCACCAGCACTGCACGCGACGTGTGAGGAGGCGAGGCAAGGGGGGCCGCTGCGTGTCAGCGAGAGAGGCGCCCGAGGACACCCGAGGGCCGTGCGTGAGCCGTTGCCGCACTCACACGCCACGTAGGCGTAGCCCATCAGGCGGTGTGCTCTAAGGAAGCGCGCCTGGAGGAAGGGCAGCAGCTGGAAGAGGCAGATGAAGCCCATGGCGACGGACATGGCGATGTGGATGCGCACCGTATAGTACCTGCGCACCGAGGGCAGGTTCCCACACACACACTGAGATTGGACGTGTGTGTGCAGCTTGGGGAGCACACGCCTCCACGGGAGCGCGGCCCCACCCCCCTCACTTGAGGTTGCTTGGGTCGAAGAAGATGGCGAGGGCCCGGTTAAAGCCGTCGCTGATGGAGGGGTGGGCGCCTTGAGGGAGCACCGTGCTGGCAAAATCCTGCTCGTTCCACTCCAGGGACCTGCGCAAGGACGGGCCAGGGGGTGCGGCGTGCGGCGCTTGCTGGATGGGCAGGCCGCCCTTGGGCGCGCGCCACAGAACAGCACCTCCTCAGCCGTGCGGAGCCGCCGTGAGCCAGCGAACAACTGGGCCACAGGCACCTGCTGCTCACTTGGTAAAGTACGCCACGATGCGGCTGGGCATCCAGGTGCAGAGGAGAAAGGTGGGGAAGGACCACAGCGCGACGGACATGGCGGGCGAGAGGCGCGGCATCTTCTCAGTGTGTGTGGCTGACGAGTACGTGTGCTGTGTGTGTATGGAGCGGTGAAATGAATGTGGAGAACGTGGAGAATTCTGGGGCTGCTTTAGAGGATGGTGAGGAGGGAAGCGGCAGGCCTGCCTCACGAGGTGCGAAGCTGCAGCAGGTCGTGCGAAGCAGGTCAGCCCTGCGCTGGCGGCCGTCTCGTCAGCAGGGACCACGCGCTGTGGGAACTGCTGGCCGTCCGGCCGCTGCAGGGCGTCGCAGCGGGAGTCGCGGGTGTTCGAGGGCGCTCGCGTCCGCCGTGCGCCGCCCGTGCTGGATGGCCATCAGGACGGCGGAGATTGCGTCATCTCCCCTGCTCCAGGCCCGGCGCACCCCGGTCCACGTCTGTCAGGCCCCCGTGTGTGGGTGACGACCCAGAGGCGAGATCTACATCTGGGCTCTGCGGCTTGTGCTTACGGCGCGCCCCTGACCTGAAGAAGTAGGCGTCCACGCGCGTCGCCATCCAGAAGCAGGCGAAAAAGGTGGGGAAGGCCCAGAAGGCGACCGAGAGCACCGTCTTGAGCGCTGCCATCTCCCAGGACTCGCTGTGGCCGAATGCTCTGCGCGCGACGCGAGGTGTGTGTGTGTGCGCCCGACTCGCTCAAGGACGCTGGGCCCAGCAAAGGCGGGACGTTTGGCCTGCTGCGGCCTGCCGTTCACGAGAAAACCGCCCCCGCTGCAGAGGAGCTGGACGTCCCTGTGCCGCCTGCATGGCCAGCGGGCGCGCCTGCGTCACGCAGGTCTTTGGGACGGTACGCAGCGAGCCAAGAGCAGCCGGTTCCACAGCAGCTGCCGCCCTACTCGCCGCACGGCTGACGCTGTGACGCCCGCGACCAGCGACCAGCTGCTTCTGGGATCCATGCAGTCGCAAATCCACCGTGCAGATGAATCACTCTCACCCGTGGCACACACCCGCGTCCACGTCAGCAGTGCATTGTGGCATGTACGCGTTGGGTCCAAAAGCAGTGTGGTGATTGATCAAGCCATAGAGAGCAAGCCCAGGAGAGCGAATGTCCAAACACCACGCGGCGAAAAGAGCATCTGCGACCTCCGCCTCAAGCGACCTTCTTGGCCTTGGCGCCTTGGGGCCCGGGCGTGATGACGGTGATGTACACGAGCGCCGTGAGGAAGCAGGCGCCCGTGGCGGCATAGTGCGAGGCGCCCAGCGTCTGCATCCACTCGGTCCAGTTCCTGTACGGGCCGCCCAGGTTGTTCTTGCTGATGAGCGCCCAGAGGAAGCGCTGGAGGGGGTTGACGTACAGGCCGGCGGCGTTGATGAGCATGGCTGTGCGGTGCAGGCGGACCTTGTGGTTCTTGGCCGCCCACACGCCCACCGCCGTGCCGCCCACCATGGCGACGAGGCTGCGCGCGGTGCGGGTGCGGTGGCGAACGCGTGAGGACGACGGTGCGTGGTGAGGCGCACTCGCTGCGATCCGTTCATCGCATCAGGCGCCAGCCCACTCAATGACTGACCTGATGGTGGCGTCAATGGTGACGGAGATGTGGAGCGGGAGGACGCCCACCACGTACAGCGTGTAGAGCTGCTCAATGGTGAAGGGCACCAGCACTGCGATTACGCGGCGTGCGAGAAGGCAAGGCAAGGGGGAAGGCCCTGCACGTCAGCGGCGGATAGAGAGGCGCCCAAGGGCGTGCGAGCGCCGCGCGCAAGCCGCTCCCGCACACTCACGCGCCGCGTAGGTGTAGCCCAGCACGCGGTGCGCCTTCATGAAGCGCCAGCGCAGGAAGGGCAGCAGCTGGAACACGCCGATGAAGCCCATGATGGCCCCCAAGGCCACGTGGATGCGGATCGAGTAGTACCTGCACAGCCGCGGCGGAGAGGTCAAGAGAGGAGGGGCGGAGCGTGAGCGAGTGAGCACCAACAGCTTGTGCACGCAGCCCTCAAGACACCCTTGGGATGCCCGAAGCTCACACGCACGCACTTGACGTTGGCGGGGTCAAAGAGGATCTCCTGCACGCGCCCAAAGGCGGCGGCGATCGCGGCATCGATGCCGTCCGGCAGCACGATGGCGGCAAAGTCCTTCTTGTTCCACTCCAGGGACCTGCAGCGCAGGCCCATGATGGCGCGCAGAGGAGGGTGAGCCCGTGGTCCTGCAGCGCGTCCAGCGCCCGGCAGCCCCGCCGGACGCCCTTGCGCGCCCCTGACCTGAAGAAGTAGGCGTCCACGCGCGTCGCCATCCAGAAGCAGGCGAAAAAGGTGGGGAAGGCCCAGAAGGCGACCGAGAGCACCGTCTTGAGCGCTGCCATCTCCCAGGACTCGCTGTGGCCGAATGCTCTGCGCGCGACGCGAGGTGTGTGTGTGTGCGCCCGACTCGCTCAAGGACGCTGGGCCCAGCAAAGGCGGGACGTTTGGCCTGCTGCGGCCTGCCGTTCACGAGAAAACCGCCCCCGCTGCAGAGGAGCTGGACGTCCCTGTGCCGCCTGCGTGGCCAGCGGGCGCGCCTGGTCAGCCTCTGGGCCCCACGCCCAGCCAGCGGTCCCGCAGCGGATTTGCGTCACCGCGCCCGCCGCCCAGGGTGCAGGGATGCCCGCGCGCCGCGGCGCAGCCTTGCGCCTGCCCCTTGGGATCCGCATGCGATGCCACTGGCAATGGCGTGCCAATGCCGCTGACATCTTGCTGCCTGCTTGATGATCGTCCTGCACCCCAACAGCGATCCAGGAAGGCTCGGCGCCCATCGAGCACACACGCTTCCAGCTCATCGAGCACACACGCACGCAATGGCAGAGCAGCGCTACGTCATCGGCGTCGATGGAGGCACCGAGTCGCTGCGAGCCGCCGTGTTCGAGTGCAGCCAAGGTCAGCATCGCCTCGGCCCGGTGCACACACTGCCCAGCAGCGCAGCCTGTGCACGCTGTGGCAGCATCAATGCTTGCTGATGGTCATCAGCAGCCTGAGCGGGCACACGCATGAGACCGCAAGCGTCACCCACACCTCCACCGTCTGCTGCTCACCCACACGTGTGGCGGCAGGCCGAGTGCTGGGCAGCGCCGCTGCGCCCTACCCGACCACCTATCCGCGCCCTGGCTGGGTGGAGCAGGAGCCCGAGCACTGGTGGCAGGCGCTGGGCTCGGCAGTGGCGCAGGCCGTGAGCTCCTCTGGCGTGCAGCCGTCGCAGATCGCGGCCGTTTGCGTGGACACCACATGCTGCACGGTCTGCGCGCTGCACGCCGGTGCGCGTGACGGAGAGCATGGTGCCTCGTCCGTCTCCCTCGCCGCGCTCCTGCTCAGCCCAGGGGGCGCTTCGCCGCCGCCGCCGCCTCACACGCGCAGATGGCAACGCCCTGCGGCCGGCGCTGCTGTGGGCGGACATGCGCAGCGCGGCCGAGGCGGCGCAGGTGGCGGCATGCACGGGCGACCCCGCGCTGCGCGTCAACAGCGCCGGCCGGGGGCCCGTGTCGGCCGAGTGGATGCTGCCAAAGTGCCTGTGGCTCAACAAGCACGAGCGCCACCAGACGTGGGCCAGAGCCGTCCGGGTGGGCGAGTACCAGGTCAGTGAGGGGGACCGCCAGGCGCCTGCGCCCACTGCGGGGGGACCGCAAGTGCTTGAACTGCAGACGTGCACCCCATCGGTGCAATTTGACTGGCTGGTGTTGTGAAGGACTACATCAACGCCAAGCTGACGGGCCGGTGGTGCGCCTCGCTCAACAACGCCACCGTGCGCTGGCACTACGACAAGGAGCGAGGTGCGGGGGTGTGGGGGGCGAAGCTCAGGCGCACGCGCTCGGCTGTGACGACGAGCCACACTGGATCCAGACCCTCTCTTCCTTCCGCGCGTGCGCTGGTGCGCCGCAGGGTGGCCCGTGAGCCTGCACCAGCGGCTGGGCCTGGACGAGGACGGCCCGCTGGTGGCCCGCTTCCCGCGCGACCTGCTGGCCCCGGGAGAGGTGGTGGGGCCGCTCACGCCGCAGGCCGCCCAGCACCTGGGCCTGCTGGAGGGCACGCCCGTGGTGCAAGGTGCGCGGTGTGCGCCTCTGTGATTGCCGTGGGCTGGCTCGCGCGCATGGCACCGATCCACGCATGCCCTAACCCTGTGTGCTGCCTTGCCCGCAGGTGGCGCGGACGCCTTTATCGGCATGCTGGGGCTGGGCGTGGTGCAGCCCGGCCAAATGGCGCTGCTCACAGGTGAGGCCTCGCACATGCGCCCTCCCAGCTTCCTTGAGCGCCCATTGTGCAGCTGACCCTGCTCACGCTGATGACGCGCGTCCCCTGCCCCCGCAACAGGTTCCTCGCACCTGCAGCTGGGCATGGTCTCTGAGCGCGTGTCGGGCCAGGGCTTTTTTGGCTCCTACACGGCCGCCGTCCTGCCCGGGCTCAACGTGGTCGAGGGGGGGCAGACCAGCACGGGTGCGCCGCTGGCGGGCGTGGGGTGGTGCGGGGCGCGGGCCGCCGCGCAGTGCGGCACCCAGTGCGCGCGCGTCCCAGCAGACCCTGGCGGGGGTCCCCGTCTTCCCCATTGAGGTGCGCAGGCAGCGTGGTCCACTGGTTCAAGCGCACGCTGTGCGGCCCCGAGGGCGCCGTGTCGTACGACCAGCTCAACCAAGAGGCGCAAGCGGTGCCGCCCGGGTGCGACGGGCTGCTGTGCCTCGACCACTTCCAGGTCAGGCAGGGGAGCAGGCGGCCTGGGGACGTGTGCTGGGTGCGTGCGGGGTTGTGGCGCTGACGGCTGCTTGGGTGGGCTGTTGAGAAGAGCGCAGGGCAACCGGACGCCCTACACGGACGCGCTGTCGCGGGGCGGGCTGGTGGGCCTCACGCTGGCGCACACGCGCGGGCACGTGTTCAGGTGCGGCGGGGACGCGCGCTGGGGGGGGGGGGCGCGACGCAGCAGCAGCGCTCCAGAGCGCTGAGTTGTGCTGCCCCCGCGGCGCAGGAGCATGCTCGAGGGCGTGGCCATGGGCACGCGGCTCATCCTCGAGACCATGGCCAAGGCGCGTGGGGTTCTGACAGGGAGGCGGAGCGCTGCAGGAGGGCCGCAGCTGCTGCTTGCCTGTGGCGCGTCTGTGGTGGACCTCATGAGGCCCACACCGCGCCTGAGGCCCTCACCTCACGCACCTGCTGCCCCATGTCACCACCGGTTGCCACGCAGGCCGGCTACGCGCCCAGCTCCATCGCCATTGCCGGCGGCGCCACGCGCTCGGACCTGTGGCTGCAGATCCACGCCGACGTGTGCGACGTGCCCTTCATCCTCACCACCCAGCCCGAGGCGCCCATGCTGGGCTGCGCCATCCTGGCGGCCGTGGCCACCGGCCTGCACGCCAGCGTGGACGCGGCGGCGGCCGCCATGGTGCAGGTGGCGCGCGTGGTGCGGCCCAGGCCAGAGGTGCACGCGCAGTACGAGGACGCCTACCAGGTGCGCCTTCGTGAGGTTCCCCCTCGCGGTCCTTGGGGTGGGCGTGCGTTAGGGAGAGCCAGGCGGGGATGGTCCTCCCTTGTGTGCCCCGCGCTGCAGAGGTACAAGCGTCTGTACCCGGCGCTGGCCCCGCTGCAACCCGGCCACTTTGACGCAGCTCCCCCCGCCTCAGCGCCAGGTGCGGCTGATGGCTTGCGGCTCCGCAGCCGCACCTGTGTCGCAGCTGCAGTGGCCGCACCCTGACCACGCACGCATGCAAACGCCTGTGTACGCGCTCATGACAGGGCCGCAGTCGTGGACGGTGCTGGAGGCACGCGAGGCGGAGCCGGGCGAAGAAAGCGACGTCTCCTCGCCCGCTCTGCAGGGCGTGGTGGCGCCCAGCATCCTGGCCTCGGACTTCAGCCGCCTGGCCGAGGAGGTGCAGGCGTGCATGCAGTCGGGCGCGCAGTGGGTGCACGTCGACGTGAGTGGGCGGCGCGTGGGGTGCGCTGGGGAATGCAGGACGGAGGCGCAGTCACCGCCTCGCTTCACCCTCCACATGCCGTGCCGTGCCTTGTCCACCAACGCGGCAGGTGTTTGACGGCAGCGAGCTGTGCCGCGGCAACTTCACGCTGGGCCCGCCCGTGGTGCAGTCCCTGCGCCAGGCGCTGCCGCACGCCGTGCTCGACTGCCATCTGGCCGTGGACGTGAGTGTTTGTGTGCGTGGGTGTGTGTGTGTGTGGGGGAGGGAGGCTTTGCGTCCGTCTGGACACCTCGGCTGCGGTGCCGGACCCCAACACATGGGCTGTGCCTTGCGTGCGCCCGCACCCGCTGCCGTGCGTGACGGGACGCCTTCTTGCTGCTGCTCTGCTGCTGCTGCTGCTGCTGCTGGGCGCGCGCAGGACCCGTTCAAGCACGTGCGCGCGCTGGCGCGGGCGGGCGCCTCGCACGTCACGTTCCACATTGACGCGCCTGGCCTCCTGAGCGCCTCCACGCACCAGGGGCTCCAGGCCTTTGGAGGGCTGGCCGACCTGCTGCCCGCACAGCCCCTGGAGCCGCCGCCCCAGGACGGCGCCAACGGGCACGACTTGAGCAGCACCAGCGCGTACCGGCGCGGCGTGGCGTCGGCGCTGGCCCAGTACGTGCGGCTGCACGGCGCGCGCGCCGGCCTGGCGCTGAGCCCCAGCACGCCGGTGGACGACGCGGTGGCCGTGTGCCAGGCGGGGGGTGTGGACCTGGTGCGCCCTTTTGCTGGGCGGGGCGTGCGTGTGCGTGTGTGTGTGGGAGGCAGCAAGGGTGGCAGGCGTCCCGACGCCCCCAAGTGTTCGGACACCGTGCGCAGGTGCTCATCATGACGGTGGAGCCCGGGTGGGGCGGTCAGGCCTTTTTGGGCGACAAGGTGCTGCCAAACGTCCGGGCGCTGCGCCAGGCCTGCCCCTGGATCGACGTGCAGGTGCGAAGCCCTTTGGTGGAGGGAGGAATAGGGGCGCTCGCTCATTGAGCCGACCCTGCGCCTTCTCCTGCCCGCCCAACCCTGACCGCTCTCAACATCAGGTGGACGGTGGCATCACCGCCGAGACGGCGCGGCTGGTGGTGCAGGCGGGCGCCAACGTGCTGGTGGCCGGCAGCTCGGTGTTTGGCAGGAAGCAGCAGCAGCAGCAGCAAGCGGGCGGGCGGGAGGAGGGCGTGTACGGCGCGGCGGTGCGGGCGCTGACGGACGTGCTGGGCGGCCTGGGGCGCCTGCCCCTGGCGCCGGTGCCTGGCGCGCACGGCCCGGCGCACTACTACGAGTGGGAGAGCGGGGCGCTGCGGCGCGTGGACCCAAGCACGCGCACCAAGCAGGCGCTCACCGCCCAGCAGGCGCAGGCGCTGGGACAACTGGTGCTGCAGCCGGGGCCGCAGCCCGCGGCAAAGGGCCCAGTCGCCTCGGCCCACCACTTTGAGGTGCGGGGCGGCGCGTTGCTGCTGTGGGCGGATGGCAGCGCCGCTGGGGCGGCGGAGGCGCAGGAGGCGGGGCCCCTGCCCGGCGTGCGGCTGGTGCCCGTGCCCGCGGTGGTCCACAAGGCGCAGGAGCCGCGCGGGCGCAAGCGGCCTTTTGCTGCGGGGGGCGCTGAGTGATGAGTTTGTGTGTGTGTGGGGGGGGGGACGAGGCGCTTTGCGTGTGGATTTGGGCTGTGACCCGGACTGCGGACTTTCCTGTTGCTCGGAAATGCGACACCCTCGGACCCACAGCGTGCGCGCCGGACCGCTGGCTGTTGTCTCTCCTCCGTTGCCAGCGTGCGTGTTGCTGCATCTCTGCAAGCTTGCACCGTCGCAAAACGCAAGCCGCAGTGCACGCTCCTCAAGGCGCGGCGCGTGCGTGCTTCTTCTCAGTCCACACTGTCCAGCTCCCGCCAACAGACGCTGTGCAAAGGACAGGGCGTGGCGTGGATACGTGATCAGAATACCGCTTTGTTCTCCACCAGCAGCAGGATGAAGCCGAAGGAGGAATGGGGCATGGGGACGTGTTGCGTACGGGTCTTGGGGAAAGGGCGACAGGAACGACAGCAACGGTGGGGCGCCCAGCGAAGGGCGGTGGCCACGCGCGACACGGCTGTGGTGGTGTGTGCGTGCGTGGCGGTACGGCATACAGAACCCCCCCTACAAAACCCTCCTCACCCTCTCTCGTTGTCCACGGGTGTGGGGGCACCACGGGTGTGGGGGCACCACGGGTGTGGGGGCACACCCGTACAGAAACAGGAGGAGAACCCAACCGAAGAAGAAGCAGGGCCTGCATCGAGCCCTTCATCGCAAAAACAGAGGGAGGAGAGCCTTGGGGGTCAGGAGAACAGAGACGAGATGAATGCGAATGATGCCCCGCATGGCCCAGGGCATCACCACCATCATCAAAAAGCACTACCCGGGCGACGATCGTCTGCCCATGATCAGGTGTCGCAAGGGGACTGCCTGGGAAAACACCTCCTCATCAAGGAGTGGGCGCTGACTCTTGTGCTGCTCAGTGGGGGTGCGCCAGCACCTGCGGGCGGCTCTGCACCACCCACACGGCGCCGCCGCTGACCACGCCCTCGACGTCCTGCTCCACGCCGCCAAACGCCGAGCGCACTTGCCTGTGCACGCCACGAGTGAGAACCAAGGGAGGGCGTTGCAGCGCGCAGTGCGACTGCTCCAGGGCGCAACAAGGCGCGCCTGCACAGTGCCCACACCCCCCCCACCCACCTGCCCAGCGCCACCAGTTGGTCCAGCAGGTGCGCGCGGTAGCCTGAGTCGGCCACCAGCGGCTCGCGCGCCGCGTCCACGGGCACCTCTTGCAGGGGCACCAGCGGCACGCTGCGGCGTGCGTGTGGGGTGGAAGGGCACACACAGCAGCTCGAGCTGCGTGCCCGTGGCCGTGTGCTCGTGTGTGGTTCACCAACCCAACACCTCGCCAATGCAACGCACGCACCTGTCGTAGAGGCCGGCGCCGGCCAGGTTGCCCAGGTCCTCACCGTTGGCGTCCGAGCGCGCGATGAGCAGCGGCGAGCCCAGCGAGGCGGAGGGCGCGCACTTGAGGGCGGTGCGCTTGGAGGGCAGGGAGGAGATGTGGATGCCGCTGGCCCCGTTCGGCGTGGCGTCCTCCGCTGACGGCAGCTCGGCCGAGGAGAAGCTCAGCGCCCTGAGGCAGGTGTGTGTGAGGGCAACAAGCAGACAAGGAGCCGTGTGCGCACGCGCCGCGACCCAGGGTGGCGAGTGGACACACACGCGAGCATGGGACGCAGTGGCGATGGCTCACCTGCCGGG
>VFQP010002779.1_pt1 | contig 21778 bp, 17 predicted proteins | sample 3512351 | NCBI WGS metagenome assembly VFQP01 (sample SAMN10412372, study PRJNA504923) | tailings metagenome | isolation source: Relicate 1 Philex TSF1 revegetated site | place: Philippines: Tuba, Benguet | collected 2017-08-29
AGTATTCTTTGTGGTGTAGATACCCTGGCAATGGAAGCACTTTGTATGGGTGCGCACGGTTGGGTAGCTGGTCTTGTAGATGCATTCCCCCGTGAAACAGTTGCAATTTTCCGTTTAGTAAAAGCGGGAAGAATTGAAGAGGCTTTGAAAATCTACCGTTGGTTCCTGCCAGTGCTGGAACTGGATATCCATCCGAAACTGGTTCAGTACATTAAACTGGCTGCTCAATACACTGGTATTGGTACCGCTCATGTACGTGCACCACGTTTGCCTTTGGAAGGTGAAGAACTGAAGTCTGTTTCTGCCATCATTGAGAAGGCATTGGCTGAAAGACCAGAATTACCTGATTATTTGAACCTGAAACCAACTGAAAATGCTGCTTGGGCATAATGTTATAGGATTTGATCTGAGTGCTGAAGGTGCTGAATTATTTCAGGTCTTCAGCACTCTTCATGGATCTCAGTTGCCGGAGCAATTTCATATTGCAACGGCAGAAGAAGTGAATAAGGCCATTGAAAAGGCAAAGTCGGCTTTTCCTGTTTACAGTAAAACCAGCTTTACGGAGCGTGCAGTTTTTCTGGAAGCAATAGCCGATAGTATCCTTGAAGTGGGTGATATTTTATTAGAAAGGGCAAACCAGGAAAGCGGTTTGCCTTTGGCGCGATTAACGGGAGAGCGTGACCGGACTATGAACCAGTTGCGTTTGTTCGCATCGCTTTTGCGTGAGGGCTCATGGGCCGATGCAGTGATTGATACTGCATTGCCCGACAGAAAGCCTTTACCCAGAGCCGATCTGCGACGTATATCTCAGCCCGTTGGTCCTGTAGCTGTATTTGCTGCGAGTAATTTCCCGCTTGCTTTTTCTACAGCAGGTGGTGATACAGCTTCTGCATTAGCCGCTGGTTGTCCGGTAATCGTAAAAGCGCATAGCGCTCATGCCGGTACGAATGAGCTGGTGGCAAAGGCAATTCAGGCTGCTGCAAAAAAAACAGGTATGCCAGATGGTGTATTCTCCTCACTGAATGGAGAAGGCTCCACACTTGGACAACAACTGGCAGCTGAACCCGCTATTAAAGCCATTGGCTTTACCGGATCATACAGGGCTGGTATGGCTTTATATGCAACCGTTACACAAAAAAGAAAAGAACCTATTCCGCTATATGCAGAGATGAGCAGTATTAACCCTGTTGTGCTGTTGCCTGAAACGCTTGCGCAAAAGGTGTCAGAAACTGCCACCAATTTGGCTGGCTCCATTACTTTAGGCGTTGGACAGTTTTGTACCAATCCCGGTTTGTTGTTCACAGTGCAATGCAACGCAACCGATGCATTCATTGAATCTTTGGCTGCAGCGCTGAATGCTGCTGCACCAGGTACCATGCTGAATCAAACCATCTGTAAAAGTTATTACGCAGATCGTTCCAAGACCGCCAATCTGAAAGGTGTTCAAACGATTGTTGCGGGGAATGATCTTTCCGCAGAATACAAGGCAACACCTGCTCTCCTTAAAGTATCAGCAGCAGATTTCATCACAAATCCCGCATTGCAGGATGAGGTTTTCGGTCCAACATCACTCGTTGTGGTTTGTGCCGATCGCCAGGAATTGGAGACTGCCCTGCAAACACTACATGGTCAATTGACCGGTTCTGTATTCGGTACTGCCGATGAGATACTGCGTTATACATCGGTTACGGATATCTTGCAACAAAAGGTAGGACGACTCATTTTCAATGCCGTTCCAACAGGTGTGGAGGTTTGTCATGCCATGGTACATGGTGGTCCATTCCCTGCAACCACAGATGCACGTACTACTTCGGTAGGTACAGAAGCCATCCGCAGATTTGTACGACCAGTTTGTTATCAGGATTGTCCGCCAGCATTACTGCCCGTGTATTTGCGTAATGAAAATGAAGCAGGAATTATGCGTAAGGTAAATGGAACGCTCACCCGCGAACCAATCGTTTAGTTTAACAGATGAAGAGATAGTCATGGCACATAAAAAATTCTTTTGTATTGATGCGCATACCTGCGGTAACCCTGTAAGACTGGTAGCAGGTGGCGGACCTTTGCTCGAGGGCAATTCCATGATGGAAAAGAGACTCCACTTTCTTCGCGAATACGACTGGATCCGCAAAGGATTGATGTTTGAACCGCGTGGTCATGATATGATGAGTGGCAGTATTCTCTATCCACCACATGACCCTCAAAATGATATTGGCGTATTATTTATAGAAACAAGTGGCTGTCTGCCCATGTGTGGACATGGCACTATCGGAACCATCACTATTGCTATTGAAGAAGGCTTGGTGATACCTAAAAATCCGGGTACGCTTCGTATAGAAACACCTGCCGGACTGGTACTGATTGAATACAAACAGGAAGGGAAAAAAGTGAAGTCGGTAAAGCTGACCAATGTTCCTTCCTTCCTTTATGCTGAGGCATTGGAAGTAGATTGCCCGGATTTGGGTAAACTCAAAGTGGATGTAGCATATGGCGGTAATTTCTATGCCATTGTTGATCCGCAGGAAAATTTCCCGGGATTGGAGCACTATACAGCCGACCAGCTCATTTCATGGAGCCGTGAATGCAGGAAAAGATTGAATGAAGCCTATTCTTTCGTTCACCCGCTCAATGAAAACATCAAAGGGTTGAGTCATTTGTTATGGACAGGTACTCCGATCGATCCTACCTCTACAGCGAGGAATGCTGTTTTTTATGGCGATAAGGCAATTGATCGTTCACCCTGTGGAACAGGCACTTCGGCCCGTATGGCGCAGTGGCATGCAAAGGGGAAACTGAAGAAAGGAGATGCTTTCGTTCATGAAAGTATTATTGGCTCGAAATTCACGGGCAGGATAGAAGAAGAAACCACCATCAATGGTAAGCCAGCAATGGTGCCCAGCATTGAGGGATGGGCTATCGTAACAGGATATAACACAATTATCATTGATGATGATGATCCGTATGCACACGGATTCCAAGTCATCTAAACATAGTGTAGAAAAGCATGAAAGCAGTAATTATTGGAGGTGGTATTATTGGCCTTAGTTCGGCCTACTATCTGGTGAAAGAGGGATGGTCTGTAACTGTAATCGACAGAACGGATATATCTGACAGTTGTTCGTATGGCAATTTGGGTATGATCGTTCCAAGTCATTTCGTGCCATTGGCAGCACCCGGTATCGTTTCACAAGGGATTCGATGGATGTTCAATTCCAAGAGTCCCTTCTATGTAAAACCTTCACTGAGTGCACAACTGATTAGTTGGGGATTGAAATTCATTAAATCAGCCAATGCCTCGCATGTAGAAGCATCGGGCCCTCATTTAAAAGATATCAATCTGCTGAGTAAGAAATTATATGAGGATCTGGCACAGGAGCCAGGTTTTGATTTTTCTTTTGAGAAGAAAGGTATCATGATGTATTTCAAAACCGAGAAAGTAGCGGAGGAAGAAATACATATGGCAGAAACAGCCCGTTCTATGGGGCTTGATGCGGTGGCTTTAAGTAAAGAGGAAGCACAACAGCTTGAGCCTTCTGTACAGTTGGATGTATTGGGTGCGGTTCACTATCGTTGTGATGCCCATCTGTATCCCAATAAATTAAATCATCAGCTCATTAGCTGGCTTAAGGCAAAGGGCGTTCGTTTCCTGACGAATGCTCCGGTTACTCAGGTAGAAAGGAAAGGTAATAAGATCATTACAGTAGAAGCTGGTGGTCAGAAGGTGGATGGTGATGTGTTTGTATTTGCGGCAGGATCATGGATGCCTTCCCTTTTGCAATTGGCGGGATTGAAATTGCCACTAATGCCTGGTAAGGGATATTCCTTTACACTCAATGAGCCCAAAACAAATCTTGAAGTACCTGCTATCCTCTGTGAGGCCAGGGTGGCTATTACACCTATGGCTAACCAGTTGCGTTTTGGTGGTACTATGGAAATTGGACCGATTAATGACCAGATCAATATGAATAGGGTTAGGGGTATTGTAGAATCAGTACCTGCTTATTTGCCTGGATTAGATGTGCAAATGCCGGAAAAGAAAGATGTTTGGTATGGCTTCCGACCCTGTTCTCCTGATGGCTTACCCTATATTGGCCGTGGTGCTAAATATGATAACCTCCTATATGCTGGCGGACATGCGATGATGGGATTGAGTCTTGGGCCGGCAACGGGTTTATTGATTGCTGAAATGGCAGCGAATAAATCAACTTCGATTAATGTAACAGCTTTTGACCCTGCAAGATTTGACTAATACATCACCCACAACCAAACAAAACAGCTTACGCATGAAAAAAACCAACCACTGCATTGCTATTCTGCTGGCAGGCAGCATGATGGCAACAAGCTTCAACGGTGTGCAGGCCCAGCCGTCGAAAGATTCATTTGTGCCTTGTCAGGAAATGCCCAGTTTAATTCAGGGCTATAATGTTGATAGCCGAACCCTTAACAGATTCTATACTCCTGCCGTTAGTGGCAGAGGCGGTGGATTCGGTTTCGGAGGCGGTGGTGGCGATGTGTCTATCGGCTCTCCGGAAAAAAATAAACGTATGCAGCAACTGGTAGCCGACTATCAGAAAAAATTAGCTGCTGTTAATTTCAAGGGCCTGTCTCAGGAGTGTAAGGCAGATTATATCTTATTTAAGAGAGATCTGGAAGAAAGAATGACCCAATTGCAGTCTGAAGCTGCGGAAGTTGCTAAAATCAGAAGCTGGATTGCATTTGGCGACAAAATCTATGCACTGGAACAGCAGCGCAGAAGAGGACATCAACCTAATGCTGAACAGGTAGCTAAGGAATGGGCAGAAATTGCCGGTGAAGTCAAAACATTACAGGCGAAGCTGAAAGAGGAAAAGTCAATCGATCCTGAATCTGTGTATACGGCAGGAGAGATCATCAATAATATTAAACTGGCAGCACAAAGTGTTTTCGAGTTTTATAACGGATATGATCCAATGTTTACCTGGTGGGTACCTGCCATTCACAAATCGCTCGACGAATCGCTCACTGCCTATGCTAATGCCTGGAAAGGTAAAGCCAATAGTGCACTTGCTGCATCTGATAAAAGCGGTATTGTAGGTGTACAGGCCGGCAGAGAAAACCTGATCAAGCAGCTTCAGCGTGAGATGATTCCTTACACCCCCGAAGAACTAATTGATATTGCCAACAAAGAATTTGCATGGTGTGATGCTGAAATGTTGAAAGCTTCACGTGAAATGGGTTTTGGCGATAACTGGAAAGCTGCTTTGGAGAAAGTGAAAAATACTTTTGTACCAGCAGGTAAACAACCAGAAGCCATCTTAAAACTATATACAGAGTCGATTGATTTCCTGAAAAAGAACAATCTTATCTCTGTACCACCACTCGCAGAAGAAACCTGGGGAATGACCATGATGAGTCCTGAGCGTCAACTCGTGAATCCATTCTTTACAGGAGGTGCCGATATTACAATTTCATATCCAACCAATACAATGTCATATGATGAACGTATGATGAGTATGAGAGGTAATAACCCCCATTTTTCTAAGGCAACAGTACACCATGAGTTGATTGCTGGTCATAACCTGCAGCAGTTTGTGAATTCACGTAATAGAACCTACCGCAATTTCGGTACCCCATTTTGGACAGAGGGTTGGGCTTTGTACTGGGAGTTGATTCTTTGGGATCTTGGTTTTGCCAAGACTCCGGAAGACAGGATCGGTATGTTGTTCTGGCATATGCACCGATGTGCAAGGATCATTTGCGGGTCGGCCAGGATGTCGTCGAGCTGGCGCAGACGGCGGATCGAGGTCGAGATCGTCTTCCAGTTGGTCAGCGTACCGCCGAGCCAACGATGGTTGATGAAGTACTGGGCCGACTTCTTGGCAGCTTCGGCGATCGAATCCGAGGCCTGACGCTTGGTGGCGACGAACAGCACGCGCCCGCCCGAAGCGACGGTATCCGAGACCTTGTTGAGCGCCTGATGCAGCATCGGCACGGTCTGGGTCAGGTCGAGAATGTGGATGTTGTTGCGGGCGCCGTAAATAAAGGGCGCCATCTTGGGGTTCCAGCGATGCGACTGGTGACCGAAGTGCACGCCTGCTTCCAAGAGCTGGCGCATGTTGAATTGCGGCACGGACATGTGCGTATCTTTCCTTTTCCGGTTGGTCCTCCGCGCGTCTTGAGAAGAAAAGCTATCCTTTTTAACAGGTTAGCTCGTCCACCGGAGCGACCTTGCGGGGCTTTTAATCCGCGAGGCGCATGAGGCGCGCGTGTGAGATGCGGGCTCAATAGCTGCAATTGCTTGAATTGACAAGCGTTGAGGCGGATTTCGAAGCCCCGAAGGGTGATCCCGGACTTGCGAGCGACCGTTTCAGCCCCTTCATTTGAAAGATCTACAACACGAAGAGCCGGAGACACCACCGCCAGACATTAAGGGAGACGCCACATGTCACTTTCACGCGCCACGGAACGCAGCGTGCTCAGCCAGGGCCAATTGGACCTCGTCAATAGCACCCATCATCCTGCGATCTACGCGATGGACGCTAAGGGCCTTCGCGATCTGCAGGGTCAGCTCCGCGCCGAGCGCGGCAAGGTGCGCACCCAGGTGAGGCAGAAGCAGCGGGAAGGGAGGGGCAAGGGCGAGCCGCGCGGTAAAAGCTTCCCCGGCAATACCGAGCAGCCCTTGAAGCGCAAGCAGGCGCTGTCCAATGCGTTGAAGCGCGTCAACAAAGAGCTGGAGCGCCAACGCAAACTGGAGGCCCGCGCCGCCCACATCGACTCGGCGCGACGCGCGCTCGAGCTGCATCGCAACGCTAAGTTCCATTCCGCGCCGCCGGCTGCTGGCAACACCGCCAGCGCCGGGATGCAACCGCAGCCGAGCATGAAGCGGCGCAAGATCATTCCCGGTAGCCAAATTGGCAGCGTGTCGCAGCAAACCAAGAACGCTCAGGCCAAAAAAGACAACCGCGGCAACTGAGAAATCAGGTGCGGGACTTGGCCGACGCGGCTTGGCGCACGCCCGATAACGTCTCCATGGGCGTGATCGCCTCTGGATCGGTCCGGAGATCGATGACGAACGGACCGTCGGCGGCGAGAGCCTCCAGGAATACGTCCTCGAAATCCTCGCCTCGCGTCACCGTTGCCCCGTCCGCCCCGTGCGCCTTCGCGAGCGCGGCGAAGTCCGGATTGACGAGGCTGGTGCCGCTCGGCCGCCCCGGATACTGCCGCTCCTGATGCATCCGGATGGTGCCGAACATGCCGTTGTTGGCGATCAGGATCGGCATCGCGAGCCCATATTGCACGGCTGTGCCGAGCTCGTTCGACGTCATGGCGAAGCAGCCGTCTCCGGCGAAGCAAACCACGGGAGACTTCGGATGCGCGAGCTTCGCCGCGATGGCCGCGGGTAAACCGTAGCCCATGGAGCCCGACGTCGGTGCGAGGCCGCTGCGGAACCGTTTGAATTGGAAATAGCGGTGCACCCACTGCGAATAGTTGCCCGCGCCGTTGGTGATCAGTCCATCTTCCGGCAGCAAACGCGAAACGGTCGCCACCACGTCTTCCATGCGGACGGCGCCGGGCGTCGCGCGTGGAACGACGCTCGCTTCGTAAGCAAGACGCAGATCGTGGCGGTACCGGCTCCAAGGCCGATCGGGGAGGCCGATCTTCGCCTCGCCGCGCAGGTTCGGCGCGAAGCCGGACAACGCCTCCGCGAATGCTTCGGACGTGGCTGCGATGGCAAGCGACGCGTCGCGGTATCCCAGGATGGCGCTGGGGTCCGGGTGCACCTGCACGAACGTCTGCTCGACGCCGCCCAGAAGGGCATAGCCGTCTGTTGCAATGTCGGCCAGCTCGGCTCCGATTGCGATGACGAGATCCGCCGCCTTGAGGCCCGCCTTCAGCTTCTTGTCCGTGGTGAAGCCGAGGTGCCCCACGTAACTCGGATGCCGGTTGTCGATGTAGTCCTGGCACCGGAACGACGATGCGACCGGCACATCGAAGTCGGCGGCGAAATCCTCGACTGCGGATTTTACGGCTGGGCTCCATCCCGGGCCGCCAACGACGACCAGCGGCCGCTCTGCTGCGCCGAGACGCTGCGCGAGATCGCTCATGTTTTGCGACGACGGCGCTCCGCCCGCGAGAACCGCAGGCGCGACGGCCGAGGCTGCAGTCTTGGCGGAGAGTACGTTTTCGGGCAGCCCGATCACCACCGGACCCGGCCGGCCCGATGTCGCCACCCGGAATGCGCGCGCCACATATTCGGGAATGCGGTCGGCTGACCGGATGACGGCGGTCCATTTGGCGATGGACGCGAACAGCGCCTCGATGTTGATTTCCTGGAACGGCGCGCGCTCGTCGAGCGGGGTCGTCGGCAATCCGACGAACAGGATCATCGGCGTTGCATCCTGCTGCGCGATATAAACGCCGGACACCGCGTTGACGACGCCCGGACCGCGCGTTGCGAACGCAACCCCGGGTTTGCCCGTCAGCTTGCCGGTCGCTTCCGCCATCATCGCCGCGCCGCCTTCATGCCGGCACACGATCGTCTGGATGCGTCGCGCGTCGTAGAGCCCATCGAGCGCGGCCAGGAAACTTTCGCCCGGAACCTCGAAGATGCGCGGGACGCCGTGTGCCGCCAGTTGGTCGATCAGGATCTTTCCGCCGTGCGCCATGAGTTCGTGCAGGTCCGTTGGAAGGCCGAGGAGTGGAACATCGACACATAGGATAACGCGGGCGGCCGCGCTACTTTCCGCGACATCCCTCAGTGGTTAAGGAGGCGCGACATCGCAAAAATCCGGCCGTGCGCATCGGCCGCCACGCTGTGGCCCACGCGCCGCTAGCCCGGTCGCCGGTCCGCCCGGTATTGTGCGCGGAGGTGAGGGCTAAAGGCGGGGACGATGGGAAGAAGGCGGGAGCACGCGCGAGCGCTTGGCCTCCTAGCGGCAGTGCTCTGCATTGCAGCGGGACCACACGCCCGGCCGGCCAACGCGGGCAACGCGCAGGCCCTTTCCGATAGGGCACGGTCGGTGCTCGAAGCCCATTGCGCCGACTGCCGGCGTGAGGGGAGTGCCGTCGATCTCGGCGCGCTTGCCGAAAGTCCCCGTCTCGTCGTTCCGGGACGGCCCGACGCATCTCGCGTGTATCAACGTCTGTTCGCCGCCAAGCCCGGGGAAACGCCGGCTACACCGGAGGAGATCGAGGTCGTACGCGACTGGATCGAAAGTCTCCCGGCGCCCGACCAGGCATGCCGCGATCGCACTCCGGTCACTCCGGCCGACATAGAAACTAAGATCGACCATTGGACGGGAGCGGTCGGTCTGGCCGAGGCCAAGGATACCCGTTTCTTGTCATTGGCCCATCTTTGGAACGCCTGCGTGCCCGCCGAACGCCTCAGGGACTACCGCGAGGCCACCGCAAGCCTCCTCGGCGCCATCGCCCGCAGCCGTGAACCGTTGGCCATGCAGACCCTTGGCGATGAAAGCGTGATCCTAGCGGTTCGTATCCGCGAACTGGCCCTCGTGACGGGCGAATGGGAACGTCTGACGGCCGAAGCACCCATCGCGCTGAGCGAAGATGCCGTGCCCGCCGATTGGCTTGCGGCCCGCGTTCGCGCAGGCGTAAGCGATGCGTCCGGAAATCCCGATCCCGCGTTCGAGGTGAAGCTCGACGGCGCGGCGCAACGCGCGGTGGACGTTCTTGCCGACGTATGGACGAAAGATGTCGACCTTGCGCGGGCATCGGCCGAGCGCGGTGCATCGTCCCGCGCGTTGGCCGCGAGACTAACGGAACTCGAGGGCGACGCCGTTTATCCGGCGCAGCGCTTGATCCACGGAGTCGTAAGTCGCGCCGACTGGGAAACACTCTCACGCGTGCTCGACGGGGAGACCGAGAACCTCGAATGGGAAAAGCGCAAAGCCCCGGAAGGCGAGATCGATGTCCAGCTCTGGACCGACAAGCCGCGATACTGGCCACGCGATCTCGTGACGATCAACGCCTCGGTCAGTTCGGCCTGCCACCTGACGCTGATCAACGTCGACCGCGAAGGAAAAGCCATCGTTCTCTTCCCGAACGATATCGAGCAGGACAACCTCGTTGCGCCCGGCGTCGCGGTTCGCGTGCCGGGCCGGGACGCCAACTACCAGTTCCGCTTCGATCGCAGCGGTGAGGAGCAGATCGTCGGCATTTGCCAACGCCAGCAGCGCCGTCCCGACGGCATCGACTACGACTACGAAAAGCAGCGTTTCGAGATTCTCGGCGATTGGCGAACGTTCCTGAGAACGGCCTCCACGCGCGAGCAGGAACTTCGCGCACGCCGGGAGGCCGAAGCGGCGCGCCGCAAACGCAGGGGAGGACGTGCACCGGTATCGGCAGAGCCGGCGCCGATCGATCCGGACGGTCCGCCCCTCGAAGGCCGAGCCGCCATTACGGTGCCGATTGATCTGGCTGGCGGCGCGGCTCCGGCGGACTAGAACTTCTGCTGTTTGCGCGCGTCGGCTTCGGGATCGCGCCCCTTGCCCTGCGTCGCATAAAAAAGCTCACGTAGGTTCGGCATCGGATCGGTGCGCTTCGTCGGCGGTATTCCCTGTGAGTTCGCCTCATGAGCAAGGATCAGCCAATGTCCGTCAGGCTGCTTCTCAAAAATGAATAGAGCCGAGGCCGCGGTCTCATAGGTCTGCTGCGCGGCCCAGGCATAGAAATAGCCGCGCTCCCACACGATGGCCTTCGCAAAACGCGGATCTATCCGGAGTACGTCGATCTCGTAGGAGAACTTCAAAGCTTGCGCAGCGAGCTCATGCGAGATCGTGGGGCTCAGTCTCGCGCTTCTCGGGTCGGTCTCTGTTTCGTGTGGGCCGCCGTTGATCGCGCCTGGCGCGTAAAGCCTCCAATTCCCCTGCTGGCCGAGAGTCGCCGGTGCCGGCCCGCGCTTCTGCAGCGTGTCATACCAGCCAGCGATAACCGCCCGAAGGGCAGTTTCATCGTCGTTCGCCTGAGGCACTTGCGCAACGGCAAGGGTGGGCAAGAGCAGGAAAACGACCGTGAAAAGGGTGCGCACGCCGAAACTCCCCGATGGATGCCACGATGATAAAGGATCCTCCCATTCCTGACGAATTTTGGGCGCTCGAATCGGGTATCGCAGGGACATGATCGAACAAGCGCCCGATCGCCTGTCCCAATGGCTTGCCGCTGCGCGCGAAGCGCTGAGCGCCGCCATGGCCGGCCTGGATCCTTTGCTGGTCGCCGTGGCCTTCGGGTTTCTGCTGCTCTTGCCGCTTATTGCGCTGGGGCTCCGCGGCCGTTCTGGCGCGCGGGATCGCGACACTGCGGCAGCCGCCGAATTCGCGGAGATCAAGGGCCGCCTCACCGCCATGAGCGAAATGACGGTGCGTCGCCAATCCGAGGAGGCGCGCGCCCTGGATGAGCGCGTCGACCAAGTCGCGGCCCGCTTGAATACGGCGCTCGACGGCGTGAGCCGGCGCCTGTCCGAAAGTCTCTCAGAAACGCAGCGGCAGAACGGCGACACCGTCGCGCGGTTGGCCGAGCGTGTCGACACGCTCGCGCGGCACATGTCTGCGAGCCTCGATACGGTTTCGACGCGGCTTGGCGACAACCTTGCGGAAGCCGGGCGCCGGACGACGGAAAGTCTATCCAACCTGAACGAGCGCCTCGCCGTAATCGCCGAGGCCAAGCAAAGCCTCGCCGATCTTTCGACAGAGGTGACGTCTCTCTCGGGCGTGCTGTCGAACAAACAGGCGCGGGGCGCCTTCGGACAAGTCCGGATGGAGGCGATCATCCGGGATGCGCTTCCCGCGGGCACTTATGAATTCCAGCCCACGCTGTCGAACGGCAAGCGGCCGGATTGCGTGATCCGCCTTCCGAACACGCAGGCAGCCCTTGTCGTCGATTCCAAGTTTCCGCTCGAAGGTTTCGAGGCGCTGCGGACGGCCCGCGCAAACGACGAGATCAAGGCCGCGCGTGACGCCATCCGCACCGCCGTCGGCCACCATATCGACGATATCGCCGAGAAATATCTGATCCCCGGCGAGACCCAGGACACGGCGCTGATGTTCGTGCCCTCGGAATCGGTCTACGGCGATCTGCACGAGCACTTCGCGGATCTGGTGCAGCGCGCGCACCGCGCCCGCGTCGTGATCGTCGCGCCGAACATCCTGATGCTCGCCGTGCAGACGGTTCAGGCGGTTATCAAGGATGCGAAGATGCGCGATCAGGCTGGGCTCATCCAGCGCGAGGTGGGACTGCTGCTCGGCGAGGTGACGCGGCTCGTAGAGCACGTCGCCGATCTCGAACGCCATTTCGGCTTGTCCGGCAAGGCGTTGCAAAAAGTCCAGACATCCGCGTCCCGCATCGGCGTGCGCGGCGAACGCTTGACAGCCCTCGATCTCGAGGATGAAACAGCGCCCCAGGGTGCTTCTGCGGCCGCGCAATTGACGTCGCGCGCTTCCTAACTCTAAAGGCACATCGATGGACAAGATCAATCAGCGTATTGCCGACGAACTGCGCGTGGGCGCCGGACAGGTGGCGGCGGCCGTGGAGCTTCTCGACGAAGGCGCAACCGTGCCGTTTATCGCACGCTACCGCAAGGAGAAGACGGGCGGTCTCGACGACACGCAGCTGCGCACGCTGGCCGAGCGCATTGTTTATCTGCGCGAACTGGAAGATCGCCGCGCCTCGATTCTGAAGAGCGTCGAGGAACAGGGAAAGCTCACTCCCGAGCTGGCGCGCTCGCTCAACGCAGCCGCCACGAAAGTGGAGCTGGAAGACCTTTACGCCCCTTACAAGCCCAAGCGCCGCACGAAGGCGCAGATCGCGCGCGAAGCAGGCCTAGAGCCGCTCGCCGATGCCCTTCTCGCCAATCCCGCGCTCGATCCCGTAGCCGAGGCGGAGAAGTTTATCGCCGCCGAGAAGGGCGTCGCCGACCAGAAAGCCGCGCTCGAAGGCGCGCGCCACATCCTGATCGAGCGCATCTCCGAGCGGCCGGAGGTCGTGGGCAGCTTGCGCGAATGGGAGTGGAGCGAAGGCCGGCTGTCGTCCAAAGTCAAGAAAGGCAAGGAAGCGGAAGGCGCCAAGTTCTCCGACTATTTCGACTTCGGCCAGGCGATCAAGGACATGCCGAGCCATCGCGCGCTGGCCCTGCTGCGCGGCGTCAACGAAGGCGTTCTCGATCTCAATCTGGACGTCGAGCACGACGCGACGAAGTCGCACCCCGCCGAGGGCAAGATCAAGGCTGCGTTCGGAATCGCCGACAAGGGCCGCCCGGCCGACGCCTGGCTGGGCGAAACCGTGCGGCTCGCCTGGAAGGCGCGGCTGGCGACGACCATCACGTCCGATCTGCTCACGCGTTTAAAGGAGCGCGCGGATGGCGAAGCGATCACGGTGTTTTCGTCGAACCTCAAGGATCTCCTGCTCGCAGCGCCCGCAGGGCCGCGCGTCACGATGGGCCTCGATCCAGGCCTGCGCACCGGCGTCAAGGTCGCCGTCGTTGATCAGACCGGCAAGGTCGTCGACACCTCCACCATCTATCCGCACGAGCCGAAGCGCGATTGGCAGGGCTCGCTGGCTGCGCTCGCGATGCTCGCGGCCAAGCACAAAGTCGATCTCGTCAGCGTCGGCAACGGCACGGGCAGCCGTGAGACCGACAAGCTGGTCGCGGAACTGATGAGCAAGATGCCTCAGCTCAAGCTCACCAAGGTCATGGTGTCGGAAGCGGGCGCATCGGTCTACTCCGCGTCAGAGCTGGCCGCGAAGGAGTTCCCCGAACTCGACGTGTCGTTGCGCGGCGCCGTCTCGATCGCGCGCCGGCTGCAGGACCCACTCGCCGAACTGGTCAAGATCGAGCCGAAAGCGATCGGTGTTGGCCAGTATCAGCACGACGTCGATCAGACAGGGCTTGCCCGCTCGCTCGATGCCGTGGTCGAGGACTGCGTGAACTCCGTGGGCGTCGACGTGAACACGGCGTCCGTCCCGCTGCTGACTCGCGTTTCGGGCCTTAACCAGACCCTCGCCTCCAACATCGTTGCCTTCCGCAATGAGAACGGCGCTTTCAAGACTCGCGCGGCTCTGAAGAAGGTGCCGCGCCTCGGACCGAAGGCTTTCGAGCAGGCAGCGGGCTTCCTGCGCATCATGAACGGCACCAACCCGCTCGATGCCTCGGCCGTCCATCCGGAAGCGTACGAGGTCGTTGAGCGAATTTCAGAGAAAACCAGCCGGCCGCTGAAGTCGATGATCGGCGACCGCGCGTTTCTGAAAGCGCTGCGTCCAGGCGAGTTCGCCGACGCGAGTTTCGGCATTCCGACCGTCACAGACATCATCGCCGAATTGGAGAAGCCCGGCCGCGACCCGCGCCCCGAGTTCAAGACCGCGACATTCACCGAAGGCGTCGAGAAGATCTCCGACCTGAAAGTGGGAATGCAACTCGAAGGCACGGTCACCAACGTGGCCGCGTTCGGCGCCTTCGTCGATGTCGGCGTTCACCAGGACGGCCTCGTGCATATCTCCGAGCTCGCGGACCGCTTCGTCAAGGATCCGCGCGAGGTCGTGAAGGTGGGCGATGTCGTGAGCGTCCGCGTGAAGGAGGTGGACGTCGAGCGCAAGCGCATCGCGCTCACCATGCGCTCCGGGGCCATCGAGCGAACCGCGCCGGGACCATCATCTCGGCCCTCGGGGGGAGCGCCTCAGCAGTCCCGCAATTACGCGCCGCCCCCCAAAAAGGGCCCCGAGCCCGCCGGAGAAAGCGCACTCGCGGCGGCTTTGCGGCGCGCACAGGAGCGGAAATAGCCGCTAATGCCGGTACGCAAAGATCACAAACGGGATTCAGTTTTCTGTCATGAAGCCGGCCCGGGCAACATGACCTAACTCATTTGGCCGGAAGGTCTTTACATCGCCGCCGTGAGGTCCTAAATCGGGTTCACGCACGGCGGCGATCTCGCTTCGCACGGCGCTTCTCGTCCAACCCATCGTTGGTGGAGGTCCGTTGACATGGAGCGTTATGCCTCAGCGGCTGATCTTGTTGCCGCCCGCAAACCCGAAAGACCAGTCGTTTGCGCCCGGCCGCACGCCGCCGCGCGTGCCGCGCGCTGGTTCATCGACAATTTTCAGGGCGACGTCGCCTACGCTTACAAGGCCAACAGCTCGGTCTTCCTGATCGGCGCATTGTTCGGCGCCGGCGTGCGACACTTCGATGTGGCCTCGCTCCCCGAGATCGAGGACGCCGCGACGATTCCTGGCGCCCATCTTCATTTCATGCACCCGGTCAAGTCGCGCGAGTCCATCCGCCGCGCTTACCACGAGCATGGAATCCGCAGCTTCTCCCTCGACACCGAGGACGAGCTGAAGAAGATCGTCGAGGAGACGCGCGGCGCGGACGGGCCGGCGCGTGACCTGGCGCTATTCGTGCGCATCGCGGTTCCGGCGATCAATAGCCGTATTCCCCTCGAGCGGAAATTCGGGACCAGCGGCCAGAAGGCCGCGCGCCTGCTCGTCAAGGTGCGCCAGGTGGCGGCCGAACTCGGCATCACCTTCCACGTCGGCTCCCAGACCATGACGCCGGATGCGTACGTCAACGCGCTTGCCGAAGTGCAGCGCCTGATCGGCAAGGCGGGCGTCGTCGTCGATCGCCTCGATGTCGGCGGCGGTTTCCCGTCCGTCTACCCGGGAATGCAGCCCGCGCCGCTCGAGCGCTTCCTTGCCGCGATCGAAGAGGGTGTGAACAAGCTTCCCGTGCGCGAGAACGTGCGCCTGATGTGCGAGCCCGGCCGCGCGCTCGTAGCGGAAGCCGAGAGCCTGATCGTCCGCGTGGAAGCGCGCCGCGGGAATGATCTCTTCATCAACGATGGCGGCTACGGCGTGTTGTTCGACGCGGCCCATTTAGGCTGGGTCTATCCCGCGCGTCTGATCAGTCGCGAGGCCGCATCCACCGACACCAAGACCCCGTTCGAGCTGTGGGGGCCGACGTGCGACTCCATCGATCACATGAAGGGGCCCTTCTTGCTGCCCTCCTGCGTGAAGGAAGGCGACTACCTTGAGATCGGCAACGTGGGTGCTTACGGGCGCGCCATCGCGGGCGACTTCAACGGCTATGGAAAGTACGAGGAAGCCATCCTCGACGACGAGCCGATGATGACGATGTACGGCGACGCGGCCGAAGCGCAGGCGCTTCTCGGCTGAAGCGCTGCCACAGTTAAGCCACTAATTCCGCTCACGGAAATTAGCCGGTGCAACTCGTAAAGTTGCGCAAAACCTTGTCGTGCGCCGATTGTGCCCGAGGAATCGGTTACGCCGGGATCTGTGGATTAGGGGGATAACTCCATGGACACAGATATCGCCTTCACAGTCATCCAGCAGGCCATCGACGAATTCAACGCCGGCATCGGCCGCGCCCGCGCAGATCTCGCGGCGAGCGAAGAGACGCTCGCCTCCGTCGAATATGAGATGGAGCAGCTTCGCGCGTTGATCGCCGAGAATTCGCTCGCGAAGACCACGGCGTCGTCCAGGCTTCCGCCCGTGCCTTTGCCGTCAGATGTCGAGGTACTTGGCCAAGACGTCGGAGGTGTGCCGTTGCGGCCCGCCGTCGTCCGCGCCGCTTGAGGCGTCATCCGCCAGGACAAGATCCGGGCCAGCCGCGTCCGGTGTGAGCGTATCCAGCAGCGTTTGCGCAAGCTCGGCCCGCTCCTCGGGCGAGAGCTTCAGCGCAGTAACCAGGATCGCCTTCACGCGCTCGTTCATCAGCCACCTCGCGACTGCCGAACACGAGCCGTCGACGCCCTACAGCCCCGACTCGTTTTGCCGAGACTAGCACGGGTCAAGCCGTCGCTCCGCCGCGCCGGGGGCAAATCCCCAGCCATGAGACTGCATCGAGGAAAATGGTGGGCGGTACTGGGATTGAACCAGTGACCCCACGCGTGTGAAGCGTGTGCTCTCCCGCTGAGCTAACCGCCCGGGAACCGCTTGGAACTCGAAATCGAAGAGTTTGCGGCAGGCGCGCAGCGATCGTATGGACCGGCGCGCGAAGCCACCCTTATGCGAGCAGCCTCCCCGGCCTGTCAAGCTGACGCGAAGCGGGGTCGCGTGCACCAAGGCCGCAGCTCATTCCCGGCCAATGCTTTTTTCGATCAGAAAGCGTTGGATCCCGCCTTCGGTGCGCCGGTCCAGGAGGCGATGCCCGGTTGCGAGGCAGAACGCTTCGAAATCCTCGCGCGCCCCCGGATCGTTCGCCAGGACCTCCAACACTGCGCCCGGAGCAAGGCCGGCTAAGGCCTTGCGCGTCTTGAGCACGGGCAGGGGGCACTTGAGGTCGACGGCATCGAGTGAAAGGGAAGCCTCGGCGGCCATGTTGAGCGCGTCCTCGCGGAAATGAAGCAGCCCAGACGTAAAAGCTTCACGGTCCCGGTGCAAGAACCGGCGGACGCGGGCGAGCGCTTGCGCGGAATAACGCGCAAATGCGACGTTACGTCCACGACGGGCGATTCTGGTGCGCAAAGAGCTTTTCGAAAAAGCCGATGAGACCGGCGTCCGCACGCAACGTTTGCAGCTCCACGGCGTTGTCGCGGTCGGGAGTGCCGCAACGAGCACACGGGGGAACTTGGCCGACGGCCAGGGCAGCGCATGGACAATTCCGAAAATCCGCACCGTTCTTTCCGCTTCTCGTTCGGGTTGGATCGCTTGGGGCTGTTCGCGCTCGAAGCGCCGTATTTCGCCGCCTTCCTGATCGCGATCCTCACCGCTCTTGCCGTGTTCGGCGTTTCGAAGCTGCGCGTCGACGACAGCTTGTCCGAGCTGTTCCGCACCGACACGGCCGAATTCCGCCAGTACGAGGAAATTGACCGCCGCTTCCCTTCGAGCGAGTACGACGTGCTGGTCGTCGTCGAAGGCAAAGGGCTACTCACGCGCGAAAAGCTGGAGGCGTTCCGAAATGCGGTCATCGAGCTGCAACTCACCGACGGCGTCGGTGGATTGGTCTCGATGCTGTCGGCGCGCGGCGTTCCCGATGCCAGCGGCTATGCGCCGCCCGTCGTACCGGATCAGCTTCCGGAAGACCCTGCCGCTTACGACGCCGTGATAAAGGCGCTCGCGCAGAACGACATCGTCAAAGGCAAGTTCCTTTCGGACGATGGCGAGCTGGCATTGATCGTCATCGCGCTCGATCGCAAAGCGGTCGAGGCGCAAACCGCGCGCACGGTCATCAGCGGCATCAAGGAAACGGTGGACCGGGAACTCGCGGGTTCCGGCCTCGCGGCAAAGCTGACCGGCGCGCCAGTCATGCAGCTTGAGATTCGCAACGCCGTCGAACGCGACCGCCTCGTCTACAACGGTCTGGGATTTGCCGTCGGCTTCGTGGTCGCATACCTGTTCTTCCGGCGTCTCTCGCTCACGCTCATTGCGGTGCTTGGGCCGACGATCGCCATCCTTTGGACGCTCGGTGTGCTCGGCGGTCTCGATTTCCGCTTGAACCTCTTCATCAACGTCATCACCCCCCTGATCCTCGTCTCCGGCTTTTCGGATTCGATGCATCTCGTCTTCGCGATCCGCCGCGACATCCTCGCTGGCGTGGACCGCATCGAGGCCGCCCGCAACGCGGTGCGGGAGGTGGCTCCGGCGTGCCTGCTGACGGCTATGAACCAGGCGATCTCCATCGTCTCGTTTGCGTTTGCCGAGTCCGCGCTCATCCGCACGTTCGGCCTCGCGGCGCTCATCGCCGTGGGCATCTCCTACACGGCCGTCGCGGTCGTCGTGCCGACGCTCGCCGCCATTTTCGTGCGCCGCGAGCCCGCTGCTGCCGTCGACCCGCATGAGCGCGAAGAGGGGGGCGTCGGTGTTTTGCAGCGGATTAGCGATAGAGTGATCGGCTTCGTGGGCGCGCGTCCGGTTCCTTTCGTGGCGTTCGGATTGCTGGCTGTCATTTTCACGGGCCACGCCTTTGTCAGTCTCCAGCCCGCCTATCGCTTGGCCGATCAGGTGCCGGACAAGGAGCAGGCACTCGCCGCGACAGGGAGCCTCGATAAAAAGCTGACGGGCGCCAACCCCGTCCACGTGATGATCGAATGGAAAGGCGCGAACGCCAAGGCTGGTGCAGACGCGACAAGCAATGCACAACCCATCACGCTTTATGACGTCGGTACGCTCGCCGTCATCGGCGAGGCGCATCAGATCCTGGAAAAGCAGGCCGGCCTCGGCAACGTCTGGTCGCTCGAAAGCTTGCGCCGCTGGCTTGCGGATGCAGGTGACGCCAGCATCGAGACGATCCAGAAGTACGTGAAGATCCTGCCCGAACACCTCGTGCGCCGCTTTATCACCGCGGACGAGACGGCGGTTCTCGTGACGGCACGTCTGCCCGACGTCGACGCCAGCCGGATCCTACCCGTCGTGGAGCAGATCGACCGCGCGCTCGATCCGATCCGCCAGCGCCATCCCGGCTATGAAATATCGGTGACGGGCCTGCCCGCTATCGCCGCGCGCAACTCCGCGACGCTGATCCACGAGCTGACTTGGGGCCTCGTCGGCGACATCTTCCTGGTCTTCATTTTCCTCGGCATTGCGCTACGCTCGCTGCTGGTCGGCGTCGCGAGCATCCTGCCGTCTCTGTTCCCGATCTTCACGACCGGCGCGCTGCTCTACTATTCCGGTCAGGGTCTGCAGTTCGCGTCGATCGTGGCCATCACGGTGGCGTTCTCGCTTGCAATCGACTCGACCATTCACTTCCTGAACCGTTTCCGGCTCGAGGAAGAACGTGCTGGTGCCGGTCCCGAGAGCGCAAAAATCGCTCTGGGACACACGGCACACCACATCGGCCCCGCTGTGATGCTGACGACCATCGTGCTGGCGCTTGGCCTCGGCGTGACGATGCTCTCCGATCTGCCGTCGCTGCGGTTGTTCGGCGAGCTGGCGTCGGCTTGCCTCTTCGCGTCGCTGTTCGCGCAGCTCGTGATCTTGCCCGCGACGGTCGCGCTTTATCGTCGCTACTTCCCGCTGAGGGCCGAAACGGAACGCGGCCGCCTGAACGAACAGACGGCCGCGCGTTGAGATCAGGATTGGCCAGCCGCAATTATAGCAGAAACGCGGCTGGGGGCAGGCTAATCCGCTGCCTTCCAGACGAGCTTGTCGGTATAGATCTCGAGTAGGTTTGCCTTGCAGTAATCGACGTCGGCATCGAAGTAGGAGCCGTCATCGAAGCGGATCTGCGTGCGGACCGTGCACTTGCCCTCGTCGGTTTCGAAGTCGAGTTCGACCGTGTCACCGGCCTCGATGCGCTTGTCGATCCAGTTCTCGCTCCACTCGCCCTCTTCCTGGGTGCGGAATTCGATGACCGGGGAAATGCCCTTGTTTACGACGTCGAATTTCCAGCTCTTTTCTTCTGCCGAGGCGGACCCGAAGGCTGCCAGGGAAAGCGCGATTCCGACGACGAGTGTTGAAAGTCCGGACGAGCGGATCATGTGTTGTGCTCCGTGTAGGCTTATATGGGCACGGCGCGTCTAACATGAATCGCAATACGTAATGTCCATTACGGAAAATTGCGCATCCGAGTGCTGGAATAGTCACATTACTGAAGGTTGCTGAGCTTGCGCACAATGAGACGGTGTAGGCTCACCAGTCCTCGCGCCAGAGCGGATAAGCCATTGCACCACGTGGGATTGTGACGGCTCCGCTGGCGTCGCGTCCGCCGCTGACGCCCAACTCTCCGGCGAAGCGGTTCGCGATGTCCGCCTTGAGGTTCGCGTCCGCGTTGGCGTTGAAATTGATCTTGTATTCGAAGCGCCCCACCGCCAAGCGCACGATCTGGAACTGAAACCGGTTCTCGTCGCTGCGCGGATTGGACGAACCGAGGCACGAGCGGCGCAGCTGTTTCAGCTTGTCTTCCGGGTATTCGTAGATGGTGCCGGAGAACGTCAGCGACACGTCGGACACGTAGGATCCTTTGAACGCGGCATTCAAGATGTTCGCCCATCCCGCGGAAAGACCGAAGGTTTTTTGATCGTGCGTGGCGAACATCGCGCCGTCGAGGCTTTCCTCGAACCCGTCCTTGTCGAACGGCGGCCGGCACCGCACGACGTTGAGCTTCAGGAGCTTCTCGCCCGTGCGCTGAAACGTGCGCTTGTCGAAGTGACCACGCGCGATAGTGCCCGGCGTGTAGGACGCAAGCGGCGGGCTCATCCGGTAGACATTGAGATTTTCGGAAATGGCGTCCGCGTGGGCGCTCTGAGAGAGCGCGAAAAACGCTAGAAGACCCCAAGCGCCCCGCAGCGCTCTACGACTGAACATGATACCCCCGCATCACTAAAACCCAGCGACTGTAGTCGGGGCGGTAGGCGGCGGGCAATCGGCGGCATGCGGAATTGCCGGCGGTGTATCGCGGCGGCCACGAAACTCGACAGAGGCCCAAACGAAACGGCCCCGAACGATTGTCCGAGGCCGCTCGTGCAGAGTGTTGACGAGGCGATGCTTAGTTGACGCGCGTGACCTCGACGAGGTTGTCCGAATAGGTCGGCGCACGGCCGAGCCCCGACCACGCGTCGGACGAAATCGAGTTGACCGATCCGTCCGAGCGATTGAGCGACCGCCAGTACCCGAGCGTCGCCACGACGATGCCTGGGTTCACGTCGTCCGTCACCCGCGCAACGCCCTCGAACGAGCCGCGCGCGTTCGCGACGCGCACCGGATCGCCCTCGCGGATGTTGCGCGTGTCGGCGTCAGCCTTGTTGATCATCACGAACTGCTCGCCCTGGCCGCGGATCTTATGCGGTTCATTGGCATAGCAGGAGTTCAGGAACCCGTGGCTCTTCGGCGAGATGATGTT
>VFQP010002308.1_pt1 | contig 21753 bp, 24 predicted proteins | sample 3512351 | NCBI WGS metagenome assembly VFQP01 (sample SAMN10412372, study PRJNA504923) | tailings metagenome | isolation source: Relicate 1 Philex TSF1 revegetated site | place: Philippines: Tuba, Benguet | collected 2017-08-29
CACCGCCACCGTCGCCATCAAAGCGCGCCAGCCCGCGCCGCGTCGCCCCAGTGCCAGGGCTGGCGCATACCGTCGCCGCGAGCCATCTTGCGGTGCAAGGTGGTGGGGGGGGCAGAGACAGGGGGCAGGGCGCGCCGCCGACACTCGGGGCCAGGCCCCCCCGGCAAATCTACACACTCGCACACGAGTGCGCGCAGGCCATGCACATACGGCGCACGCCCACGCAGGCAAGATCCTCCACCAAGCGCCCCATTCTGCTGCGAGCCCGCACACGCATACACACATACCGGTAGCACACCCACAACATGGCAAACGACGACAACCTTGAAGCCGGGTGGGACAACAACTAAACACGAGGGCACGCGCACGCGTTGCACGATACACACGCGGGGAGAGGAGAGACAGGCAGAGAGAGAGGGGGAGAGAGCACGAGAGACGAGAGTTCACGCCAGCGGCGCGCAAAGCCGACAAACCGCTTTTCCGAATCACGCCGACTGAGCAGCACAGGGCAACAGTGGCCCGTCCGCATCCCGTCCGTCCCAACGCAGGCGCGCGGCGGGTGACGCGCGGCGGGCCGCTCAACTTGACGCACTGCGAGCAGGCACGCGCCACTGGCGCTGCCAGGCTGGCGGTGGCAGGGAGGCACCCGAGGTGGGGGGCGCGCGAGGGAACCCCGCGCAGGCGAGGAAACACGCAGGCGGGGTCACGCAGCAGCAGGCGCAGGCGCAGCGGCGGCGGCGCGCACCACGTGAATCACCACGAGTGCGCGCGCGCCCCAGAGCCAAGAGAGGTGTGTGTGCGTGTGCGGTGCGAGTGCGTGGCTACGGTGCGTGCGGTGCGTGCGGGGTGCGACGTGCACGTGCGGGCGAGAGGAGGAGGGGGCGCCCCAGCTGCGCGGGCGGGTGGCATGGTGTTGGCCTGTCGTGGCGACCGTCAGGTCATGGTTAGCTGCCGCCATGGTGGCAATCAAGCGCATGGCCGGCAGCAACCCTGTTGGGTCAACGACGCCTCGTCATTTGCACGCGCCAAGGCGCGCGAGCCACGCGAGGCGACACCATGCCACAGCCGCCCACACTTGCGCCCCGTTCAGGTGTACACCCCAGCTCTTGATCAACCATCCGCCGGGGCGCCACCTCCTCCTCCACCACCACCCGTGCACGTGCACAGTGCACCTCGCGCACAACCGCAACCGCACATCACCCAGTAGACTCGTGCACACGCACACCTCTCTCTGCTCGTGCTCGTGAGAACTCACGAGTTGCTCAGCTGCCGCCTGCGTGCGTGGATCCCCTACAGCCCTGGGCTCCGCTCCCGTACACGGTGTCGTCCACCTGCTCTCAGGCTCCTACGGCGCCAGCCCAGGCGCCGTGTCGCCTGGGGCCGAGCCTCCAAGGGCACCTCTAGCTCCGTGCACTGCTGCACGCCACGGCCACTGGGCCTCGGGCCCAGGCCAGCGACTCAGGCGCCCGCGCAGCACCATCAACGAGGCTGCCCCGCCACCACCACGCGCCAATCCAGCCTGCGGCGATGCCGCACCAGAGCAGCACACCGCAGAGCGCCTCACGCCCACCGCCTGAGCCGCGCACATCTGTTAGCGCGAAGTGGGGTGGAAGGCCAGGCGTCCATCTGAGCGCGCCCCATCGCCGTCCTCGCGGCGCCCGCGGACGCACGGCTGGCCATGATGCGCTCGAAACGCATCGGCCTGGTGCGTGCGTCCTTGCGCGCCCGGGCACGGCGATGGCGCCTTGGGGCCCGGTGGATCGAGGGGAGGGTGGCGCCTCAATGCGCCGCGCAGGGTGGCGCAGCCGCAGCGTAGGCGTGGCGCATCGCCTGCGCCTGCTGCTGCTGCTGTTGCTGCAGGGCCGCCTGCTGCATCGCCTCGAGCTGCGCTCGCCTGTAGGCGCGCTCGGCGTGGAGTCGCCGCAGCTCGCTCTGGGCCTGAGGCGCACGCAGCCACCTGCGAAGGAACACGGGAGCAACGGGCCACGGCAACGGACGCGGATGGCGCTCGGTGAGCGCGGGGTGGTGGATGACCTGGATCGGCCAGGCACCAGAGAGACGAGCGAGCGGCAAACCGATCACATCGAGAGCGCGCACGGCGAAGGAGAGGCCCGGCCACTCACGTCGTGTTGGGCACCTCCATCGGAGCCGTGGCCGCACGCTCCAGGGCGCTCATCGCCCGCTGCTGCGTCTCCGCGCGTGGTTTCGTCGCGCGCTGCAACTCGTCGAGACCCAGCTCGCCCTCCTCATCGTAGCAGCAGTCGTCCTCGTCGTCGTCGCAGAAGCAGTCCTCCGCCGTGCACCGCTCCATCGCCGCTGCGGAGCCGCTGGCGTGCTGCTGGGCGCTGAGCAGCAGCGACAGGAGCGAGACGGAGCGCTCGGGGCCCCCGGACGAGGCGCCGCTGCTGCGGTCCGAGCTGCTGCTGCGTGGGCTGGGCAGCTCCGAGGACTCGCACTGGTGCGTGCAGAAGCCGATCACGGAGATGGTGGTGGCCATGGCGCCCCGCTGGTCGGGTGCACGTCGGGGTGGGGTCGGCACGGAACTCTGCACACGCGTGCGTGCTACGGATCAGTGTGCGCTATGCTTTGGCACGGCGTCACGCCCGGGTGCGTGGCGCCAGCTCGCCGCTGCTCTGCCTCACCAACTTTTGGTTCCGCGGGGCAACCTGCGGCCCGGCCGAAAAGCGCCATGCGGGCGGGGGCATTAACGAGATGGCCTCCATCGGCGCAAACTTGGAGTTGCAGCACAGCAAGCACGGGACAGGTCAAGTGTGCCTGCCGCTTGTAGCAGCCTGCCACTACAAGCTGCCGTCCTGCGGGTCCTTGGCCACCTCCACCAGCACGCCGGCCTTCTTGAAGATCGAGTCGAGCGTCTCCCCCAGGAACTGCACCCAGAGCAGGCAGGGCAAGTGCGGTGTGCACACGTGCCAGCGGAGGGGACACATCGCTCACCACAAACGCGGCCTGGGCGTGGGTGCTGGCCGCGAGCTCCTCCCTGGCGCACCTCTTCAAACGGCTCAGACTTCTTCTTGGTGATGTGCACGTGGAAGGCGATGCCCAGCAGCAGCCGCTCAAACTCGTTGTAGTTGTACTCGAGCGGCTGGGGGTGCAGCACGAACCGCTCCGGGTCCGACGTGATCTGCACGCACGCGTCGCGACGACGACACCGTGGTGCCGTGATGAGCGCGCGCACAAAAAGCACGCCCCCGGCCAGCGGGCCACGCTGCAAACAGCATGGCAGCGCACCTGCTTGGCAAAGATGGCAATGGTGACGAGCTCCTGCAGGTTGAAGTCGCGGCCCAGCATGCTCCACCGCTGCAGGTGCGTGCACAGCCAGCGGAGGTCCACCTTGACCTGCGCCGCCCGCGTGCGCTTGAGCTGGCAAGAGTCCAGCGTCTGCTCCACCAGCCTGCGCGCAGGGTGGGTCAGGGAACGTGCGGCGCGTGTGTGGCAGCACCGTGCGCCCCGCACGAGGCACCCCACCCCCACCCAGTCAGCGGCGTCAAGCTTGCCCTCACCTGCGCCCCCGCTTGAGCAGGATGCCCGCCGCCGAGTTGTTGACGGCCTGGTCAAACTTGGTCAGCTTCTTGGTCAGCTCGGGGAACGTGTGCAGCGACAGCGTCTCCTTGAACAAGGTCATGAGCTTGAAGGACAGCAGCTGCACGTTGGCCTGCGGCCGCATAAGCATCACGGCAACGACCATGGGCGTGGGGGCGAGGGGAGGAGCGATAAGTCGCCGCCTGCGCGTGCGGCGCGTGCGGCGGCGGCGCCCGCGCACCTGCTGCGGGTTCTCGGCGGCGAAGCGCGCGTGCGCCACGTGCACGATGGCGATCATAAAGTCGAGCAGGTCGAACGTGGACACGCCGTTCTTGCTGTCGGCCTTGCGCGCCAGCGTCTGCGGGCTCGTCGCCACCGAGGTGAAGATCTCGTCCACGCGCTCGGGCGACAACCGCGACGTGACCGCCTTGGACGAGGTCATGAGCCCGCGGAACTGGGGCAGCGTGATCTGGCCCAGCTGGTCGCCGGACGCCGCGCCCTCGGCGCTCTGCGCGTAAAACAGCATCTGCGCCGCCGCGCGCGCACGCGCAGCCGCGGGCGCCGCCGTGAGTTGATGACACACTCACAGCGTAAGCAATGGTGTGCACGCTTGGCCGCAGCATTGCCAGTGCTGGTGAGGCTTGTGTGCACGCGCTGCAGGGGCGGGTGGTGCTTGAGCGGTCCGTAGCCCAGCGTGCGCGCCGTGAGGCAGCGTGGGGCTGGCCCCTCATCCCACAACCTCACCCCGCCGCGCGACTGCACCTCACCTGCAGCGCCCCTGCGTGCTGCACCAGCAGCTCCTTGGTGCGCTCCAGGTCCTGCTCCAGCATGCTGGGGTCCGCCCTGAGCAGGTCCTGCTCCACCAGCGACGCCAAGCCTTCCTTCTGCAGGCTGAGCTCTTGCAGCCACGTGTCGTGCGGAGGCAGGATCTCGCCCTGCTCGCCCCACTTGAAGGGGGGTGTCCGCGGCCGCCCCTCCCACCTGCCGCGCGCAAACGCACCAAGCGAGCGCCGCAGCGGTGAATTCCTTGGCCTGCCCCCATGCACCCGGGGCTGTGGAACTGCTGAGCGTGCACCCCCTGGACGAGCGCAATGGCACACCTGATGCGGTAGGGCACGGGCCCGTGGCTGTACTCGACGTACACCTCGTCGTTGTCGTTGAAGATCTCGTTGACCACGATGTCAACGTCCAGCGGCTGCCCGTCCTTGTTGGTCACCGACTGGGGCAGCCACCGGCCGTGCACCTCACCTGAAGGTGGTGCGCGGGGCATCGACACTCCCCCACCCGAGTGAGCTCAAGCGTGGCCCCAAACAGCTGCCGGGTGGTGCGCCTCCTGGCCTTGGCGGCGCCGTGGCACCGACCGGCCCGCACCTCGCTTGTACGACATCCTGGAGCACGCTGCGTAGCCCACCCACTGTAGAATCTGCTCGCCACCGCCGCAGTAGAGGTCCAGCGTCTCGTCCACCGTCAGGCCTGAGCCTGCCGGGGACATGTTGACCTGCATCGCGCGGGACCCCGCACGGCGCGTCAAGCTGCGCTTCCCAAAGGCTGACAGGGTGCGTGTGGTTCGTAAGACTCTCCGCGTGCTGCCGGTGCTGGTGTCCTGCGCTGTGCCCACACTGCTCGTTCTCCCGTGCGCTGCATCAGGGATGTCCGGCACGCACCCGCAGCCGCATTCCGCACGCGGCTCGCCGAACACAGCTCCAAGACCAGTCCACAAGCTGCTGTTAGCAGTGTTGTCGCCTCTGCTCGCGGAGCCGCGCTGCTCGACTCGACTCGCGCGCCTTCGAGGGAAAAGTGTGGGCTCGCCTGAGCTGCAGACCGCGTGTCGTGTCGAAAATCCCAGCAGCGTCCCTGGCGGACCGGCAGCGCTGCAGAGGCTCTGCGCTTCTGCTTTTCTCGGCGCACCCCCGCTGACCCGCAGTTCAAGTCGATCCCGACAGCTCAACAGGTGAGCTGAAGATGTCAGAGGACCCAGGTCAGTCAATCATCGAGTCAGGGAGGGTCCAGACTGCGGCGCGGTGTCGTTCACGGGCGCGCCGCCGCCTCCGGTGCTTGACGGCGCCACGGAGCCCGCTGAGCGCTGCTCACTGCGGCGGGCGCGGGGGCACCCACCCAGGGGGCGGCGGGCCCATGCCAGGGGGCGGCATGCCAGGCCGGAAGCCAGGCGGCGGGCCCATACCAGGCGCCATCACTGCGAGCACAAGCGGAGCGAGCGGCGACACAGATGGCGCTGCTGCCTGAGGCCTTTACAGTCGCTCCCGCACCCCCAGAGCATCACCCCGTCGTGAGCAAAGCAAGCACTCACTTCCAGGAGGAGGCATGCCGGGCCGGAAGCCGGGCGGAGGCACTGCGTAGGGTGGAGCGCCAGCGTGGCAAGGCGAAGGGTTAGAAGCACACGCTCTGCGGAGGGAGCGAGCGCTCCCTCCCCGCTCCCATTGATCTGCAAGCGACCAAGCGACTCGCACTCACTTCCGGGCGGTGGCATGCCCGGGCGGAAGCCGGGAGGGGGCCCCATGCCCGGGGGCGGCATGCCGGGAGGGGGCCGCATGCCGGGGGGCGGCATGCCACCGGGGGGGCCGCCCAGGACGGGCCGCATCTGGGGCGCGGCCTGGACCTGCGAGCAGGCGCACAAGCGGGAGCGTCAGCGCACACCAGGCACACACAGTGTGGTCAAGGGAACGCGAGGGGCTCTGCACCACAGCCGGCCCTCTGCAAAGCGCAGCAGGGCCCTCGTCAAGGGCAAACCGGGGCATCGCACCTGAGGGCGCGGCATCATCATGCCGGGCGCGGGGCCGCCCACGCCGCGTGCCGGTCCTGACAGTCCCTGCAGTTGTGATGCGCAAGCGCAAGCACACAGATGAAAGCCCCGCACTGGCCCGCTCTGCATGCGTGCTGCGTTGCTGCGGACCCCGAAGCTACCACGGGCCGGAATCCCAATGCAAGCGAAGGCGCGGCATCCGCCGCACCGCTCACCGCAGGCGCTTGCCCGGGCGCCGCTACGGGCAGGCCACGGCCCGCTGGAGCGCCCCGGCCAGGGCCAGCCTGCGACGCAGGCACGCAGAGGCGCGGTGCACACGTCACGTGCCAGGCACAGTGTGCAGGCGGGCGGCCAAGGCAGAGAGGGCGCGGCGCCGCCTCACCAGGCCAGTGCCCGTCTCTGGCCGAATGTGGTCGGCGGGGGGCGGGCCCTCGATCGTGATGGACACGACCTCCTCTCCTCTGAGGAGCATGAGCCCCAGCACTCGCCTCTCCTCCTTCTGCGGACGTGGGTCGCGTAGGCAGCGCGACGGGCGCCCCAAAGTGAGACGTCACCTGACCTGGTGCGCTGCCCCAGGGGCCCCAGGCAACCTCAGGCGCACGGGCATGCGCTGGCGTCGCCATGCCTGTGCCGAATGTAGCAGGCTGCGCTGCGCCTGTGGCGTGCACGGACGCCCCCGCTTCGCCGCTGCCACGCCGCGCACCTCCTCCTGCCCCTTCTTGGCCGGCACTCTGCGGAACTCCTCAGAGTCCCCTAGCACCAGGTTCATGTGCCGGTCGAACGCCATGAACCTGCAGGGGGGCGCGCACAAGCTTGCACCCCAGCGGTCAGCACGAGATCTCCGCGCGACTCTGGCCCCCGACGCCGCCTGCCCGTGACGATGGCGGCCAGCTGAGGCCTCACCTGCCGACGATCTGCCGCGTGTCCACCAGCGTGACCCGCATCCCTGCGAGCACACCAGGCAGCGCAGCGCGCGCGGCGAGCTTTGCATGTTGCGCTCGGGCGCGCCGGTCCAGGGACGATGCGTTGCTGCGTCTGGACAACTGCAAGGCGTGGCGCGCTCACGGTAGTTCACGAACTGGAGCAGCTTGCTCGTGCGAGACAGCGCCATGATGGCGGGCCTCTCTGGAGGCGAGCTGCGCCCCGCTCTCTAGTGCAACGTGCAGGCCCTCTCGCGGTTCTCCGAAGACCGGCGCTGCTGCTGGAGCTGGCCGCCGGACGCGTGCATGCTGTGCCGGGCTTTACGGTGGCGGAGGCCGCACAGCGCTGACTGGAGGCCTTGTTTGCGTGATGCGGACCTCCACGATGCGGCCTCAGTGCTCAGCAGGCGCCGTGCCGCTGGCGGCCTCCTCCAGAGCACCACCGACGCCGCTCCTCCCAGGGCAGCAACAGCAAGCGTGGCGCGCGCCTGCGGCGGCCTACTGCAGTGCGCAGCACCACCAGGCACATGGCCTCCCCTTGCAGTGCTCTCGCCGCGGGCTCTGCGTGGCGTGGGCGGCGCAGGCCGACCCTGTGGCCGGCAGCGGCGCTTCGCGGGCGGCGGCGGAGCGGCTGTCCAAACGTGAGGGCATGAGCTGGCCCACCGAGGTGTGGCACCCCCGGGGTGAAGAGCTTGGGCTCCAGCGACTGGCGTGATGTATGTGCGCGGCCGCAGTCGTGGGCGCGGGCATCACCATTGACCCGGCGTACGCGAGCGGCGGGCTCTTCCTCAAGAGCATCGGGTTCAGCAACAACGCCGAGGTGGCGCGCATCCTGGACATCGCGATGAACCCCGACAGCCTGTTCATGGACCACCGGGGCAAGCGCAGCAGGAACGCCTCGGTGCGCGGGCTTGGAGCTCATGCGCAGGGGCTGCCAGCGCCGTTCGCAGACCTGTCCGCGCTAATCCCTTGTGGCTGAAGCGTGGGCGTGTCGTGGCGGCGCTCGTCACGTGCCTCCGTGCAGGCCCGGTCGCTGGACGTGGACCTGGACATGCGGCCCGTGGTGGACTTTTTCCTCTCCAAGGGCATGTCCAAGGGCGACGCGCTCAAGGTGGGGCGGTGGTGGTGGTGGTGGTGGTGGTGGTGGTGGTGGTGGTGGTGGTGGTGGTGGTGGGTTGCCCGCAGCAGCACGGAGCGTGCAGCCTCGTCCGAAGCCGCGCCGTGTGTGTGGCGTGGCGTGGCCACGACGCCGAGCTCTGTGTGCCGTTGCCTGGCCACGCTGTGGCTCAGGTCATCTCCGGGCACCCGCCTGTGCTGTCGTACAGTGTCTCGGCGCGCCTGGAGCCGTTCTGGGCCTACCTCGCTGGGCTCGGCGTGCAGGTGCGTGTGCCGCACAAGTGTCCATCGTGAGGTGAGCATCCTGAGGTCTTGTGTCCAAGTGGGTCCTCCACGTGGTGCTTTGCCTCCTGACAGGACATCAACGCCGCCATCGCTGCGCGGCCCTCGCTGCTGGGGCTGGACGTCGACCAGAACCTGTCCAAGATCGTCGACTACCTCAAGAGCGTGGAGACGCCGCCTGAGCAGATCATCAAGCTGCTGCTGGAGACCATTTGAGCTGCTGGAGGCCTTTGAGCCACGCACTGGAGGCCTTGAGCCACGCGTGGCACAGCGTGCGCAGCACCCGTGGCATGAGTCTCAAACCCTCGGTGCAAGAGAACAGAGCACAACAAGCAGCACGCCATGTCTTCAGCAGCCCAGCGAAACCTGTTGGACGCGCTGGGCGCCGTGGCCGTGGCCTCGCCAGTGAGCACAGCAGCCAAGCACGGCAGCGCGTCTGCCGAGGACGAAGACCTCAAGCTGGCGCGCATTCTGCAGGAGCAGGAGCGCGCCTTCTTCCTCGCTTCGCTGTGCGTGCGCTCCACGATGGTGCCTCTGTCGCCGTTTGGTGTGGCCCATCACGCAAACACACAGCTTTGCTCTGGGCTGGCGGCAAAGTCTGATAAGTTTCTTGCAGCACTTTGGTGAACAGAGGCCTGCCGTCCGCTGTGTGCTTGGCAAGGTGCAAGCACACACACAACACACGCGCACCCCCTGCTGCCGGTGGGTCGCCAAGCGCAGAGCGGCTGCGCAGCAGGGCGATGAGGACGACTACGACGGCGGTGATGATGCAGCTGGGGAGGCGTGGCGGTCGGGAGGCGCCGCCGACGCGGTGCCAGGCGCGGCGGGCGCTGGCGAGCACCCTGATGAGCAGCAGCAGGAGGAGGAAGAGCTGGATGACGAGGAGCTGGCCAGGCGCCTGCAGGCGGAGATGGACATGCAGGCGTACCGCGACATGATGCGAGCGCAGGGCCTGGGTGGGTGGCGTGCTTTGGGGTGCACACACCTCGCCCGTGGGCTCGCGCACCACTACAGCACAAGGCCAGGAAGTTGGCCATCTGAGGAAAGCACCTCGCTGCGCGCGCCTCGCAGACGTGGACAACCTGGAGCAGGAGGTGGAGGGCGTGGACGTGGACGCGCTCGGCTACGGCGAGCTCAGCACGCTGGGGGAGATGGCGGGCAGCGTCAGCCGGGGCCTGTCAGAGGAGCTGATGGCGCGGCTGCCCGTGCTCAGCTTCTCGGCCCTCTCGGAGCGCCAGCGGTCCGGCGGCAGCGGCCTGACGGCCGCGGAGCGGTGCGACGTGCTGTGGTGGGCTGCTCCAACGGGCCTCGTCGGCGCAGCTTGTCGGCGCAGCCAGCACACCGCTCCCTCGCCCGCTCACCTGCAGGTGCTGCATTTGCTTGTCGGACTTTGACGCCGAGGACGAGGTGACGCCCCTGCCCTGCCAGCACGCGTACCACGCGGCGTGCCTCCGCGACTGGCTGAGAGTCAACAAGGTGCGCGGCCAGGTGCTGCGGCCAGCGCGGGACCTGTCAGGCGAATGCATGCGTGCGGCGCGCTGACGTCTTGGCGCGTGTTCAACTGCGCCGTCGTGCCGCGCAGGTCTGCCCCATGTGCCACCACGAGGTGCCCGCGCAGCCCGCTGAGTAGCTGTCTTGCAGCCGTGGACTTGCAATCAGTCGTAGAAGAGTCAGCGTCAGCCTCAACATCCTGTCGTCCGTGTCATATCAGCAGAGGTGTGCAATGTGCGGGGGCGAGCGCCGTGGGCATTGGTCAGCCGCCACGCAGCGTGTGGTGGCCAGCGCGCAGAATCAAACAGAAACAGAGAGCGGGCGTGAGGTGGGGGCCAGCTGCTGCCTGCCACACACGAGCATCAGCTGGCCCCCACCCTTGAGTGCAGGCTTGAGTTGCCGAGACCGAAACAAAACTTGTACACGGGAGAGCGAGGGGAGGGCCAGCAGACGTGGCGTGCTCTGAAGCGCTGGTGAGCCAGCTGTGCGCCACCAAGCCTCTGGTGGCCGTGGGCGAGGGGGTGGCGGGTGGCGCCGGCACTGGTTGAGGAGCGCCGCCTCACGCCGACGCGTCCTTCTGCACATTCACCATGGGCATGGCGCAGCAGCCCAAATGTGAGGGTCCAGGCCCCACCCTGGCACACGCCCCTCATGCGCAAAGCGCTCCACAGCGCAGCGCAACCCCCTTGCATCCCGGACGACACCAACACTGACCTTCTTTTTCTTCTTGGGAGGCGCCTCTGCCGCCGGCTCCTCCTCAGCCTCCTCAGCCTTCTGCGCGACGCACACCATGCCACCGAGCCCAACCGTCAGTGCCACGGCGTCGCCAAAACAGCACCGCTCGTCGGCGCCCTGCAGGCCAGCTGCGCAGCCCCACCTTTTGCTTCTTCTTCTTCTTCTTCTTCTCCTCGCCCTCTGCCGCCGCCGGCGCCGCGTGCGCCTCCTCGCCGTTGGCCTCGTCGGCGTCCCGCTTCTTCTTCTTCTTCTTGTCCTCCTGCGCGGCGGCACGGCACATGCACACGCACCAGGTGTGAGTCCACCGTCTCGCACCGTGAAAGGCGGCCAGCTAAGCGCCGCGCCCTCACTACCTCCCCACCTTGGCGGCGGGCGCTGCTGCCGCCACGGGCACGGCGTCGGCCGCCGCGTTGTACGCCTTGTGCACGCCGGCCAGCGCGCCCGTGCCCGCCTGCTTGGTCTTGTCGTACCGCTGCGGCTGCTCCTTGCCGCGCGGCCGCGCGCCCTCGCTGGCCAGCACCTTGCCCTCCAACTGCCGCAACCGCGCCTCCACCTGCGCTCGCTCGCACGCACGCACGACACCGACGCAGCACGTCAGCAGACAGTCCAGACCGCGCCGCGGCTGCGCGTCGCCAGCGAGGGAGCGCATACAGGTGCGTTGCTTTGCTGCTGACCTTGCCCCTGGCGTCGACGCCGATGGCGGCGTCGGGGCTGTCCCCCAGCGCGTCCACGCGGATGGCCAGCGCGCACTTGGCCGCCAGCACGCGCGAGATCTTGCCCTTGTGCTTGGGCGCGCTCTGGCCGATGAGTGACGCGTGGTAGATGAGCCCGTACTTGGGCGTCTCGTGCTTGGTCTTGAGCGCCCTGCGAGGGGCCGCGCCATCCCCAACGCCACATGGCAGAGAGGCCAGTGACGGACGGGCCCCCCATGGTGCACAACCTCGGCAGCAAGGACAGGTCGCCCGCCGCTCCTCCAGCACAGCGCTCCAGCGCGCCCGTCCCCGCACCTGAAGAGCGCCTTTTCAGCGCCGAGGATCTGCACGGTGCTGGCGGGCTGCTTGGCCAGGTTGATGAGCGAGCCGGCGTGCGCGATGAGCCGTGCGCCCACCAGCTCGCCCACCAGCACCGTCAGGTTGGGCGCAATGGCGTTCATGCGGCTGCGCAGGTACTCGTACAGCTGGGCGCGGTACTCGGACAGGTCAATCACCTGGTCGCACAGGTCCTGGATGTTGGCCTGCGGGCGGCGCACACGATGCCATGTTGCACGACGCCAACACGTCGCAGAGCAATGAGCGTGCGGGAAAAACCTGGGCGCGCGTGGGTGCGCTGCATGCGCCGCTCGCTGCGCTGGCCGACGCTGGCTGCCAGCGACGTCGCCCCCCCTTGGCTGGGCTCACCAGGTCCTCTCCCGAGACCTCTGTGCCCATGCTGATGATGGCCGCCTCCTTGAGCCGCTGCTCCACCTCCTCCTCGAGCAGCCCGCTGAAGTCCTGCACGGCCGCCTGGTCGCGCGTGCCCATGAGCTTGATGCACTTGGCGTACGCGATGTTGTCCGCCACAATCTTGGTCATCTCGGGGAAGTGCCAGCCGTACCACTCGCGCACGCGCATGGCGTACCTGCAGGCAGCACCCGCCAGGTGGGGAGGTGGGCCACCGCTGAGCCACCGTTGCTGCTGCTGCGTGATCCCCGTGCGCGCTGCATGCTGCCCGCTGCCGCGCAGGCACGCACGTGTTGAGCTCCTTGTCCAGGTCGTCCAGCAGGCCGATGGCCTGCACAATCATCGTGTCCACCTGCGGACAGAGCCACGCGCGCGTTTGCCGCTGTTGCTCACCTCGAGCCTCCTGCCGTGCCGCCGCCACTTCGGTGACGGCGTCAAGGCTGCCCCCCAAAAGAGTGCGAGGCCCTCGAAGCACGTCGGGCTCGCACCTTGTCGGGGCTGAACTTGAGCTTGTAGCGCGATAAGCTGTGCGAGAGGCCCAGGGACATGGGCCGCAGGTCCGTCGCCGACAAGCCGCTGCACAGAACCACGCGCCATCAGCACCAGCGCGACCGAGTCAGCTCCCATCGCAATACGCACGCCGCGACGCCGCTGGCCGCCTGCGCTGCCGCTGCGCAGCCACACGACTCCTTGCTGGCGGCCTTGTTCACCTGATCAGCCCCTGCAGCTGGTTGCGGATGCCGCGCGTGAGCTCCAGCACGGCGTTGCTGCGCGCACCAGCACGAGCACGACATCGAGACGTGATCGCACAGGCAGGAGCCATCGTCACTGACGTGCTCCCTCGGAGGCGCACCTGTAAATGCAGGGGATGCCGAGCTTCTCCTGCACGATGCCGCCCAGCTTCTTGTCAATCACGGCCAGCTCCTCGTCCACCACATGCTTCTTGAGGAACTTCTTGAGGGCTGCGCGTTTCGGGGGGGCGGGAGGTGCACGCGTCGGCCAGCACGCCCGACCCACGCCTCACCCAGCAAGCTGCGTGTGGCCCCCCACTCACGCTTGCTGAGCTTGCTGTCCACCAGCGCCGTCGCGGCGGCCAGCGCGTCCGTGGTGTTGTCGAACTTGCTGAAGGCCTTGAGCTTGACGACCTGCGCGCCGGCGCCGCCGGGGAGATCGTCTCTGCTCCGGCGCCTCCAGCCAGGGGAGCGCAAGGCGCCGGCACGCGCAGGGTGAGGCGCGACCCCCGACTGCTGCACCGCTCACCTTTTGCGCGGCGTCGAGCGTGGCAAAGTCCTGCCAGAGGTCCTGTGCGCTCTCGACCTTGCCCTTGTTCAGCACCTTGAAGAGGGCGAACCCCGCCGCCGTCTCGAAGAGCACCAACATCTTGCACGCGCTGCGGTCTCGTGAGCTGCAAAGGCGAGCTCGCTTGCAGGTGCATGCATGCAGAAGTCAACGCCCTCAGGGCTTGCACGTTTTCTCAAATCTCCTCCATCTCCACGTCTCCGTGGTGCTGCTGCTCCTGCTGCTGCTGCTGCTGCTGCTGCTGCTGCTGGCCCTCGCCGCCCGGCGCGTCGCCGCCCAGCAGCCGCTGCATCACCTCCTGGCGCTGCCGCACCGCCCGCGCCTCGTCCTCCTCCCCGCCCTTGCCCGCGCCGCGCTTCTTGCCGCCCCGCCGGCCCCCGCCGCCGCCGTTCGCAGCGCCGGGCGCGGCGCCGTCGGCGTGCGCCTGGTCCGCCTCGGCCCGCTGGCCCAGCTGCTGGCGCACGTGCAGCGCCTGCAGCAGCTGCAGCCACGCATACCGCATCTCGCGGTCGTGCCGCGCCGCCACCGCCGCCTGGCGCGACGCCTCGCGCTCAAACGCCTTGCTCATCACCTGCTCCTGGAACTCCTGCAGGTGCGCGTGTATGCAAGTGATCACCTCATCGTCGGCTGGTCGGCGCACCCTGTAGCCCCACGCCAGCACCAGCAGCACAAGCATGCGCACCTCGCACACCACCACGCCCTCGATCTTGGGCACGTGGCGGCCGCCCTGCAGCTCAAACCCCACCAGCGCCGGCGCATAGTCCACGCCCAGCTCCCTGCACCCACACACAGGCACCCGCCGCTTTGGTGCCCCCACACCAAAGTCAAGGGCCGAGAAGCTCGCCTGGCGGCTGCGAGCGCCCGCCCGGCATTCGCCCCGCATGCCTCACCGGCAGATGGCGGCCAGCCCAGGCAGGTCCTTGAGGTGCACGCAGCCAATGGGCATGACGGCGGCGCAAGGCGGCACTTCGACGTTGCCGCGCTCGTTGCGCGGCACCTTGCCGTCCACCGCCCGGGGCACGTGCGGGTCGGCCTGCCACTTGCCGTACAGCTTGGTCATGCCCTCGCCGCCCTCGCCCGCCGCCGCCGCCGCCGCGCCCGCGCCGCCGCCGCCACCTCCCGCCTCGGCGCCCAGCGGCTCCGGCCCGGCGTCGTCCTCCTCTTCCTCCTCCTCGGCGCCGTTCGCCCCCTCACCGCCTCCTCTCCCGCCGCCGCCGCCCCAGCCCCGCCCGCCGCCAAACAGCCCCGTGCTCATCCTCCCGCGCCGCGCCCAGAACCCGCCGCCGCCGCCGCCGCCGCCTGCGTCCCTCCTGGCCGGCTGCTTGCGCTTCTTGACCAGCTTGAACGGCTTGTCCAGCTCCTCGTCGCGCACCTGAAACCCAACCAACGCCACACCACCGCGGCGACACTCGCTGCGCGCGCTCCCTCCACAAGCGCGCCGCAAGCGAGTTGACACCTCGAGGCACAGCGCAGCGCAGGCGGCGCGCTGCGTTGCGAGGGGCGGCGGCGCACCTTCCAGCCCTCGCGCCGCCAGCGGTCGGCCGTGTGCAGGTCGGAGAGCGCCTCACGGGCGTAGTACGGCTCGCCCTTGTGCAGGCCCAGCAGCGCCGTGCCCGGCCGCAGCGCCTGCGCGACCCAACGCGCCGCGCCCGGCCGCAGGTCAGCCCCACCGCGGCGCCCACACCGCAGGCGCAACGCCGGCGCCGCGCTCGCGCTGTGCGGACAGAACGCAGCGCAGGCGCGCCGGCGCTCACGCACGCACCTGGTACTTGGTGATGTGGCGCTTGAGCACGTAGAGCGGGTGCTTCTGGAAGCCCTCGATGGACGTGGGCACGCCCGCCTGGCTGGCCTGCTGCTTGTGCGCCAGCTCGGCGGCCTCGCGCTCCTCACGCAACCGCCGCGCCTCGTCGTCCTGCTGCTGCTGGCGCCGCCGCCGCTCCTCCTCGGAGCTGGCCGCCTGGCGTGCCGGCGCCTTGCCTCCGGCGGCGCCGCCGCCTCCGCCGCTGCCTGCATCTGCAACACGTGGCCACCGGGCGCCCCATTCGCTTCGCACCACCCTCGCACCCTCGTGCACGCTTTGCTGGCCGCACGCCCCCACATGTGGTTCATGAACGCACCTGCTCGCTCCGCCTGCCCTCGTGGCACCGACTCGGCGTGCTTCGCCGCCGCCCCGCTCCCTCCGCCGCCCCCTCCGCCCCCGCCGTTAACCCCCTCAGCCGCCCGCCCCTGGCCCGCCTGCTGCGGCAGCGTGGCCTGCTGCAGCCGCTGTTGCTGCTGCGCCGCCGGCTGCAGCCGCCGCAGCGTGCCCTCCCACCAGGCGCTGTCCCGCGCCTTGCGCAGCGCCGGCTGCTCCAGGTCAAGGTATCGCGCCGAGGCGTCGCGCAGCTGCCCCCGCTCGCACGCCAGCACGTACGCCGCCGCCGCCACGTCGCCGCCCGCCGCCGCCATGGACGTCGCCACGCTGCCAGGCCTGTGTGCGCAGCACCGCGCGCGAGCAGAAGCTGTAGCTTGCGGAAGCAGCACGTGGACTGCTGAGAGGTGCAGCAGCAGGGGAGCGACGCACCTGTCCACCGCGCCTTGCACCACGTCCACGTGCACCCAACGCCCGCTCTCGGCGCTGCCGCACCAAACCTCGGCCCAGCACACCCAGGGGTGCTCGGCCGCTGACGCCGCCTCCGCAGCGCCGCCGCCGCCGCCCTGGCCGCCCCACCGCCCCCGCCCCCGCGCCACGCTTTCGCGCATCAGCGTGAGCAGCATGCGCCTCCCCCCCCCCCCCCCCCCCCGCCCTGCTGCTCCTCCTCCCCCTCCTCCTGCGCCGCCGCCGCCGCCGTTGGCGCTGGCGTGCTGGGCGGAGGTGCTGGCAACGGCGGCGTCCCGCCGCGCCGACTGCTCGGCCTCGGTGGCCAGCAGCGCCATGCGTATCTGCGCCTCAAACTCGTCGTCGCCCTTGCGCCGCCTGCGCCGCCAACCACACGCAGTGGATGACACCTCATGATCAGGTCAAGCTCATCGTCGACATGCTTTGCGGCGGGTAGGGGAAAGGCTTGGTGGCAGCTGCTCACTTGCTGGGAGGCGCGGCCGCGGCGCCGCCGCCACCACCTTGGGGGTCGGAGGGCCCGGCAGGTGCCTCGTTGCCCGCGGCGCCCCGCCCTCGCCCTCGCCCGCGTCCCCGCCCTCGCCCTCGCTGCGGCGACTCCGCCCGCGTGCCGCTGGGCTGAGGCTTCTCCGCCGCGGGCTGCTGCGGCGCCAGCAGCTGCTTGGGGCCGGCGGCGGCGGCAGCGGCGGAGGCCGCCCGGCGCAGCGTCTTGGGCTGCGGCACGCGCCAGGGCTGCATCGGCGCCCCGTCCATGAGCCTGCACGCGCGTGTGGAGGCGCTCCAAGTTGGAGTGCCCTGGCCTCTCTGCTTGCTCCACGCACAGAAACGCTCGCGTTCGTGCAGGGCGCCGGCGCGTCTCTCTCACCTGACCACGCGCGCGGCGTACCCGTTGGCCCGCATCAGCGCCACAAACAGCGCCACCACCACCTCGGGCACGCCCGCCACGCCCTGGGCGGCGGCCAGCACCTGCAGTCAGCCCAGAGCGGCGCGCACCAGGCGCAGCAGCGCATTCGCCCCACCGGCTCGCGTGTGCGGCGAGGGCAGCACCGTGCGCCGCGTGCCGGCCTGTGGCTCGCGTGCCTCGCACGCACGCGCGTCTTGAGCCGCACCTGCTCCGCCAGCGGGGTGGGGCGCTCCTGGTCCAGCGACGTGTCGAGGTCGGGCCACGGCACGGTGGCCCAGCGCGTGGCAAACCACTGCAGCACCGGCGCCAGGCAGTTGACGGCGCGCTGCGTGTCCAGCCGGGGGTTGAGGTACTGGAGCTTTGAGGCGTCCACCGCCGAGAGCACCAGCGCCTGCACAACGGGTGGGAGCAGCTTCTTGGGCAGTGAGGGCTGTGGGGGGGGGGGACCGTGCCGGCCAGGAGAGCGCCCCTCCCCGCTGTCAGCAGTCGACGCCTGAGCGAGGCAGGCCCCACCGCTGTGTATGCTGCTGATCTGGCCAGCCCCCGCCCGGCGTCACGGAGGCACGGGGCCTGCGCTGCAGAGGCATGGGCGGCGGCGGCGCTGTTTTGCGCTCGCCGCGCGCACCTGCACGGTGGGGTCGTCGGCGGCTGCGTCCAGCGCGAGGCAGCGCGCCACCAGGCACAGCACGCTGGCCTGGTGCGCGGCCGCCGCCGCTTCCCGCTCGCGCTTGCTGATGGCGCCCTTGCGCTTGCCGTCCCCGCCGCGCTTGCCGCCTGCGCACGTGGCGTGCGCCACACCACAGCACCAGCAAGGGTCGTGACACAGCGCCGTCGCGACCGTGGCATGCTGAAGAACTGGGCCGTCGCGACCACGTGGCATGCTGAAGAACTGGGAGCTCACGCCAAGGGGGGCCACTCGCGCCCGAACACGACCGGCCCGGACTCCCGCCATGCGCTGCAGGACGGCATGCGAGCCGCATCATCAGGTGAACAATCTGTGCGCATGCGTGATGTTGGCGCACCCGTCTTCTTGCCGCTGTCGGAGTCGTTGAGCGCCAGGCGCAGTGCCTCTGCGTCCTCCGCGTCCTCTGCTGCCGGCTGCTCCTCATCCTCGCCCTCCTCTTCAGCAGCGTCGGAGCCCACGTCCTCCCACTCCTCGTCGTCTGCGGCGGCTGCTGGCTGCTGGGCCGGGGGGGCCGCAGCGCCGTCATCGTCGTCGTCGTCCAGCAGCGCCACAACCTCTACAGCAGCGGCAGGGCGCCCCGTGCCGTTGGCCTCCTTTGGCTGCTGGGCGCCGCGCTTGCCCTTCTGCTTCCGGGCCATGGTGCGGCGCAGCGCGGGCACAGCGCCAAAGTCGACCACGCTGCTGCTGACCGGGAGCTGGTCACTGACGCCAATCCAGAGAGCAACGCCAACTCAAAGTGCGCCGTTGCCTGCCGCCTGCGGTCCTGCTGGCGCGTCCTTTTTCCCTGGGCCCGGTATACCCATGCGCGATGGCACCTCCCTGCGTGGTGGAGGAGCGGTACAGGCCCTTGATGAGCTCGCGCAGCGGCTCATCCACGCACGTGGTGTACGTATGGCCTCCTCTGCTGACGGCCGGCGAGGAGACGCAGCTGAACGCGTGCATCTGCTCGTCCGCCTCGAGCGTCCGCACGGTGCTGCGCGAGAGCCTGCCGGCGCAGCGCCAGGACCAGCAGGGCGATGATCCGGCCATCGCCGAGGGCGCCGTGGTGCTGGACGCGCATGTCGACCTTCCTCAGCAGCAGGCCTCCAGCTCCTTGGTCGCGCCCAGCGAAAGGCCGACTCGGCGGGCCACCTCCTACTCGTTCTGCTTCAGCGTCGCGGCGCTCGAGGCGGGCAGCTGCCTATCGCTGCAGTTCTCCAAGGCTGGGGCGCCTTCGGGGGCGCCCTCGAGCTCTTCGGCCCGCCGTCGGCGCAGGTGCGTGCCGCTGGCGCTTTCGTGCGCGCCGAGCACCATCCACGACACCGGCCGACTGGGTCCACAGTGGGCGCAGCGCCCATCGCCCCAGCGCAGAACGTTCGCCCTCGGAGCGTGGAAAGGTTCGGCTTCGGATACCAGAAGCGGTCCCGCGCCTGCCACCCTGGCCGCTCTCCCCTGGCCACCGCCACCGCCACCATCTCCTTCTACACCACCACCAGAATTCAGGGCCGCACCCCGCGCACTGTGCCCCCAATCGCGCAATGTGCCATCCACACTGCGCCCTGCTGCAGGCCCAACCGCGTGCCGCTCATCGTCATGCCGGCCGAGGCGGTCGCCGAGTTCAACGCGCTCTTTGACGGCAAGGTCCGCAAGCGCCTGGCCAAGCGCACGCCGCAGCCGCCTGCCGCTGCTGCCAGCCAGCCAGCCGCCAGCGCGTCCGCCGCGGGCGGCAGCAGCAGCGGCGCCCCGCCCAACACCCGCCCGCTCACCGCCGTGGAGACGCAGAACCAGCTTGTCGGAAAGGTGAGAGCCCGCTTCTTCCTCCCCACAGGACGCCTCGTCCACAGGGAGGGGCATGAAGCAGAAGATGGCCCCCTTTTTGAGCGCGACTCGGCGCCCACTCCGCACGTGCCGCGCCTCCGCTCGGCAGGTGTACCGCCACCGCATCCTGCACTTGCTGCTGGACATGCAGACGGTGCTGCTCGACGCGCCCTACCACCAGCTGCAGGCCGCCTGCGCGCGCCTGGCGCCGCAGCTGCACGCCGCGCGCATGACGCGCTGCCTCAGCGTGCTGCGCGAGGTGATCCGCATGCACAACGACCTCCCAGAGGGCGTAGACCTGCTGGCGCCGCCCACGCCCTCGGCGCTGCAGGCCATGCTCGTGCTGCGGCAGCAGCCCATGCACGCCGCCGGCGTCCCCGGCCCGCCATCGCAGCAGCACCAGCCGCACGCCGTGGCCGCTGGCGAGGGCAGCAGCACCCTGCCAGCGCAGAGCCTGGCGGCGGCGGCGGCGGCGCAGGCGGGGCGGCAGCGGCAGCAGTTTGGCGCGGCGCTGGCGGCGGCGGCGGCGGGGCCGGCGGCGCCCGGCGCGTCTGCCGTCCCGCCCTCAGGCGCGGGGCCCTCGTCGTCCTCCTCAGCACACCAGCAGCTGCTGGCGGTGGCGGCGCAGGCGCAGACCTCGGCCACCGCTGCTGCTGCGCCCACTACCTCTGGCGCGAGGCGGCAGGGCCGCGGCCACGGCGGCAGCGCCGCCGCCGCCGCCGCCGCCGCCACGGCGGCGGCCATGGCGCGCTTTCACCCCACGGCGCTGGAGCACCTGACCGAGGAGGAGGACGAGGAGGACGAGGAGGAGGAGGACGAGGAAGAGGAGGAGGAGGAGCCGCCACAGCACGGCGCGCCCGCCCTGCCAGAGCCGCTCAGCGCCGCCGAGGTGCAGGCGCTGGCGCACAGCGCGGCGCTGGCGCTGGCCAGCAGCAGCCGCCTCGCCGCCGCCGCCACCGCGCCCGACGCCGCGCAGGCCGCGTCGCAGCCGGCAGTGCTCAGTAGCCCCGGCCCCGCGGAGGAGCCGCGGCAAGGCTCCGCGGGCTCTGTGAACAGCGCGCCAGACCCACAGGAGCCGGGCGACGCGCCGGCCGAGGCGCTGCCGGTGCCGCTCAGCTCGCGCGAGGCGCTGCGGCGGGGCGGCGACGGCGGCGGCGGCGGCAGCTCGAGCGGCGGGCTGCTCATCGGCACCAGCGTGCTGCTGCAGCAACCGCAGCAGCCGCAGCAGCGCGGGGGCGAGGGCGGCGGCGCAGAGGCGGGCCCAGCGGCGGCGCCGCCCCGCCTGCCGCCGCAAGCCGCAGAGCGTGCGGGCGAGGGCAGGAGTGGCGCCGGCGGGCCGGGCTCGTCGTCCTTCCTGTCGCACCGCGCGGCGCAGATGCTCATGGCTCGCCCCGGCGCGGCGCCGCGGCCCACCGAGCAGCAGCAGGCCGTCGAGGCGGCGGCGGCGGGCGCCGCCGGTGCGGCGCCCGGCGGCGTGCCCAGCAGCGGCCAGGACGAGAGCATGCCCGACACGGACGAGGAGCTGGACCTGCTGCTGTCCTCCATGGACGACCTCACCTACCTCCAAAACCCTAACCAGGGCATACAGCAGGCGCTGCTGACCAGCTTTTTGCCCGACCAGCACCAGCACATCTCGCAGGACCCCCTGGACCTGCTCATCGACCCCACGCAGCCGGCGTCGCAGCCCAACAGCCACACCGACCTGCACTCGCTGGTGGGCAGCATCGTGGCGGCCACGCAGGAGCAGCAGCCCAGCAACGTGTTTGAGCTGCTGACCGCCGCTGGCATGGGCGAGGGCTTTGCCGGCGGCGCGCTGACCGTGGAGGAGGAGGAGGAGCTCATGGTGCTCGACGTGGTGGACAGCACCGGCGGCACGCACGACGGGTGGAGAGCGCTGCTCGCCGCCGACGCCGCGGCCGAGCCCGCCAGCGCGGCGGCGGCGGCGGCCGGCGGGGCGGCGCCGGCGGCGGCGCCGCCGCCGCGGTCGGTGGTGAACATCGCCGCAGCCGTGCGGCAGGGCGGCGGCAGCGGCGGAGTGAGCAGCGGCGACGCGTCGGGCGGCGGCGGCGGCAGCGGCGGCGGCGGCGGCGGCGGCGGCGGCGGCGGCGGCAACGCTAGCAGCGGCGCGTCACGGCCGAGCAGCGAATCGCTGGCGCGGGTGAGCGGGCCGGGGAGGCTGGTGGCGAGCCCG
>VFQP010002309.1_pt1 | contig 21753 bp, 19 predicted proteins | sample 3512351 | NCBI WGS metagenome assembly VFQP01 (sample SAMN10412372, study PRJNA504923) | tailings metagenome | isolation source: Relicate 1 Philex TSF1 revegetated site | place: Philippines: Tuba, Benguet | collected 2017-08-29
CGGTGGTTGCGCCACGCGCCACGCATCGCTCTTGGTGTGTCACGGTCTTATATGCCCACAGGTCAGCGACAAGATGGACCCGCGTGAGATTGTGTCGCTCATCGCCACGCTCAACCCCGACAACGTGCCCGGCCGCCTGTCGGTCATCGTGCGCATGGGCGCCAACAAGCTGAGGGAAAAGCTGCCCGCGCTCATCCAGGCCGTGCGCGAGGCGGGGCAGGTGAGAGGGGAAGGGGGGGGCGGCGGCGGGGCGCGCGGTGGCGTCTATGGGGGGGCGAGGGGGGGCAGGAGACGCAGCGCGCCGGTGGGGTGTGCCAGGGCCCGCGCCGCCGTCGTTTGCGCGCGCCGCCGCGCGCGTGCTGCGTGGCGGGTGCGCTCACCGCTGCGCGAGGTGGCTGGTGCGCGGCCGGCAGGTGGTGACGTGGGTATGCGACCCCATGCACGGCAACACCGAGACGGTGCTGGGCTACAAGACGCGCCGCTACGACAACATCCGCGCCGAGATCGAGGCCTTCTTCGACGTGCACGACCAGGTGCGTGTGTTGAGCTTTGCATCTGGTGGAACCATCTCTGTCAGGCAGGTGATGTGCGCGCGCGCGCCCGCCCTCGTCCTCACGACGAGGAGCAGTGAGGCGTCCCCCTGCACTGTGATGCTCGTCCGGGCAGGGAGGCGGCTCGGGCCGTATCCATTTCCACTGAGCGGGTGCTGGCACCCAAGCAGAGGCCGTCACCGCTGCGCCCGGGCGCGTGCGTTCAATTGTCGCAGGTGGGCAGCGTGCCGGGCGGCGTGCACCTCGAGATGACGGGCGACAACGTGACCGAGTGCATCGGCGGCGGGGCCAGCGTCAGCGAGGAGGACCTCAGCGAGCGCTACCGCACGCACTGCGACCCGCGGCTCAACGCCGAGCAGGCGCTCGAGATTGCCTTCTACGTGGCCAGCCGCCTCCGGAAACGTGAGCGCTGGGGAGGAGGGGCGGGTGGGCGGGCGGTGACGCCACGTGCGCACCCTGCGGCGCAGGTTTGCTCACGCGTGCGTGTTGAGGACTTGTGGGCGTGTGCAGGGCGCGCCGAGGCGGCGTCCAAGGCGGCTGCCACGGAGAACTGAACTGCGGAGGCTGTGCAGTGAAAGCGCTGCGGCAGTTGTGCGACGGTGTACGCGGATTCGCTTTTTGCCGGATGTGCGGAGGAGGCTGGCCAAGGTGCTCTTGGATTGCGCGCCGCGGTGACGATGCTCTCCTCTGGCCCACACTGCGTTCGTGTGGCCACTCTTGCGTGTTTGGCGGACTCCAACCTTGAGGTGTCAACCTGTTCCCCGACCCTGACTTGATTTGTGGGCGAAGCTTCGGAATTCCCTTTGTGCTGGCCACGATTGTGCAAGACGGTGCTCCTGCTGCAGCGTGAAGCGCACTCAGGAGGGCTGAGCAGCTGCGGCGGCGCGGCGGTGTGACACCATGCTGCCGTGAGGTGCTCCCCTTTCCTCGTGTGTGCGCGCCGCGTGCCCGTCCGACCACGCACTCTGGTTGCACAGCATTGGTAACTCCACGCAGGCCTGCGCCCCCACACACGCGGTGGGCAGCCCAGGTCTTCTCATCTGGCCCCGGCACACCCACACCTACGTTGCGATCAGCAGCTCCACCAAGCGGACCCATCGCGCTGGAGCTGTCAGGGCGCCACGCAACACGCGGCCCCACCGCCCAACGGCCGCACCACACAGCAGCAGGCTGTGCCGTGCCCACCCGCCCTCTCACGAGGCTGCGCCACGCGTGGGCCTAGCGCCTGGCAAGCGCCGGGAACGACGTCAGCAGAGCGCTGCGCAGAGCTGTGCAGGACCGGGGGGAGGGGCGCCAGCTGCGACGACCCTGAGCACGCTCCCACGTCACAAGCACAAGGGGATTTTGCACCACCCAGACGGCGCCTGCGCTGCGGCGCCGTCAGAGCACGCCACGCCAGGCGCCGGGCCTCTCGCCGCGCGCGGACACGCGTCGCCCCATAGCCGCCGCGGCCCCACACGTGTGCCATGCCCTCGGGTGTGACGGCCGCGACACGATGCGCGTCGTGTTGCGCGGCCAATGAGGCCGCAAGGGGATACGAGGAACTGGCAACGACAGCTGATTGAGCCAGGGCACGGCAAGCACGCGCACACACACATACACGGCACCACACACGCACACACTTGCGAGCCAGAAAGGGGATGGGTCCACAAGAGCGTCCCCGCTGATGCCGGGCTAGGGCACAGCGCCACTGGCAGCAGCACCGCCGCCGGGAAGGCACACTCACGCGCCAATGCATCTGCACTCATCATCTCCAACGGTGCCGCGCCCCGGCGCTCTGCGCGCCAGCCACGCCAGACCTCTTGCAGGCAGAGCCGAAGGAAGCCAGGCCTCGCCCCAAGACAGGATGGAATGGTTCGGCCGCCAAAATGCAGCAGCATCAGGGACAACAATCCCGCCTCCCCCGTTGGTGGTCAACAACACTCGTATCGCAGTAGCGCCGGTCGGGCTCAGCAGCGCCGCGTCAGGCCTGGCAGTCTTTGGTTGGTCCAAAGACTGCAGCCCTGGCGAGCCCGCTGCGTTTGCGCTCAGCCCGCCACGTGACCACCTGTGATGGTGCAACGCGGAACGGCGACGACAAACGACAAACACGCAACGTGCACAACAACGACGACACGCGGGCACCGACCCAGCCAACAACAAGCTGCGTGCCGGCCCCGACGCATGCGTTGGCCGCGCCGCCGCGGCGGGGGCGGCACGCAGGGCTGAGGAGCGAGAATGGCTCCGCCCGGCCACGCCAGAGCACGGCGGAGCGCGCACGCACAAACACAACTAGTGCTGCTGCTCCTGGAAGTGGAGTTGAGGGGCCGCCGCCCCGACAGTCCTGCCCAACCGCCCCCCGCGTCCTTTTCCTCCCCCGCTTGCAAAGTGTGCTGGTCGGCCGCTCCTGCTCGTGTTCACCTCTCTCAAGTGTGTGCACCTCCCCACCCACCCTCCTTGCGCATCAGAAGCTCACGGGCCACCGTACACGTGGCAGGGCAGAGCTGCTGCGGGGGCTGCAGCGCTCAGGCGCACCACACACAGCAGCGGCAGCGCAGCCCACCTCGCCGCTCACGCGCACCGCCTCCTCCGCAGTTCACCTCCTCGCCGCAGTTCAGCCTATCTCTTGGTACACGCCCGTGGCGCCTCTACGGCCCCGGACGACATGGCCAGCTCAGCAAGGCGCCCCATACACGTCCCCGCAGGCAGGCAATCGTGGACGAGAGCCCCTGGGGTCGCAGGCCGCTGGGGCGCGCTGCACACGCAAAGGCACGCCCGCCAACAGCGCACGGCAGGGCCGCTCCAAAGCAGCCGCCGCGCGCGCCGCATCCCGAGCTGGGTCGCAGCGGCCGACCAGCCGCCGGCCCTCCCACGGCGCGCCCGGCGCGGCTGCACCCTGCCCTCCACCTGCTGACGTCGGCCAACGTGTGCGCCTCTGGACCGCCCGCCCGCCTCAAAAGCCAAACATCTTGAGCGCGGCCAGGGCCGTGAGCGCCGACGTGATGGACGCCGAGAGCAGGTTGACGGCGTTGTTGTCCAGCACGCGCACGCCGCTGATGTGCGTCACCTCGGGCCCCGGTGTGCTCGTCACGCGCCCCGTCGCGCGGTTGTACCCCGTGTACTGCAGGCGCGACGGCAACAGAAGCACAACCGCAAACAAGCGCGGAAGATCAATGGCAGGGCCGCGCCACCGCCGCCCCTACGCGCGCCGCGCCGCGCCGCCCGCTGGCAGCGGAAGCGCGACAGGGCGAAGCAGACCTCCTCACCTGCACCGTGGCTCCGAGCACCGAGTCGAGCACGCTGCCCAGCAGGCCCGCCATGAGCCCCAAGGGCACCAGCCGCCACTGGCCCACCGCCGCCTGCTGCGCGCCCTCGAGCACCCACAGCGTGGGCGACACGACGGCCGCCGCGTAGAACACGGCGCCGACGAACACGCCGCCGAGGATGGAGGCCGACAGGCCCAGCAGCGTGACGCCGCCGTTGGTGCCGCGGCGCACGGGCCGCAGCGTGGTGATGAGCCGCGGCGTGTCGGAGGAGAGCGGGCCCAGCTCCGAGGCCCACGTGTCGCCGCAGCAGCAGGCGTAGTAGCCCAGGAAGGCGCCGCCCAGCAGCGTGGCAGCCTTGGCGCGCCACGCCTCCATGGCCGGCGAGGGCCCAAACGGCACGTCCACGCAGCCCACCAGCACGCCGTACGCCACGGCCAGCAGCGTAGGCACGGCGCCGTTGCACGCCACCTGCGCGCGGTGTGGACGTGCGGGCGGTTGGCGCGCTGCGCTCGGCTCGCCCGCACGTGCGCGGCGGGCCCACGGCGACCCCGCCTGGTGCCCCGCTTGCGCTCTCACCTGCCTCCAGTCCCTCTGCCCGTTGGCCTTGTGCGCGTCGTCCAGCCCCTCCTTGAGCTCGTCCTTGAAGCTCGTGAGCTTGGAGCACGAGAAGAAGAAGGCCAGCAGCGTGGCGCCAAAGCGCAGGCTGCAGCCAATGGTGGCGGTGCCGACGGCCAGCGCCGCCAGCGCGCCCGACGCGCTCAGCGACTGCTTGGCCCAGCCCCACCACGCCACCGCCACGCTGCACAGCAGCGCCGACAGCAGCTGCACGCCCAGCCCGAAGGCCTGCGAGGCCACCAGCGCCGCCGAGAGCGCGCACACCGCCACGGCGGTGCGCGCGAGCGAGAGGACGCGGCCCAGCTGGCTGGGCGGCCGCGCGCTGGGCAGGTCCTCTATGCTCTCGAGCGACGTCTCCACGCGCTGCAGGGCGTCCTGCGCCCGGGCCAGCGCCGCCGCCACGCTCTCCTCCGGGCTGGGCTGCTGGGGGGCGCCGTTGCCGCTGCCGTTGGTGGTGCTGCTGTGCGCGCCGTTGCTGCTGGCGGCGCCGGAGATCGGCGCTTGCGCGGCGATTTGGTGAGGCGCGGCGGCGGTGGGCGCGGCGCCCCCCCCGTGCGGCGCGCCCTCGCCAGTGGCGTCCGCTGCGCTGGGGCTGGTGGTGGTGGTGGTAGTGGTGGTGGTGGTGGAGGCGGCGCTGCGAGGCGCCTTGTTGCTGCCGGCTCCCGCGCTCGGCTGGTTGTTGGTCCGCTTCGCCGTGGTGCTGCCCGGCCCCCCCCAGCCCACCCCTCCACCAAAGTGAGGCTGCGAAGGAGCTGATGGCGGATGCCTGCCGAGCGACTGGCCGCCTGTCCGCTGCGGCAGGCTCGCGTCGACGAAGGCGAAAGCGGACCCTGGCTCGGCCCCCACGCCTTGCGGCCCCCTGGCTGCTGGGGAGCTGCTAGGGAACGACCCGTCCGGCGACGCTTCATGCCCGGCCGCCGCGAGCCTGCATCGCCGGCTGCATCGCAGCGCTGCTGCTTTTGGAGCGGGCGGGAGCACAAAAGTCGCCCCGAGCCGCAGGTAGCGTCCTCCTGGAGACAGCAGCGTCTGCTGCTGCTGCCCCGCGATCATGACCTGTCCTCCGCCACGTCCACCTCTGTGCTGCTGGGGGGCAGAAAAAGGGCTTCTCGGCGCCGAGAGTCCAGCGCAAAGGATCCGGTTAGCAAACTGCGCGTAGGATGCCAGGCGCGCGACGCTGTTCAGGTTGCGCCGCTCGCGCGCGTGCTCGGAGCCCGAGGATCGCTTTGGCAAGCCCCAGACTAGAGACCAACCGCACAGGCGCGCGTTCGAGGTGGTTCCTTATTCAGGAGAGGAGTGAGTCCCAGCGGCTTATACCCAGGACCTTGTCCCAGCAGGAGGAGGGGCCGTCCCCGAGGCGGGCGCGCAGACACCACAGCTAGCTCAGGACAGCTAGCTCATTCGCAATAGCAAGCCCTCCCTCAACACCTGTGGAGAGAAGATGGAGGCTGCTGGAGCGCTGCAGGGGGAAGGGAGCAGCTCGATCATGGAAGGCTCTTCCGCCCACGAGCACCATCAGCAATGGCTCGCGAGCACGGTGCTCGAGCCCTTTCCCACGAGAGACGCTTTCGCAGTGCTCGGTGAGCGGCTGTTCGGAGGGGCGATCGGTTCGCAGCCCACCAAGACTCACCTCCAACTCGTGGCAGGGCCCTCTTGCACCTCTGGCGAACGCAGCTCTGACCATGGCGTTCCCGCTGTTGAGATGGGTCCTGGAGCAGCAAGCCTTCCTGGTGCGTGACAATGCGAACGCGCTGGGCGTGCGTGCTGGGACAGCGTGGCGCTCGCGTGCCTGGGCGAGCGATCTGGACAGACCATCAGGTGTCCAGAGGCGCTCGCTGCAGCTGGAAGCACTCAGCGCAGGGTGGAGGCTGACTGTACAGGTGGTCCCTCGATGCCATCGCAACCTGCGCAGCCTATGGCCCGGTGGCTCCTCGTGCCACCGAACACGTTCAAGCACGGCAGCCAGCTGCCGGACAAGCTGCGCAAGCGCATGGCCAAGTTCTCAGAGTCCTTGTGGAAGGTGTGTGGGGCTGCTGTGGGGATTCACACGGTGTCACAGCCCGGCGAGGCTGAGACGACGCGCTCACCACCTCCAGAGGCGTGTGCCGCGCCCACATTGCCCGCAGCTCGTGTGCTATTCGTCCTTCACCGCCCTGGGCATCTGGGCGACATACGACCAGCCGTGGCTGTGGGACACACGGCAGTGCTGGACCAACTGGCCCAACCAGCAAATGACGTGAGTGCGGCGGGCCCATGGGAAGGCCCTGCACGTGTGCGGCAGCGACGAAATGTGAAGCGCTGCGTGCGTGATGTCTTGAATGCGCGCCTGCCGGGACCGGGCGCAGGCTGCCGATGAAGTGGCTGTACGCCGCCGAGACGTCCTACTACCTGGCGACCACCATCATGTTGGCGCTGTGGGAGGTGCCGCGCAAGGACTTCCACGTCATGATGACGCACCACTTTGCCACGGTGGTGTCCATCATCTTCACCTACAAGTACAAGTGAGCGCTGTGTGTCGGCATGCGCCCAGCACGGCACGCTGCGTCAGCAGAGGCCAACGCTGGGCAGGGGCCAGCGCCCTGACCGATGCGCTGCACGTACCGCTGCCACTGCTTCTACACACACATGTGTGCTCGCAGCTACACGCGCATCGGGGTGGTCGTGATGCTGCTGCACGACGTGAACGACGTGCTCATGGAGGTGGCCAAGAGCTGCAACTACCTGCGGCTCGACACGGCAGCCACCGCCGTCTTTGCGCTCTTCATGGCGTCCTGGGCGGCGCTGCGCATCTACATCTTCCCCACGCGGTGCATCCGCAGCTCACTGCTCGAGTCGTGGCAGATCCTGGGCTTCCGGCCGCCCTGCCACGGGCTGCTCAACGGCCTGCTCATGGCGCTCTACTGCATACACATCTACTGGTTCTCGCTCATCCTGCGCATCGCGTGGCGCAAGCTGACCACTGGCAAGGGCCACGACTTGCGGGAAGACGACGATGACGACGACGACGACGACGCGTGAACCCTTTGGCCACGCCGCTGCCGCCATTTTGTTGCGCCCGCCTGCCTTACAGAGATATGCAGGCACATGCTGCCGAGCGCGCTGTGGAGAGCTGCTTTGCGCGCCTGCTGAGGATTGAGAGTCGGGTGCGCTGCCCAGGGGGACTCCGCGGACCGCACGTGCTTGTTGAACTCTTGCTTGGGTTGCCTGCATCGCCTCCGGAAAGCACGCGAGTAGCACCAAGACCTCTGCAAAACTCTGCTGCCTCTCGCCACTCCCCCTGCTCCTGAGCGCTCGGCCAAAAAAACATCCGGCTCGGCTCCGCGCACTGCGTCGCGCCCCCTCCCTGACGCACGTCGCCCTCAGAGCACCAGCGGGTCCACGATCTCGTTGATGCCCAGCATGGCCTCGAGGGTGACCTTGACGAGCACGACAGAGCCCACCACGCCGGCGACGGCCAGGACGCCCGACACGGGGTTCTTGAACGCGCCGGCCAGCGGCCGCAGCATCACGTAGCCCGTGCCGAGCATGACCGTGACGAAGTAGCGCCCGTAGCGCAGCACGTTGCCCCAGAACTCCTGCCCCTCCGCGAGCTGGAACTGCTCGACCGCGTGGTGCGAGGAGGTCGCCTCGACCGCCGCCTGCGCTGGCTCCACCGCTGCAAGGCCAGCAGCTGCCATGACTGACGCCGCCGCCACCGCCACCGCCAGCCCGCTCATCACCATTTGGCTGCTGAGCTGCTGCTGTTGATGGAGCGGAGGAGGATTTGCGTGCCCGAGCTGCACAGCGCTGCTGCTCGTGCTCTCAGCGGGGCCGACGCAAGTGCACGCGGGGGCGTCGTCTCTGCAGGCCCGTGCGCTGATTGGGGCCCGGATGCCGCCGCTGCGCGCGGCGCTGGTGAAGGGGCGAGCGCCCCTCGCCGCGCTCCGCCTCCCACCGGCCGCATGCTGATGGGCGCCTGGGACGCTGCGCACCGCCTGGAGCATTTTGCCGTTCCTGCCTGCTGTGGATGCTCGCGCTCCAGGTGTGAACGCAAACCCCAGGGCTTGGCTCTCGAACTCTTTCTTGCGGGCTGCCGCTTGCCAGCCTCAGCGACGCACGTCCCGACGCCAGCCACCTGAGATGGCTTCCGTCACGATGCGCGACCCCTCGGACTCGGGCTCGCAGGAGCTGCTGGACGAGGAAGAGGAGGAGTTCCTGAGCTCGCAGGTGGACAGCGACGCGCAGGAGGACGACGACGACGACGACGCGGAGGAGCTGCCGGGGCCGGAGGAGGAGGAGGGAGGCGCTGGGAGCTCGCACCAGCCGGGCTCTGCGCGCGATGGCTACAGGGTGCTCACGATGCAGCAGGCGGACACCGCGCAGGTGAGCGGGCGACGCAGCCCTGACGTGCGCTCGTCGGCGGCGCCGGGTCGCGGGCCTCCGAGGCGCCTGGCGCAACGGCGCGTTGCCACCACGGCACGCTGGGCACGGGCGGGGTCCAAGCGCACGACCCAGCCAAGCTCCGCGGGCCTGCGGCGCACGCACACTCGCTGTCCCTCCCTCCTGGCGCTGCGCTCTGGCCCGCAGGAGGCGGCGCTGCAGCAGGTGTGCGAGCTGCTGCACTGCTCGCGCACGGAGGCACGCAGCATCCTCATCCACTTCCGCTGGGACCCGGACCGCATCATGAGTGAGTGCCGCTGCTGATCACGACACTTCACCTCTCTCGAGGCGTGAGGCCAGGGGCGGCTGCTGCTTGCGCGCGGGGGCGGCGAGTCCGAACGGGCCGCGCCGCGTTTTGTCAGAGAACGCAGAACCAGAGCTCCCTGCAGCTGAGGAGGGTGGCTCATCCTCAGACGGATCGGCCTCAGCATCTGGACATGGCGCCAGGACACGGCGACCCGCCGGCGCTGCGCCTGCGATCCGCTTTGCCTTCGTCCCGACGCGTTGCGCCTCTGCCGCGCCGTCCCCCACTTTGCACAGACGTGCTAGTGGACAAGGGCTCGAACCACCTCTACAGCACAGTGGGCCTGCCGCATCCCGGCGAGGGGCCCCCGGCGCCCGCCGCCAACGCGCAAGTCACGTGCCAGATCTGCTGCGAGGCCGTCGACGCCCAGGGCTGCCCCGCCATGCTGTGCGGGCACGTCTTCTGCCCCGCCTGCTGGACCCAGCACCTCAAGGTCGGCATCGAGGACGGCAAGGCCCGCAACCTCAGGTGCGCCACCTCCCGCGAGCAACGCGCCCTCCTCTCGGGAGAACAACCTTGCGCCCCACACCGCACACCGCCGCCCCCCACACTGCGCGCCCACCGTCTTGCCTCCTTGGAAGACCCCTGTGTAGTCCACGCGCCCGCCGAAAGCGTCCCTCAGTCTAGGGAGACGCTTGTGCCCCACACCGCACGCCGCTGCGAGGCCCTGTGGTTGACGCCAGAGAGCGCGCCGCGGCCCCTCCGGGCCCCCTGGTGGTCCGTGCGCAGGTGCATGGCGTACAAGTGCGGCGCGCCGTGCGACGAGGCGGTGGTGGCGCGGCTGCTGCAGGGCACGCCGCACGGAGCAAAGTACAAGGAGGCGCTCGCCACGTCCTACGTGGACGACAACAGCCTGGCCTGCTTCTGCCCCAGCGCGCCCTGGTGTGGGCACGCCGTCGTGGTGAGCTGCGCTGCGCAGTCTCGCCCAGGAGGGGGCAGCAGCAGAGCTAGAAGCGTGTTGGTGAGGTGCTCAGCCTTGCGCGGCGGCGCTCGTGGTGGCGGCTCCCAGGGTGACGCTGTGGCGCGCCCCGTGTGCCGCAGGTGTCGGGCGACCCCGTGGTGGAGCCCGAGTGCAAGTGCGGGCACACCTTCTGCTTCAAGTGCAAGCGCGCGCCGCACTCGCCCTGCACCTGCCAGATGTGAGTGCGCGCCTGCGTGTTTCCGGAGAGAGCGCTCTCCCCGGCGCAGCGCCGCCCCCGGCAGAGCGAGGCGCCCGCTGCGACGCCCGCCCTGACGTCCGCCCCCGTGGCCTGTCGCGCGCGGCCGGCGGCAGGTGGGACAAGTGGGAGGAGAAGACGCAGGGCGACAGCGAGACGCGCAACTGGATCATGGCCAACACCAAGCCCTGCCCCAAGTGCACCAAGCCCGTCGAGAAGAACGGCGGGTGCAACCACGTGACGTGCAAGTGCGGCCAGGTGAGCATGCTGCGCGCGCGCTGCGCCACCCAGGCGTGGCCCAGGCGCACAAACTCCAGCTGGTGACGACAAGCGGGGCCTCCTGGCACGATGCGCGTGCCCCCTGCGACGTGCGACGTGCCGTGCGCCGCCGCACCGCAGTCGTTCTGCTGGCTGTGCGGCGCCAGCACGGGCATGGCGCACACGTACAACGGCATTGACGGGCACACGTGCGGGCGGTGGAAGGAGGAGATGGACCGCAAGGCCGGCGAGGCGGCGCGCAGCCACCAGCGCTACATGCACTACTTTGAGCGCTACAAGGCGCACACCGACTCGCACAGCAAGGAGGGAGAGAAGAAGTGAGTCGGGCAACGCACCACACCTCCTTAACCCTGCCCTCGCAGGCGTTTGTTTGCTTGTGCGCCGCGGCAGCGCACGCGTGCCGGTTTGCCTCGCTAGCGTTGGCAGGCCCGCTCGGCGAGCGGAGCGGCCTGCGCGGTCATGACGATGACGTGATTGCTGCGCCTGTCCGCCGTCCGGCCGCCTGCGCAGGACCAAGATGATGGAGGCCATGGCGCAGAACGTGACGAGCGGGCTGGAGGCGCGCAACTACGACTGGCTGCTGGCGGCGGTGGACCAGCTGCGCGTGGCGCGGCGCGTGCTGGCGCCCTCGTACGTCTTTGCCTACTTCACCTTTGGCAACGAGATGTTCAAGGTGAGCTCAGGCGCGCGGGCTGGCAGCCGGCGTTCTGCGTGTCTCCGTTTCTGTCGCGCCGCGCCCGTGCAGTGGGCGAGGCAAGCGCGCCTCCCGAGCGCCTCATGGGCGGCCAGCGTGGACGCTGCGCGTGCTCCCCGACCTTGCCAGGAGCGACGGGGCGCAGCGCTTGCTCACACGCGCGTGCCTGGCGCGGCTGGTTTGTGCCGCAGGACGACTTCACGCCCGAGCAGAACAAGCAGAATCAGCAGCTCTTTGAGGACCAGCAGCAGATGCTCGAGTCCGAGGTGGAGCGGCTCTCCAACCTGGTGCGAGCGCGCGACAGGGGGGCCGCTCTGCAGGGCGCCAGCACGTTGCCGCGCGTCCGGCACACGCCGCCAGCAGCCTCTCTCAGGGCTGCACCGCAGGGCGCGCAGCGGCCCATCCCGTGGGCGGCGCACGAAGGGTCTTCTGTGCTCAACTTGTGCCCTTTCCTTGCCGTCGGCGGGCCGCCCCACTCCCTGGCGTGCGCGCAGACGGAGCAGTGCAACCTGTGCATGAACGCGGGGCAAATGCTGGAGGACGCGCAGCGCGTGGCCGTCATCAACAGCACCGTCAGCATCGAGCGGCGCATCGTCAAGTTCTTTGGCATGGTGCACGAGATCCTGGATCAGCTGCAGACCTGCTCAGCGCACATTGCCTCGTGAGTTCGATGGTTGCGCGTGCGGACTGTGTGCGGGCGCATCCGTCCTCTCCTGCATCGGCGCAGCAGGGCAAGCAGCGAAGGGGACGGGCGCCAGGTTAGAGCTAGTGCCGTCGCGGGCACGGGCGGGCGGCACGGCCCACTAGTCACTGCCTGCGGCGTGGAGCGCGCGTGCGCACCGCTGGTCCCAAGGCGGTGGCCCTGACGCCACGCGAGCGACGAGCGGGCCGTGGACTGAACGCGGGCCGTGCGTGGGCGCGTGCTCTGTCGCGCAGGTTTGTGCCCACGCGCAAGGCGGGCGCGCTCTGAGAGCATGGCGGCGGGCTCTCAGAGAAAATGCCGGCGGCAAGATCTACATCTCGCAGCAACTTGTGGCCTTCCTGGTGCTTGCGGCACTGCTGCGTGACGAGAGAGACGTGAGCGGTGTGGCTGCTGCTGCTGCTGCTGGGCCGCCTTGGTCTCCAAACCTGGCCATCCCCGCCTCTCCAAGCAGCGCCCTGCTGCTGAGCGGCGTTAGCGTGAGCGCCCGTTGGCCCCGCACGCGTCATTGAGGAGAGCTCGCTTCCGGCTGCGTGTTTGACAGCCCCGTGAGGGTGCGCATGGGTCGCTCGCGTGGGCGGCATGAGAGGAGAGGTGCCTGGCCAGCAGCAAAGCCGCTGGTCTTCCTTGAGGGTGGTGCTTCGTTGTACGTGCGTTTGTACCTGCTCAAGCCAAGGAACGAGGGAGGGTGGGGGTCCGTTCTCCCCTTCCGTGTACTCGATAGCTGTCGCGGTCAGGACCTGTGGGGTGGGGCGCACGGTGGTCACGCCGCCAGTGGCGGCGCGGTGGGAGGCGACGGGGGTGTGAGGAGCGGAGTGCGGGCCAGGAGGGCTTGGCCCGTGGGAGCGCTGTAGTGGCATGGCTCGCCATCACCCGCTTGCTTGCTCCACCCAGCCTCAGCGTCCGCTCCTGGTACGTTGGGCCCTCCTGGTGTTTGGACCGTTGAGACGTTTGCTGCTGACGCCGGAGCGCCTGAGAGGGCTGCTCGTTTGCTTTTGCGCAACCCCGTTCCACGGCCAAGAGGGCCAGGCATGCCTGTGCCGCCTGCTGGTGGACCTGACACTTTGCCAAACTTTGCGCAGGCTTTTGCTCCAGGATGATGGGACTTGACCTCGGGCTGAAAAGGACGAGGGCGGTTCGTGTGCCGGGTTCGGGCCGTTTTGCTCGGCACGCGGCCGTTCAGCCGCCTGCCCGCCTGTCGAGTCGCCTTCTGCTTCCCTCTGCTCCGCCTTCGGGCCTGCCTTGCCCTTGATCAGACACTCTCAGCCCAGGCACGTGTGGCCCGGTGTTGCGCGACGAGGCTGGCACCCACCTGTCCGCACACGCACCGCATCGCTCACTCGCCACGCACCCAGACGTCTCCTCTCCCGCGCCTCTGCAGACTCTCTCCCTTCTCCCACACTGCACGGCCTCCAGCCCAGGACACCTCTTCGTAGACTTTTGGAACGCCGCAAGCACGGCTTCCAGGCGGGAAACTTGCAAGCGCCCCCGCGCAGCAAGCAGCAGCAGCGTCTTTCTTAGTTGTAGTACATCTCGAGGCCCATCCCGTCGTGGATCTCGTAGTCTGCGCGCAGGCGGCGCGGGCAGCATGGCGGAGAATGATCAGAGCGCAGTCCGCGCCGCACAGCAGCAAGCGTGCACTTCCAGTGAAGCAAGCACACACCCACCTGCAAGGGTGATGTGGTCCTTGTAGATGGTGTACCATTTCTGGCTGCGAAGCAGCGGAGCACACGAGGAACGGAGCGCGGCAGGGAGTGAGAAGCGGGGGGCTGCGGCCCACGCACCACACTGCGCACCGCAAGTGGGGACGCTGTGGCGCCAGCAGGCATCCCCCGAAAACGCTGCGTGGACTCACATGCGGATCTTCTCGGGCCGCGTGCCGGTCTGGGCGGCCACCAGCTTCTTGAGGTCGCCAATGGTGTCGTCCTCGTTGCACTTGACCCGGATCTTCTTGCCCAGACGGTCGTTCAACACCACCTCAATCATGCTGGCTGGCTGCGTGCGTGCGGTGTGGTGCGCTGGCGCGGACGCCGCCGCGAAGCGTGTGCCGCTCCCCCTGTTGGTGGTGGTCAGCCGCTGCGGCGCTCAGGCAGCTGTGCCTCTGCCTGCGTACAGGCAGCGCAACCAGCAGCCTTCGGTGCACGCATGGCCCGGAGACGGCAGCGCAGGCGCAGGCGCACCCCTCCCCTCAGCTTGCGGCTTGCTGTCCCTCTCAGCCTGCAGGCCTCAACTGCAGCTCGCCACTACGTCTAGCAGACAGCACAGGCTGCACGGAGCCGAGGAGCAGAGCGAGGGGCAGAACCTTCGGCCGGCTCACCTCACGAGAAGCGCGCCTCGCCTAGCAGTGAGCGGCGAAGCGCCGAGCGGCAAGCAGCGCCTCCTGCTGCTGCTGCTGACTGCCTGCGTGCGGCAGGCTGCTCTCGCGCTGGCTGCGGTGGGGGCGTCGCCGGCAGAGCAGAGGGCGCTCAAGGCGGGGCTGAGAAGCTCGCTGTGAGCTGTGGTATCCAACACAAGCTAAGCACGTGCTGCTACCACCTCCTGCTGCGCCCACCCACCTCCGCTGCGCCACCGGGGCTCGGCGTCCATGCGCAACGCGTCCTGCCCAGGTCGAGCGCAAGCAGTGCTCGCTGAGCAGTTGCCACGCACTGCCTGGCGCTCAGTGACTGGTGTTGGAAGGGAGCCATCAACTTGCCCCTGCAGCATGCGCTGCTGCTGCGCGTCGTGTTGATCTGATCCGAGGGGCGCTCCTTCGTGCTGCAGAACGACATGGCATCGCACCAGCTGCGCGTGCTGATGGTGGCGGAGAAGCCGTCCCTAGCTGGCTCCATCGCTGACATCCTCTCCAACGGACGGGTGCGCTGAGAGCTGCTGCGCAGCGGGCTGCCTGGGCGCAGGCGGCACAGAGTGCCGCCCAAAGGCCTCACCACCAGTGGCCACCCGCACGCAGTGCACGCACCGCCGCGCCGCGCTGGACGTGCACGAGTTCGACGGCAGCTTCCTGGGCCGCCCGGCGCGCTTCAAGATGACCAGCGTCATCGGTGCGCCGGCGCGGTAGCCCCCGCGCCATCACCCTCCTGTGCAGCAATAGCAGCGCCAACAGCGCCGCCTGCCCTGACGCCTGCGCCATGCCGCCAAGGCCCGCCACGCGCAGGCCACGTGTTCTCGCTGGACTTCACGGCCCAATACAACAACTGGGACCGCACCGACCCCCTGGAGCTGTTTGAGGCGCGCACGCAGCGCAACGAGGCCAACCCAAAGGTGCCTTGGTTTGCCATGTGAATGCTCACATGGCCCTGCCCCAGGGCCCGCGCAGCGACTTGCCCAATAGCTTCGCCGTGGGGGGGGCCGGCGCATGCAGCGGCTCAGACTTGGGCGTGCCGCGGGCTGGGCGCTGCCCCCGCAGGCGCACGTGGTGGAGCACCTGGGGCGGGAGGCCAAGGGCATGGACCATCTGGTGCTGTGGCTGGACTGCGACCGGTGCGACGCGTGACACGACGCGATGCCCAAAGAGCACGGCTGACGGGCGAGATTCGGCGGTCCAAACGCGGTGACGAGTTCGTGCGCTTTGCTGCCGCCGCCGCAGGGAGGGCGAGAACATCTGTTTCGAGGTGATGGACTGCACGGTGCAGCACCTCCGAGCCGGCGGCGGCGGCGGCGGCGCGCAGAGGCGCGTGCACCGGGCACGCTTCTCCGCCATCACGGCGCCCGAGATCCGAGCCGCCATGGTGCGTCGCTCCCGCTTGCGGGGGCGGGCGGGGCCGCCGGCGTGACGTGCGCGTGCGTGCGTGTGCGCCCGGTCTTCCGCGGGCCGCTGCCCGCGTCCAACGCACCGCGTGTTAGCGGCGAGCGGGACGATGAGCTCTCATCAGGGCCCTGGTACGTGCGCACTGGTGTACTGCGTACGCGCTGCCCATGCCCAGCCTGCCCACAAGCGCGCGCTCCCCCCAGCGCGTGTTCCGGTGGCCTGGACACGACGCGTGCGCGTGCACCCGGGGTCCTCCTCCACGGCTGGCTAGCGAGTGCTCTTTTCCTCTGGCTCTGCATGCGTTCCCCTCCCTGTGCGCCAGGCGTCGCTGGGTGAGCCCAACCAGAACGAGGCGCTGGCCGTGGACGCGCGCCAGGAGCTGGACCTCCGCGTGGGCGTCGCCTTCACGCGCTTCCAGGTGACCATTAGGCACCCCCTTCCCTCCCTCTTGGCCCCCTGGCTGTGTGCCCCTTTTCGGCGTTTTGCGGGACCGTGCTGGGGACGCCGCCGTGGACGAGCTTCCCAGCTCTCTCGCCGTGCTGCGCAGACCAAGTACTTTCAGGGCAAGTTTGGCAACATCGACTCTTCATTGCTGAGCTACGGGCCCTGCCAGGTGCGCCGCGGCATCTCTCCCTCACTTGCGGCGGCCTTTGGTCCGGGGGCTGCTGTGGACGGTTGACACACGCATCACGTGGACGCGCCAGCGCCGCCACTTTGCAGCCAGCCCGCTGACCCGCCTCATCGGCCCGGGTCTGGCACGAGCTCTGGCGCGGGCGAGAGAGCTCGCTGCGGCAAAGCAAGGAGGACGCTGCGCTCGTGCGCCACACGCAGACGCCCACGCTCAACTTCTGCGTGGAGCGGCACCAGGCCATCACGTCGTTCCAGCCAGAACCGTTCTGGGTGGTGCGGCCGCACGCGTCCAAGGGTGGCCAGAGGCTGGAGCTCGAGTGGGACCGGGGCCGGCTGTTTGACGAGAACGTGGCCACCGTGTACGCCACCCTGGTGCGCAGTGCGGGGGCGAAGGGGGGCGTGGTTGAGGGAATGGTGGCTTGGGGCGCATGCAGGCTGCGGGCAGCCGGGCTGGGCTGGGAGTGCAGAGGTTCGCTCAGCAGCCGGGCTGCGCGCCACACACGGCGTGCATGGCGAGGCCTGCTGCGGCCTCAGTGTGATGGCAGCACCCGTGGATGTGCGGTGCCCCTGGTGCAGATTGGTGCGGCGCACCCTCGTGCAGCTGGTGGCTGCTGGGTTGCTGCGTACGCTCGCTCGTGTCGTGCTTGTGCATGCCCAGGTGCGGGAGGCGCGCAGGCTGGTGGTGCGCGAGGTGACGGAGAAGGAGGAGCGGCGGCAGCGGCCCCCCGGGCTCAACACGGTCGAGATGCTCAAGGTCAGTGCGCGCCAGGTTTAGGCGGCGCGAGCGTGCGCCGCTCCCAGCTGCTCTGCTCGGCGCAGTCGTGGTGATTGGCCTGGTCGAGGGGGCCCGCGCGGCATGCAGCGCAGCAGAGCTGGCGCGCTGCCCGCGCCGCCGCTTCGTTGGGCTCCGGGCACCCAACGGACGCCACCTCGGCTCAGCTGCGTGCGTCGCATCGTGCGCGCCGCCGCGCACACCGCGCATGCCCTGCGTGCCATGCGCAGGTGGCGTCCTCCATGCTGGGCATGGGCCCGCAGCACACGATGGCCACGGCCGAGCGCCTCTACATCTCGGTGAGGCCGCGCAGCCAGTGCTGCCACCAGTGCTGCGCCCTCGGCAGTTTGTGCCTGGGCAGCAGCCCAGTGCACGTGCACGTGCTGGGACGGCGCTCTCACCCTGCCGAGGGCACTCGTCCTGCCTGGTGAAGAAGGTGACGTCAGGCGCTGCCAGCGCTGCCTGCGCCCTGCTTGCTGGCTGCTTTGCCCCCCCCCCCCCCCCAAGGGCTACATTTCCTACCCGCGCACCGAGAGCAGTGCCTACCCGCCCAACTTCGACCTGGAGGGCACCGCCGAGGCGTTGCGGCACGACGAGCTCTTCGGCGACTACGCCAGGGCGCTGCTGGCGCGCGGCATCACGCGGCCCCAGGTGCGCGGCCAGACAGTGCTGCAGGGCGGGCTCCGAGAAGGGGTGCCGGCGAGGGCGCAGCTGGCGCCGCCACCTCGGCGTGCGCGCTGGAAACGGGCCGGCAGCCATGCGCAGCGGCTGCGGCTCTCGGGTCGCTGCGGCAGGCTCCCTGATGCCTGAGGCGCGCGGGGCTTGAAGCTCGGGGCGTGCAGCGTGGCACGCGGTTCCCCACCTCGCCGCAGGGGGGACACGTCGTGCAATGACGGCGCGGGCCGCAGCCCGCGCGAGGCAGCAACGACCGGCAGTGCGGCGGACTCTTGCCGTGAGCGTGTGTGGCGTCGTGCCGGGTCTCTCCCCTGCAGGGCGGCGTGGACCAGGGCGACCACCCGCCAATCACGCCGGTGCGCGCCGCCAGCGAGGGCGAGCTGGGCGGCAGCGACATGTTCCGCCTCTACGAGATGATCGCCCGCCACTTCCTGGGGTGAGTGGGAATGCAGGGGGGCCCTCACCTCTAGGGCCTGCAGTTCAGCTTCCCGTGGTCAGGGGACGTAATGCAAACGCGGCAGCCGCGAAGGGGCACGCTGGCTGGAGGAATGGCATGCTGTGTGGTGGGAAGTGCGTGTGCTTGCTTGTGCGGCCCGCTCAGGTCCATCTCGCCCGACGCCGTGCTGCGCAAGACCAAGGCGACGCTGGCGGCGGCGGGCGAGGTGTTCCACGCGCACGGCACCGTGGCGCTCAAGCCCGGCTTCACCAGCATCATGCCCTGGAAGGTGCGTGGCGCGCGTGCGTGCGCACCGCGGCGCAGCACTGCCGGCGTTAGGGTCGCGGCAGCTGCGGCGCCGCCGCTCCCGCAGCGTGCGGCGCCGGGCGCGGTGCCCGCTGGCGTGGCAACGCTGAGCAGCGAGGCACCGCCCCGCTGGTGGGCTCGGGCTATCGCTAGGGTTGTCGCGCGACTGGTCGCGCGCATGCCCGCGGCGACGCGCGCGAGCCTGCAGGCGGTGCAGAACGAGCCGCTGCCGGCGCTGGCCCAGGGCGAGCAGCTCGACATGAAGGAGGTCGAGCTGCACCAGGTGCGGCGTCACCACCGCCGCCGTCGCCCACCAAACACTTGCGGTGCGGCGTCCACGACGCCGACGCCCACGAAGCACCTGGCGCAGCTGCCGCGCGGCGTGCTGGCGCACGCTGTGCGCACGCGCGCACGCAGAGCAAGACGACGGCGCCCGACGAGCTGACTGAGGCCGAGCTCATCGGTCTCATGGAGAAGCACGGCATCGGCACCGACGCCTCCATCTCGGTGCACATCAACAACGTGTGCGAGCGCGGCTACGTCAAAGTGAGCGCGGGGGCGCCGCCACGGCTGCGGAGGCCGGGCGCACCGTGGGCTGGAAGCGCGGGCCTTTGCGCGCTGGGGCGCCTCCCCCAGGCACTGCTGCTCTGCGGCGGCCGGGGTTGTGGACGAGGCCAGCGCTGCTTGTTTGCTTGCTTGCGCGGTGCTTGCGCCGCGCAGATCGAGGCGGGCAGGCGGGTGGTGGCCAGCACGCTGGGCATCACGCTCATCCGAGGCTACCAGACCATTGACCCCGAGCTGTGCCGGCCACAGGTGAGAGACAGCACGGCGACCAGCGGCAAGCTCCAGTGTGGCGCGCCAGCCGCCGCATCCCGTCGCGCGCTTTGCCTGGGGCGCGGCTCGCGTCTGGCGCAGAGGCAGAAGGGCCGCGGCGCTCCGCGCCCGACAGGCGCAGCACGGCGCAGCGCGTTGGTGGCGCGGGCCCCCAGGCACCCTGCGCCGCGCGTGCGCGCCCCACGCGCTCCCCTGGCTCTCATCGCGCAGGTGCGGGCGCACGTGGAGGCGCAGATTGGGCTCGTTGCCGCCGGCAAGGTGCGCGCCTGGTGTTCGCTGCGCGGGCGCCTGACGGCGCTCCTTGACCTGCGTTCTGTGCATGCATGCTGCTCCAACGGGGCCCACTGCCCTGGCCGTCTTTGGGTTTTCCCTCTGGCGGAGTGTACACCGACGCGCTCACTCGTACCCCCTTTGCAAGCATTTTCCTCTATGAATGCCTAGGCCGACAAGGCGAGCGTGGTGGCGCACACACTGGACCAGTTCCGGCAGAAGTTCATCTACTTCGTGCTCAAGGTGAGCGCGACGAGCAGGGATGGCTGTCAGTTGATGGGGCCGCTGCCGCGTCAAGCAGCAGCAAGCACGTGAGCGGCCAGGGCAGACCAGCACAGGCCGGAGCACGCAGCGCGGCGCCAGCGGCGGCTCAAGCGTGCTTGGTGGGCAGTTGTTCTCGGCGGCAGGGAGCGCCGCCGCCATGCCGTCCACCCTGGCCTGGGACGCCTGTGCGCCTGTTGCCTTGGGCGTGCAGATCAGCCTGATGGACGCGTTGTTCGAGGCCTCCTTCTCGCCCCTGTCCTCCAGTGGTGCGCCCTAGCTGCTGCGACGGCTGGGCGGGGCGGGGCCCGGCGGCGCGCTTGCGTTGTGCGGCGCTGCTTTGCGCACAGCGTGCGTCCTGCATTACCTCCGTCCCCCTGTCCTTGCCAAGCGCAGGCAAGCCGCTGAGCAAGTGCGGCAAGTGCCGGAGGTTCATGAAGCTCATCTCGAGCCGCCCCACGCGCCTCTTCTGCCCCACGTGCGACGAGATCTACAACCTGCCCCAGGGAGGCGCCATCAAGCTGTACAAGGTGAGGCGTTTGCCAGGGGAGGGGAGGGGAGAGGGAGGAGCAGCTAGCGGTGTCAAGGGAGGGGAGGGGAGAGGAGGAGCAGCTGGTGGTTGGGGACGTTGTGCCTTGCACGCCGCGCACCTGTGCGTGCGTGCTGGTGTTGAGGCGTCGGGGGCTGGCGGCGGTACAGGGTGTCTCGACATGACCTTCTCCTGCTGGTGAAGATTCTACCCGCCGGCAGCACGCAAGGAGGAAGCGGCGAGCGTTCGGCTGCCCTCCTTGCGCGCTGTGGTTGCCGCAGGGCCTGACGTGCCCGCTGGACGGGTTTGAGACGGTGCTCTTCACCCTGTCTGGCGGCGCCGACGCCAAGACCTACCCGCTCTGCCCCTTCTGCTACAACTGTGCGTGACAACGAAGGAGGCTGCAGGCTCACGTCAAGAGCTGGGCCAGCGTGTGGCAGGCAGGGCGGGCAGGGGGCTGGAGTTCACGCTGCGCTTGCTCTCGTTGCCCGCCACCCTGGCATGACCTGCGCGCGCCACCGCAGATCCGCCGTTTGAGGGAGTGGCCAAGCTGGAGCTGGGCCGGACGGGCGGCATGGCTTGCACCATGTGCCCTCACCCTACCTGCCCGCACTCGCTCACGCGCGCTGGCGTGCTCGCCTGCCCCGACTGCTCCGGAGGTGCGGCATGGGGGTGCCGTGGCGTGGCTCCGCATGCCGTCCCTGCGCTGAGGGAGGGGGCAGTGTGGTGAGTGTGTCCCTCGTTGACATGGCGCAGGCGTGCTCTGCCTGGACCCGGTGAGCGGACCCAACTGGCGACTCGACTGCAACCTCTGCAGCGTGGTCATCTACCTGCCGGCCAACCTGCACGCCTGCAAGGTCTCCAAGGACGTCTGCGAGGTGTGGGTGCTTTGTGCGGCGCTGGTACAGTCGAGCCGTTCGCACGGGGACGGTCGTGCAAGCGCTGCTCCCAGCGCGCGGTTGGTTTGGCTGCAGGAGTGCGGCTCCAAGCTGCTGGACCTGGACTGGAGGAAGGGCCACGCGCCCGAGGGTCTGACGGGCGCCGGCAGCACCGTCTACAGGGCCTGCGTCGCCTGCGACGAGGAGCTGCAAGGCCTGTGCAAGGCGAGTGAGGAGGCCTGCCTTCTCCGCCCACAAAGATCACCACCCGCACACCTTCCTGACGCTGTGATCGCGCGTGCGATCTGCACGCCGCCTGTCTGCCTGCCTGCAGGTGCTGCATGGGCGGTCCTTTGCCAGGCGTGGCGGGCGCGGCGGCGGGCGAGGGAGAGGCGGCAGGGGGAGAGGCAGGGGCGGCAGGGGCAGAGGCAGAGGGAGGAGCGTTAACCCGCTCAT
>VFQP010002311.1_pt1 | contig 21751 bp, 16 predicted proteins | sample 3512351 | NCBI WGS metagenome assembly VFQP01 (sample SAMN10412372, study PRJNA504923) | tailings metagenome | isolation source: Relicate 1 Philex TSF1 revegetated site | place: Philippines: Tuba, Benguet | collected 2017-08-29
CCCACAGGGCGCCGCAGAGCACGCCGATCACGGCCAGCGTCCACACCAGGACGTCGGCGAGGGCTTTCAGCGCGCGCAAAAATCATCACCTCCAACAGCACGTAGGACCGAGCGCGACGGCTGGGCAGATTCCGAGCCTCCCCAGCCGTCGCGCCGAGCGCAGGCAGCCGACGCCTACGCCTGGCTGACGCCGGTGAACGACACCGTCAGGGCACCCGTCGCACCCTGGTACGAGGGGTCCCAGTCCTCCGGGGTCGTGATCGTCAGGGTCGCGGTCGTGGTCTCCGCCGGGGACAACAGCACGTCGGCCGGGACGCTCACCGTCGCGCTGGCCGGATCGGACCCCTCGAACAGAGACCCGGTGGCGCTAACCTCGGCCTGCCCGCCGAGGCTGAGGTCGACCGACCCGGAGTTCTTGAGATGCAGCGTCACCTGCCGCCTCTCCCCCTGGTTCATGCGAGCGAACGCCGCCTCGTCGATCGCGACGGCCACCCCGTCGCCGACGGTGTCGGCGTCGACCCACGACGTGCCGTCGCTGCTCGCCTGCAGCTCGACCTGGGCGGCCCCGGCGCTGCCGGTGAACCACGCCTGGTCGGTCCACGAGGCGCTCGTCACCGCGGCTCCGATACCCAGGACTGCGACTGCGGCGAGCCCGAAGCGCAGGTAGGTCTTGCGATCGCGGCGCTCGGTCTCGACGGCGGTCTCGATGTTGGACACAGTGTGCTCCTCTCCCACATGAGCGCCCTGTCGGGCGGGACGGTCGCGTGCGTCATGCGGGAGCGTTCAGCGCTGGACGCCTCGCCGGGCACGGGCACAGGTGGACCGGGCACCGGTTGTGGCGCCCTCGCCCCGCGATGTCGTCACGCCGGGCCCTGATGGCCCTGGCTGCGGTCGTGGCGCCTTCGCCCAGCGGTATCCGCACGCCGGGACTGCGCCCTGGACAGGTGTCCAGATGTCCAGTCGACCGATCACCATTATATGAGCGTTCGGCGGGCGCAAAAAAGCGTTCGGCGGGCCGTGGGCAGTCCGCTCGGTTGTCGCGACGACGGGACGAGAAGCGAGAAATGGCCCCTGCCGCCGGCCTGCCAGGGACCACGACTCGCTTCTCGCGCCGAACGCTGCGGGCTCGTCGGGTCCGTGTGCCCGGTCAGGCGAGGCCGTAGCGCGCGTCGAGGTCGGGGTCGTGGGGCGGGTCGCCGAACGACGCGGTCCAGGCGCCGTCGGCGGCGATCGACTGGCCGGACACGTAGCCCGCCTCGTCGGACAGCAGGAACGCTACGAGCGCCGCGATCTCCGCGGACTCGGCGATGCGGCCGAGCGGCGGGCCCTCGGCGAGGGCGCGCTCCTCGGCGGCCGGGTCGGCGGCGCGGGCGATCTGCGCGTCGAGGTGCGGGGTGCGCACCCCGCCCGGCGCGACGGTGTTGGCGCGGATGCCGTACCGCCCGTACGTCACGGCGACGGAGCGCGCGAGCGCGTCGATACCACCCTTGGTGAGCTCGTAGGCGGCGTGGTCGGCGAACGCCGCGCGGCCGTGGATTGAGCCGATGTTGACGATCGACCCGCCGCTCACCTGGTCGGTGAACGCCTCGACGGCGGCGGCGCAGCCCCACAGGTAGCCGAGACCGTTGATCTCGACGACGTCGCGCGCGTCCTGCTCGACCTGCGCCGCCCGCTCCGGGTCGGCGAGCGCGTGCAGCGGCGTGCGGACGGTGATGCCCGCGTTGTTCACCCATCCGGCGAGCGGCGCGAGGTCGCGCGCGGTCCGCGCGGCCTCGCGGTGGGCCTCGCGGTCGCGCGAGTCCCCCAGCACGACGGCGGCGCACGCCCCCTCCTCGACCGTCCCCGAGCCCGGGGTGCGCTCCAGCCCGACGACGGTCCACCCGTCGGCGGTGAGGCGCCCGGCCACGGCGCGGCCGATGCCCTTGCCGCTGCCGGTGACGACGACGCTGCGCCGCTCGCTCGCGGGTCCGTCCGTGGGTCCGGTCACGGGGCTGCCTCCAGGTCGAAGCGGTCGGGGTCGAGCGTGAAGCCCAGGCCGGGCGCGTCGGGCGGGGTGGCGTGGCCGCCGTCGAACACGGGACCGCCGCGCACGAGCAGCGGCGCGGGGTCGTAGGGGTTGCCCGCGGGCGAGCGGTCGAACGTCTCGACGCCGATGCCCGCCGCTCCGCCCAGGTGCACGCTCACCTCGGGGTACACGTGGCTGGACACGACCTTCCCCCGCGCCGCCCACGCGCGCATGAGCGGGTCGGCGGCCGTGATGCCGCCGATCGCGACGACGTCGACGCGCGGCACGTCGAGCGCGCCCAGCGCGTCGAGCCGGGCGAAGACCTCGGGGTCGGTGACCTCGTCGCCCACGGAGAGCGGCAGCCCGGACGCGTCGCGGACGCGCGCCGCGCCGACAGCGTCCTCGGGCAGCAGCGGGTCCTCGAGCCACGCGAGCGCGGGCGCGCTCTCCCCCGCCGCACCCGTGACGCCCCACGCGTCGAGGTCCGCGAGCGCCTCGTCGGCGTCGCGCCAGCCGAAGCCCACGTCGACGACGACGCCGCTGCGCCCCGCGACGGTCGGGCGACCGGTGGCGTCGGGCAGCTCGGCGCGCAGGATCGCGAGCAGGTCGCGCATGAGGGCGCGGTCGGGCGAGCGCGAGATCTTCAGCAGCGGCCACCCGGCGCGCGCGTGCGCGAGCACCTCGTCCGCGACGTCGCGCGCGGTGCGTCCCGGCGTCGGGTACGCCGCGACGAGGATCGCGGGGCGTGGCGCTGCGACGGCCGCCCCGGATGAGACGTCGCGGGGACTCCCGGCGACGGCACGTGCCGGAACGTCCCGGTCGTCGCCGCCGACACCCGGCTCCGCGGACCCCGCGAGGTGCGGGCCGTCGTCGAGCAGGGACCACACGGGACGACCGGCGAGGCGGCCCGCGAGGTCCCACAGCGCGACGTCGACCAGGCCGATCGCGCGCCGCACGAGGCCCACGCGGCCGACGATCGCGGACCCGCGCAGGGCCGCGTCCCAGGCGGCGCCGACGCTCTGACGTGCTGCGACGCCGTCGGACGCGACGACCTCCCGGCCCACCACGTGCGGGGCGACGAGCCGGTCCACGAGCTCGGCCATGGGTGCCTCGCGCGTGAGCGCGTACGACTCCCCGGCGACGGTGCGGCCGTCGTCCGTCTCGGCGACGACGCGCACGCCGACGTACTCGCGGCGCTCGACCGTCATCGCGCCGAGGCGCAGCGGCTGCGGCAGCGGGACGACCGTCGTCGCGGTGCGGACGGCGACGACGCGCGCGGCGGACCCCACGCTCACTCCGGCTTCTTGGCGAGCGGCACGCCGTAGTCGACGAGGAACCCGCCGTCGACGTAGACGGTCTGCCCGACCATGTACGCGGCCTGGTCGGAGACGAGCCAGCTCACCGCGTTGCCGATCTCCTCCGGCTGGGCGAGCCGGCGGGCGGGGATGCGCGCGAGGATCGTCTCCTCCGAGAGCGTGCCCTGGGCGACGCCCTGGCGGAACACGCCCGTGTCGATGTACCCGGGCGCGACGGCGTTGACCCGGACGCCGCGCGCGGCCCACTCGGCGCCCGCGGTCGCGGTGAGCCCGATGACGGCGGCCTTGGTCGTGGAGTACGGGGCCCGGCCGGCGGAGCCGCGGGCCGAGACGGACGAGATGTTGACGACGGCGCCCCGGCCCGCCGCGAGCATGTGGCGACCCGCGGCCTGGAGGCACGCGAAGACGCCGTGGAGGTTGACGTCCACGACGGCCGACCACTCGTCCCACGTGAGGTCCTCGAGCGCGCGGTGGCGCTGGATGCCGGCGTTGTTGACCAGCGCGTCGATCCCGCCGAACGCCGCGGCGAGGTCGTCGAACGCGGCGCGCACGGCGGCGTGGTCGGTGACGTCGAGCGGGGTCCACACGAGCCCGGGCGCGTCGGGGACGGCGCCGAGGTCGAGCGCGGAGAGGTCGTGCTGCACGACGTCCGCGCACACGACCCGGAACCCGTCGGTCGCGAGACGCTCGGCGACGGCACGGCCGATGCCGGCCGCTCCCCCGGTGACGACGGCGAGCGGGACGCGCGGGGCGTCGGGGGCGGGGGTGGTCACTGGTCCTCCTCGGGGACGGGACGGGTCGGGGACGCGGCGGACGTCGGTGCGGCGGGTGCCGGTGCGGCGGGTGCCGCGACGCCGGGGGGCCAGGCGGCGGCGCCGGCGAGCACGTCGTCGACGACGGCGCACGCGTACCGCTCCAGGCGTTCGAGCGAGCCCGGCGCGAGCGGCGACTGCCACGCCTGGTAGGCGCCGACGTCGTACGCCTCGCGGGTGGGCAGGTAGACGAAGCCGGGCCCGTTGGTGAGGTTCGCGACGACGACCGGCCGCGTCCCGGCGTGGGCACGGACCGTGCGCTGGAGGCGCGAGTACGCCTCGCCCGGGTGCGCGACGAGCAGCGCCTCGCCGACGCGCCACACCCACGTGGGGTGCTGGACGGTCGGGCCGGTGACGTAGCCGTCGCGCAGGTTCCGCGCGCGGCGCAGGCGCTCCTCGCGCGAGCGCGGGTCGATGTCGGCCCACTCGGCCTCGAGCTCGTCCCACGTCGGGAGGTCGCGCAGGTCGAGGGCGACGGGCTCCGCCACGGCGGCGAGCGTCCGGGCGTCGGGCCGGGCATCGGTGCCGGTGCCGGCGCCGGGGAGCGCGGCCGACGGCGCGGGCTCCCAGACCGCGAGCGGCGCGCCGGACTCGACGACGTGGGTCAGCTCCAGCTCCGTGCCCGGCGGCGGGAGCTCGGCGAGCGCCGCGAGCACGGCGTGGCCGAGCGACGTGCCGTGCCGGTCCGCGACGGCGGTGTCGCCCGTGTACTGCTCGCGCGGGGCGAGCTCGCCCGAAGCGCCCTGCAGGAACGCGACGGGGGCGCCCGTCTCGCGCTCGACGAGGTCGCGCATCGCGCCCACGTAGTCGGGCGAGACGAGCCGGTTCTGCCAGGCGAGCGTCGTCGGGTGGCACGCGTAGTTGACGATCGTCGCGAGGGTGACGTCCTGGCCTGCGGGCGCGGCGCCGTCGGGCCGGGTCTCCCCGGCGGGCGCGAGGCGTGCGGTGAGGCGCCCGACGACGACCGTGTCGTCCGCGGGGTCGGCGCCGGGCGAGCGCGGGGTGCCGGCGTCGGGGTTGAAGCCGACGAGCGGCCGGGGCGGCGTGCTCGCCGCAACGGCTCCCGCGGTCGTGCCCGCGTGCCCGCCCGCGCAGCCGTCGAGCAGCGCCTCGCGGTTGGACGCGAGGCCGCAGCGGCCGGTCGTCCACTCGAGGGTCGCGGGCCGGAGGGACGCGATCGCCTCCACGGCGGCGTCGGCCGCTGCGCGCGCGAGGTCGTGCAGGTAGGCGACGCCGCGGTCGCCGCCCGCGAGGTCGGCGTCGCCCGAGCACAGGACCGGCCCGGCGTGCGTGTGCGAGAGCGAGACGAGCAGGCGCTCGACGGGCAGCCCGGTCGCGTCGAGGACGGTCGCGCGCAAGGTCGCCTCGTCGTCGACCCGCCGCCACCACGTGCCGTCGATCGTGACGAGGACGAGGGGCTCGGCGGCCCCGGGGTCGGGGCGCTCCTCCGCGAGCGCCACGGCGGTCAGCGTCATCGCGCGGTGGGCGCCCTCGGAGACGTCCCAGTCCGCCGGGCCCCAGTTGCGGGCCCGGATGCCGGGGGCGGGCGTGACGTCGCGGACGGCGACGCCGGCCAGGCCGACGAACGCGGGGACGGGGGCCCGCGTGTGCAGGGCGACCATCGCACCTCCTCTGGGCTCGGGAGTGCCGATGCTATAGCATGTAGTCCGGTCGGGACGCCCCCGGGACGGCACCGTGGCCGCTATCCTTCAGCGGCGCCCCACCCTCGACGATCCGAGCCCGCCGCCCCCACGACACCACGGAGAAACCATGGCGCTCAAGAGCGTGCCGGACCAGAACGTCGCCGACCGCGTCACGGTCGAGCTGCGCGAGGCGATCTTCAGCGGCGACCTCGCCCCGGGCGAGCGGCTCGTCGAGCGCAAGCTCGCCGAACGCCTCGGCACGAGCCACATCCCGGTGCGCGAGGCACTGACGCGACTGACCCAGGAAGGCCTCGTCGAGCGGCTCCCCCACCGCGGCGCACGCGTCGCCGCGCTCACGAGCCGCGACCTCGAGGAGATCTCCAGCCTGCGCACCCTGCTGGAGCAGTTCGCCGTCGTGCGGGTCCAGGACGCCTGGGACCCGGCGAAGGAGGCGAAGCTGCGCAAGACGGTCCAGCAGATGGTCCAGGCGGCGGAGAAGGGCAGCAACGCCCGCGTCTTCGAGCTCGACCGGCGCTTCCACGAGCAGCTCTGGGAGATGGCCGACCACCGCATGCTCATGACGCTCAACGCGCAGCTCCGCAGCCGCATCACCGGCTTCCTGCGCGCCGCGAACGCCGCGCTCGAGCCCGAGGCGCGCGTCGCGCACGCGCGCACCCACGACCTCATCGTCGACGCCATCGCGGGCGGCGACCCGGGCACGGCCCAGCGCGTCATGGCCGAGCACATCGGCGAGGCCGCCGCGCGCCTCGCGAGCCACACGGAGGACGAGGCGGAGCCCGCCGTCGGGGCCTGACCGTTCGCCTCGCACGTCCAGGCCTGCCAATGCTCTGGCCGGGACGAGCCCGATCCGCATACGGTCGCGCGATGGACATCGTGCGTGCCGCCGAGACGTTCGCGTCCTGGGCGCAGACGCACCCGCAGGACTTTGGCGAGTGGGAGACGGACTACGAGGAGTGGCCCGCGACGTACGCCTGCGCCCGGGACCTCGTCGGCGAACGACCTTTCACGCGATGGAGCGACGCGGAGAAGGCCTCCTTCCTCTACCTCCTCGCGCGCGACAACGAGGTCGAGGACCTGGCCGACCTGCTCTCCGAGCACCCGGCGACGCTGGCCGGCGTCGCCGAGCACGTCTGCGCTGCGCCGGGGTGCGCAGAGCCCGACGCACGGTGGCAGATCGCGGCGTATCTTCCCGCCATCGGGCCTGACGCGACCCCGCTGCTCCTGACGCTCTTCGCCGACGACGACGAGTACGTCCGGCGTCGCGCGCTGCTCTCCCTCGGCGAGCTCGGCGTACCGGCTGCGGAGGGGTGTGCCGTCGCCGCCTGGGAGTCCGGCCTCGAGTACCAGCGGATCGCCTCGCTGCACGTCCTGCACCAGATCGGATCACTCGAGCTCGGGACGTACGCGAAGCGCGCGGCGGGCGACCCTCGCTCGTTCGTCCGCCAGGCAGCCCGGCGGCTCGCCTGATCTCCGGCGAGACCACAGTCCTGGGTGGCGGCAGCGCCGCCACCCAGGAGGGTCGCACGCGCCCAGCCCGGCCCGCGCGGTCCGTCGCGTCGCACGCCGACGGTCGTCCCGCGACCCTACTTTTGCTATAGCATCCCGTCAACACCGGCCCGGACCCTGGACTGCCATGCACCTGCGCACCGCCACGCCCGACGACGTCCCCGCGCTCTACGCCCTGTGGGGCCGAGCGTTCGACGCGCCGCTCATGGTGCCGGTCTACGAGACGGACGACGGCCGGCTCGACCGCACGCACGTCGCCGTCGACCCGGACGACGGCCGCGTCGTGGGCTCGGTGTACTGGACCCCGCGCAAGCTCGGCGGGCCCGACGGCGGCATCCTCCGGGCGGGCGGGGTCGCGAACGTCGCGACCGCCCCCGAGGCGCGGGGCCGCGGCCTCGTGCGCGCGCTGCTCGCGCAGGCCGTCGAGCAGATGGAGCAGGACGGCGCGGACGTCGCGCTCCTGTTCACCGGCACCCCGGACGTCTACCGGTCGAGCGGCTTCGAGACGTTCGACGTGCCGCTCCGGCGCGGCGCGCCGCGTCCGGTCGACGAGCCGGACCCCGGGCACGACGACCTCGACGACGACGGGCTCCCGACGGGCGCCGCGCCGTCGGACCTCGTGGGCGACGCCCCCGTGCGGACCCGCACCGACCGCCTGCCCGGCGTCCCGTGGCCCGCGTGGTCGGTCGCGCTGCGGTGGGAGCAGCTCGCCGTGCTGCACGACGCGTTCGACACCGTGGCGGACGGGCCACGCCCCCTCGCGACCCGACGCACCGCCGAGCACTGGGAGCAGCGCATCCCGCTCTGGTACTCCGGCGCCGAGGTGCTCACCGCACGAGCCGCCGACGGGGAGGTCGTGGGCTACCTCGTCCTCGAGCCCGAGCCGGACGTGCTGAAGGTCCGCGAGCTCGGCGTCGACCCGGCGTCGGACCGCGCGCACGACGTCGTCGACGCCCTCGCGCGCACCACGCTCCACCGCGCGCACCTGCACGGCTCCCCCGCCGTCGAGGTGCGCCTCCCCGCGCACGCCCTGACCGACCGCTTCGCCGCCGCGGTGCTCGACGCGCCCGTCGTCGCGACCGACACGACGGGGATGCTCCGGCCCGTCCGCGCGGCGGCCGACGTCGTCGCGCACCTCCGCGACGCCGCCGCGGCCGGGGTGGGTTTCCACTGGCCCGGCGACTACCTCTGACCTGCTGACCCACCCCACGAGGTAGAGCCCCGGTCCGCCGAGGTAGAGCCCTGGTCACGCAACCAGGGCTCTACCTCGCGCGACCACGGCTCTACCTCGGCGACGTCGGCACGTGCGCTCCCGTGGGAAGGCAGTTGCTATGGCACTTTTCGAGGCGCCACAGCGACTTGACCTGCGCAGATGCGCTCTCGGTTGCTCTTGACGATGCCATAGCATCCCGCTACTCTCCGAGTGTCCGGTTCACCGTCGCAACGACGCGCACGAACCCGCTGACCCCCGACCCAGCACCGGAACCGCACGACCCCCGCAGCACCGCTCCCCCGGAACACCCCGCAGCCCCGGGCCGCCGGAGCCACCGCGTCGCCCGCCCGCACGGCGTCCTCCCGACGTCACGAAGGGTGCCCCCGTTGTCCACTCCCCGATCCCAGACCCGCCCCGCGCCCATCAGCTCCGGCGCGACCGACCCCATGACCGCCGAGGCGGTGTCACCCTCGCGCCGCCACCTGCTGCGCGTCGCCGGCATGGCCTCGCTCGCCGCGGGCGCCGTCGCGCTCGGCACCGGCAGCGCGCACGCGGCGCCCCTCGCCGGCACGCTCCCTGCGGGCAAGAACGACACGCCCGACGACGAGGTCCTCGTCGCCGCCACCGTCGCGCAGCTCACCGGCTGGAAGGCCAAGAAGCTCGACGACGGCGCCGTCGCCCAGCTCCTCGGCCACGCGACCCCGGGCGACGGCGCGGCCCGCCTCGTCCGCTACGACGCGAGGTCCACCGCGACCCCGAACGGCGGCACCGTCCTCGCCCCCGGCGACGCCGGTGCCACCGGCCGCTGGCACACCCTGCACGCCGGCACCGCGGACTTCCGCTGGTTCGGACTCTTCGGCCCCGAGAACCCCGCCGACGACGCCCTCGACGCCCTCGTGAACGACCCCAGCATCACCCGTATCGAGGCCCGCACGGACCTCAACTTCACCCGGCGCCACACCTACACCCGCTCGAGCCTCGAGCTCGACTTCGGCGGGCGCACGGTCACGACGGAGGGGATCGAGCGCAACGCCCACGACAACCCGTTCGGCGCGGTCCTGTTCTTCCAGGGTCGCGTGACGGACGAGACGCAGCAGCGCACGCTCGCCGCGACGCTCCCCGACCTCACGGACGTCTTCGAGGTCGCGGACGCAGGCGCGTTCGCCGTCGGGCAGTGGTGGGCGCTGCGCTCGGACGAGCGCCCGGGCGGCGGCGGGGACGAGCGCGAGCTCCAGCGCCTCGTCCAGGTCACGCAGGTGCTCGACGCGACGCACGTGCGTGTCGACTACAAGAACGGCTGGGAGCTGCCCGCCGGGCGCGTGCTCATCTGGACGCGCGTCGAGCCCGTCGAGCAGGTGCACGTGCGCGCGATGACGTTCCACGGCTCCGGGCCCTTCGACGGCCCGGCGAACGGCGAGCTGCCCGACGACCGCGAGATGACCGGCTCGCACCCCGTCGCGTTCGAGTACGCGGTGCGCTGCGACGTCTCGGACGTGCACGGCCACCGCACGTGGTGGCCGGTGATCATGCGGCGCTGGAACACCCACTTCGTCACGGAGCGGTGCTCGGTCGCCAACCCGCCGACGGTGTTCTACGGCGGCGCCGGCTACCTCACGCAGCAGATCTACTGCCTGTACGGGCGGGTCTCCGACTGCACGAGCCACAACGCGCGGCACCTCAACGACCTCACGGCGTCGGCGTACTGCCTCGTGGAGAACTGCCACGGCGACGGCGACGACCAGGGCGGCAACCCGTTCACGACCCACGGCCAGTACGAGCACGACCTCGTGTTCGTCGGCAACAGCGGGCTCATGGACATCGCCAACTCGGGCGGCCAGTGGGGCACGGCGGCCAAGCGCATCACGGTCAAGCACCACACGTGCTCGTGGTTCGTCGCGGGCACCAAGATCACGGACCTCACGCTCGAGGACGTGCACGTGGTCGCGCGCTCGACGTTCGACCCGCGGGCCACGCTGACGATCAACGCCGACGGCGCGCAGGTGCGCGGCTGCACGGCCGGCTTCTTCGCCGTCGGGCAGCGGTCGTCGCTGTCGCGGCGCCCGACGGTCGTCGAGGACTGCGCGTTCGCGCTGCCCGCGGGGTCGGTGCTGCACCAGACGCCGGTGACGAACCCCGTGCACTTCGTGCGCACCCGCCTCACCGGCGTGGACGGCACGATCCTGCGCGGTGCGGGCCCCGTGACGTTCACCGACTGCGAGCTCGTCGGCGGCACGGACGACGCCCCGGCCGCGCCCGTCGACCTCGGCTCTGCGGACGTCACCGTCACGGGCGGGTCGTGGCAGGGCGTGGGGGTGCGGCTCAGCGGCGCGCGGGACCAGCGGCTCGTGCTCGACGGCGTCCGGGCCGCCGGCACGACGACGGCCGGGGCCCTCGTCTCGCGCGGCACCGGCGCGGGGGCCGTGGACGTCGCGCTCCGCGGCGCCGACCTGCGGGCCGCCGACGGCACCGCGCACGTCGCGCTGCGCCCCGGCGACCGCTACGCCGCGACCGGGTCGCGGTTCACGGGCGGTCGCCTCGACCTGCCCGACGGCGTGCGCGTCCTCCATGCCCGCAACGTCGAGACCGGCGTCGACCGCGCGGGCCTGCCGACCGCGGGCGACGGCGTGCTCGTCGACGCGAACCTCACCGTGTGACCCGCCCGGGCGACGCCCGGGCACCCTGTTCCCGCCTCCCCACCGACACCCGCGCCGTCGCGCCGGGCCGACGAAAGGACACCCCCATGACCCTCGAGACCACGACCGAGCCGACGACGGCCGCGCCGGGCGAGGCCGCCCAGCCGCCCTCGCGGCGCCACCTGCTGCGGGTCGCCGGCATCGCCTCCCTCGCCGCGGGCGCCGTCGCCCTCGGCAGCGGCAGCGCCCACGCGGCGCCCCTCGTCGGCGCGCCGCTCACGGCGAAGAAGGACGACAAGCCCGACGCCGAGGTCCTCGTCGCCGCCAGCGTCGCCGAGCTCACGGGCTGGAAGGCCAAGAAGCTCGACGACGGCACCGTCGCCCAGCTCCTCGGCCACGCGACCCCCGGCGACGGCGCCGCCCGGCTCCTGCGCTACGACGCGAGGTCCACCGCCGCCGCCAACGGTGGCACCGTCCTCGCCCCGCAGGACGCGGGAGCCAAGGGGCGTTGGCACACCCTGCACACCGGCACCGGAGACTTCCGCTGGTTCGGCCTCTTCGGCCCCGAGAACCCCGCCGACGACGCGCTCGACGCCCTCGTGAACGACCCGAGCGTCACCCGCATCGAGGCGCACACGGACCTCAACTTCACGCGGCGCCACACGTTCACGCGCTCGAACCTCGAGCTCGACTTCGGCAACCACCTCATGACGACCGAGGGCATCGAGGACGCCGGGCAGGACGACCCCTTCGCGGCCGTGCTGTTCTTCCGCGGGAAGATCACGGAGGACGTCCGGAAGAACACCCTCACGGCGACGATGCCGGAGCTGCGCGACGACTACGAGGTCGCGGACTCCTCGCAGTTCGAGGTGGGCCAGTGGTACGCGGTCGAGGTCAACGCGCTCGCCGGCCGGTGGGAGCGCGAGCTGCAGCGCCTCGTCCAGATCACGCAGATCGTCGACGCCACCCACGTGCGCGTCAACTACAAGGCGGGCTGGTCGCTCGCGAAGGGCCGCACGCTCACGTGGACGCGCGTGGAGCCCGTGGAGCAGGTGCACGTGCGCAACCTCGCGTTCCGCGGCCGGCCCGACGGCGACCAGTACACGGGCTCGCACCCGATCGCCTACGAGTACGCGGTGCGCTGCGACGTGGAGAACGTGCACGGCGTCGCGACGTTCTGGCCGCTCGTCATGCGCCGCTGGAGCACGTTCTTCCGCACGGCGGGCTGCTCGCTGACCAACCCGGCGTCGGTCACGTGGGGCGGCGCGGGCTACCTGACGCAGCAGATCTACTGCAACTACGGGCACGTCGTGGACTGCCACACGACCAACGCGCGGCACCTCAACGACTGGACCGCGTCGTCGTACGGGCTCGTGGAGAACTGCCACGGCGACGGCGACGACCAGGGCCCGTTCGTCACGCACGGCCAGTACGAGCACGACCTCACGTACGTGGGGAACTCGGGCCTCATGACGTTCGCCAACTCGGGCGCGGCCTGGGGCGGCGCGGCCAAGCGCATCACGGTGACGCGGCACGTGTGCTCGTGGTTCGTCGCGCGCGTCAAGGTCACCGACCTCACGCTCGAGGACGTGCAGGTCATCCGCAAGGACGGCCTCGCGGGCTCGGGGATGCTGTGGGTCAACGCCGACGGCGTGCAGCTCCGTGGCTGCCAGGCCGACGACACCCTGATCATCTCCCAGGCGTCGGCGCTGTCGAAGCGGCCCAACGTCATCGAGGGGTCGCGCTTCGCGGTCCTGCCGGACACCGCGATCACCCAGGCGAACGTCACGAACCCGGTGCACCTCGTGCGCACGACGCTGAACGGGCTGAAGAACGCGTCGTTCGCCGGGAAGGGCGCCGTCGTGCTGGACACGTGCACGCTCGAGGCGGCCGAGGGCGAGGGCACGGTGACGGTGAGCGGCGACCTCACGGTGCACAGCGGCGTCGTGCGCAACGTCGCCCTCGTCGCGGCCGGCGCGTCCGACCAGACCGTCCGGCTCGACGGCGGCGCCCGGCTCGAGGGCAAGCCCGCGGGCGGGAGCTTCCTGCGCCGGGCGAAGGCGGACAAGCCGGTCACCTGGGCGCTGGACGGCGTCCGGAGCACCGCGCCGTCGGGCGACACTGGGCACGTGAACCTCGACGCCGGCATCAACAGCTGGTCCGCCACGGGCTCGACCTTCGCGGGCGGAACCCTGGCGCTCGCACCGTCCGCCCTGGGCGGCGACTCGTCCGTCCTCCACAGCGGCAACGTCGAGCAGGGCGTCACCCGCACGGCGTTCCCCGACGACGGCGACCGCGTCGTCACGACGGGCAACCTCGTCGTCTGACGCGCCCGCACCCACGCCGCTCTCCCCGCCGGGCGCACCCCGGCGCGGGAGCAGCGCGCGAGGTGGGACGACGAAGGGGCCGGGGGTGGTGAGTGCGGGTCGTGGCGGGCCTGGCGGGAGCGCCGCGAGGAACGAGCAGCGCGGATGGTAGACCCGCACTCACCGCCCCCGGCCCCTGCCCACGACGACCACCGCGCCGGCACCCCGAGCCGCGGCACGAAAGGTCACAACTCCGCATCGCGTCGTGCGCGAGTTAACACGAGCGCCGATCTGGCGTAACATCGGCATGGCAGGCTTGCTATAGCAAATAGCAAACGAGGCCTGCCAGGGGCGGGAGACCCCCGCCCCGCAGGACCATCGCAACGGAGCAAGGACCGCACACGTGACCCCCACCCCCCAGCCTGTCACCGTCGCCCTCGTCGGCGCCGGGAACCGCGGACAGACGTACGCGCGCTGGATCGCCGAGCACCCGGAGCGCGCCCGCCTGGTCGCCGTCGCCGACCCTCGGGCGCACCAGCGCGGGCTCGTCGTCGACCAGGCCGTCGCGGCCCAGGCCGCCGCGGCCCAGACCGGCGGCCCCGCCGACCCGGCCGTCACGCCCGCCGCCACCACCGCCGCGCTCGCCGCCGACACGTCCGCGCCCGCCGTCGCCCTGGGTACGGCGCTCCCGCAGGTCGCGGAGTTCGCCGGCTGGCAGGACCTCGTCGCCGCGGGCGACGCCGACCGGGCCGCGGGGGGCACGGGCCGGGTCGCGGACATGGTCATCGTCGCCACGCAGGACCGCGAGCACCGCGACCCCGTCGTCGCGCTCGCGCCGCAGGGGTACGCGGTCCTCGTCGAGAAGCCGCTCGCGCCGAGCCCGGAGGAGTGCCGGGACGTCGTCGACGCGGTCGAGGCGTCGGGCGTGCTCTTCGGCGTCTGCCACGTGATGCGCTACATGCCGTACACGGACCTCGTGAAGTCCGTCGTCGACTCGGGCGTCCTGGGCGAGATCGTCAACGTCCAGCACCTCGAGCCCGTCGGCTGGTGGCACGACGCCCACTCCTACGTGCGCGGCCCGTGGCGCTCGGAGAAGACGTCGAGCCCGATGCTCCTCGCGAAGTCGAGCCACGACCTCGACTGGATCCGCTACGTCACCGGCAAGCGGATCGCGACGGTCGCGAGCTTCGGCTCCCTGAAGCACTTCCGGCCCGAGGAGCGGCCCGCGGGCGCGGCGGACCGCTGCCTGGACTGCCCGCTCGAGCCGACGTGCCCGTACTCGGCCCCGCGCCTGTACCTGTCGACGCTGCGCGAGAAGGGCCCGATCTGGCCGGTCTCCGTCATCACGGACGCGACCGACGAGGCGGGCGTCGTCGAGGCGCTGCGCACGACCGACTACGGCCGCTGCGTCTACGCCTCGGACAACGACGTCGTCGACCACCAGGTCGTCGCCATGGAGCTCGAGGGCGGCGGCGCGGCGACGTTCACCATGACCGCGTTCTCCGAGCAGGACCACCGCAAGACCCAGATCTTCGGCACCCACGGGTGCCTCGACGGCGACGGGGAGAAGGTCCGCGTGACCGACTTCCGCGACGGCAGCGTCACCGTGCACGACGGCGGCCACCACGGCGCCACGAACGCCGCCGACGACCACGGCGGCGGCGACTCGGGGGTGATGGACGCGTTCGTGCGCGCCGTCGCGACGGGGGACCCGAGCCACGTCCGGTCGGGCGCCGTCGAGTCCTTGCAGAGCCACCTCGCCGTGTTCGCGGCCGAGGAGTCGCGCCACCGGCGCACCGTCGTCGACGTCCCGGCGCGCTGACGCGCCGGGCCCGACGACCGCACCACCACAGCACCACACCGCCCAGCAGCACCCCCACCCCCACCCGCCCACCCGGGCGGGACCTCACCAAGGAGACACGTCGATGACCCTGCGCACGACGAAGCGCCTCTGGACCGCCGCGCTCGCGGTCGGCACGCTCGGCGCGCTGAGCGCCTGCGCCGGCGGTGCCGGCGCCGGCAGCTCCACCCCCACGCCCGAGGACGGCGCCGCGTCCGGCTCCGTCACCATGTGGACGTACCCCGTCATCGCCGACGAGGCCGCCCACAAGGCCTTCTGGGACGAGCAGGTCGCCGCGTTCCAGGAGGAGAACCCCGACGTCGACGTCAAGGTCGAGATCTACCCGTGGGCCGGCCGCGACGAGACGCTCGCGACCGCGATCGCGGGCAACAAGGGCCCCGACGTCGTCTACCTCATCCCGGACCAGATCCCGAAGTACGGCAAGTCCCTCGCCGCCGTGGACAACTACGTCACGGACCAGGTGGGCGACCTGCGCGAGAACGCGTCGAAGGCCGTCACGGTCGACGGCGCGATGCTCGGCTCGCCGCTGATCATGAACAGCAAGCCGCTCGTGTGCAACGCCGCGGCGTTCGAGGCCGTCGGCGAGGCGGGGAACTACCCCGAGACGTGGGACGACCTCATGGCGCTCGCGCCGACGTTCCAGGCCGCCGGCTACGACGTCACCAACTACTGGGGCTCGGTCGACGCGACGCTCAACGAGTCCTTCTACCCGCTGCTGTGGCAGGCGGGCGGGTCCGTCTTCTCCGAGGACGGCTCGTCGGTCGCGTTCGACTCCCCCGAGGGCGTCGAGGCGCTGCAGTTCGCGGTCGACCTCGCCGAGGGCGGGTACATCGAGAAGGACCTGCTGACGACCATCCCCGCGTTCGAGCAGACGAACACCGCCAAGGGCAAGATCGCGTGCACCTGGCAGCAGGGCCCGGCCGACGTCGCGGGCTTCTGGGGCGAGGAGAACGTCGTCGTGCTCCCGCCGCTCAAGGAGGCCGAGGCGGTCGCGTTCGGCACCGTCGGCTCGCTGTCCGTGCTCAAGACGGCCGACAGCCTCGACGCCGCGGGCAAGTGGGCCGCGTTCGCGACCTCGCCCGAGGTGAGCGCCGAGTACGCCAAGGCCGCCGGCTGGTTCTCGCCGTACGAGAGCGAGTCGGGCCTCTACGCCGACGACCCGGTGCTGTCCGCGCTCGAGGAGACGCTCCAGTACACGACGGCCGGCGAGGTCAACGAGAAGTCCCGTGAGGTCATGGGCGTGCTCGCCCCGGAGCTCCAGGCCGCGCTCATCGGCGAGAAGACGCCCGAGCAGGCCCTGAAGGACGCGGCCGCGGCGGCGAACCCGCTGCTCGGCTGACCGACGCCGCGGCGCGGGCAGCCGTCCCCCTGCTGCCCGCGCCGCGGTACCTCGCGGTACGAGAGGAGAACCCATGACCGCGACCGCCCCCACCTCGGACGGGCTGACCGCCGACGGGCCCGACCGGCGCCCGACGCCGTCGAGGCCCTCGCGCGGCACGACCCGCCGCGTCCTGGAGCGCCGTGAGGCGAGGATCGGCCTGCTGTTCGCCCTCCCCGCGTTCCTGCTGTTCCTGCTGTTCCGCTTCGGTCCGGCGATCGCCGGCGTCGCGCTGAGCTTCTTCGACTACACCATCGGCGTCGGCGCCGAGTGGACGGGCGTCGAGAACTTCCGGCGCATGGTCGACGACCCGATCTTCTGGTCGGCGCTGCGCGTCACGGTCGTGCTGAGCGTGCTCATCGTCCCCGTGTCGCTCGCGATCTCGACGTTCATGGCGCTCATGGTGCGCCGCTCGTTCCGCGGCTCCGGCTTCTACCGCTCGGTGTTCTTCCTGCCCGTGGTCACGAGCCTCGTGCTCGCGGCGACCGTGTTCACGTGGGTGTTCTCCACGAACGGCCCGTGGTCGAAGCTCATGGGGGCGCTCGGGTTCTCGACCGACTCCTGGCTGGGCGACACGCTGCTCGTGCTGCCCGCGCTCGCGATGGTCGCGATCTGGTCGCGCTTCGGCTACGGGATGCTCATCCTCCTCGCGCGCATGCAGGACCTGCCGCGCGAGCTCGAGGAGGCCGCCGCGATCGACGGCGCCGGGCCGTGGAAGCGGTTCTGGCACATCATCGCGCCGCAGCTCAAGCCGACCCTGTTCTTCCTCGCCGTCATCGAGACGACGGCGTCGTTCCAGATCTTCGACCTCGTCTACGTGATGACGGCGGGCGGGCCCGCCCGGGCGAGCTACAACCTCGTCTTCTACATCTACGACCAGGGCTTCAAGTACTTCGACCTCGGCTACGCGAGCGCGCTCGGCGTCGCGCTGTTCGTCGTCACGCTGGTCGTCGCCCTGATCCAGCGCTACGCCATCGGGAGGGACAAGTGACCGCCGTCGACCCCACCACCACCGGGCGGGTGCTCGAGGGCGCCGCGATGCCCGTGCGCCCCACCGCGACCCGCCGCCGGCGCGGCCGCAAGGGCGCGAGCGACCTGTCGCTGCGCGGCAAGGTGCTGCGCTACGTCGTGCTCTCGCTCGCCGCCGTCGTGACGATCTTCCCGTTCTACGCGATGGTCGTGCTGTCGCTGAAGCCGGCCGCAGCGATCGACTTCCCCGCGTCGCTCCTGCCGACGAACCTCACGACCGAGGCCTACGGGCGCGTGCTCGGCGCGGGCAACATCGGCACCTGGCTCGTCAACACGCTCGTGTACTCCGTCGTCTCCGTCGTCGCGGTGCTGCTGCTCGCGTCGATGGCCGGCTACGCGTTCGCGAAGAAGAAGTTCCCGGGGCGCGAGGCGATGTTCTGGTCGTTCCTCGCGATGGTCATGGTCCCGTACCACGTGACGCTCATCCCGACGTTCATCCTCATCGCGCAGGCAGGCGGGCTCGACACGTACTGGGGCCTGATCCTGCCGACGCTCGCGAACGCGCAGGCCGTGTTCCTCATGCGGCAGTTCATCCTCGACCTGCCCGACGAGCTGTTCGAGGCCGCGAAGCTCGACGGCGCCTCGGAGTGGCGCATCTTCCTGCGCATCGTGCTGCCGCTGTGCAAGCCGATCCTCGCGACGCTCGGCACGTTCGTCTTCCTGTGGCACTGGAACGACTTCCTGTGGCCGCTCATCATCGGCCAGGGCACCGACCACTGGACGCTGACCGTCGGCATCGCCTCGCTCCAGCAGCAGGACGTGCCGCTCAACATGGTGCTCGCGGGCGCCACCATCTCGTTCGTTCCGATCTTCGCCTCGTACCTCGTGGCCCAGCGCTTCTTCGTCGAGGGCGTCACCTCGTCCGGCATCAAGGGATGACTCACCACATGACCACGCAGACCAGCACCACCGCCCTGAAGGCCCCGACGTCCGTCGCGGAGCTCGAGGAGCTGCTCACGACGCCGTCGCCCGCCCTCGTGGAGGACCTGGCCGCCCGCTCGGGCGACCTCGTCATCCTCGGCGCGGGCGGCAAGATGGGCCCGAGCCTGACCGTCCTCGCCCGCCGGGCGCTCGACGCGGCCGGGCGCACGGGCGACGCCGTGCACGCCGTCTCGCGGTGGTCCGACCCCGAGCAGGCCGACCGCCTGCGCGACGCCGGGGTGAACGTCGTCGCGGCCGACCTGCTCGCGCCCGACGCAGACCTCGCGGCCCTGCCCGACGGCGCGGACGTCGTCTACATGGTGGGCGCCAAGTTCGGCACGTCGTCCGCGCCGTCGCTCGCGTGGGCCGCGAACGCGGCCCTCGTGCACGACGTCGCGCGCCGCTACGCCGACTCCACCATCGCGGCGTTCTCCACCGGGAACGTCTACCCGCTCGTGCCCGTCGAGTCCGGCGGGTGCTCGGAGGAGCACCCCGTCGGCCCGGTCGGCGAGTACGCGATGAGCTGCCTCGGCCGCGAGCGCGTGCTCCAGCACGCCGCGCTCTCGCGCGGCACGAAGGTCGTGACGATCCGCCTCAACTACGCCGTCGACCTGCGCTACGGCGTCCTGTTCGACGTCGCGTCGCCGATCCTCGCGGGCGAGCCCGTGGACCTCACGACCGGGCACGTCAACGTCGTGTGGCAGGGGTACGCGAACGAGGTCGCGCTGCGCTCGCTCGCGCTCGCGTCGTCGCCCGCGACGGCGATCAACCTCACCGGCCCGGAGACGGCGTCGGTGCGGCGCCTCGCGGAGCTCCTCGGCCGCGGCCTCGACCGCGAGGTGTCGTTCACGGGCGAGCCCGCGCCGACGGCGCTGCTCAACGACGCGACGCGCTGCCACGAGCTGTTCGGCTACCCGCAGGTGCCGCTGCGCACGCTCGTGGACTGGCAGGCGCGGTGGCTCGCGGCCGGGCTGCCGACGAGCGGCAAGCCGACGAAGTTCGCCGTGCGCGACGGGGCGTTCTGATGACGGCCCCCAGCACCCCCGCCGCGGCGCCCGCGACCCCGCGCCTCGCCGACGACGTCGCCGCGCTCCTGCGCGCGGGGACCGTCATCCCGGCCCAGCCCCTCGCGCTCGACGCGGACCGCCGCCTCGACGAGCGCCGCCAGCGCGCGCTCACGCGGTACTACCACGCGGCGGGCGCGGGCGGCGTGGCCGTCGGCGTCCACACGACGCAGTTCGAGATCCGCGAGCACGGGCTCCTGCGGCCCGTGCTCGAGCTCGCGGCCGAGGTGTCGCGCGCGACGGTCGCGGGCGACGCGCCCGCGGGCTCGCTGCACACCGGGCCCCGCCCGCTCGTCCAGGTCGCGGGCGCGGCCGGCGACGTGCGGCAGGCCGTCGCGGAGGCGGAGCTCGCGGCATCGCTCGGCTACGACGCGGTGCTGCTCGCGCCGCGCGTGCCCGGTCTCGCCGGCTCGCGCGAGGAGGTCGAGCGCGTGCTGCTCGACCGCGCCCGCGCCGTCGGCGAGGTGCTGCCCGTCATCGGGTTCTACCTCCAGGAGGCGATCGGCGGCCCGCGCCTGTCCGTCGGCTTCTGGCGCGAGTACGCGTCGATCGAGGCGGTCGTCGCGATCAAGGCCGCGCCGTTCCACCGCTACCGGACGATCGACGTGCTGCGCGGCGTCGCCGCCTCGGGTCGCGGCGACGAGATCGCGCTGTACACGGGCAACGACGACGCGATCGTCGCCGACCTCACGCAGCGCCTCGACGTCCCGGTGACCGACGCCGAGGGCCGCACCTCGACCTTCACGGCGCGGTTCGTGGGCGGCCTGCTCGGGCAGTGGGCGGTCTGGACCCGGGGGGCGGTCGAGACGCTGGGCCTCGCGCACGCCGCGCACGGCATCGGCCCCGACGGCGGGGCCACCGTGCCCGACGCCGCCGCCCTCGCGACGCTCACCGCGCGCGCGGCCGGGCTCACCGACGCGAACGCGGCCGTCTTCGACGCGGCGCACGACTTCGCGGGCGTCATCGCGGGCGTGCACGAGGTGCTGCGCCGCCAGGGCCTGGTCGACGGCATCTGGTGCCTCGACCCGGACGAGACCCTCTCCCCCGGGCAGGCCGACGAGCTGACGCGCGTGACGGCGTCGTACCCGTGGCTCGTGGCCGCGGACGACGCGCTCGTCGCGGAGCACCTCGAGGACTGGCTGCGGTGACCGGCGCGCCCGGCACGGAGACCGTCGCGGGGCCCGGCCCGGGTGCCGGGGCCGCGCGCGCGGTCGTCGCGGTCGCGCCGTGGCTGCGCACCGAGCTGTTCGCCCCTGACGTGTGGGAGCGCCTGGCCGGCGCGGGACCGTTCGACGTCGTCGACGACCCGCGCGCGCTCGGCGCCGCGCTCGACCGGTTGGGCCCCGCGGCGCGCGAGCGGGTCGACGCGCTCGTCATCTCGTGGGGCACGCCGCCCCTGGACGCGGACCTCCTGGACCGGCTCCCCGGGCTACGGCTCGTCGCGCACACGGGCGCCTCCGTCAAGCCGTTCGTCACGCCCGCGCTGTGGGAGCGCGGGGTCCGCGTGACGCAGGCGGGCCAGGCGATGGCACGCCCGGTGGCCGAGGTCTCGGTGACGTTCGCGCTCGCGCTGCTCCACCAGGTCCCCGCGTTCCACAACGCCCTGCACGACGGCGTCCCGTGGGCCGACGCCGAGGCCGCACCCCCGCGGTACGAGATCGCGGGCACGTGCGTCGGCGTCGTCGGGGCGTCGCGCACCGGGCGCGCGGCGATCGCGATGCTGCGCGCGCTCGGCGCGGAGGTCGTGGTCGCCGACCCGACCCTCTCCCCCGCCGACGCCGCCACGCTCGGCGCGACCCTCGTCGGGCTCGACGAGCTGCTCGCGACGAGCCGCGTGACGATGCTGCACGCACCCGTGCTGCCCGAGACCCACCACCTGCTCGGCGCGCGCGAGCTCGCGCTCCTGCCCGACCACGCGGGCCTCGTCAACACCGCGCGGTCGTGGCTCACGGACGAGGACGCGCTCGTCCAGGAGCTCGCGAGCGGGCGGATCAGCGCCGCGCTCGACGTCTACGACGCCGAGCCGCTGCCCGAGGACCACCC